>ERZ773188.367-NODE-367-length-57216-cov-5.433932_pt1 | contig 57216 bp, 75 predicted proteins | sample MGYA00581011_ERZ773188 | MGnify/ENA primary metagenome ERZ773188 (study PRJEB29015, sample SAMEA2737798) | human gut metagenome | biome: human gut; feature: human-associated habitat; material: faeces | place: China | collected 2012 ...
AGGCAGTCAGCATAGTTAGTATCATCAATCATAAAATCACCAACTAACATTTTAAAGAAAAAGGTAATAATCTTCAAAGATTATTACCATGTGGACAAAATTTATTTTGTCCCTTTTTTATTCTATGATATCATTAACAGGGCTATGTAAAGGATGACGAACGTCATTTTCTTTATCATAGCTTATTTTATTTTGGATGTTTTTTTGATAATTCTTTTTGAATAAACAAGAAAAGATCACATTTAAAATATATTCAATCGATGTTTGTGAAGCAAAAGGGGCTATCTTGGTAAAAATCTTTTCCCGTGATCCAATATTTAAAATATAGCTTGCATAATGGGAAAGTCGATTATCACCAATTGAAGTTAAGACAATGATAGGTGTTTTCTTTTCTTTTAATATTTTTGCTATTTTAATAAGTTCATTGGTTTCCCCTGAATAAGAAATAATCATTGCTATTTTGTTTTCATTGGAATTATAAGACATAAAGACTTGTTCTCCAGCGAGCATTTTGAGATTAACGTTTCTTTGTATTCGCATCATTTTATGTTGGAAAGACATAGCTGCAAGTAATGAATTTCCTGTTCCATAGATATCGATATCTTTGTTTTGATCAAGTAGTTCAACTATTTGATTAAGTTGTTCAAAATCAATCAATTGGATGGTTTCCGCGATGACTTCTTGATTTAAACTAGCTAGTTTATAAGCAACCATGGAATCATTATCTTCTTCATTAAAGGGAAAATTAACATCTATACGATCTGTATGAGCTAAATCAAATTGTAATTCAGCAGAATATTTGATTTTAAAATCACCATAACCTTCCAAACCTAATTTATGACAAAGTCTTACGATAGTAGCTGGAGAGGTATATGTTTTTTTAGCGAGTTCTTTGATAGAAAGATTTAAAACTTTTTCTCCCTCGTTTAATATATAATGGGCGATTTCTTTTTCTGAATGAGAGAAATCTAACTCAAATTCTAATTGTGTCATTATACTCATTTTATATCACCATTTATAGTATAACATGGAACAAAGTTTCATGAAATGGGTTTTATTTTAATTAAATATGAAACATTATAAAAAGGAATATCGAAGATATTTACTTTCAAGATGAGATGATTAAAATGTTAGGTGGATATAAAAAAGGAGAACATTTTATGGAAAGAAAATTACCAAAAGATTTTTATTGGGGTGGATCAGTTTCATCATTCCAAACAGAAGGACATAGAAATGAAGGAGGAAAAGGTTTATGTGTTTATGATGTAAGACCTATGAATCCTGAATTTTCTGATTGGAACGATGCTATTGATGAATATACTCGTTATGATGAAGATATTGCATTAATGAAAGGAATGGGATTCAACTTTTATCGTTTCTCTATTTGTTGGTCTCGTATTATTCCTAATGGAACATTAGATGAACCAGTAAATGAAGAAGGAGTTAAATTTTATAGTGATTTAATTGATAAATTATTAGCTGCTGGTATTGAACCAATGATTACATTAGTTCATTTTGATATGCCTTATCATTTAGTAAAAGAATATAATGGATTTGCATCTCGTTATGTTGTAGATTGTTTTGAAAGATATGCTAAAGTTTGTATTGAAAGATTTGGAGATCGTGTTAAACATTGGATGTCATTCAATGAACAAAACTTACACAGTATGATGTTACGTGTTTCTAATGCTGAAGTTATTCCTGAAGGAGTTAGCTATCCAAAACACTTATATCAAGTAAACCACAATGTTATGATGGCTCACTGTAAAGCAGTACGTGCTTTAAGACAAATGCAACCAGATGCTAAATTCTGTGGTATGGGTGCTATTACTAATATTTATGCTTATGAAAATAGTCCAGAAAATAATTTCTTTGCTACTAAAGGATATAATTTATTAAATGGTTTCTTAGTAGATACTTTTGCTCAAGGTAAATATCCTGATTATTGGAATGCTTATCTTGAAAATAGAGGATGGATGCCTACTTTTGAAGAAGGTGACGAAGAATTATTAAAATACACTGTTGATTATATTGCTTTCTCTTATTATCGTTCAAACACTGTTAAAACAGGTGAATTTGATTATGAAAGACCAGCTCATGAATGTGTAAATGAAAAACAAATTAAAAATCCTCATTGTGAAGCAAATGAATGGGATTGGGAAATCGATCCAGTTGGATTTAGATGGACATTAAATGATTTACATCATAGAACAGGTCTTCCAGTATTCGTTCTTGAAAATGGTATTGGTTGGCGTGAAGATATGAGTCAAGAAGAAGTAGATCAAATGTTAGCTGAAGGTCGTACAATTGAAGATGATTATCGTATTAATTATCATAGAGATCATATCAAAGAAATGGAAAATGCAATCTTTGAAGATGGTGTTGATTGTTTAGGATATATTACTTGGGGACCAATTGATATTCTAGCAAGTATGTGTAATATGGATAAACGTTATGGATTTGTTTATGTAAATAGAACAAATAAAGATTTAAGAGATATGAAACGTATTCCTAAAAAATCATATCAATGGATCAAAAAAGCATTCGAATCAAACGGTGCTGATTTAGACTAATCAACAAAAAGCCTCGATTATACGAGGCTTTTTATAATATGTGGACGACAAATGGACGACATTTTATAATTTTTCTATATATTCGACTAAAGCGGTACGTCTTTTTTCATAAATATGAGCATAAGTACTTCTTAACATATCAATAGAATGGCCTAATCTTTCAGCGACTAAGCTCTCACTAATCATAGGATTAGAAAGAAGATAACTGGCATGACTATGTCTAAACCCGTGAATCGTTATACGTTTTACATTCACGTTCTTTAAATCGTTATTGAAACGATAACGGAATGTTCCTGGCCAAGTTATAGCGATATCACCAAAAACATAATAATTGTCATTAAATCCATCTAATTTTTTCTTTCTTTCATATCTTTGTTTTAATTCTTCAACAAGTCGATTAGGAAGATCTATTGTCCTGATAGATGTTTTCGTTTTTGGAGAAGTAACTTTTCTTGATGCGGTACTAAATGAACCTCTAACACTTAATTTCTTATGTTCCAAGTCCAAATCGCACCATCTTAACGCACAAAGTTCTCCAATTCTTAATCCAGTTAAAAATAATGTATCATAAGTTTCTTTATGATCAATATTTTCAACAGTAGCAATAAATTTATTAAATTCATCTACTTCCCAAAAGTTTTCAACAGCATTTTCTTCTTTCTTCACTTCATTAGGATCTTTATAAGGCTTAGCATACTTGCAAGGATTATCATCCAATAGTTTATGATTAACAGCGAAAGTTAAAAGGCCTGACATATGTAAATATAAATTATTGGTATATTCTTGACTATAAGGACCACCATTATTGCCAGTCAAAGCTCTTTCTTTGTTCCACTTAGTAATATCAATAGTTTTTATCGTATCAATATACCTATCTCCAAAAAAAGGAATTATATGCAATCGTTCAATCATTTCATACATTCTCAATGTAGAATATTTAATAGCACTTTTCATTTCTTGATGATAAAGTTCAATTAGAGCATTCATCTTAATTCTTCCTTGGCCACCTTTAATTTTTAATAAAAACGCATCTTCTACAGCCTTTGCTTCTTTCTTAGTTTTAAAACCTCTTTTCTTATAATCATGTCGCTTTCCTGCTAAATCACGATACTTACCAGTGTAATACCATTTACCGGTCTTTTCATCTTTATGTACAGACATAAAAAACACATCCTTTCTATTTAATTTAGATGTGCTTATATGTTAAAATTAAAAACGTAGAAGCACATCATAGGTTCTTGCTTTTACACTTTTAGAACTTCCTTATTGCCAGTAAGGGAGTTCTTTTTATTTTGTTATAATTTTCTTCTTTGGAGGTGATATGCATGTCTAAAGAAGAATATATCAAATGCATCACAAGAATATTGATGCAAATTGATGATCTAGAATTGCTAGATGTTATCTATAAAGCAATACATAAACTTTATAGAAAATCTAAATAATTCAATGGGCAGCTATTGCCCATCTTTTCCAAATGCTTTTTCTAAATAATATACAAGAACTTTACGCTCGACTTTATTTAAATTTAAAAAAGCTTTGATAGCTCTAACTTCATTATCTTCTAAATCATAATCTTTTCTCAGTAATTCAATAGAATTGTTATTTTCAATAAAAATATCTCCGTCTCCATCAGTCAACCAATTATAGTTAACTTTAAATTCGTTGCAAATTAACCTAATTGTTGCTTCTGGAGGTGTTCTATCTCCTTTTTCCCAGCCAACAACAGTAGAACCAGCCGAACCTAATCGCTTGCCAAATTCTATTTGTGTCATTTTTAATTCGCTTGTTCTAAGAAATTTAATTCTTTCACGAATAGAGTTGTTATTTTTAATAAAAATATCGCCAATACCATTCGCTAACCAATCGTAGCTAACATTAAATTCATTACAAATTGTTTTGATATTTCTTTTTGTTACTGTACTGCCGCCTTTTTCTAATTTAGCTATTGCAGTACCTCCAACACCGCATACTTCACCTAATTCTAATTGAGTAATTTTAAGAATCTTTTTTCTTAAGTAACGAACTCTTTCGTTTATTGTCATATCCTTTGCATTAATTAGTGTGTCCATTATAGTTTCTCCTGAAATTGTTATTGTTCGTCTTTTCCAATAACTCTTTCTAAATAATTTATGAGAACATCACGTTCATTTTCATCAAGCTTTAAAAATTCTTCAATAAGCCTAACTTCTACATCTCTTAAATTATAATCTCTTTTTAACAATTCAATAGTTGAATTGTCATCTTCAATAAAGATATCTCCATCCCCGTCAATCAACCAATTATAGTTTACATTAAACTCGCTACATATCATTTTAAGAGCAGTTTCACTTGGCTTCATATTACGTTTTTCCCAACCTGTTACAGTTGTACCCGCAATACCGATTTTTTTCCCAAACTCAACTTGCGTTAAATGAAGAATATCTTTTCTTAAATATTTAATTCTCTCATTAAGTGTATTCATTCAGTCTCTCCTTTCAAGAAATATATTATCTCAAAAAAACGTGATTTTCAAGTTTTTTAAATTGATGTTATTGACATAAACGTGAATATAGAGTAAATTATAATTGTAAAACGTGATAATCACGTAAATAAATTAAAAAAACGTGATTAGCTTTCAAAAAAGAAAGGAGGAAATGAAAATGGAAGAGAGAAAAGTGAATTCAAAGAGAAAATCTCTAGATGCTTTATTATCCATTACTAAACAATTAGATGATAAAGAAGTTAGAAGAGTTGCTGACATTTGCCAAGGCATGGTTCTAGCAAAAGCTGCGCTTTCTTCTAATGAAAAGCTCAAAAGAAAGGAGGAGTAGTTATGCCAAGAAGAATTCTTGATACTTCTAAAATTAACAAGACACGTCTAGAACTTATTAACAAAGGCTATCTAACACGTAGTGAAATTGCTAAGTTTGTTCCTTGTGGTTCAGTTAAAGCAAGTCAAATTTACCATGAAATTAGAAGTCAAGTTGAAGCTGAGGGTTTAGAAAATTGTTTCAACGTAATTTTGGTTGGAAGACTACTGGCTTTCATGGGTTTAACGACAAGGGAAGTTAGAGAAGCTGCCAAACGTGAGATTTCTTGAAAAGGAGGTGTAGCCAATGATGGGAGATTCAGCAAAGAAGCAAGAGGCTTTAAATGCTCTAAATGGGATATCGTACAATGACTGGATGGAAATCAGGTTCAAAATTGATAAGTATTTTTCTGATCAATTAAGCAAGTATGAAAAGCAGCTAAAACTTGATTCACAATACACCAATTCTCATTATTAAAAATATTTTTTGTTGGTCATCAAAGAGTCAATTTCTAATCTAAAAGAAGAAAGTTGCTAATTTATTCCATAAAAACAAATCAAAGAGAAGTTGGCTCTTTGATGGCTGACAGGAGGAAAGGAAAAACAAAATGGATGAAATAGAACAAAGAGTTGCACATCTTGAAGCTGAAAATGTGAGACTAAAACAATATATCGTTCAATTAAAAGAAATACTTCTAGATACTTTAAAAGTGCATAAACAACACACCACTTTAATGATTATGTTAGCAATAAATGTCGTTATTTTGTATTTGAAAATATGGTAGAAAAAAATGTTGAAAATCGAAAATGTGAAAGAGTAGACAATGTTGAGGAAAGAACATTGTTAGTTGTAACTGTTTTAAGAGGTAAAGGAACTAAAGAAGATGTATGTAGACTTGTAGAGCTTTACTACGAAAAAGATAGAGAGGGGAACTATCATCTTCTACTTGATAAAGATCCTCGAAAAGAAAAAGAGTAAATTTAATTACTCTTTCTTAGCTTTAGCTTTTTCATCGGATATCGCAATTATGCTACTTAATACAAAATCCAAAAAAATATTTAAAAGTGGCAAAAAGAATGAAGGAAGAAAATTAAATGAGCATCAAAATATTTGCTGTAATACTATCAACAATTTCTTTTGTTATTTCAGTGATTAATTTCATTCGTAAATAAAATTTATGAGAAAGGAGAAACAAGATGAACAATGAAAAAAAAGTTCTTGAAGAAAAAATTCAAGAACTCAATGAGCGAATTACAAAATTAGAATTAATAATTTCAATTAATACAAAATCCATAAAAAATAATTCTAATGCGATTATCGCTTTAGCAGTGACAGTAATTCTTCTATCCATAAGGCTAATGTCGGTATGATTTGAATAAAACCTGTAACTAAACCGATTAGAGTTAGGATCATAGCTAATCTTGCTTGTTTTGCTGCAGCAAGTGCTTCTTCTTGGACTAAAGAAATTAATTCAGCTTGTTGTTTAATTATTTCAGACTGCTTATTAACCATATCAGTCATTAACTCTATTTGTTTTTGCTGATTAGGAACAATAGGTACAGGTTTTATATTAGAATAATCTATTTTTCCAAAATTTGATGTCGAATCAGCACGGAGTTTATCAATATTTGGCATATTAAATTTCATTTTTTCATTCTCACTTTCTAATTAGATTTCGATATTGCAGTATCGATAACTTAATTATAAAGAAAGAGAAGAAATATGTAAAAAAACAATTAAGTAATTACTGGCTACTCAGGAATCAATCTCTTCATTTTTTATCGATTCCTTAAATTATAAAAATATATCATTTGCATTTAAATCACAACAAAACAGCAGGTTTTCATTTTAGTTAGAGATTGGTTCCTGGGTGGTCAGTAGTAGAAAGGATAAGTTATGGAATGGATTTTATTATATTTTTCAGTATTAGCAAACGTTTTGCTAATAGTTGTCTGTATTTGTCTTAAAAAAAGTAGAGACTGGTACAAAAAGAGCTGGTATGAACTAGCTAACTATTTATCTAAAAGATCAATGAGGAATGCTAAATGACAACAAGAGGTTTAGTAACAATTATTGCTGCAAGTTGTTTTGTAGCTGATTGTTTAGCAATTTTGGTTAGAGCTTTATAAAGGAGGAATGGAAATATGATTCAAATGGTAACGCTTGACAGCAAGAAAGTTGCATTGGAAATAGCCAAACAACATTACACAATCAAAGATTTTTCAAAGAAATGTGGGGTTCATCGTTCAACTATAAGTGAAATTATCAATAGAGATAATTCTCAATGTAAGTTATTAATCGCTTGTAAGATTGCAAATGCTTTGAATTTAGAAGTTGCAGATCTTACACCAATAGATAAAAAAGGCAGAGTAATTGCTGGTAGAACAAGTATTCCCTGGTATGGAGATAAGGAATATGCCGAAAGAAAAATCGCTGAAATGAATTCCCTTTTTGCAGGAACTGGAATAGAAGCAAAGCTTTATACAAGGCAAGTTGGAAATGGCCATTTGCAATGTGAAGAATATATGATTGTCATTTCAAAATAAAAAGGCTGATACGAAAGTATCAGCACAACATAGTAATTAAATTATAGCTAATTTAAGGAGGTTTTACAATATGAAGTTATCAAGAAATGGACAAATAGTGCTTTCAGCCTTATTTGTAGCATCACTTGTTTTAGGTGGTGCAGGATTTGCTCAAGCAAAGGCAACTCAAATAGCTTATCAAGAGCAAACTAAACAAATCAAGTTGTATAAAGATGAACTTAATGAAGTTCAAGGCCAACTTCAAGAATATACAAAATATAAAGTGATGTATGAATGTGTGGATGTTGAAAGGAATCAATTGAAAGCACAGGTTGAAGAACTTTCTAAATGAAAAGCTCTTGGCCAGTTTGTAATTACTTTTTACTGGCCGGGAGAGGACCAATACGGAAGCTTGACATCTACTGGAGTTACAGCAGTTGAGGGTAAGACAATTGCAGTAGATCCAACTGTAATTCCATATGGCTCGACTATTTTAATCAATGGCAATGAGTATATTGCTGAGGATTGTGGTGGTGCTATTAAAGGAAATAAAATCGATGTCTTTGTGGAAAATCCAAAAATGGAAAAACAAGTTACAGAAGTTTATTTGAAAAGGAGAAATTAAATATGAATGAGTTATTAGATGCAGTGATTCAAAAAATAAAAGAAGAGGGGGGGGAATTACCCGACATCCATTTAATAGCTATGGAATTAGTAGCTACTTCTAATGATGGAATTGAGTGCAGAGTTCAAGGTAGCAAATTAACAAAAGAACTTTTAGAAGATTTAGAAATTTCTAATGAAGAGCTTGATAGGATGCTAAGACCAGCTGCTGCCTGTTTAAAAGGATTTGCTGAAACCATCATTGAAAGAATGGAGAAAAAAGACGAAGAAAGAAAAAAAGAAATATTAAATAAATTTTCAAAAATAACAAATTAGGAGATAGCAATTTGTTATCTCTTAGCAAGCATAGAGACTTCCTTTAACTGCTGCTAGCCATGTTCTTCTCTATATTTGCTAAGAGCTGATAAATAGCTCTATAGGCTATTATTTGACGTAGGTTTCAATTTTTAAATTACCTCCAAAAAAAATTAAGACTATGAAGAGTTTGTGAAAGATTTGTATGTTTTCAATAATAGCCTATTTTTTTCACTTTGAAAGGAGAAAGGAAAATGAAGTATGTGGATTATGTTGTGGATCAAATCAATGTATTGCAAAAAAAATACACATATAAAAATGTGTTTAAGGATTATTTGACTATGGTTGCTAATTGGAATTGTGATGTTCATAGATTTGAGGACGGCGTTTCATTTGATGATGTAGTAGAAGAATATGCCGTCAAGGACTTAGTAGAGCTATCTAGATGTGCGTTTGCTCTTTATAACACAGGAGCTAGAAATGTCAATTTTCTTTTAGCGGTAAATGACACGTTGAATAATGAAGATCATGACGAAATGCATGATTTTATTATTGAAAAATTCTCATAAAAAAAGAAGCCATCAATTAAATAATTGACGACACCTTTCCAATACTTTTCTCGACACACTGATTATAGCATATGTATTTGAAAATGTGTAGATGTAATCGATAGAAAAGGTATAGGAAGGGTGTCCTAATCAAGCTTGTAATAGATATTAACATGTCAACGAAAAGAAGATATAGAGAAATAGACTATGATTATGAGAATTTCTATGACACGCCAATAGACAGTCTAAAAGATAAATACATAGATGAACTGCTAAGAACAAACAAGATAGACCATCACTATACTACAAAAACAATCAGATCAGGAAATCAGTTTGAAGTAGAGATTTATCCAACATTCAATAAGAAAGATATAGAAAATTATAAGCCTCCTAGAAAACCGTCAAAGAAAGCTCAGAAGAATTTGAACGAGAAAAATTCTAGAAAGAGGCTTATAAGATTAATCAACGCTAATTTTGATTTGGACGATTGGGCAATCCATCTAACTTACAGCAACGAGAACTTGCCGCCAACAGTTGAAGAAGGTGAGAAAGAAGTCCGCAATTACATTAGAAGAATCAACTATCGAAGAAAGAAAGCTGGTTTGCCAAATGCCAAATGGATATATGTAACCGAGTATGATCCTGCAAAGAAAATAAGAATGCATCATCATTTGCTGATAGAAAAAGGAATTGATAGAAAGGTTATGAAAAACCTTTGGAAGAATGGAACAAGGACGGAAGTAGAGGAACTTGAACCGGATGAATTTGGATTGACAGGAATTGCCAACTATATTTCCAAAGACCCAAAAGGCAAGAAACGCTGGAAATCATCCAAAAACTTGAAGCAACCAGTTGAAAGAAAAAGCTACACAGTGTTCTCTAAGAAGAAAATCAGCAAAATGATAAGTGATACTTCATTGATTTCTCAATTTATGAACTCCAACTACAAATCAAAACAGTATCTATCACATGAGGTTAGATACAACAAGACTAACCATATGTACTACATCTACGTACAAATGAGAGTCAAAAACAAAGAGGAAAGGGAAAGGAGGAATATTTGAGAGATATGGCGGAGGAATTCAAAAGGATTAACATCAAGATAACAAAATCTATGATGAACAGTTATTTGGAACAGTTCATCGATGAAGAAATCATGGACGAAAAAACGGAATCGACATACAACAAGTATAAGCTAGTTCTTACAAAGTTCATTGATTTTATCGAAAATGAAGAAGTTACAAAAAAAGACATGATAGCTTACAAGAAAAAAATGCAAGAGAAGTATGCAACTAAAACCATTAATAATTACATTGTCATTATCAATAAGTTTATGAAGTTTATTGAACTGATGGAAGTTGGTGATTTTTCTAAAAAGAAGTTGAAAAAGCATATTTCAGACAATTATTCACTTAAAGCAATCAGAGAGCAGGAAAAAACAAGTCTTGAAAATGTGCTAGAACCGAGTGAATTTAAGAGAATGCTGAAAATGGCCAAGAAAATTGGCCAACAAGACACTTATATGATCATGAAAGTGTTTGGTTACACAGGGATAAGACTGAGTGAATTGAAGTTCTTCACTCTTGAAAACATCCAAGAGAAGAAAGGCTATATAGAGGTCTACAACAAAGGAAAATTGAGACAAGTTCCATTGAGAAACGACCTTAGAAGAGAACTTTTGAAGTATGCCAAGGAAAACAAGATTGAACAAGGCTATTTGTTTCCCGGAGTTAAGGATAAAAACAAGATGTTAGCTAAAAAAACCATCGAAAACAGGATCAAGAAGATTTGTGGCCAATGTAGAGGGATTTCATTAGAAAAGGCCCATCCCCATGCTTTTCGGCATATGTTTGGCATTCAGTGGGTACATCAAAACGGCCAAGCCTCTTTATCAGAACTTGCGAAAATAATGGGGCATGGATCTATTCAAACAACAGCTATCTATACGAATACTTCTCAGCAAGAGAAAAAAAGAAAAGTAGAAGCTATCAAATATTAAAAGAAAGGAGAAGAAAAAAATGACACTAAAAGATTTGATAATGACATTAGTACCATCAGGAACGCTATTCATACTTAGCAAAGATGAAGAACCATTACAAGCAATAAAAGCTATAGATGCAACCGTCATAGAAGAAGAACTATTAAATAAAGAGGTGTTGTCAGTTGCACCAACCTATGCGCTAGACGGCAATAAAATATTAGGTTGTCTAATGATAAAAATAAACTTCAAATTCGTTAAAAAAGAGGTTTAAAAAATCAACAAAGTTTTTAATATGAAAAATCTCTCAAAACCGTTGATATATATAGGTTTCAAAAGATTTAGTTAGTTACGTTTAATATAGGGTTAAACGTAATGAAAATATAGGTTTCAGGGGGTGAAAAATCATGGCCAAAAGGTACAAATATGAATCTTTCACATGTATCGATTATGACGATATGATGGAAACTTACAATCAAATGTATAGCAAGGATTATCAGCTTATCGGCTACAGATTATATAAATCCTCTGAAATGTATCAAAAGGCAGTTTTAACATTATATCCAAGAAGAAAAGGAGTGAAGAAAAATGGAAAATGAACAAGCAGCTAAGGCAAAAATGGATATCGTTCAAGCAAATCCACTTTATAAATACGTAAAAGGTGTATTCACATTGATTGGTAAAGATGGAAACAGCACATTATTTCTAAATGATGCTGGATTGCACTGTAAAACCAATGATATTTGTATCAAAATTCAAGGTTTCATCAATGGAGTATCAGTTTTTGAAGAATTGAATCAAGAAAAGGAATATGAGCTTTGTAAGCTTCCTGGAAACATTTATAGATTATCTTCTATTGGCTTCAATGAAGAAAAAGAAACAACATATAGAGCGATTGTTGAATGTACAAATACAAGTGGTGGTTCTATTTGTGGAATCAATCCAGGAGAATTTGGAGCAACATCTAAAATCGCTATCTATTCAAGATTTTGCTTAAAGGATTCATATGCTAGATCGATTGAAAAATTTGGCCCATGTGACGTATTTTTAAGCAAAAACAAGCAATATATCATCTTGCACAAGACTGAATATGATAAGAATGCTACTTTCAATTACTATAAGGCTTATTTTACAGTTTCTATGGAAGATGTTGAAAGTGAAAAGAAGGCACATGAGAAATGAGTGTCATAGGTTACAAAGGTTTTGACAGCAAATTAAGAGGAATGGGGATGCAGTTTGAGGTTGGAAAGACTTTTGAAGTTAATGGTGATCCAAAAACTGTTAGAAATGGAATGCATTTTTGTACTGAACCATTCGGCGTGTTTGATTACTATCCTAGAAGATGTGGCAATCGTTATTGTGTTGTAGAAGCTCTTGGACAAATTTCTACAGATGATAGCCTTAATACAAGAGCTTCTACAAATAAAATGAGAATTATCAAAGAGATTTCAGAAGATGAAATGGTTAGAATCCAAAAGGAATATAGGGATTCTCTTGATAAAAAGATAAGGAGTGGTATCGATGAATTTCTTAGAGCAGATGCAAGATAGTAATGATCCAATGATTGTAATGATTAAAAATCATCTTTTATCAAGAAATGATACCAGTGAATTGCTTAAAAAAGAAAATAAGAACATTGAAGATATGATGCTTTTTATTGGTCACGAACTTTATGTTAAATACTTGAAAGGAAAGAACAATCATCGTATGGCTTGCGTTGCTGGTCCTGATGAAGAACTTTATGGAATAGTTATGCATTATCTTGATGAAGATGATATCGATATGAAAAAGATTGAGAATGAAATGTCAAGAATTTCTTTTGTTAATCAGGAACAAAAAAATCCTAATCAGGAAGAAAAAATTCCAAAAAACGAAGAAAAGATGCAAAAAATCCTAAAAAATACACATAAAGAATCAAAAACTATTAAAAAAGCCAAGAAAAAAGCAAAAAAATCAACTATTGCTGAAGGACAAATGAGCATTTTTGATTTATGAGAGTTACTAAAAAGCAAATCATAGATGAACTGATAGCAATTCCTGAGTATAAAAAGATTGATTATTTAATCAAAGAGGGCAATAAAGAAGCTAAAAGGTGTGACTGGAATATTCAAATAAGATTGGACAATAACACTTATTACTGTACTAATTGTGAAACTGAATATCATGATAAGAAAGTTAAGATAGGTGAGTATAAAAAGTGTCCTGTTTGTAAAATAAAGTCAGAAGTCCATAGAAAAACAGCAAACCCACAAGGTTTTAGGGCTTTACTTTCACTAACTCATGTAAACAAGAGAAATGAGCTGATCATGAGAACGTTTGAATTCAAAAAAAGATTTAATAAAACATCACGTTCTTTCAGTTATGAAGCCTTTGAAATTTATAGATACAATGTAGATAGAAATATATTCGTAAAAAAGAACGTCAAAGTAAATATGTATTACATCTATTATATTTTTGATTCCGAAGACAAGTGGAGAGTAACACAACGTAGTAGTTCTTGGGCAAAAGATGTAAGACTTACGGGTAAAATAATTGGTTCCAGCAAGAAAAAGAACATCAGCAAGACCAAATACAAGTATGCTTGTCTTTTAGAAGCTTCAAAAATATGGGATTTGAGACAATACATTGAAGTCTATGAAATGTTTCCTGAAATAGAAATCATATTAAAAATGGGAATGCGTGAGTATTTTAAAGACTTGATGCGATATATGGAAATAAGAGATGTGGAAAATGTAAGAAAGTTTTTAAAAGAAAATAAACGTTATTACAAGATATGGTCTAAAGTGAATCCTAGAAGTGCTGAAATGCAAATGATGGTTGATCTAGATACCTATGATTATAAATTTGCAAAAGATGCTTTAACTGTTAGATATCGAAAAAGACAAAATATCTATGCTAGTGATAGAAAAGTAGTAAATTATTTGAAAAAGCAAAGTCAGGATTTCAGTTTTTGGCTTGATTATGTTGATTTTATTCAAAGATTAGGAATAAGTCTTGATAAAAATAGATTGTTTCCTAAAGATTTAAAAACCGAACATGACAAGATGTCAAAGAATCTTAAAATTTTAAATGACGAAGCATATGAAAATGATATTGTTGAATTTGAAGAAATGTTAAGACCTTATAATTTAGAAAATAAAAGATATTTAATAAGATGTGCAAAGACAATAGATGAATTAAAAGATGAATCTAATCAAATGAATCATTGTGTTAGAAATTACATTCCTAAGATAGCACATCATAAATCAGCAGTTTTCTTTTTAAGGGAACAAAGTGAAAAAGAAAAATCCTTAGTGACAATAGAAATAGATCCTGTTGATAAAGTGTTGCTGCAAGCAAGAAGAAAAGACAATGCAGAACCAACAAGTGAACAGATGTCTTTTATCAATGAATGGTGTACTAGAAGAATGATAGATAATTCAGCGTTAACTTATACAGTTTAGGGGTGAAAATATGGATTTAGAAGCCAAAAAACTAGATGATATGAATCAAGAAGATATAAGCCTATGTGATCAATTAAGAGATGCTTTACTCAGTTGGGGCGAGAACATATACTTGCCCCTCATCAAAGAAAATCAAAGGTTAAGATTTCAAAATAAAAGATTATACCAAAAAAATAAATCTTTGTCTGAAAGATTAGCAAGGCTTGATGGTGAAATTGTATTGAAAGAGTCAAATAAGAAGCAATACGCTTTGTACAACACTAAAACTGACGAGATTTTAATGGTTGGCAATGTTCAACAATGTGCTAATTATTTAGGAATAACAACAGACAATTTCAAATGGAGGCTGACACCGACCGGACGAAGAAGAGCCAAGCGTATTACAATCATTGATGCCGATGAAATAGATAGATTAGAAGAAAAGGAGGAATAAAGAAATGACAGTAAAAGAATTATTAAGCTTTAGAAGAAAGAACGGGCTTTTAGAAAAAGTAACAGTATGGAAAAACTGTAATGAAAATGCTAATGAATATGAAAAAATAGCAGAATTCAATCCTGAATTTTATGAGGCAGTTTCTAAAGAAATTCTTGATTTAGAAATTGAAAATTATGATATTGATTTTGAAGAAGATTATTGTCCAACACCAACATTATTAATCTTTGTAAATTCCTAAAAAATAGTATTAAAAAAATTCAAGAAGTTTTCAAAAGTAAAAATCTCTCTAATCCATTGCTATATATAGGGTTTGAGAGATTTAAGTGCTTACGTTTAATTCTAGGTTAAACGAAATGAATATATCTAGGTTAAACGTAACATTTTACAAGAAAATGAGGTAAAAAAATGGAAAAGGAAAGATTATTTTCTCTATTAAACAACACTAAAAAACGGGTTAACGTATTTGATTGTGAAAGTACTTTTATTTGTGAAGGCCGAGGCTGGAAACTTGGCCAACATATAGGAAGTGCCTTATATAACTCTGAAATTCTTTTCATAAAAGATGATGGTGAAGAAATCAGTGTTGTTATCAATGTAGAGCTAAAAAAGGGAAAGGAATGAAAAAATATGAAAGTACACAATTTAAAAATCAAACCCCAATATTTTAAAGATGTTGTTAGTGGAATTAAAACATTTGAGGTACGTAAAAATGATCGCAATTTCAAAGTTGGTGACTTGATGGTATTAGAAACATATGATAACGAAAAATTCACCGGGGGTTTCGTGAACACTGAAATCACATATATACTTGATGATCCCAAATATTGCAAAAAAGGTTATGTCATTTTAGGGTTCAAGCTTCATTTGGAGATGGGAGGAATTTTACAATGACAGCGGATGAAAAAATGAACAACCTTGGTCTGGTTAATCGAGGTTCAAAAAAATTTCCAGATTACGGACACAAGGATGATGATAAATATACAGAAGTTGAGTTCCATATTCCTCATTATGTCACTCCGGGCGGAGGAAATAAGCGAATGAAAGAAGTCACTATTTATTTTTATCCCGAAGAAGGAATTGATTTTGATAACTTTATGAATGCAATTAAAAGCAAATTGGAAGAAATGAGGTGGCTGAAATGACAGCAAAAGAAATGTTTAGAAAACTAGGATATAAAAAAATAACAATGGAGTTTATGGGTGATGAACTAAGAAAAATCAAGTATGAAAATATATCGAATAAAGATCGCATTGAATTTTATACGGAAAATCAACATTTTATCGAAATAAATGGTAATGGAATATATGTTGAAGAACTCCAAGCGATCAATCAGCAATGTAAGGAGTTGAAGTGGTTACATGAATAGACCGAAAGTTGAAGAATTTGAATTTCTAGAAGAATATACTGAAACATTAGAAATTTATTGTGATCAACTAGAAAATAAATATTCAAAATTGTTAGACGACGTTCACGATTATAGACATGAAGTTCAATCTATGAAAGTGACAGTTAGAAATTTATGTACACATTTTGGCGTTGATAATGAAGAAGAATTAATGAAAATTTATATGCCAGATGGAAAAGGTGAATAAAAATGAAAGAAATGTATAGCATTGTGCAAAGAGAAGTAAATCCACTCACGGCAAAAATAAAGGTTAGAGTTTGTGAAAGCGGCACAAAAGAAGAACTTACTAGAGGTATTAATTATTGCAGGATAAGAAGCCTTTTTAATCAGGAATTAACTTATTATCTTATCAGACAAGAAAACAGCAAAGAAGCTCTTAAAAAACTCAAAAAGAAGAAAATAGAGAAAGACGATTTTTATATTAAGATTGAGTAAAAAATTATGGAAGAAGCTTTAATTATAGTTCTTATAATTTTAATTTATGTAATTGTAGTATTGATAGCAATAATTATCGATTTAAAAGATGAAAGAATGGATTTTGCTTTATATATTAGAACTTTAAAAGAAAGAAATTGCAATTTACAGCAAGAAAATTACAAATTATATAAAGAAAAATACAGAAAGAGGTAAAAATGAGCACATATTATAGAAAAATGCAAACAGTCAAGCATGCTTTGCAGTATTATATCACTAGACCAGAAGCAAGTGAAAAGGATCTAGTAAGAGAAAAGAATTTATTAAAGTCAGTTGAAGAAGAAGTAGAAATTTATCAAGAAAGAAATCACATTCCAAAGAAGGAGAACAAGTAAATGAAAAAAGTATTAATCATATTAGCAAGTGTATTTGCTTTAACTGGATGTTCAAAAGCATCTAGAGTTAATTGGAATATTAGAGAAGATGCAAACAATTTTAAAATTACAAGAAAAGTTGTTGCTCTTAATACAAGAACAAATGATCCATTGTTTACTGTGGAAGGAAAGATTTCTCTTAATAGTGACGATGATGGAGATTTAAACGTAACTATTAAAACAGGGAAAGGAAAATACAAATTATTTTATGCACATCTATCAAACGATGTTACATACACTTGTATTCAAACGGAAGCTAAAAAAGAAAATCCTTATGCTTATGATATTCAATTCTTTCCAGCAAAAGAAGTTGTTGAAAATGGAATTATAGATATCAAATCAAGTGAATGAGAAAGGATAAAACAATGACAAAGTTTGAATTGGACTTATTGCAAGAGTTAGAAGAATTAACTAGTGGGCTTGATAATCATTTTGATGAAGTCCCTCTTTTACTTGGTATGAAAGAAAGAGGATACTTTCAATATGTGCCATATGACATGACATTGAAAGATGCTATTGTCATGTATAAAAAATTATTATATAAAGAAAAATAGAAAAAAACGTTAAGAAATGTTAAGATTATTTACATAAGGAATAATTAGCAAATCATGAGGAATAGAGATGCAAGAATCAAAGTATCAAGTTATTAATTGGAAACGCTGGAAAGATACAAAAAGGCTTTTAGAAGAAACACGTGATCAACTAAAGGATGATAGAAAAGCAATTACTTATTCTAAAGAAATGCCAGGAACAAATCACATGAGTGTTATTCAAAGATATAATAAAATCTTAGAAAACACTGATATTTACGATGGTTATATTCATGCTTACAAGATTGTAATCGAAAGATTGGAAAATTGTATAGCAACCTTGCTTAATCAAGAGCAAAGAAAGGCCATTATCATTTATGCAAATAATCCAGGAAAGGGAGAAAGTGGGATGCGTGAACAAGAAGCTCTAAAACAAGGCTTCTCAAGAGCAAAATTTTATGAGGTAATAAATCAATCCTTTAATATTTTAGACACTGTTCTAGCCCTTGAATCGGTGCAAAAAACGGATGCTGGACTAATTCAAGACTAAATACTAGAAAAAATGTGTTATATTATTAATGTGGTCAAGCCATAAGAAAGAAAAGCACCCCTTTTCGAAATTCAATAAGAGCAACTTCGGTTGCTTTTTTTCTTTATTTAATATAGCAGGGTAGTAAAAAGGTATAACGCAAGTCTCTTTAGCTTGTATTCCAGGTTCGATTCCTGGTCCTGCAACCACTAAAAAAATAAAGGAGGTGTGTCATATGACAGAAAAGCAAAAGCTGTTCTGTGATGAATATTTAATTGATCTAAATGGCACACGAGCCTACAGAACAGTATATAAGAGCAAAACGGATAGAACAGCTGCAACTAGAGCAAGTAATCTTTTAAAAAAAGAAGATATTGCTGAATACATCAACAAGCGACTTGAAGAAATTCATAATGAAAAGACTGCAGATATTCAAGAAGTCATGGAATATCTCACATCAGTTATGCGTGGAACAAGTGAAGCTAGTACTCTAGCGATGTGCGGTGATGGTATGCAAGAAGTCATAACTAAAAAGCCTGATGAAAGAGAAAGATTGAAAGCTGCTGAACTTTTAGGTAAACGTTTTGGCATGTTTAAAGAAAGTGTAGATATTACTTCTAACGGTCAAACAGTGATTATAGATGATATCGAATAAAGTCAATTTAAAATCAATCATTGGTCCAGCTTTTTATGATGTTCATAAACATATCAAAAATAATGATTTCACCCACTACTGGTTAAAGGGTGGCCGTGGATCATTGAAATCATCGTGTATTGGAACTGAAATTCCTTTAGGTATCATGAGGGATGCAAAAAAAGGATTAATGAGCAATGCAGTTGTAATCAGACGTGTAAAAGATACTTTGAGAGGTTCAGTTTACGAGCAAATCAAGTGGGCTATTTATATGTTGAAAGCCGAAAACGATTGGGAAATTCCTGATTCAAAGCTGCAAATGACATATAAGCCAACTGGCCAAGTCATCATATTTAAAGGCGCTGATAACCCTAAAAAGTTGAAATCAACTAAGGTATTTATTGGCTATATTAAATATGTTTGGTATGAAGAATGCGATGAATTTGAAAGTTATGACAAGATAACGAATATCAATCAGTCGTTGCTTCGTGGTGGTCCTGAATATTGTGTCTTTTATTCGTTTAACCCACCTGAATCACAAAGAAGTTGGGTAAATAAAGAAGTTCTAGTTAAAAGAGATGATTCTTTTGTCTCTCATACAACTTATCTTCAAGCACCGAAAAAATGGCTTGGAGAGCAATTTCTTATTGAAGCTGAACACATGAAAAAGACAAAGCCTGAAAAATACAAGCATGATTATTTAGGCGAAGTAACTGGTACAGGTGGAGAAGTATTTACCAATCTTACAATAAGAGAAATTACAAATGAAGAAATCCAAACATTTGATAGATTAAAGAATGGTTTGGACTTTGGTTACGCTGGTGATCCATTAGCATATCTTAAGATGCATTATGACAAGACGAGAAGACGTCTTTTTATTTTTGGGGAAGTATATGGTACACGTTTATCCAATGCAAAAGCAGTTGCGAAAATCAAAAAGCTTAATCCATTGAATAAATTAGTAACGTGTGACAGTGCAGAACCACGTACAATAAATGAATTCAAGTTGCTTGGATTAAAGGTAACTGGAGCAAAGAAAGGACCTGACAGTGTAGAAAACGGGATAAAGTGGATGCAGGATTTAGAAGAAATCATTATTGATCCTATTCGTTGTCCTAACGCTGCAAGAGAATTTAATGATTATGAGATTGAAAAAGATAAAGAGGGAAATCTTAAAGGAGAGTTTCCTGATAAAAATAACCACACGATTGATGCTGCACGATATGGGTGTGAACAAGACATCATCCAATCAAAAGGTCGAGCAGGTAAGAACCGTGCTAGATATGAAAATTAGGAGGTATCCACGTGTTTACGTTCACAATAGATAGTTCAAATTATGATGAAACAAAGTTGAATCTTGTTCAAATTGAAGAGTTGATCAACAAACATCGTAATTTGATTGGAAGAATTAAAAAGAATCAGCGATATTATGAAGCTAATCATGATATTAAAAGAAGACAAAAGAAGTTGAAGACATCAGCAAATAACAGAGTTGTTTGTAATCACGCTAAAGATATCAGTGATACAGCAACTGGTTATTTTATGAACAGTCCAATTTCTTATGCAAGTTATGATAATCAAAATAAAGAAAGCATTGATAAACTAACGGATGCATTTGATAAAGCGGATGTAGATGATGTCGATAGTGACAATGCACACGATATGAGTATTTGTGGTGTCGCTTATGAATATGTGTATATCAAACAAGGTGAAACTGAAATAGCAGTTAGAAATCTTGAACCTGACCATACATTTTTAGTATACGATGATACGATAGAGCAAAATCTTCTTTTTGGTGTTTATTATTATCGATACAAGGATGCAATCACCAGTCAGCAATGCTATCGTGCTACTGTATGTACTAAGAATTACATCACTACAATGATTTTAGAATGTAACAATAGAAATAGGCATAGGTTTATTGATAAACCAGTTAAGCACTTTTTTGGAGATGTTCCAATCATTGAATATCGAAACAATAAGCTTTGTATTGGCGATTTTGAACAGCAAATCTCTTTGATTGATGCTTATAACAAGCTCATGAGCGATAGGGTTAATGATAAAGAGCAATTTGTTGAATCATTGCTTGTTATTTATGGTTCGCTGATGGGTGATGACAATGAAGAAGTCAGTGAAACAATGAAGATTCTAAAAGAAAATGGTCTTCTAGAATTACCTGCAGAAGCAAGAGCTGAATATCTTTCAAGAGTTTTTGATGAAGCAGGGATGGAAGTATTAAGAAAAGCAATCAAAGAAGATATCTATACATTTTCTCATGTTCCTAACTTAACTGATGAAAATTTCGTTGGTAACAGTTCAGGTGTGGCCATGGAATATAAACTTTTAGGACTTCAAATGATTACTGGAGAAAAGGAAAAGTATTACATAAAAGGATTAAAAAGAAGAATTGAATTGTTCTGCAATTATTTAAATATAAAAGCAATCGTAATAGATCCTGGAAATGTAAAAATCACATTTACTCGAAAGCTTCCTAAAAACTTGAATGAGTTAGCTCAAATGGTTGCCAATTTAAGTGGAAAGGTATCAAATGAAACATTGATTGAACAACTTCCTTTTATTGAAGATGCTCCAAGTGAAATGGAAAAAGTCAAAAAAGAAAATGAAGAAAGCGTAAAACTTCAACAGCAAATGTTCAAGCAACAAAGTGATGTACCTTTTAATCAAGACGAGGAGAACAAGGATGATGAAACAGGAAATGACACTGATACAAAAAATGATGCTTCAAATGTTAAAGGTAATAAACAAAATTCTAGCATTCCTAATTAAGAAATTAAGATGATATGAAGAATGAGAAATATTGGAAAAAGCGCCAAGAAGAAAAGCTTTCATCTATTTTGGATGATGCACAAGTAGCAAGTGAATATGTTTCAGATATCTACAGTAAGGCTAGTCTTTACACTCAAAGTAAAATCAATGGTATCTTTGAAAAATATAGAGATGGCCATGGTTTATCAAACGCTGATGCAAAAGAAATGCTCGATTCTTTGTTAAGTGATAGAGATTATAATCAAATAAAAAGAATACTTGAAAATAATCCAAAGACTAAACAAAGAAAAGAACTTTTAAAGAAGTTGGATACACCACCTTATCAATATAGAATCAAACGACTTGAAAATATGCAAAGTCAGTTGGATAAATTGATGAATGAAGTATATAAAGTTGAAAAAGATGTAAGCACTGATTGTTATATCAACAGTGCTTTTAATGCTTATTATAGAAATGTATATAATCTTCAAAAAGGCATGAAAGTTGCTTATCAGTTCGATATGTTGGATCCTGAACTGATAGACAGCATGTTAAAGTCAAGATGGAGTGGTAAGAATTATTCCAATAGGATTTGGGATAATACGAACGCACTGGCCGAATCTTTAAAAGATGAAATGCTGATGGGCGTTTTAACAAATAAGACTGAAAAAGAAATGGCCGACACGATTATGAATAAGTTTGCTGTTGGTGCTTACCAGGCAAGACGACTTATTCAAACTGAAAGTGCAGCAATGACAGCATTTGCTGATCAACAAGCTTTTAAGGATGCTGGTATTGAAAAAGAAATGTTTATTGCAGTACATGACAGTAGAACATCCCAAATTTGTCAGCAACACGATAGAAGTATCGTAGAAATAGCAAAAGCTAAAGTAGGTGTCAATGTTCCACCTCTTCATCCTAATTGTCGTTCACATATGATTCCTTATATTGAGGGCGTTACTGATGCTATGAAGAAAAGGCAACGTAATCCTGTTACTAACAAAGATGAAGTTGTGGATGTCAGTGAAAATTATGATCAATGGTTAAAAAGACAACAAGAAGAACATGGTGTTGACACTGTTAATTCTTTTATGAAAAAGACAAAGAATGCATCTAGTGATAGAAAACAATACAATCAATACATTAATGTTCTAGGTTCCAAATTGATGCCAAATTCATTAACTAAATTTCAAAAAATAAAATATGATGATAAAGAGCAATGGAATGATTTGAAGTATAAATATAGGACAGTTAATCGTTATAAAGCAGATTATGGAAGTATTGATGCCGAAACGATTCTAGAACTTGATCAACAAGCTTTTACCGCAAAAGACGAATATATGACAACTAAAGTAGGAAAAGGGAACGTTGCTTCAATGAAAATAGGTGACGATGTATATATTGCATCAAGCCAAATTTCAAAAACATCAGAACCTAATTATTTGAATTATGTTGGAGATAAAGAAAAATTGATTTTATTACCTGATGTTGCTAGACTAACACCACATTTAAAATCAATTCCTTATCACGGACATGAGGGAGAATATTCAAGGGATGTAGATACAGAATATAAATTCTTTGAATATATTTATGACAAAGTACTAAAAGGAGAGTTGAAAAATCAAAAAATCAATATTTTGTCTCAAAAAGATATGTGTTTTAGTTGCGATTCAGTGTATAATGAGCTTATAAGAAAACAGGAAATTATAGATGCAAATATCAATATAAATGTTGTATCAGGAAAAAATAATAGATCTTGGGATTATAGAAAATATAAAACCAAAGCGTTAAATAATTTGAAAAAGAGGGTGAAAAAATGAGTGAATATTCCGACTTGAAAAAAGGCTTTAGAATAAATTATGAAAGTGGAGACCAATCAAGGGGAATGTTTTATCTTGATGATTTAGGGCCTTCTTTTGATGATGATCCTTTATTTGCCTTACAAGTATCTCTTGCTTTAGCAACTATTGAAGCTGAATTATACCCAACATTAAATGATGGTGTGAATTATATGTTTTATCACACATATGAGAATGTAGATCAAATAGTCGTTGGAGAGCACGTTGAAACTCAAGAAGAATTAGATGAAATGAAACGTGATAGAGATTTTGTTTTAAATTCTGGAAAACTGGATTATGAAGATGCGTTTAGAGATGAAACCGACTAATTGTCGGTTTTTATTTTACTCATTTTTAAGAAAGGGGAATGCTATGTCACAAGGATTAAGACCTCACTTTCATCAAGAATATATTGGTAGAAGTGAACAGTACTACAATAAAAAGAAACATCTTTTAATAAAAAAAGAGCAAAAGATATGTATGATATGTGGTCGAGAGAGATATGTAACTACTAAATGTTATGTACCGCCACCAAATAGAAAAGAAAATTTAAACAGGTAACTGAGGGGTTGCTTTTTATTTTTTTAAAAAGGAGGCATATTATGGCAAAGTTAAGAGTTATTCATAACATGGTTGATACAAGATGCGGAATCACAAGAAGAATTGGCGAAGTTTTTGAAGTGAAAGATGAAATACGTATCAAAGAATTATTAGATGCAAAAGTAGTAGAAGAAGTAAAAGAAAAAAATAAACCTGATAAATAGGCAATCGTACTGATTGTCTTTTTATATGTCCAAAAACTTATGACATTAAAAGATGGGATGGTCTTACGGACCTTAACTGGAGGATTTTATGAAAGAAAGATTTTTATTTCCTTTAAACATTCAATTGTTTGCTGATGATGGTTCCGGAAATGATTCAGGAAACGATGGACAAGGAAACAATGACCAAGTCAATGACGGTCAAGGAAATGATGGTCAAACTGGTCAAGAACCAAAGGTTTTTTCTCAAGAAGAAGTAGATAAAATCGTTCAAGGAAGAATTGCGAAAGAACGTAAGTCTTGGGAAAAGCAATTACAAGAACAACAAACAGAAGCTCAAAAACTAGAAAAAATGAGTGAAAAAGAAAAGAAAAAGTATCAGGAAGAAAAAAGAATCAAGGATTTGGATGATAGAGAAGCAGCAATTACCCGTAGAGAATTGACTGCACAAGCAAAAGTACAATTGGCCGACAAAGGAATTCCAACTGAACTTGCTGAGATCCTTATTTTAACTGATGCCGATTCTTGTAAAAAAAGTATCGAAACAGTAGAAAAAGCTTTTCAAACAGCTGTGCAAAGAGCAGTGGAAGAAAGAATAAAAGGTAGAGAACCTATGAAAAAAGCTAAAGATGCTAAATTAACTGATGAAGAATTAGTTTATCAAAAAATGATGGGAAAATAGGAGGTAATAAAATATGGCAATTAACACATTAGCAACAGCTACTTTATTTCAAGAAACATTAGATAAAGTAGCTATGCACGAAGCATTAACAGGATGGATGGAAGCAAATGCAGGAGATGTAATCTATAATGGTGGTGCTGAAATTAAAATTCCTAAAATGTCTTTACAAGGATTAGGAGATTATGACAGAGATAATGGATATACACAAGGCTCTGTAACATTAGAATATGAAACAAGAAAAATGACACAAGATCGTGGACGTAAGTTTTCATTGGATGCAGTAGATGTTGATGAAACTAATTTTGTCGCAACTGCTTCAACCGTTATGGGAGAATTCCAAAGAGTTCATGTCGTTCCTGAAATCGATGCATATCGTTTATCAAAAATTGCAACAGATGTTATTACAGCTAACAAAACAGAAATGATTGAATATGGATATACTCCTGCAGAATCAACTATTTTAAGAAAAATGAAAACTGGTGTTAAAAAAATCAGAGATGCAGGATATAACGGTGATTTAATCATCCATGCAACTGGAGATGTTATGTTAGAACTAGAAATGTTCTTATCAACAAAAATGCAAACAGCAACAATTTCAATCGGTGGAATTGATTTAACAGTTCCAGCAATTGATAAATGTGCAATCATCGAAACACCTCAAAATCGTATGTATACTTCTATCAAAATGAACGATGGAAAAACATCTGGTCAAGAAGTAGGTGGATACGCAAAAGGTACAACTGCAAAAGATATCAACTTTATGATTATTCCTAAACCAGGTGCGATTGCGGTTTCTAAACAAGACAAAATGCGTATCTTTGATCCTAATACAAACCAAAAAGCTGATGCATGGGCAATGGATTATAGACGTTTCCATGATGTTTGGACAAAAGACAATACATTACCATTAATTTATTTAAATATTAAAGATGCTGCGTAATAGGAGGTCTTTTTGATGAAAACTATTATCAATAGCAATGTTGAAAGAATTATCGAAGATGAAATGTTAGCAAAATATAAAGCCTTAGGCTATAAAGAAATTTCATCTTCAAAGGCAAATGATAACGCTCCTGAAAATAAGCCGTTATCTAAAATGAAAGTTGATGAATTAAAAGCATTAGCAACAGAATTAGGAATTGAAAATACAGACTCACTTACAAGAGATGAATTGATTGCAGTAATCAAAGAAAAGAAAAATGGATAAATTAAAAGAGCAGTTTAAAAAGCTAACAGGAGAGACTGATGAGGAATTGGTTTCTTCTTTTCTTTTAAAATCTCAAAATACTGTATTATCAAAAACCAATCGAAGTGAGTTGATCGATGATCTCAATGATTATGTTTTGAAATTGGCCATTACACTTTACAATCGTCAAGGCAATGAGGGACTTGCATCTTACAGCGAGGGTGGAGAGAGTGAAAATTATCAAAGTGAAGATGAAATTCTTTCAGGTATTTCCAATTATCGCTTATCAGCTATGGCAAGGAGATTGAAAAATGAAAAAAAGAAGTCTCAAGAAGTTTCATATTAAAACTTACAGTGCTGTAAAAGATAATGAGGGCAATGTCATTGAATCCTATAGTAATGAAGCAAATGAAGATGTAGCTCTTATATGGCCCGCATCTTCTAAACTTCAAGTTGAACTGTATGGTATGCGCGTAAACGGTATCTTGAATATGCATTATTATGGCTCTCTAGCGATTAAAGAGCATGACATGATTAATTATGAGGGTATCAGTTATAAAGTCATCAACATTCAAAATTTTAAGCGATTTAGAGCAATAGAGATTGAAAGAATATGACAGCAAATACTGATTTTAATAATCTCATAAAAAAACTTTCAGCATTAGATAACCAAGCATGTCAGGAAGTTGCAGCTACAGCTGTTAAACAAGCGGGTGTAATAGTTCAATCACAAGCAAGATTGTTAATATCTAGCGATACTGGAGCATTGGCTCGTTCGGTCAAGATAAAAAATGAAGTCAAGGAAAACAAGGCCACAGCCACTGTTTACACTAATTCAGCTTATGCGCCTTACTATGAATTTGGAACTGGTCCTAATGGAGAAGCCAATCATCAAGGCATTTCTCCTCAAATATCGCCAAAATATAAACAAACGGGTTGGATGATACCTGCAGATGCAATGACAGTTGATAAAGCTGAAATGTATGGCTTCAAGGTTGCTTATAAAGATGGTGAAGTCATTGGTTATTACACTAAAGGGCAAATGGCAAGACCTTTTATGTATCCTGCACTTCATGATCAGGAAGATACCATTAATAAGAATACTGAAAAGCTATTTAAAAATAAAATAAGGGAGCTATGTAAAAAATGATTAATGTTAAAGATATCGTTTATAAAGGATTGTCTCAAGTTGTTGAAAACGTAAGTGATGCTTATCCACAAAACTGGAGCAAAACACCTGCGATTCAATTTGTTGAGGAAGAAAATAAGCCGTATGAATTTACGGATGATAAGGAACAGCTTTCTTTTGTTCGCTTTAGAATTGACATATGGGATATGAAAAGCACTTCACAAACAGCATGTGATGTAGATGATGTCATGTCGTCTCTAGGGTTTTTAAGAACGGCATGTGCGGATGTTCCTGACCCAAGTGGGTTAAAACATAAACAAATGAGATATGAGGCAATCATTGATTGCAAAAAACAATTTATTTATCACACAAAATAAAGGAGGAGTAGAAAATGTTAGCAAATGGAGCAACATTAGAATATAAGAGTAAGTCAGTAACAAGCTTTGCTAAATTAAAAGGCTTGAAAGAAATTCCTGAAATTGGAGTGGATCCTGAAAAAGTAGATAATACTGATTTGGAAGCCTCTCAAAAAGTGTATGAAATGGGAATTGGAGACCCAGGAGACATCACTTACAAATTCAAATATGAAAATACTGAAACTGACAGTCCATATCGTATTTTAAGAGCATATGAAGCATCAGGAGAAACTTTATCTTTCAAAGAAACATTGAAAGATGGAACAACTACTGAATTCGATGGCCAAATTTCTCTTAAGAGAACTGGTGGCGGTGTCAATGGTGTTATTGAATTTGATTTAAATATTGCATTAGCAAGTGCATTTAAAATTACTGATCCAAAAATTGTTTAGGAGGCTGAAAAATGGGAGTATTAAGTGGAGAAACAGAAGAAGTTCAAGCAGAAGTCGTTGAGGCACCAAAAAGAAAACCTTTTACCATTTGGGAAGTTGATGGTAAAGAATACAGATTAAAACTCACTACTTCTGAAATTGTCAGCTTAGAATCAAAATTAAGAGTTAACCTATTAACGATTATTTCTAGTGCTGATGATGGTTCTTTGCCACCATTGAAAGTAATGTTATTGATTACACATGGTGCAATGAAAAAGTTCCAACATGGAATCAAAGAAGATGATGTCATCGAATTATTTGATAAATATTGTGAAGAGGGCGGAACTCAAATGACATTCATGACGGATGTGTTCTTGCCAATTTATCAGGTAAGTGGTTTTTTCTCCCAAGCTCAAGCGGAAACGATGGACAAGAGACTAGTGGAAGCGAAAGAGCAAATGTAGAAAACATAGAATTTGAATATGTATCTGATTTAATAAATGAACTATATCCAGTCGCTTTAGATTGTGATATCAGTTCATTTTTATTTTGGGAATCTTCGGTACTTGAAATCACTGACTATATCGAATCGTATCGAAGAAAAGAAAAGAGAAAACAAAAACAAATAGCAATCGACAATCATATTCTTGCTGATCAACTGCTTAAAGGAATATCAGTTATTTTCAGTGAAGAAAATAAAGCTATTGAAATCAATGAATTATGGGATTATTACCCTGGATTATTTGAAGAAGAAAAGAAACAGCATCTTATTGAACAAGAAGAAAATGAATTTGAGAACTTTAAGGCAAGAAGAATGAAATTTGCGAATGCTTACAATAAAAAATTTAAAGGAGATGATTAAAAAGACACTAGAAGAATTAAAAGTTATCATCTCAGCTGAAACAAGCAAATTCAAGAATGCATTGAAAGATGCGACGAATGAAGCAAAAACATCAGCTAACAGTATTGAAAGCTCTACTGGTCGAATCAGCAGAGCAGTAAGTGGAATTAAATCTATGGTAGCAAAGGTTGCTGCAGGTTTTGGCTTGTACAAATTAGGGAAAGAAGCAATAGATGTTGCTTCTAATATTACTGAGGTACAGAACGTAGTAGATACAGCCTTTGGAGATATGTCATGGAAAGCCGAGCGATTTGCTAAAAATTCCATTCAGCAGTTTGGTATGAGTGAACTCTCAGCCAAAAAGACAGCATCTACATACATGGCCATGGCATTAGGTATGGGATTAGGTGCTGACAAAGTGAGTGATATGGCTATTTCTTTAGCTGGACTTTCAGGAGACGTTGCATCGTTCTACAACATTTCACAAGAGTTAGCGGATATCAAATTGAAATCAATATTTACTGGTGAAACGGAAACCTTAAAAGATTTAGGTATCGTTATGACACAAACCAATTTGCAAGCCTATGCATTAAGTCAAGGAATCAGCAAGAATGTAAGTGACATGTCACAAGCTGAATTGACAACTTTAAGATACAACTTTGTATTGAATCAATTATCAATGGCTCAAGGGGATTTTGCAAAGACAAGTGGAACTTGGGCAAACCAAGTACGTATCTTACAAGAACAGTTCAAACAGTTATTAGGAATTATTGGTAATGGATTGATTGCTGTATTAACACCAGTCATTCAAGTTATCAATACGATTATTGGAAAACTCATTACCCTAGCAAATGTAATTGCAGGTGTTTTTGGCAAACTATTTGGTAAAAAGAGTGGAGCAAAACAAGCAAGTGCTGGATTTACTGCTGCAGGTGATTCAGCTAAAAAAGCTACAGCTTCAACTGGTGGCTTAAATAAGTCATTGAAAGGTACTGAGGGTCAAGCTAAGAAAACAGCAAAGGCCTTAGGCTCATTGGCATCATTTGATGAAATCAATACAATCAGCGCAAGTGATTCATCAGGCTCAGGTGGTTCAGGCAGTGGAGCAGGTGGTGGTGGAGGCTATGATATAGATCCAATCGATTGGGACAGTGCTTTTGGAGAACCTGATACGAGCGGTATCGATAAAGCAGTCGACCATGTATTGAAGAAAATTAATTCTATCAAGGAATGGCTCGTACAAAACAAGCCAATCATTCTTTCATTGATTGCAGGTATCGTTGCTGGATTCCTTACTTTTGAAGTGATCAAGAATTGGGGTACGATTATTGCTGCAGTCACTTATCCATTTCAATTATTAAGTCTTGTAGTTTCTACATTCTTATCAGGAATGGCTGAGGGCGGTGGAATATTAGGTGGATTTCAGGCAGTCTTGGGTGTTACAGCAGGAACTGCAGCATACTTTGCAACAATTGTAGCAGCGATTACTGCCGCATTGGTTTATTTATATCAAACGAGTGATAGCTTTAGACAGTTAGTAAATGATTCAATAGGAGAACTTGTAGGAATTTTAAATAATTTCTATAAGAATATTCTTGTTCCTATTTTTGATTTCTTATTAGATTTGTTTAATACAATTATCGTTCCTTTAGCAACCTTTATAGCAAAAGTCTTTGTAAAGGCAGTAGAAGCAGTCTTTACTATAGCTCTTTCATTATGGAAAAACGTTTTGGCACCACTAGCTAACTTCTTAGTAAGTGTGCTTTCAGTAGTATTACAAGGTGTCTTGGAAGTATGGAATACATGGAAACCGGGCATTGAAGCAATTGGAAAAGCAATCAATTGGGTATGGGACAATGTTCTTTCTCCATTGGTTAACTTTATTCTTGGGTCATTCAGCGATACATTCAAATCATGGGGCGATTTGATCAACAAATTGATTCCTGATGTTATTGAAATCTTCCAAGGATTGACTGATTTTTTTGTTGGAGTATTTACTGGCGATGAAAAGCGTTGTTGGGAAGGAATTAGAAAAATATTTGAAGGATTCTCAAGCTTCCTTAAAAATATCTTTGCAACTGACTGGACACAATCATTTGGTTTATTAGGTGTTCCTCTTAATGCATTCTGTTCAACGGTTACAACTATTTGGAACACGATAAAAGGTGTCCTAAATGGAATTATCACGTTTATTAGAGGCGTATTTACTGGAAACTGGAGACAAGCATGGGAAGGTGTTAAACAAATCTTTTCAAGCATCGTAAGTGGATTAGCAAATATTTTTAAGGCACCAATCAATGCAATTATCAGTGGAATCAACAGTTTCATTGGTGGATTGAACAAAATCAAGATTCCTGACTGGGTTCCAGGCGTAGGTGGTAAAGGATTCAATATTTCTAAGATTCCTAAACTTGCTGAGGGTGCTGTTGTTTCAAAAGCAACTCCTGCCATCTTTGGTGAAGCTGGAACGGAAGCAGTAATTCCTTTGCAAAGAAATACAAAAGGTCTTGATTTGATTGCTCAAAAGATTTCTGAAAGATTGCCACAAAATGGTAGTGATGGCAAAGGTGCTGTTTATGTCATCAAACTTGTTTTAGAAAATGGCAAGGTCTTAACTAAGATGGTCATTGATGATATTAAAGAATATGAAGTACAAACTGGTAAGCCAGTATTCGATTATTAATTAGGAGGTGTAGAATATGGCCGATGAAGCTAAAATAAAAGTGAATGGTGTATTATTGCCTACACCTTCTGATATTAGTGTTGAAATACAAGATTTAGACGGAGATAGTGTAAGACCTATTGCTACTGGTGTTTTAAGAAGAAATAGAATTAGATCCAATATGTTAAAAGTAACATTGACATGGAATTTAAAGACATTTGTTGATGTCATGAGCATTTTAAATGCAGTTACTCCTACTGAATTTAATGTAGAATTGTACATTCCTGATCATGGAATTATAGGTACTAAAAAGATGTATGCTGGGAATAAAAAATATAATTATATAAAGACAAAGACTGGTTTAAAAGCTCAGTCTTTTTCTTTTGCTTTGATTGAGGTGTAGTAAATGATTATAAAATATGGTGATTTAGATGTAACACATAGATTAACTGAATATAAGTCATCAATTTCTTTTGCTAATGGCTATATCATTGGAAATGTACCTACTATGCAATTAAATCTTAAATTTGATAACTATGACGGTATTCTTGATGATTTGGATATAACTCAATATTGGACAGTTCAAGAAAATGAAAATTGTGAAGTCAAATATTTCAAAGTTTATGATCAACCTGAAAAATATACAAAGTCATTAAGCTTGAAACTGTATGATGATAACTATGAATTGGATGTTCCATATACAACTCAATTATCTTATCCAGTAACGATTAAAGACCAGTTAGATGAAATAGAAACGCTGACTGGTTTTTCTATTGTAAGAACCAATATTCCTGCGTATATCTTAGAAAAAGAAGTTTCCTGGTACGATAACACCATTATTATTAGAAACTACTTAGGATGGATTGCTGAGCTTTTCGGAGCAAATGTATTTGCAAGTGGTAAAGGCTCACTTGAATTTGTTCAAGTGACTAAGGATGCGTTTGCTAAAACTGATACGTTAACAAACTATGAAAAAAATGAATTGTACTGCGTGTCTAGAATTTATTATGAAAATGGCTTAAACCCTTTAGAAAAAGGGGATACAGCGGGTAATACCATATTTCTAGATTCTAATAATTTATACTTAACAGATGAACAAAATTTGATTGATAAACTATATGATCAATTAAATGGATTAACATTTTATTCAACAAAAAGCATATCAATGATTTCAATAGATAACTTGTTACCAGGATGTTTAGTAAATTATAATGATGAATTCAATTTTATGGTTACTGATTTGTCTATCACATATAAAGGTGGAGAATTTTCTATAAGTGAAGTTGATGGAAATACTCCAACAAAAAACGAAGAACGTGTTATTAAGAAAATTACCAATTCAACAAGAATTAGAAAATTACAGATAACTCAGGACCAAGAAAAATTAAAATTAGATATTGTTGCTAAAGAGCAAGAAGATCTAAATACAAAAATGGGTGAGTTATCATTATCAAATGAAGAAATCAAAACAAAGATTAATGAAATAGAATCCAAAATAGATGATTTGGATGTTTCATTGATTACTGTTAATCTTGTACCTAGTGCAACTATACTTAATAGTTATAATCAAAGTATTAAAATTGCATGTCATGTTATGAATTCTAATGAAGATGTTACTGAAAATTATAATGATCTAAGTTTTCAATGGTATTTAAATGATAAAAAATACAAAACAGGTAAATTTATCACATTAACTCCTGATGATATTAATATGTCAGTTAATGTCAAGTGTGTATTTACATTGGACAATATTCAATTTGATACAGGATACACAACAATAGTTGATGAAAGTGATGCAGTTCATTTAGGAAATAGTTTTCTAGACGTTACTAATACTACATTAACTCAAAAATTAAATGACAACGGAACTTACATTCCTGATTGGACCATTACACCAGCAATCATTACACCTTGTATTATGGACGGTAATGTAATTATAGAATTAAGTAATTGTACGATTGGTTATAAAAAAATAATCAATAGTAAGGAAGTCGACATAGACAGTAGTTATGAGATCGTAAAAGATGGTATTTTATCAGTTAATAAAAATATTATGACAAACAAATTTCCTAATGTAACATACGTTTGTGATGTTGCATATAAAGGTACTTCGATTAGATTATATGTAAGTTTTTCATTAGCTGAACAAGGAGTAGGAATTCAAAATATTACAACCTATTATTTAGCATCAAGTAAAAGTAAAGATATAAGAGTAGACAGTGAGGGATGGACAACATCTATTCAAACTATCAATGCAAATAATAAATATCTATGGACATATTCAGTTACAAATTATACTGATGGTTCATCAAAAACAAGTGAACCACTTATAATGGGAACTTATGGTGATGATGCAACAACTCTATATATTGAATCCTCAAATGGAAATACATTCAAAAATAGTGATATTGCAACTATATTGACAGTTCATATTTATGTCGGTGCTGAAAGAATTGAAAGTGCTGAACAATTGGAAAAAAGATTTGGCAAAAATGCATATCTTCAATGGCATGTAAAGAAATTTGGAGAAAAAGAATTCTCACCTATAGATATTGAAGATACAAGAATAAATGATAAAGGATTTATATTTACTATAAGTCCAAGAGATATAAATAAGAAAGCAGTTTTCAACTGTGAATTAAATTTGGAGGAATAAAAGAATATGGCAATCAAAGCAAGTAATCAAGTAGATTTATTAGATATGACGGATGGGTATACCGTTGTATTGACAAATGATAACTATACATTTTTAGGAACTACTACTGCTGTTAATGGAACTCAAACAACAAGCACACAAGTAATGGCTTTGCAAGGTTCTGAAACAGTACCCGCTAAAATAGGTACAATTACATGCCCAACAGGTATTAGTGCTGTTAGTGATGGAAAGACTCCAATGCCTACTATCACAATTACTGCAACCAGTGCATTAACAAAAACAGGTAGTTTCACTATACCAGTAACTGTTAATGAGGGAACGGTAAATGAAGTAACTATTAACAAAGTATTTTCTTATTCTATTGCTTTTAAAGGAAATCAAGGAATTCAAGGTACAAGTGTTAAAATCTCATCTAAATCAATTCAATATGTCGGTTCTTCAAGTGGTACAACAACACCAACTAGTGGATGGCAAGATACTATTCCATCAGTTAGCGCAGGAAACTACTTATGGACAAAAACAACAGTAACTTATAGTGATGGTACTTCTACAGTATCTTATTCAGTCGCTAGACAAGGCGCTAATGGTTCATCACCTACAGTATCTAAAACAGTTACTGAATACGTTCAATCAACAAGCGGAACAACAACACCAACTAGTGGATGGTCTACAACTCCACCAACAGCAACGGCTGGGCAATATATTTGGACAAGAGTAACAGTGACTTATAGTGATGGTAAGACAGCTGTTAGCTATACTGTATCTAAAAATGGTGCTAACGGGGCAAAAGGTGATAAAGGAGATAAAGGGGAAACAGGTGCTAAAGGTGATGATGCAATCTATATGAATATTACTTCTTCTAATGGAAATGTATTTAAAAATACAGCAATTGCTACTACTTTAACTGCACATGTTTATAAAGGCGCTACAGAATTAACTGGCGCTGCTATTACAGCTTTAGGAACTATCAAATGGTATAAAGATGGTGGAACAACTTCTATTGCAACTGGTCAAACATTTACTGTCAGTGCAGGTGATGTAACAAATAAAGCAACTTATACTGCTCAATTAGAGGGATAATATATGGCAGTTAAATCTAGTGCAATTCTAACATTGATTAGAATTGATGATGGAGAAGATGCAAGCATTAGAAGTGCAACTGCCCCTAGTGATACTACAAAGTTGTGGTTTGATACAACTACACAAACTTTAAAGAGATATGACAGTTCAAGTGGTACTTGGGAAATTGTTAATGATTATGCTGATGATATGAACAATATGAGACAAGAAATATCTGTTGAATATAACTCAGCGATAACTCAATTAAAAAACTCATTAACATCATTAGTAGAAGAACTGCAAACAACAACTACTAATAACACAACGTCAATCAATAGTCTTAGTTCTCAAATTATTCAAAATGCCAGTTCAATTCAGTTGGTTACGAATAACGTTAATTCTATTACTGATAAATTAACGGGAGTGGCTACAAAAGAAGAAATTTCTCAATGGGCTAAGTTCGAAGAAGGAATATTAAAATTAGGATCTAGCAATAGTCCTTTTGATGTAAGACTGTCCAATACGGAACTTGGCTTTTACGAAAATGATAAAAGAATTGCTTATCTTTCAAACCAACAATTGAACATATCACAAGCAGTTGTAATGAAACAAATCAACCTGGGTACTTTTCAAATTATCTATGATGAAGATTTAGGTTTGTTAATTTTGTAGGAGGGGTAATATATGGCAACATTTGGAACCACTAATAAATATATAAATTATAGTGTTAATTCGCAAGAATTGTCATATGACATCAATTCTAATACATCAGTTGTTCGTGTTTGGATTGATGTATGGCGTACAAATACAGGATATACGACATATGGTAATGGTACAGTATATGCTCGTATAAATGGGACAGTATATAGCGTTGGAATAGGTACTGGCCAAAAAATTACTTCCAGTGCAATTCGATTAGGAACTTGGGATGTAACTGTAGGACATAATACTGATGGTTCAAAGTCAATCGGTGTAAGTGGTTGGATCAGTCATGATAGATTCAGTTCAAGTGAAAATGGATATACACATGCATTAACTACTATACCTCGACAAGCCAATATAACCGATTCACCAACAACTTTCAAAGATACCGATAATCCTTGGTTCAAATACAGTAATCCAGGTAACTTCAATATGGAATGTTGGTTGGAACCGAACCCTAATGGAGAACATTACGCTAAAAGGACATTAAGTGGTACGAGTGGTACGTTTACATGGGAACTTACTAATGATGAAAGAAAACAGTTAAGAGAAGCATGTAAGGGCAAAACATGCACTATTCGTATAGGACTATATTCAAATAACTGTTCCTGGGCAAGTTATCACGATAGAACATATCAGATGACAAACGCTGAACCAACTATAAATAGTGTTGTAACAAGTATTATTGATCCATTTGGAAGTCTATGTTTGCAAAATAGATCCAATATTAAATTTACTATTTCAGCAACAGCTAAGTATGGTGCAACCATTACTAATTATGCTGTTAGTGGCAATAACTTTAGCTATGCAGGAAGTAAAAATACGTGTCAAACTTCAAATATCAGGGATAGTGGAAGTTTAAAATATACAGTCACAGTTACTGATAGTAGAGGATTTACAGCTTCTACAATAAAAACAATTAATGTTACTGGATATTCCTATCCAACTATTTCTATGGAGGCGTTTAGAAGTAATTCAAGCGGTACAAAGGATGTATCCAGTGGCACTTATATTTGTGTCAAACCAGTATTTACGTATTCAGCAATAACTGGCAATTCAATAGCAAGTAAAACTATTAAAATAAATGACACTTCTAAAAGCACAAGTTTTCAAAGTGGTGGAAGTTATGTTTTTAGTGGCTATTCATTAAACGATTCTTATGATGTAGTATGCACTGTAACTGATACCGTAGGAAACAGCGCAAGTATAACAGCCACAATCACAGGTGCTAAAATACCGTTTAATATATCGAAGAATAAAGATGCTATAGGATTGGGAACAGTAGCTAAATATGAGGGTTACATCAATATTGGCTATGGATTTTGCAACGAGAATGGAGAACAGTTGTTTATGTTTGGATTGACTGAAAATTATGATGATGATTAAGGAGGAAATAGCTTATGCAAGAATTTATTAAAATCTTCGGGGGGGGGTGCGATATTTACTATTAAATTTTGTATTTCACAATAATAATGGTGGAGGGTATAGCATTATTCCTTTGATTTATTAAAAATAGTAAATATCAAAACAAGTGAAATTTATTGATTTTTTTGGAAATAAAGTTAGAAAAAAGGATGTTTATTTTAAATATTCAACCGAAGAACAATGGACTGGTGAGTATTGGATTGATGGTAAAAAAATATATACAAAAGTTATAAAAGCAACAGGGGTACTATCTAAAGCTGAAACGTCAAATATCAAGCATGATATCATTAATTTAAGTGAATTTGTTGATTATGATGTATTTGTTCAAGGAGACGATGGTCTTTATAGATTGCCAGTTGTTTATTATTCTAATGTCACATCGGGCACATTCTATGATATGTTTGCGAGAGTAAATGGAAATAGCATTCAAATAATCAACAACAGTTCGGACTGGAGTGGATATAGTGTTACTGCCATTTTGTATTATACAAAAAACGTTTATCATGATTTTGATTAACATGTATAGTAATTGATTACGCAACTCTCAAATATATCAAAACAACTTAAAAAAAGGAGACAAAATATGGATAACAAGACAAACGTATATACATTAGATGTAAGTGAAAAAACATTTAATGATGTGCAAGTTAATAAATTCTATATTACTGATACAAAGAATTTAAAAGCAGGAGATTATATATTATTTAGAGTAGTTGTTAAAGATGAACAACAAAATGATAGTTATACTGGAGCAAATACAATGTTAACTGTTAATACAATTAATGATACATTTGTTGGCTTAGAAAAGGGATACAGTGTTGTATTTCTTAAGTAGAAGGTGAGGAAAATGAATAATATGGAAAAAGTATTCAACACAGCAGTAGCTATCTTAGCTACTTTTTTTACGTATCTATTTGGTGGCTGGGATTTAGCTTTAAAGATTTTAATTACATTCATGGTATTAGATTATGTGACAGGTGTAATTTATGCTTATGTAATTAAAACACTTAATAGTGAGGTAGGCTTTAGAGGATTAATTAAAAAATGCATGATTCTAGCCGTTCTTATTGTAGGAGTGGAATTAGATCGTATGCTTGGAAATGGTGGCACTTGGGTATTTAGAACTCTTGTAGCGTATTTCTATATTGCGAATGAAGGAATTAGCCTATTAGAAAACATTTCTAATCTAGGTGTTCCAATTCCAAATAAAATCAAAACTGCGTTAGAACAGTTAAACAATGATGAAGATCAAGAGAAAGAGTAGTCGAAAAGGGCTACTCTTTTAATTTAAATAACGAAGGAGAATAGAAAATGAAAAAATATGTTGGAGTTAAATTAATTGAAGCAAAACCAATGACAAGAGGAGATTATAACAACTATCGTGGATGGACTATTCCAAAAGATGAAGATCCAAAAGATGAAGGATATTTAGTTAAATATTCTAACGATTATGAAAGCTGGTCTCCTAAAAATCCATTTGATGAATCATATAGAGAATATGATGCAAATGCATTACCTCAAACTGCTTTAGGAATGATTAGTAGAGATTATAAAGAGAGATTTAAAGCTGAATACGAACAACTTGTTATTAGATATAACGGCTTAAATAGAATGATTGAAAATTGGGATAGAGGTTGTTTATCTTTTAAACCAACATGCCCTAGAAGCACATATGATTTACAATTAAAAACTATGAGAGATTATATTGCTGTTTTAGAAGCTAGGGCAGTTATGGAAAATGTTGAATTATAGGAGGAAATAAAAAATGAATATTATTGAAAAAACATATAACTGGAAAGGTAGTTTAAAAAATAGAACTTCAACAAAGAGAATCATCTTACACCACGCTGAATCAAAATCATGTACTGCAGATGATATTCATAGCTGGCATTTAGCAAATGGATGGGCAGGTATTGGGTATCATTTCTTTGTAAGAAAAGATGGATCTATTTATAGAGGTAGACCTGAAGGTGTTGTTGGATCACACGCTAAAGGTTCTAATAGTGATTCTATTGGTATTTGTTTTGAAGGTTCATACATGACAGAAACAATGAATCAAACTCAAATCAATGCTGGTAGAGAATTAGTAGCTTATTTAAAAAATAAGTATGGTATTTCTAAAGTCCAAAAACATAAAGATGTATGTTCTACTAATTGTCCAGGAACAAATTTTCCTTTTAATGAAATTGTAAATGGAACTGTTGCTCCAAAACCTACACCATCACCAACTCCTGCAGCTAAACCATCTACAAGTGGGAAAGCAACTGGAACATATGAAGTTACAGCTAGTGATCTATCAGTTAGAACTGGTCCTGGTACTAATTATCGTAGAAAAAGACATGATGAATTAACAGCTGATGGTAAAAAACATGATAAAGACAAAGATGGATGTTTAGATAAAGGAACACGAGTAACAGTATATGAATGGAAAAATGGGTGGGCAAGAACGCCTAGTGGATGGTTATCAGGAGACTATTTAAGAAAAGTTTAATTTATTGTATAATATATATGCACATTTGTTGTATTAGTTAATAAAAAAAGTGAAATGTAATATTATCTATTCTTCGAAAAAATCTACAACCTTATTTATTAACTAATAATTGCATGAAAAGATCTACTCATAAATTTGGGTAGGTTCTTTTTTTATTTTTAATGTATTTTTTATGGAAAAATAGCATATAAATAAAATAGTGAATTTTAACACAATATAGAGTGTTTTATAACAATATGAAGAGGTATAAAGGAGTATAAAAGGTTTCTAAACGAGAAAAATATTGCCAAATTGTGAATAGCCTTGATATAATAACGTTGAAAATGTGAATAACTTAATGTTTATGTGAATTGTTGTATGGAGGGAAAAATTATGAAAGGAAAGTATTCTGCTTTGACAGTAGCAAAGTGGTTTTTGTGGTACAATGACAAAATCCTAGAAGAGGAAGATGCTGATTTGATATCTAATTTAAAATTGCAAAAATTATTGTATTATGCTCAAGGATGTTATTTAGCATTAAAAAACGAACCATTATTTAATGAACAAATTGTAAATTGGGCACATGGTCCTGTTGTAGAAGAAATCTACCATAAATATAAAAATAACGGATCAAATGGAATAGAATATCAAGGAGATTATGATAGTTCTATTGACAAGGATACAACCGCAATTTTAGAAGAAGTGTATGATATTTTTGGAAAGTATTCTGCATGGGGATTAAGAAACATGACACATCAAGAAGACCCTTGGTTAAAAACACAAAGAAACGAAGTAATTCCTTTACCTTTAATAAAAGAATATTTTGAAAAAACATATATTACTGATTGATGGCTAAATTAAAACGAAAGCAAGAAAATAATAAATTATCTAAATTAGACGTGAAAATGAAATGTTTATTCATGAATGAACATGATACGATATTATTTTCTTTTAAGTATCTTACAAATCAAGATAATTATAATTTAAAAGGATTTAAAGGAAGCAGGAATTTTAGAGACGATATAGATGTTTTAAATGCGTTTCATGATTGTTTAAATAGAATGAGTATTGATGGGTGGGAATCCTTGAGAAGTAAGAATAAATTTCAAGGTGGAAGAGAATTGCTAGATTACTCACAAATCAATTTTAATGCACTAGATCCTCAAAATGAATTAAACCTTACTAGAGATACTAAAGTATGGGTTATTAGATTTGGAGGAAATAAATATCGCTTGATTGGATATAGAAGTAAGAAATGTAAGGCTATATTTCATATTTTTGGTATAGATCATGACTTTTCTGCTTACAAACACGGTTAATATTAATGTACATAAAACCTACTCAATTTTGAGTAGGTTCTTTTTTGTTTTTGTGGACGACAAATGGACGAATGAAGCTAAAAAACAGTAAAAAATCAATAGAAATTATATAGAATTGTATATAAATAAATGAGCATTTATAAGGGCTTATAGAAAACTATAGTATAGGGGATAATTGGTGCTGATTTAGATTAATAATATGTATTTAGCCTGTTGACAAAATAATTTGTTGACAGGCTTTTATTGTATAAGAAACAATTATTCATTGGACTATCCGTCCATTGAAAGAAGGAAAAAGGAAAGATAAAATAATAAAAAAAGAAATATTTGTGAATTAAATTTGAGACAAATACGAAACAAATTCGAGACGAAATAGAGAAGGACATATGATACAATTTATTTGTAACCAATCTAGATAAGTTACCTCAAATAAAAAAGAAAGTAGGTAATAATAATTGATCCTAACAAATAACTTAACACCTGATAGCGCCTGTCGTACCTTCTTCAGTAATGATATCTATTTTGCTTCTTTTTCTAATGCTATCTTGTTTGATGGCAAACAAGTCATTCGTCCCGAAAGACTTGTACGTTATGAAAATGATATGTCACTTATTATCGATGATACAAAGAGTGCAGAAGATAAAAAAAGAAGAAGGGACATTGTCGTAAAAACAGATGTTGATGGTGTCTGTTGTCTCTTCAGTATTGAACATCAAAGTACGATCGATAAGAATATGGTGATACGATGTGGCAACTATGAAATGTTGGAGTATTTAAAACAGTTAAAAAACAAAAAGCTTAAAAGATTAGTTCCTCAAGTTATGATTGTCTTTTATACAGGAGATAAGAAATGGAATACCCCTTTAGAATTAAATGATTACTTTGATATACCAGAAGAATTAAAAGAATATGTTAATGATTGGAAAATCAAAGTTGTCGATGTCAAAGAAATAGATGCCAGTAAGATCAAAGATGAACAAACAAGATATTTTATAGAAGCTATCCAAGAAATGTATAAAGGAAACTATGAAGGATTACATCGAAGAATAAAGATGAATAGAGATAACTTTATTTATGCAGCCATCATTACAGGAAGTTTAGATTTAATTAGAGATTTACCAGAAGGAGATGAAATCGATATGTGTGAAGGAATGGAAAGAATGGCAGAAGGATTTAGAAATGAAGGACGTATTATTGGAAGAAGCGAAGGACTTATGGAAGGTGAAAAAAGAGAAAAGAAAACAACACTATTATCATTATTGAAAGTAAAATTAGGAAACGTATCAAATCAACTCGAACAAGCGATACAAAATAGCTCAATAGAAAAACTCAATACATTAACACTTTCAATTTTTGATATCACAAACGAAGATGACGTTTTAAAAATCATTAATTAATAAGTTAATATACAAACAAGAAACCCCAAGGCATTTTATTTAGCTTGCTTTTTTTATAAAAAAGAAAAGTACGACAAAATTGTACTTTTCTTTCGTTTATTTTTTTGATAACGTTTCAATAAACTCATTTAAACGATTAAGCCATTGATCATGTTTATTGATTTTAATTGTTATTTTATTATCTAAAGATTTAAAGGCTGGCTTTGTAAAAAGTTGATTAGCAAGCAAGAATAATTTATCACCTGAAATTGTTTCAAAAGCGTTTGGTGAAAAGATAATTTCTAGTTGTTTACCAGAATCTTTAATATCTTCAATAATAGAATAATGTGAAAGAATTTCAAGTTTTCTCTTTTCAATCAATGTTAAAATAGCTTCTGGTAAATTTCCATAATAATCATCAAATTCCGCTTTTAAACTATTAAGTTCACTCATTGTTTTTGCTTTATCTAATCTTTGATACAATTCAAGTTTTTCATAATCACTTTCTACATAGTCATCAGGAATATAACCATCTACACTCACATTTAAGTTTTTAACCTCTTCTTCAGGCTTTTCATCTTTATGCATTCTTACATTGATGGCATCTTGTAAGATTTTCATATACATTTCAAAACCAATATCATCAATAAACCCAGCTTGTTTACCCCCAAGAATATCTCCTGAACCACGAATTGATAAATCACGCATGGCAATTTTATAACCACTACCAAGTTCAGTAAATTCTTTAATCGCTTTTAAACGTTTTAATGCATCATCTTGAATAGACTTATCCTTTTTATAAAGAAGATAAGCATAAGCGCCTCTTTCACTACGACCTACACGTCCTCTAATTTGATAAAGTTGGGCTAAACCAAATTTATCAGCATCTTCAACAATCATCGTATTGGCATTAGGAATATCAATTCCTGTTTCAATAATTGTTGTACAAATAAGAACATTAAATTCTTTATTCATAAAACGAAGCATAACATCTTCTAGTTCATTTTTATCCATTTGACCATGTCCTATAGCTACTTTTGCATTAGGAACAGTAGAAGAAATTTTATAAGCTACATTAGCGATTTGATCTGTTCGATTATAAAGATAGAAAACTTGTCCATCCCTAGCGAGTTCTCTTTCAATAACTTGTTTAATTAATGTATTATTTTTTTCAACAACATAAGTTTGTACAGGTAATCTATTTTTAGGTGGTGTATCGATTTTCGATAATCCTCTAATTCCCATTAAAGACATTTGTAATGTACGAGGAATTGGTGTAGCTGAAAGAGAAAGAACATCAATGGTTTCACGGTATTCTTTGATTTTTTCTTTTTGTTTAACACCAAAACGTTGTTCTTCATCGATAACAAGTAACCCTAAATCATTAAACGCGACATCTTTTGATAAAATACGATGTGTTCCTATTAATAAATCAATTTTACCTTCTTTAACTTCTTTTAAAATACGTTTCTTTTCTTTAGAAGAAGTGAAACGATTGAGTAAAGCAATTTCTACAGGAAAATTTTTAAAACGTTCGGTGGCTGTTTTAAAATGTTGCATTGATAAAATAGTTGTTGGACAAAGAAAAGCTACTTGTTTATGATCTAAAATTGCTTTAAAAGCACCTCGTAAGGCCACTTCAGTTTTACCAAAACCAACATCTCCACATAAAAGACGATCCATTGGTTGAGGTTTTTCCATATCCAATTTAATCTCATCAACACTTCTTTGTTGATCAGCAGTTAAAGCATAACCAAATTGATTTTCAAAATCAATTTGTAATTCATTATCCTTAGAAAAAGCAAACCCTGGTGAAGACATTCTTTTAGCATATAATTCTATTAATCGATCAGCAATATCATCAATTTTATTTTTAGCCTTTTGTTTAGCTTTTGTCCATTTGCTACTTCCAAGAGCATGGATCATTGGTACTTTACCATCAGCACTTGCATACTTACGAATCATTTTAAATTGTTCAACTGGAATATAAAGCGTATCATCTCCAGCATAAGCCACATATAAATAATCTTTATGATATCCTTTAACATCAAGTGTTTTAATTCCTAAATATTGCCCTATTCCATAGCTATCATGAACAACATAATCACCAACATTTAATTCTTGGAAGTTACGTAATGTTTTAGCATCTTTAAATCTAAAATATTTTGTTTTAGAAACATTGACTTTTCCAAATAATTCATTGGCTGTTAAAATAACTACTTTTTCTTCAATAAGTTCTAATCCTAATGCAAGTTTTCCTACATAAAGATTAATACCTGGATAAATTACTTCATCAATTCCTACAAGTGTATATTTCATTTCATGACGATCAAAAAGTTCCACCATCAATTGAAGTTGATGTTTATTTTCTAGAGAAATTAAAATTTGACTATTCTTTAAATAATCATTGATTTGTTGGATGACACGTTTTTCATCATCTCGATTAAACATCACATCGTGACTTAAAAAGACAACATCATCTTTATTTGTTGTAAAGGTATTAATGGCTTGATAGTTATCTTTAATAATGCTATCAAAGTCTTGATAAAGTTGATTATCTTTTAAAAAGCGTCCACTTTGGCTTAATTCTTGATAATAATAGAAGTTTTCTGAAATATAGTTTTTGATTTGAAAATGAATATCTTCTTCTTGACATAAAATAGTAATTGGATCATCTAAATAATCTTTAATACTCGTCACATTTTTAAAGAGATGATAATACGCATATTGACTACTATCTGTAGCATGTGCTTTTAAGTTTTCAATATCGATCATGATTTTTTCTTCAAAATCATCTTTAAATAAATCATCCATCTTTTGATATTGTTCTTCAAAAGAATCTTTGATTTGTGTAACAACTGAACCTACTTCTTGATCTAAATAAAGAAGATCGGTAGCTGGAATAATTTCAATTTCATCCACTTTTTCAATCGTTCTTTGTGTTTTTTCATCAAAAAATTTAATATAATCAATTTCATCATCAAAGAAATCGATACGAATAGGATGGTCATATTGCATTGAAAAAATATCAACGACTCCCCCACGTTTAGAAAAATAGAAAGGTTGATCAACACGTGTTGTATGCATATAACCTGCTTGCGCTAAAAATCTTTGTAAATCATAAACATCAATATGATCTCCTACTTTTAAAGTCATACAGTTTTTCTTAAAAACATCAACAGTTGGAACATATCGCATCACACTATGACCATGACTAATCAAAAGATGTGGACCAGGTCGTGTAAGTTGATACATCGTTCCTAATCTTTGTCCTAATAATTCTCCTGAAGCAGCTAAACTTTCAATACGATAAGATTCATCTACAGGAAAATAAAGAGCTTCATCAATCATTTGAGAAACTTGTTTATAAAGAAGATTAGCTTCATATTGATTTGATTTAACAATCAGCATATCTTTTTTTGAAGTCAAAAATGCGCTAGCAATCAGTAGCGCTTCGCTGTTAGAAGAATTGACAACGATATTTTGTTTATTCAATAAAGCATTAAATGCTTTATTATCTTTTAATAAATGTAGTATCTTTTTCATATGTGCCTCTAATTAAAACGATTCATTGCATGGTTAAATCCATGATCCAAATAATCAACGACTGCATCACTGGCATTTTCAATCCCTTGATTGATAGCATCTTGTTCATCTTTTGTAAAACGTGATAAAACATAATCAACAACTTTTATATATTTACTACGATCAATACCTACACGAATACGATTAAAATTTTGACTTCCAGTATGCAAGATAATATTTTTAATACCATTATGACCACCAGCACTACCACTTTGTCTTAAACGAAGCTTCCCTACTGGCATATCTAAATCATCATAAATAACTAAGATATCTTCTTGATTGATTTTAAAGAAATCCATGACTTGTCTAACAGATTCTCCAGATAAATTCATATAAGTTTGTGGTTTTAATAAAATCACATCTTCACCTTTATATTTACTTTTTCCATAAAGTCCTTTAAATTTGTTTTGTGTCATTTCAATATTTAATTTTTCACTTAAACGATCTAATACCATAAATCCTGTATTATGCCTTGTATTTTCATATTCTTTCCCAGGATTACCTAAACCAATAATTAATTTCATTTTTTACCTCTTTAATCCAAATATTTTCATCGAAATAGGAGCTAAATATGTGCGTGATTCATGATCATTATAAATCACTTCATATTCATCCATATCATTTATTTCAAAATCATAATACGAAGGATTAAAATATGCAACAATCTCTTGATATTTTCCTTTATTTTGTTTCACACAATATCTTAAAATACGATAATCAAAATGATTTGTACCTACATATTCATTTACTTCTTGAATTGTTTCATACTTAAATCCACCATTTTCTTTTCTAAGTTGAATCATTTGTTTAAGAGTTTCAATATCCTCTTGATTTTCATCAACTAAAGACCAATTGACTGCATTAATATGATCTAATGTATTATACGTATTTCCAAGTCCATCTTTACTACGATAGAACTCTTGACCACAATGAATAAAAGGAATTCCTTGTGATAAAATAAGTGCAACATTCAACATCAATTGTCTTTTCTTACGGGTTTCAAGTGGTTCATCTCCATTACTAATTGCAAATTTATCAAATGTTGTCGAATTATCATGGCATTCAACATAATTAATACTTTGATCAACATAGCTGTAGCGATTTGTATTTTTCATACATTCACCACCAATTTCACAATTATACATATTCCCCGCAAAATAACCTTTATCCTTTAAAGCAGAATCTCCACTACCACCCTTTAAAGTTTCACGATAATAATCATTAAAGAAGCCAATATTTAACATCTTACGATGATTATCTTGCATTCCTTTTTCATGATCATCCATAGCTGTAGGCATATTCCATCCTTCGCCATACATAATAAAACTATCATCTATTTTTGAAGCTTGATCATAAACTTGATTTAAGGTTTCAATATCAATAATACCCATTAAATCAAATCTAAAACCATCTACTCCATAAAGTTTTTGCCAACGCAAACACATATCTTTAATATATCGTCTTACCATTTGATGTCTTGATTCTAAATCATTCCCACACCAAGAACCATTAGACATTTCTCCATATTGATTCTTTCTAAAATAATACCCCGGTACTGTTCTTTCAAATGCACTTGTATAATAATCATACATATGATTATAAACAACATCCATCACCACTCTTAAACCTTTTTGATGAAATGTTGAAACCATATGACGACATTCTTTAACTCGCGAATAACCATCTTGAGGATCTAAAGCATAACTTCCTTCAGGAACATTGTATTGAATTGGATCATAACCCCAGTTATACATCACTGTAGGATGAAGTTCATCTACTGTCGCAAAATCATACATTGGCATGATTTGAACATGAGTGACACCTAAATCTACAAGATAATCAAACCCTGCTTTATTACCTTGTGGTGTAACTAAACCACTTTCTACTAAAGACATAAAAGTTCCTGGATGTGTTGCGTTAATTGTTTTAGACATAGTAAAATCACGAACACTTAATTCATAAATGATCGCTTCTGTTTTTCTTTTCATATGTGGTAAGTTTTCTAAATAAAGTGGTTCATTGATTTTATCAACATCAATGACAATATTACTATTACTATTAGCATTAGAAGCATAAGCATAAAGATCTAATGTTTCATGAAAACTTTTATGATGACGAATCAAATAATTATATTCTTGATTATCCAAATCTCCTTGAATCGTTACTTCAAAAACCCCTTTTTCTTTTCTTTCCATTTGATAAGCTTCATTTCCTACTTTAACCATGACTTCTAAAGCCGTAGGAGCCCATACTTTGAAAGTTGTCTTTTCTTTTTGATAAAGAGGTCCTAATTTCCCATCATAATAAAATAATTCATCAAAATCATCCAATTCAGAAAGTCTTACATATTGTAAAATAGCACTTAAACCATAATTATCTACCATCTCATAATGATGCGTTAAATCAATATGAACATTTTTAAAATAATATTTAACACAAATATCATCTTCACATGTTTCAGCAACAGGAATTTCTACAAGTGTTTCTTTATTTAAATCTCTCAAATAAAATTTTGGAGAAATTCCCCTATAATTTTTTTTTGAAAGTTTTACTTCTATTTTATTTAGCTCTATTAAATTGGCGAGCATACGTATTTTGCCTTTTTCCATTTTCTAATCACCTAATCGTATTATACGCAAAATATATATTTTATTCAAACATCTTCTTTTTTGCTTTGATGTTCAAATTTTATGATATAATACCCTCGGTGATATAAATGAAAGTTGGTTTAGTATTAGAAGGTGGCGCTATGCGTGGTTTATACACAGCGGGTGTCATCGATACATTTTTAAAAGAAAAGATTGATGTTGATACAATTATTGGTGTTTCAGCAGGAGCTTTATTTGGAATGAATTATAAATCAAAACAAATAGGACGTGTTTTGAGATATAATAAAGCTTACGCTGGAAATAAAGATTATATGGGTGTTTATTCTTTTTTAAAAACAGGAAATGTCATGAATGAAGAATTTTGTTTTGAAAAACTGATTGATGATTTAGATCCAATTGATTATCAAAGTTATCAAGAATCTCCTGTTGATTTTTATGCTGTTGTGACAAATTTGCAAACAGGAAAAGCAGAATATAAGTTGTTGGATACTTTAGATAATTATGATCAAGTTGAATATTTAAGAGCATCAGGTTCAATGCCTTTTGTATCTCATATCATTCAAGTCAATGGTCATGAATATTTAGATGGTGGCTGTAGTGATAGTATTCCTATTAAAAAAATGTTAGAGATGTGTGTTGATAAAATCATTGTCGTTTTAACAAGACCCTTAGATTATCGTAAAAAGCCATCCAATAAACATCTTAATAAACTCTTTTATCATCAATATCCTCATTTTGTAGAAACTTTAAATAATCGTTATTTAAATTATAATGCGTCTTTAGATTTGATTACAAAATTAGAAAAAGAAAAGAAGATTTTTGTTTTAAGACCTAGTCAACTCATCCCTATTGGACGACTTGAAAAAGACAAAGAAGTCATTCAACAAATGTATGACTTAGGTGTATGTGATTGTAATAACCAATTAGAAAACTTAAAAAAATACTTAAGAGGCTAAATTAGCCTCTTATTAATTGATATTTAATTAAAAGTTCTTTAATTTCATCTGGTGAAACACATCCATTTTCACCTAGATGAATTGCTGGTTTCGTTTTACCATGAAAATCACTTCCACAAGTAAATAATAAATCTAGCTCTTTAGCTTTTTGATAAAAATAATCATTGGTTTCAAGGTTATGATAGCTTGAAAAGCATTCAACTCCTTGAAGTCCTTTTTCTACCATTTCATCGAAAATGTCAAACTTTCCTTTTAAATTATTTCCCGGATGTGCTAATACAGCCACTCCCCCATGATCATTAATTAATTGAATTATTTTTTCTAATGAAGGAAAAATAACTTCTGTATAACAAGGTTTTCCTTGAACATAATAATCCCAATAGAAATTAACATAGGGATTATCACTACGACTTCCGCCACTTCGATAAGGTTTTAAAAGTTCATGATCTACATATCTTTCATCCTTTAACAAAGCTTCACCAAACATTTCTCCAGTATAAACCCCATTACTACTTAAGGCATCTAATTGTTCTTTTTTTAAATCAAAACCTAATTGATTGGTAAGTTCTAATTTTTTTAAACTACAGTTGAGTTCTTGTTTTAAAATATCTTCTCCCAATTGATTAAATGCTGGGTTTGTATAATCGATCCCATAGCCTAAAACATGTAAATTGATTTCTTTATAAGTACAATCAATTTCAATAGCAGGAATATATTTTATCTTTAATTCTTCTGCTTTCTTTTTAGCTTCATCAATGGCTTTGACCCAATTATGATCAGCAATTGCCATAATTTTCACCCCTGCTTCATGACACATTTCTACGAGTTGACCAGGTGTAAATTCTCCATCATCGCTGTATAAACTATGCATATGTAAATCAATATAACTTTTATTCATTATTCATCCCTCCTATCATTTGATTCTTTCCTATTTGAAAAAGTCCTTCTTTAATTAATTTATATAGTTGATTAATTTTAATTATTTGAGGTTGATGTTTTAAAGGAATCGTTGGTAAAGATATTTGTATGTCTTTTAAAACATCACTACAAATACCAATAGCTGCTGGATTTAAGACACAACATAAAGTAGCAATCTGTTTTTCTAATAATTCTTGGGGATCATCTTTTAATAAACGCTCTTGTTGTAAATGATCATAAAAAGGTAAACATCGAAGTTCTCCCGCAAAATGACTAAAACCATTGTAGAGTTTCCCTTGAATGATCATACCACAGCCTACATAATCAATCGCAGGTTGATAAATAAACGCACTATTTTGATAGTGTGGATATTGATGATAAAAACCAATGCTGGCACAATTGACATCATTTTCAATGATTATTCTTTGTTTAATTTCTTTTTTTAAAATTTCTAATATATTTTTATTTTGAAAATCTTCAAAATCACACAAATCAATCATTCCCTGATCACAAACCCCTGGCAGTGATAAACAAATGACAACGATTTCTTGATCTTTCTTTAATACCTCTTTTAACATCTTTAAAAACTCTTCAACTGTTCCTTTTAAAGAAGAATAATTTTTTTGATAAACAATTTGATCATATAAATCTATGATTTCAAAAATAAATTCATAATTCTTCTTATTCTTCTTTAAAACTATCTTTAACAGATGCTTATAATCCTTATATAACTGATATTCTTTAGACTTTCTACCACCCGTTGACTTAGAATCACTTACATATTCAATTTCATGATTTTTCAACATTTCTTGTAAAATATTAGTAGTTGTCGCCAATGAAAGACTTGTTTTATACGCTAAGTCATTTTTTGTCCAAATTTGTCCATCATAAAGGCATTCTCTTATTTTTATTTCGTTTTCTTGTTTTAAATCATTTACTTTTGACACTCTATCACCTAACTTTCATCAACTTTTGTCGAAAGTTATTATAGCACAAAAAGTATAAAAAAAGAATGACCTTTCGATCATTCCTTATTTTCTACCATAATAAATATCTCGATCAACTGCTTTATTCATTGAAGCAACAACTGTTGTACATACTGCATCTCCAGTAATATTAACAGCTGTTCTTGTCATATCTAAGATACGGTCAATTCCCATAATTAAAGCAATTCCTTCTACTGGTAAGCCAACGGAATTAAAGACCATGGTAAGTGTAATTAATCCAACACTTGGTACCCCTGCTGTTCCTATTGAAGCAAGCGTTGCTGTTCCAATAACTGTTGCATAATCCATCATAGATAGATGAATTCCAAAGGCTTGAGCTGTAAAGACAACCGCAACACCTTGCATAATGGATGTTCCATCCATATTGATTGTTGCTCCTAATGGAATTGTAAAGGATGAGATCTTTTTAGAGACACCCATTTTTTCAGCTAAAGTATCAATATTCATTGGAATTGTTGCATTGGATGTTGATGTTGAAAAAGCAAAAGCCATTACTGGGAAAAAGTTTTTAATAAAGATAATAGGATTTAATCCTGAAAAAATCTTTAACATTGACATATAAACCCCAAAACATTGAACTCCTAATGCAAGCAATACACAGAACATATATTTTAATAATGGGATGAAAACATCAAAGCCTATTTCTGCAAATGTTTTAGAAATCAAACAGAAAACACCTATTGGTGCTAACTTCATAACAACCATTGTCATTTCCATCATAATATCATTAAATTGACTAAAGAAGTTTTTAACAATATCTACACGATCTGACATATTTGCAAGAATAACACCTAAAATAAGCGCAAACAAGATAATTTGTAACATTGTTCCATTTGCAAGTGATTCAAAAATATTTGTTGGAATAATATTTAACAATGTTTCTGTCACACTTGTTGCTTGTGTTGACTCTGTTACTTTTGAGGTGATTTTAATTGCTGACATATCTAAACCAATACCTGGATTAATAACATTAGCGATACATAAAGCAACAACAACGGCAAGTGCTGTCGTACATAGATAAAAAAGCATTGTTTTAAGTCCTACAGCTCCTAATTTTTTAGTATCTCCTACTGCCATACTTCCACAAACAATTGAACAAAAGACAAGTGGTACAACTAACATACGCATTAAACGTATAAATCCTTGTCCTACAACATAAAATAAACCACTAACAATAAAATCATCAACGATTTTATTACTAGGAATACAATAATTAATAATAATTCCGGTAATTGCACCTGCAATAAGTGCTATAAAAATCAAAGTTGTTAAACCTAACTTCTTTTTATTTTTCATTATATAAACCCCTTTCTTTAAAATATTCTTTTAAAGATTCTTTCCATGAAGGAAAAGTATAAACTGGAGTCATTGACATAATAAAATTATCTAAGACACAATAAGCTGGTCTAACTTTAGAAAAATCAGATAAATGAGTAGGTACTGCCTTCATTTGAGCTTCTTTTCCTGTAAGTTTTAAAATCTCATGAGCGAATTCATATCGACTACATACCCCTGTATTTGTCGCATGATATGTTCCATATTCATTTGTATCAATTAAATGTAAAATAAAACGTGCAAGTTCTTTAGCACTTGTAGGTGATCCAAATTGATCAGAGGCAATTGCTAGAGTTTCACCTTTATTTACTTTTTCTAATAAATCATTAATAAAATTATTTCCCAAACCATAGACCCATGTACTTCTAATAATAAAATGCTTATAAGTAAATTCTTTAACATATTGTTCTCCAGCTAATTTAGATTTACCATAAGCTGTTTGTGGTCTTGTTTGATCAAACTCATTATAAGGTTGATCACTTTTCCCATCAAAAACATCATCTGTAGAAATATGAACCAATTTAGCTTCTAATTTTCTAGCAATAATAGATAAATTTCTAGCACCTAAAGCATTAACTTTATAAGCTTTAGAAATATCATTTTCACATTCCTCTATATTTGTAAGTCCTGCACAGTTAATAATAATATCTGGTCTATTCATTTCCCCAAAACGTAAGACCTCATCTGTGTCTGTAATATCCAAATCGTCTATGTCAGTATCAAGAACTTTGAATTCAAGTTTATCAATAATTTCATTGATTGCTTGTCCAATTTGTCCTTTAGCACCGCATATCCAAATTTTTCGCATAATTTCATCCTCCTTTAAATCTTGAATATTATATCTAGAGGATTATTTGATGTCAAATTCAAACCTAGTTCATATTTCGTGATATAATAGTATTGAGGTGATTTTTATGAATGATTTATCTAAAATGTATCAAGTTTACGTAAATAAAGAATTACAAGTAAACAAAAATGAAATTTTAAATGTCGCTCGACTTAAGCAAAAAACATTATCTTTCTTACATGATTTAGGAGAAGTTTGTCAGGATTCAAGATGTTTTATCTTTTGGGAAAAAGAAGAAGCTATTCATCACGATGAACTATTAGAACATTATTTAGATGGTTTAAAAATGTTAATGTCTATTGGTTATGAATTAAGAATTGATACTATTAAAAATCATACTGAAATTCCTAATCGTTTATCTTTAGAAGACTTATTTTTAAAAATTTATCAATCAATGATGAATGTTTCATCAACTTATTCTAGTCAAGATTACCAAAATACAATTGATGACTATTTCTCTTTAGGATTTCAATTAGGTATTGATTTAGATGAAATTATTGATCATATTTAATTTGTGAGATGGAAACATCTCACTTTTTTATTTTTGACAGATACCACAAGGAGTATATCCTTGTTGTTGTAATTTTTTTGAAGTTGAAGTAACTACTTCTTTATTTTGTTCGCTCATTTTTGAAACACTTGAACAATTTGGATCATGATATTTTTTATTTTTTATATTAATAACATACTTTTTACTTTTATTACTTGACTTATTATGATAACCAAATGGATCTTTTGCTTCTTTGATGCCATAAGTTGGTTCTCCTTCTTTGGCTTTTCTTGAAGTTCCATTTTGATAATCAATAGTAACACCCGGTTGTACATTATAAATATAAACACAGAAACGAATCGTTTCATCTTCAATAGAAGCTGCTTGTAAGATCAAACCTCTTGCTACTAATTCATCTTTTTTATATACAGGAATAGCTTCATATAAAACATGATGATTCGTATTTTTAATATAATCTCTAACCTCTTCTTCAAAAGGCAACATACCTGTAACATTAAAATAACGTGTTCCCGTCATTAAATTTCTTTCTTCAGCATTTAAACCACTTAAAGCAAAACCAATTTGATGACAACGATTATATAAATATTTTGTAGAAATCAAATCATCATATCTTTGTATTTTCCATCCGGACGGTTTAACCATTCCAATAGATTCCCTTTTATTTGTTGGAAGTGTTTCAGGACCTAAACAAGCTTGATCTTTTTGAGTACGTCCATATTCATCTAAATCATTTAATTGAATATATGTTTTTGTAGTATATTCATTTTCTTTAAAAGTAGGAGTATTGTGATTGATTTCAATATATGGTTGTCCACTATATTCTTCTATTTTATTTAAAATATCTTGAACATTATTTTCATCAAAAGAAACCTGATCTGTTTCTATTTGTAATTGGTTTTCTATATTTGTAATTTGATAATGTAAGGTTTCTTTAGAGTCTACATAAAACGATTTTTGAGTTTCTTCACCATCTTGTACAACTTTTAACTCATGATTTCCTTTAGTTAACTTTAACTCATAAGTTCCTGCACCTTGACTTTTTAAAGTATCGATTTGATCTTGATCAACATAAACATCTACATCCTGACTACTTGTTTGTTCTAAAGAAAGTGTTACACTTTGCTTAGAAGATGCTTTTTCTACTTGTTGATTACATCCTGTTAAAGTAAATGTCATCAATAATGAAAGTAATAATAAATAGAGTTTTTTCATCATAGTTCCTCCTTGGAGTACAAGTATATCATAAATTTATATTTTTTCTTTTCTATTTTTTTAAATAGAAACCTATTTCAAGGTTTTATTGGATAATAATATAAAAATAGAATCATATACAAAAAGTATCATGGCAATCTACTTTTAATCATTGCTAAATAAGGATTAACGTATTAAAATATTAATAGAGATATTACCTCATTTAAATAGAAAATTGGGAGAAAAAATGATAGATACTAAAAAAATTAAAAACAAACATGGTTTTACACTTGTTGAAATAATAGTTGTTCTTGTCATTCTTGCAATTTTAGCTGCTGTGGCTATTCCATCCGTTTTAGGATATGTAGATGAAGCAAAAAAAGCAGGTATTATACAAGAAGCACATGGTATTTATGAAGCAGCGCAAATTGCTGCTACAAAATGCTATGCAACAGATGAAGATGAATTTAAAAAACAATCAATTTTTAAATATAACTACACATTACCTGCAGATTTTCCTTATAAAAAAACAACAACAAATCCAGTTGGAAGAGTGTCTGATTCTTTAATGAGTTATGGACAAAAAGAGCCTGACAAGTATCTTAGTGATAGCTATTCTGGCGCATCATATATCGATAAAGAAATTGTAAAAAATGTATTACATTTTTTACAAAGTGAAAATAAAAATTCAGCTATTTATAAATACAAAGTACAAACTGACTGCCTCAACGGTCAATCCCTTAACGATTATAAGCCTAGTAAATTCAATGGATTTGCTATTAATATATTCTATAACCAACAAGGGAAGATAGAAGCTATAAATTTTGCGAGAGATAATTATATGGTTACTATTTATAATGGAAAATTAAATTGTGTTAAAGGTGGTAAATCAATAAAATCAATAGAAAAGAAATAGTATAAAAAATAATTTTTATGTAAGAAAGAGGATGTTACGAAATAATTTAAAATCGTAACATCTTTTTTGTTATAATTTCTAACTAAAAATAGGATATTGATATCTTATCAATGATATTTATTTCCTACTAATTAATTTCTCAACGATAACGTTTGAGGAATTATTGTAATTAGAAACAATTGCTTTTTATAGTAAAATAATTTTATTATATAGATAAAATTCTTATTTTTATCTTACAAAAGAAAAGGCTGTTTGAAATTAATTATTTAATTTCATACAGCCTCTTTTTTATATGGTTTTAAATTTTTTACGATATAAGATATAAGCTACAATACTTGCAATTGCTTCAGCAATAACAAATGATAACCAAATACCTTCAATCCCCATGATATTTAATAAAATGTATGCTAATGGTACTGTAATCAATAATTGTCTAAGTAAAGAAACTGTTAAAGAATATTTTCCTAAACCTAGGGCTTCAAAAACACCTGACATTAAAACTCCAAAAGATGAAACAATAAAGCTTAAA
>ERZ773188.378-NODE-378-length-56294-cov-11.515959_pt1 | contig 56294 bp, 45 predicted proteins | sample MGYA00581011_ERZ773188 | MGnify/ENA primary metagenome ERZ773188 (study PRJEB29015, sample SAMEA2737798) | human gut metagenome | biome: human gut; feature: human-associated habitat; material: faeces | place: China | collected 2012 ...
TGAAGAAGAAAACCATTCTTGTGGCTGCCATCGCAGTCATGCTCGTCGCGGCGCTCGTCGTCGGCGGCACGCTGGCGTACTTCACCGATACGAAGTCTGCGGACAACACCTTCACCATGGGCAACGTCGCGATCACGCTCGATGAGACGAACGCGAATCCGAACGCTCCGACCGGCAGCGGCCGTGTGACGGAGAACACCTACAACGTCTACCCCGGCCTGATTGTGGACAAGGACCCGACCGTGACCAACGTCGGCTCGAACGACGCATGGATTCGCGCAAAGATCGTTGTCAAGGCGAACATGGAGCAGCTCAATCAGCTTGGCCTGATCGAAGCCGCGAATGACGCGACCGGCGAGAAGCTGGCGAAGGTCTTCAAGCTCGGTGCTGGCTGGAGCTACACCAGCAATGTCATCATGGGCGAAGACGGCACGTTTACTTTCGTCATGAAGTATGCGGACAAGCTTGCCCCGAATGCTGCAACGCCTGTCTTTACGCAGGTCACCATCCCTGGTGAGACCGTTGTGGACAGCTTCAACTTCAACATCAATGTTGTTGCAGAAGCCATTCAGGCGGACGGCTTCACCACTTGGGACGCTGCCTTTGCCGCGTTTGACAAGTAATTTCCCGGCAACCCCGATGGGGCGGCGCTGCGCGCCGCCCCACTCGGAGCCTACGGGCCCGAAAGGGGCTGGCTTCCGTCCGGCGCAGATGCCGGCCGGGCCAAAGCTTCCCCGGCCCCTTTCGGCCCTTTATCCCCGGCTCGGCTCGGGGAACCCCGGTTCAGCCCGGGCGCGGGCGGCGGCGCTGCCGCCGTCCACGCGCAGACTGAAAGAAAAAATCCCACAAAATTTTTTCCTGCGCGCGCCTTCCGGCGCGAAAAGTAAGAAACCAGAAGCTGGAAACAGCCCCTCAAGGAGAAAGGTGGTTTGTGCATGAAGAAGAAGTGGACCATCGCGGCGGTGCTCGTCCTGGTGGTGGCGCTGCTGGCGGTTGGCACGTGGGCGTACTTCTCGGCTGTCGGCCGGGCGGATAACGTCATCACGATGGGCTCCGTCAAGCTTGCACTGCACGACGAGGACGGCACCGGCCAACCGTTTACGACGGTGAGCGCCGTGCCCGGCAGCGTCGTGGACAAAGTGGTTTATGTGGAGAACGTCGGCTCCGGCGCGTTTTACACCCGCGTGAAGATCACGCCTGAGGTGGTCGCCGCGAATGGCGAGCTTGTCCCGCTCACGGACAGGAGCCTGCTCACGCTCGACCTGAACGACACCGACTGGATCCCCGGCGCGGACGGATACTATTATTATAATGGTACGGTCGATCCGAAGGCCGCCACGTCGAAGCTCTTCAACCACGTCACGTTCAGCACGGACATGGGCAATGAATATCAGAACACCACGGTGCATATCTACGTCACGGCCGAGGCCGTTCAGACGGCGAACCTGGACAAGTACGGCCCGATTGACGTATGGAAGCACGTCGGTACGGTCGAAGCGAGCACTTCGAGCACGCAGATCGACCCGATCCCGGCAGCCTGAGAAAGGAGGACGAAAACATGAAAAAACGCATTCTCTCGCTCGTCCTCTGCGCAGCCATGCTGCTGAGCATGTGCCTGTTCCTCGGCGCGGGCGTGACGGAGGACACCTCCGATACCCCGGCCGAGAGCACCGCCGCGGCGGAGAGCACTGCGACATCTCCCGCGGTAGGACCCATCCTTCCGCTTGTGATGACGCATCCGCAGTCGTCATCGCCTTACCGCGCGGCGCGCGCCGCATCGTTTGCCGATGCGAATGAAACGCCGCTTGATGACGGCCTGAAGCTTGAAAAGACGGTCACGCCGAATGCAAACGGCGGCTATACGGTTCATCTTGAAGCGTATACGACCGGTACGGTCACTACGACCACCACGACGAAACCCTGTGACATCGTCCTTGTGCTCGACCAGTCCGGCTCGATGGCAGACGATTTCGATGGCAACACCCGCCAGCACGCAATGCAGCAGGCAGTAGATACGTTCATTGAAAATGTGGCAACAAAAGCTAGAGACGAAGAGGTAGAACACCGGATCGCAATCGTTAAGTTTGCGGGGAAGTCTACGGATAGCGTCGGCGATGACACATACAATGATGGAGGAAATAGATATAACTATTCCCAGATCGTGAAAGAATTGACCCCTGTCAATGATGCGGACGGCGCAAATGCAACCGCTTTGACAGCGGCGGTCGACAAGTTGACGGCCCGAGGCGGTACACAGATACAAAACGGCTTGAATCACGCTCAGCGGCTTCTGAACGGTGTCGATTCGGCGCGTGACAGCAGTAAAGTTGTGATTGTGTTCACGGATGGTATGCCGGGTGACGGCGACTTTGACGCAAGTGTTGCGACCAACGCTATTGCGAGTGCAAAGACTTTGAAGGACGGCGGCGTGACGGTGTACACGGTTGGTATTTTCACCGGGGCGAATCCGGACGAGATGTACGGTGCCAGTGGTTTTGATACCAATAGCAACGGCACAGTGAATTCAAAATGGGTGAAGGATACCTGGGGGCTTTTTCCGGGAACAGATTTTCCGGAAGCAGACAGGCCGGCCGGAAACCGATTCCTGAATTTGCTGTCCAGCAATTTTGAAGATGCTGCGGAAGTTGGCTTGAAGCGTGAGACTAAGGGCTGGGGTTTGATTCATTATAAAATCACTTATACGATCACCCAAAACTTTAACCAGAGTGCCACTGGCTACTACAAGAATGCAGCTGACTCTGCATCCCTGAAGAACATTTTCACCTCCATCAGCCAGACGATCGGCAGTGCCAACATCGACCTTGGCAGCAGCACAGTCATCAAAGACATCGTGACGCCGTACTTCACGGTTCCGGAAACGCCTGAAAATATTCGCTTGTACACTGCGGATTACAACGGAAATGGTTCGTTCGATGGAGCGTCGGCTGCTCCCGCTTCGGTAAAAGCGAAAATTGATTCGGCCACGCGCGCCGTTAATGTGACGGGCTTTGATTTCAACCAATACTATGTTTCCGAAAATGTTAAGACGGATGGAACGCGTGGTAAGAAGCTGATTATCGAGTTTGATGTCGCCGTGACAGATGGGTTCCTCGGTGGCAATCAAGTTCCCACAAATGATGAAAAGTCCGGTATCTATCCGGATGGCACCATGATCAAGCCGTTCACGGTTCCGACGCAGGATGTGCAGGTGAACAGCATCGCACCGACGGCGGACGACAAGGCGATTTATCTTGGTGAAACTGCCGATTTGGCGCAGCTTGTGCATACGGACTATGCGTTTGACAGCACGAACAACGCTTATGTAGATGTGATTTACACGGTAAAGGATGCCGACGATAATGAGCTCGGTACCTATACGGTTCTTGCTGGGGCAACTACCGGCACGTGGGAGTGGAAGGATGCAGAAAGCAGCGGCACTGTTGCTCCGAAAGAGAACACGACCTATACAGTGACGTGCACAGTTTCGCCCACACAGGTAGGGACACAGCAGGCTGTCAGCAGCGAGCCGGTTCCGTTCACCATCACGGTCAATACCTGCAGCCTGACCATTTCCAAGAAGGTGACCGGCCAGAACAACGGACAGTCCTTCGTGTTCACAGTGAAGGATACAAACGGAAATGTGATTACCACCGTCGCGGTCAAAGGCGGAGCGAGCAAGACCATTACGGGCCTGCCGATCGGTACTTATACCGTTACGGAAGATACCCAGTGGTCGTGGCAGTATGACTTGACATCCGGAAACGATGTTAAAAAAGAACTGAAGGCCAATGCTGCGGAAGATCACGCGACGGCAGAGTTCACCAACGCCTACAAGGGTACCAACTGGCTCACGAGTTTTGCCGAAGTGATCAACAAGTGGGTAAATGACGGCAAAAAGATTGATCAAGTCAACGTTAAGAACTGAATAGGAGGGATGACACATGAAACGTATCTTTAACGGTTCAGGCGGGAGAAAAGCCGCGCTCATCCTCTCCCTGTGCCTGATCTTCGCGCTGGCAGCCGGTACCACCTTTGCCCTGCTCAAGGCGAACACCGCCCCCGTGGAAAACACCTTCACGGCGGCCAAATCCGAAACGTACATCGACGAGGTATTGGAAGGCAGCCAGAAAACGTCCATCAAGGTCAAAAACACTGGCACGGCCACGTCCTACGTCCGCGTCAAGCTGGTCATGAACTGGGTGGACGGGAAAGGAAACATCGTTTCCGGCGACAACCTGCCGACAGTCGAACTCAACACGGTTGACGCCTGGTTCGAGAAGGGCGGCATCTACTACTACAAGACGCCGGTCGGTCCGAAAGATTCGACTGCAAACCTGCTGCAGGAGGGCAAACCCATCAAGCAGGAGAACGCTCCCAATGGCTGCCACCTCGAGGTGACGGTGCTGGCCGAGAGCATTCAGGCCGCGCCGAGCCAGGCTGTGACAGCGAGCTGGGGCGTGGACGTTGATTCCGCAACCAGCAAACTGATCCCGCCAGCAACCACCCCGACACCATAAGGAGGGCAACGGTATGAAACACAAAAAGCTTACCATGATCGTCGCCCTCGTGCTGGTGGTCGCGCTGGCCGCTGGACTGGGCATCTGGGCGACGGGCGAGGCGAACATCCCCACCGTCACGTACTATGACGGCACGGACGGCACCAACGCACACTTCACCTTCACCCACACCGGCAAGGGCTCGGACACGAACCTGTTCCCGAACTTCTCCGACTGCATGCCCGGCGACAGCCTCACGCAGACCATCCGCGTGCAGGCCGACAGCAAAAACGGCGCTCAGGGCGCGAAGATCTATCTGCGTGCGGAGATCGACGGCGACGCCTCCGCCAAGGAAGGCTCCGCCATCACGTACAACGATGTGCTCGATCGCATCAGCATGACCGTGTCGAAAAATGGCGTGGTGCTCGCGTCCAACAAGACCGCGAAGCTCTTCAGCCAGCTCGACGCGAGCGAGGGCCTCAAGAGCAACGTCTTCATTGCCGAGGTCAGCCCCAAGACCGATCCGGTCGATCTGGACGTGACCATCGAGGTCGACCCCGCCATGGGCAACGCCTTCCAGGAGGCGGCCGCGCACATCACGTTCGTGTTCTCCGTCGAGGACAACGAAGTGCCGCCTCCGCCGCTGGAGCGTGAGAAGCACGACGCGTACATCGTCGGCTACCCGAACGGCAACGTCGGCCCGAACGACAACATCACGCGTGCAGAGGTCGCCACGATCTTCTACCGTCTGCTGCAGGACGATGCGCGCGAACAGGTCTGGTGCACCACATATCCGTACCCGGATGTGGAGGCCAACAGCTGGTACAGCAATCAGGTCGCCACGCTGACGAACGCCGGCATCCTCGCCGGCTTCCCGGACGGCAGATTCGGCCCGCAGGAGCACATCACCCGCGCGGAGTTCGCCACGATCGCGGCGCTGTTCTTCCACGCGCCGGAGGTCGAGGGCGACGCGTTCTCCGATATCTCCGACAGCTGGGCGCGCGAGTACATCAACCGCGCGGCGGCCCTTGGCCTGGTCAGCGGCTTGCCGGACGGCACGTTCCGCCCGAATGCGGAGATCACCCGCGCCGAGGTCATGGAGAGCATCAACAACGTTCTGTTCCGCACGCCGGACAAGGATCACTTCCTGGACGATATGGTCAAGTGGCCGGACAACAGCAATCCGAACGCTTGGTACTATGAGCCCGTGCAGGAGGCCACCAACAGCCACGATTACGAGCGCGTGAGCAACACGTCGCCCGAGACGTGGACGAAGATCACGCAGCAGCGTGACTGGGATGCGCTGGAGGCTGAGCTGGCCGCCAAGTATCCGAACCGGTAAGCGCGCGGCGCTGCCGGAAAACCCAACCATAGCGAACACCCCCTGTGCAGAGCGCAGGGGGTGTTTTTGCGCGGCCGATGTGATTTTCTGCCGCAGAATGAGATCGTTTTGCGTGGCCAGTGAGGTGTGATTCCGGACGGCGAGGGTGCGGTTGGGGAGCCGCGCTTTGCGGTACCGCTTGGGTGCGGCGGCCGTGTTGCAGTAATCGGCCAGCGTGTCCGGCGAGATGGGCATCCCCTCGCGCAGCCAGATGTACATGAGGTTATACGCTGCGCCGGCCCAGAAATACATCCGGTAGCGCTCGCGGTCAGAGTTATCATAGGCGTACTCAGCCGCGAAGGCGTTGAAAAAGTTTTGCAGCCGCTCGCTCTCGTGCGCGGCGATGAGCACGCGGCAGAAATCCTTGTATTCGTACAGGACACGGAAAATTTCGCGCCGTGCGCCCGGCCAGTCGTCGCGCCGCAGGGGCCCATGACGGCGGCGATCTTGTCGCACACGCGCGTGATGCAGTTGTCGAGAATGGCCTCTTTGGAGCCGAAGTTGCGGTAATACGCCATGCACGACACGCCCGCGCGCTGCACAAGCGCCTCGATCGAGATGTCGCGGATGTCCTGCTCCTGCAGGAGCTGGAGCAGCGCTGTCTCCAGGCTCTTGCGCGTGAGACGGTTCATCTCCTCGTTCGATAGCCGCAGGCCCTTCAGCCGGGAAGATTGCTCCGACATTACAAAAGCTTCCATTTCATAACGCCGGTCGTCACGGCCGTGGTTGGATCGTTGCTGCGCCGGGCGAGCCACATTATAATTGTAACAGCGCAGCGAACAAAGCGCAAGCGCGGAAACTGTGATTTTAGAGGGGTCATCATGTTCCAACGGAAGGATCTGTTCGAGGGCACCCGCCCGGCCAAGCTCGGGATCGACGGGGAGACCGAAATGCCCATCCTGTACTACAAGGATGAGTGCGCATATTTCTACTTCACGGCGGACGCCGAGGCGGTGCAAAAGCGCCTGCCATCGGAAAATCTGCATGTCGTCAAGGTGTCGCCCACGCGCTGCATGGTCGCACTGGCGACGTATCATTACATCCACGCGTCGGTCGGCAGCTACGACGAGACGGTCATGGTTGCCATCTGCACGCACGACAAGGTGCCCAGAGGGCCGCTGCCGCTCATCCGGCAGGCGCGCGATGCGCACTTCGGCACGTTCGTGTTTCACTGCCCGGTCACGACGCAGTGGGCGATGGGCGGCGGCCGCATCATGTGGAACTACCCAAAGTTCATCTCGGACATGACGTTCACATCCAATGGCCGGTACTTCGAGTGCCGCCTCTCGTCCGATGGCAAGCGCATCTTCGACCTGCGCGCGCCCAAGCGCGGCAGGCTCAGCCGCGATACCAAGCCACAGCGCTGCTTTCTCGCACAGGGCGATAAGCTCGTGCAGGCGCGATCCCGGCCTACGGCATCTGCGAGACAGCGGTGCTGCCGCGCGACACCGCGGTGACGGTCTATCCCGGCCACCCGATGAGCGACGACTGGCTGGCCATAAAGCCCTTGAAGCGGCCGCTCATGGTGCAGCATTTCAACGGCCACATGGCGGCGCTCGGCGCGGCCAGCGTTATCGAGGAGGGCATTCGCCCCTATGACGGTCACCGGTTTGTCAATGACGGCCGCGACGGTGAGCATCATGTCATCTATGGCGGCGTGGAGTACAAGATGCACACCGTGCACCAGAAGGAGATCACGATCACGCGCGTTTGACGGATCGATTCTGTGCATACATCCCCTTTCTCCCCGTCTGCTCAAACGCCCCCCCTGTGCTGCGGCACAGGGGGCGTTTGATGCTGTCAAAAGGACTCCTTTTTTGACAAAGAGGTTTTCTGCCCGGCCGCATCGCACGCGCTGTCCGGCGGCGCGGCAGAATTTTTTCGCAGCTCCGGAGCGCAGAGGTAGAATTGTTCATATTCTTTGCGGTATAACTTGCGTGCACAAACAGAGTGACACATGTGATCCACTGCGCTTCGTCTTGCGGCAGCACAAAAACTGCAGAATACAAAGGCGCAGGACGAGCCCGACGGCAAATGGAGGACGGAAGAGGAATATGTTCAAGGCGGGAAAAAGACCTTCGGCCGACTTGCTTTCCGGCGATGAAGGATGGGTGATCTTCAGGTTTTCGGTACCGATCATCCTCTCTTATCTGCTTCAGCAGATCTATACGATCCGTGATGCCGCGATCTGCGGGCAGACGCTTGGTGTCGATGACATTGCAGGCGTGAACGATGTGTTCCCGATCCTGTTCATATTCCTGCAGTTTGCGGTCGGCAGCACTGCCGGCTTTTCGGTCATCACCTCCATCGCGGCGGGGCGCGGCGATCAGGCCAGAGTCCACAGATCCTTTGCGGTGCAGCTTGTTCTCGGCGGAGTTTTGTCACTTGCGCGCTGACCGGCATCGCCATATGGGCGCTCAAGCCCCTGCTCCGGTTCAACGGTCTGTCCGAGACAAACCCCGGCGTCTGGAGGGCGGCCTATCAGTATTCGCTGGTCATTTTTATCGGGATCTTTGCGCAGCTCTATTACAATCTGATCTGCTCCGTTTTGCACAGTCTGGGTGATTCGACAACGCCGCTCGTCTTTCTGCTGTTTTCCACCGTGCTGAATATCGGGCTCGACCTGCTGTTTATCCTTGCGTGTCCGGCTCGGTGTCGTCGGCGCGGCGGCTGCCACGGTGCTGGCGCAGGCGGTGAGCGCGGTCATGTGCCTGCTGTATGCCTTTAGAGAATATCCGGAGCTCCGTCTTTCCGGACAGGATTTTCACGCGGAGGTCTGCGTATATGCGCAGCACCTGGGTCAGGGCCTGCCGATGGGACTTCCGTTTTCGGTGCTGGCAATCGGCATCATCGTGATGCAGCGCGCGCTGGTCGGGTTTGACATCGGGCAAGACGGCATCATGGCGGCCGGAAACCCCGCCCAGAACAGATTCGGCGCCGCCAACAAGCTCAACAATTTCCTGATGTGTCCGATGAATGCGCTCAGCACCGCGATCGTCAGCTTCAACGCGCAGAATCTGGGCGCGGGCAGGCAGGACCGGATCCGGCGCGGAACGGGCAAGAGTCTGCTGATCGGGCTCGCCATGTATCTGGTTCTCGGCGGCGCCGGCATGCTCCTGACGATCAATGGTGCATACCAGTACCTGTTTATGAGCGCGGACAAGATCACGGCGGCCACGATCCGCTGTGGGAATCTGTATCTGTACGTGGATCTGTCTATGTATTTTGCGCTGATGATCCTGCTCGTCTTCCGCTCCGGCGTGCAGGGCGTGGGTCATGCGGAGTTTGCGCTGGCCGCCGGCTGCGCCGAGCTGGTCGCGCGGTACCTGCTCGGCGGCGCGCACAAAAAGCCAAGCGGGAACGACTGAAAATCGGTATTGGCAGCGCGGACGGGACGGGCGGACGACTTTGCGGGAGCAAGAGCCGTTGACAAGCGATCCGCAGCAGTATATTATATTACGGGTGGATGCGTACCTGCCGGCAGTCAGGCGAAGAGTCTGACTGCCGTTTTTGTACCGGCCGAAGCGTGATCGGAGGGATTGTGTATGAATATTACCGTTTATCTTGGCGCAAATGAAGGAAACGACCCCGGTCTGCGCAAAGCGGTCGAAGAGCTGGGGACCTGGATCGGCAGCAGCGGAAACGCGCTGGTCTACGGCGGCTCCAGATCCGGACTGATGGGTGCGATCGCGGACAGCGTTTTGCTCTCCGGCGGTGAAGTGACCGGCGTCGAGCCGCGGTGCTTCATCGAAAACGAATTCCAGCACGACGGCCTGACCAGGCTGATCGTGACCGAGGACATGACGGAGCGCAAACGCAAAATGATCGAGCTCGGCGATGCCTTTATTGCCTTCCCCGGCGGCACGGGAACGCTCGAGGAGATCACGGAGGTCATGTCGAAGGTGTCTCTGAAGCATCTGGACGCGCCGTGCATTCTCTACAACCTGAACGGTTACTACAATGCGCTGCAGGCGCTTCTGGGGCATATGATCGAAAAGGGACTGTCGTCCGAGGAGCGGCAGGAGGGCATTTATTTTGCCGGAGACCTTGAGGAGATCCGGCACATCTTGAGTCTCGCGTGATTTCCGACCGTCTCCTGAATATGCAAAGATCCCCTCCGTGTGCAGGAAAGCACACGGAGGGGATCTGCTTTTTATAAAGTTTGTTTGGCTGCATGCCGGCCTTTACGCGGCCGCCTCAGCCCAGATACTGCTTGTCGTAGTTGTTCTGGATGCAGGAGATGACCTTCGTGATGACGGTGTTGAACGGGGTGGGTACGCCCAGCCGCTCACCGTAGCGCGCGATGGCGCCGTTGAGCACGGAGATCTCTGTCTGGCGCTGGTGCAGCACGGCGTCCTGCGCCATGGACGGATAGTAGTTGCCGAGGTTTGCGACGATGTTCGGCTCCTCCTTTTCCATGAGCGGCCAGAGGTCGCCGATGCCGAGCGCCTGCGCGACAGCGCAGCCCTCTTTCCAGACGTGCATGACGATGTCGTGGCCGTAGGAGTCGGCGAACGTCTCCTTCACCTTCAGGCGCATGACGGCGCTTACGCCGTTGTAGCCGCTGTTGGCGATGACTTTCTTCCAGATGTACGGACGCACGTCCTCGTCAAAGCTCGCATTGCAGCCGCCCGCCCGGAAGCACGCCTCGAGCGCCTTGCCGGCGGCGTCGGCCTTCGGGTTGTTGTGCACGGCGCCGAAGTGCATCTGGATGCCTTTTTCCGGCTTGCTCACGCACACGCCGGGGCCGGCGAGCTCCGTGCCGATCAGGCCGCTGCCATAGAGGATGCGGTCGGTCTCCACAAACTGGGCGAGCACCTCGTCGTTGCCGAGGCCGTTCTGCAGTGAGACGACGACCGTCTCCGGCCCGATGCAGGGCATGGTGTCGGCCATGACGTCCGCGGTCTGCGTGGCCTTGACCATGAGGATGACCATGTCCATGGTGCCGATGTCGTGCGCGGTGGCGCTCGTGTGGAAGCCTGTGAGCACCTCCTCGCCCTCCGGCGTGCGGAAGACCAGCCCATCAGCCGCGATCTTGTCCATGTGCGCTTTGTACTTGTCGACGAGCCAGAGCTCGGCGCCGCCCTTGCGCAGATAGGCGGCGAACACGCTGCCGGCAGCGCCGGAGCCGATCATTGCAATTTTCATGCGTTTGCCTCCTTAGCAGACTGCCGGCCGGTTGTTGGCCGGCCGGCAGAGAAAATCCGGGGTGGGAAATTACTTCAGGTACTGCTTGTCGTAGTTGCCCTGGATGCAGCGCACGACCTGGGACAGGACCTTGCACACCGGGGTGTCGATGCCCAGCTGCTCGCCGTACTCAGCGATCTTGCCGTTGAGCACGTCGATCTCGGTCTGGCGGTGGTTGAAGAGCATGTCCTGGCACATGGACGGATAGTAGTCCGCGATGTTGGTGACGATGTCCTGATGATCGTGGGCGATGAACTCATCGGCGTCCATCGGCACACCCTTGGCGGTCGCGACCGCGCAGGTCTCGCGGATAACGCTGTGGAACAGCCACTGGCCGAACGGATCCGCCTCGACCTCACCGATCTTCAGACGCAGAACCGCGCACACGGTGTTGACGGTGGCGTTCACGCAGACCTTTTTCCAGATGAACTTGTAGATGTTGTTGTCGGTGCCCGGCTCGCCGTCGCGCCAGTAGGCGTCGCAGCCGCCGGCACGATAGCACTTGAGCATCTCGGCGCAAGCCGCGTCGTTGAGCTCCGAGCGGACCGCACCGCCGAAGTTCATCTGCACGCCGCCGGCCGGGGTGGACACGCAGTGTGCGGGTTCGGGCAGAGCCGTGCCCAGCACGCCGGAGCCGATGATGCAGCGCTCTTTCGGGAAGACCTTGAAGAGGTTGTCATCGTTGCCGAGGCCGTTGATGAGGGAGACGGCGACGGTCGTGTCGCCGATGACGGGCATGGAGTCCTGGATGGCCTGCTCGAGCTGGGTCGCCTTGGTCATGTAGATGATGACGTCGACCTTGCCCTCAGCGGCGGCTGCGTCAGCAGCGGTGGTGTAGGTGCGGAAGCCCTTGAGCTGGTAGTCGTAATCCTTGTAGCCGCCCTCTTCCTCCTGATGGATGGTGAAGTGCATACCTTCCTCGGCGACCTTCTTCATGTGCGCCTCGTAGCGGTCGATGAGGATGATGTCCGCACCGCCCTTACGCAGGTAAGAAGCGAAGACGCTGCCGGCTGCGCCGGAACCATACATTGCAAATTTCATAACTTTTTCTCTCCTTTTCTGATTCTGTTTGCGATATCTTCGGCCGCTGCAGGCGTATGCCTGACGGCGGATTACCGAACGGTGTTGGTGAGGGTGCCGATGCCATCAATGCTGCACGCGACCACGTCGCCCGGGTGCAGCCACTTCGGCGGGTCAAAGCCCATGCCCACGCCGGCGGGCGTGCCCATGGAGATGATCGTGCCGGGCTGGAGTGTCATGCCCCGGCTGAGCTCGGCGATCACGTACGGCACGTGAAAGATCATGCGGTCGGTCGTGCTGTCCTGCCGGAGCTCGCCGTTGATGCGGCTCTGGATCTTCCATGACTTGCGCACGTCGAATTCGTCCGGTGTGACGATCCACGGGCCCATCGGCGTGAAGCCATCGAGGCTCTTGCCGCGGTACCACTGCTTGTGCTGGTTCTGGATCGTGCGTGCGCTCACGTCATTTAAAATAGTGTAACCGAACACATAGTCCAGTGCGTCCGCTTCGGTGACGTTGTACGCGGGCCGGCCGATGATGACGGCCAGCTCCGCCTCGTAATCGAGGTCGGCGACCAGGTCGCTGTGGCTGAGGATGTCGCCGCCGGGGGCGACGGCCTCGTCCACGCGCTTGGAAAAATAGATCGGGAACGTGTCCGGCGCCTTGACACCCTTGCCGGCGACAGCCTCGCTCTCCTTGGCGTGGTCAAAATAATTGATGCCCAGGCAGATCACGTCCTGCACCGGGCGGGGGATGGGCGCGAGCAGCCGCACGCTCTCGAGCGGCAGGGCCGCACCGCGCAGCACGGCGGCAGTGTCCAGCACCGGCCAGATGCCGATGAGCGCCTGCATGTCCGCGCAGCCCGGCACGGGATGTACGGCGGTGCCGGCCGCGTTGAGCAGACCGATGGCGCTGTGGCCGTCTTTTTCAAATGTTACGAGCTTCATAACGTGCGCGCTCCCTCCGAAATCAACACGGGGTCGTGGATGTGTACGCAAAAATGATGGTTAAAAATTCATCAATCGCACGTCCCGGAACCGTTGGCGAACGTCAAAAATATGCCAAACTCGATTGTCAGAGATTCGACAAAAGATTTGACCTCCCAGCGTTGCTATGATAGCACGAAAGTGTAGACGCCGCAACTGTTTTCTTTCTGCCAGAGTGCTAAAATCACGCAAAAGATGACAAAAACGCCAGAATCAGAGTGCATAAAAATACATGCAGGATTTTGTGCAACCCGACAATTTTCAGAAAATGACTGAAAAAAATTGGGGATTGGAAGAGGCTGTTATTGACTTTTGCGTGTGAGAGAATTATAAATTTACTATCCCGAGTTGTTAACGACTTGTTCATAAATTAACACATGGGTGTGGATTTCGAGCCCTGTCTCGGTTGGTAGGAGAGCACGAGGCAGGATTGAAATAAAAGAGAGAAAAGAAAAAAAGAGCAAAAAGAGAGAGGTAAAAAATGGATAACAAAAAACTCAAGAGCAGCTGGGCAGCCGCCTTTACCGTGGCGTCTGTCTGGTTCGGCACCCACGTGGGCGCCGGCTTCGCGACCGGCAACCAGGTCGTGAACTATTTCGTCCAGTATGGCTGGACTGCGGCAATCTTCCCGCTGCTGGCCATGGGCATCCTGGCCGTCGTCATGTACATCATGATGAAGTTTGCCAAGCTCAGCGGTTTCGACAACTACAAGGACACCTATCGCGCCCTGTATCCGAAGCCGTGGATGGAGATCTTCTTTGAGGTCTTCTACATCATCATCATCCTCGCGGCGGTCGCTTCCTGCGTTGACGGCGCCGGCGGCATCGTCAAGAGCCTGATCGACCTGCCCGATATCATCTGCAACCTCGTCATCATCGCCCTGCTGATCCTTCTGTCGATCTTCGGCGTTGACCTGATCATCAAGGCTTCCACCGTGCTTTCCACCGCGATCCTGATCGTCACCGCGATCCTGGTCATCATGGGCTTTGTCGTTCCGATCGATGCGGTTGCCCAGGAGCTGGCCACTGAGAACGCGGCCTACGCTTCTATCCCGGCCATCGCTGACGTCACCTCCCAGAAGGGCCTCGAGGGCGTCTGGCGCGGCGTGTTCGTGTACGCTGCTTTCCAGTGCGTGTCCGTCCCGGCCATGATCGCCGCTTCCACCGAGCTGACCCACAAGGGCGTCAAGCGCGCCAGCATCCTTGGCTGGCTCATGAACGGCGGCGCGCTCGCCGCTTCCGGCGCCATGCTGCTGCGCTGGTACCCGATCCTCTGCGCCATCAAGAGCACCGGTGTTGATACGGTTGCCAGCCTTGCGGCCCGCCACATCGGCGATGTGATGAAGCTCCCCAACCAGAGCGTTGTCACCCTCATGGGCAGCGGCTACACCTGGCTGTTCGTCGTGTACACCATCCTGCTGTTCTGCGCGTTCGTGTCCACGTCCGTCACGCTGGTCTACTCCATGATCCAGCGCTTCGAGGGTCACTGCTTCCCGAAGGCGATCAAGAGCAAGGCTGCCCGCAGCGTGATCGTCGGCCTGATCGTCATCGGCCTGTGCTATGCAGTTTCCCTGCTCGGCCTGTCGACCATCATTTCCAAGATCTACGGCTATGACGGCTACTATGCCTTGATCGTTGTTGTGCTCCCGGCGTTCATCTGGGGCATCCCGAAGATCAAGAAGCTGTCTGCCGAGAAGAAGGCAGAGCTGTCGGAGTGATCTGACCAAGGCGCAACTCTCCAGCGTCCCGATTAAGAAATACTGACCGCTGCGCTTGCAGCGTCATAGAGAGGCAACCCCGCAGGCTTCGGCCTGCGGGGTTGTCGCTGTTTTGCGGGGAGTTAGTGGCAGCGGAGCAATGTGACAGAACCGCAGGGGAGCCCGAGGGGGCAAGGCCCGCCTCGGATGGAATAAGCTGCAGGGATAAGATTTGCTGCGCATTTTTTAAGCCTTCTCCTCAAGGAGAAGGCTCAGGGTGCGGGTCGGCACGCCGCGCACCCGGCAGGGAAAGGCGTTGAAAAACCGCCCCGCAAGTTATAAGACTTGCGGGGCGGTGTGGATTTTTGCTTGTGGTCAATGTGCGTTCCGGCGCGGGCAGCGCTCATTTCCAGCGCCACGTAAACGGCACGAACAGCAGCAGCAGCGGGAAGATCTCCAGACGGCCGAGCAGCATGCAGATCATGAGCACGATCTTGCTCAGCGGCGAGAAGATGGCAAAGCTTCCGGTCGGTCCGACAAGGGAGAGCCCCGGCCCGACGTTGGACAGGCACGAGAGTGCGGCGGTGAAATTCGTCGTGAAGTCCAGCCCGTCGAGCGACACGATCAGCCCGGCGATGAGCAGGATGATGATGTAGAACGTGAAATACGTCAGGGCGTTGTAGACGGTCTGCCCGTCGACCGGCTTACCATCGAGCCGGACCTCTTCAATGCAGCGGGGGCGCAGCATCTTCTTGACCTCGATCGTGCAGGACTTGAACAGCAGCATCACGCGCGAGACTTTCAGACCGCCGGCAGTGCTGCCGGCGCAGCCGCCGACAAACATCAGCAGCACGAGCAGGAATTTGGAATACTCCGGCCAGAGATTGAAGTCCGCGGTGGCAAAGCCGGTCGTAGAGATGATCGATGTGACCTGGAAGAACGAATAGCGCAGCGCATGGCCGACGCCGCCGTAGAGATTGCGGATGTCAAATGCGATCGTGAGGACGGAAAAGACGATCACACCGAGGAACCAGCGCAGCTCCTCGTTGCGCAGGGCGGTGCGGATGTTGCCGAGCAGAATGAGGTAATACAGGCTGAAGTTGACGCCGAAGAGTATCATGAACACGCCCACGACGATGTCGATATAGGCGCTGTTGTAGTAGCCGATGCTCAGCGCGCGCGTGGACAGGCCGCCGGTGCCGGCGGTGGCGAACGCGTGCAGCAGCGCATCGTAAAAGCTCATGCCGCCGGCGATGAGCAGAACCATCTCCACGAGCGTGAGCGCGATGTACAGCAGGTAGAGGATGGAGGCGGTCTTGCGGATGCGCGGCACGAGCTTGCCGACCGTCGGGCCGGGGACCTCGGCGCGCATGATGTGCATCGACCGGTTGCCGCTCATGGGCAGCACGGCCAGCACGAACACGAGAATGCCCATGCCGCCGATCCAGTGTGTGAACAGCCGCCAGAACATACCGCCGCGCGTCATGCTCTCCGGCGATGTGACGACGCTGGCACCGGTTGTGGTCAGGCCCGAGATCGTCTCGAACAGGGCGTCGATGTAGTTCGGAATGTCACCGGTGAGCACGAACAGCAGGGCGCCGAACAGCGACATGGCGATCCACGACAGGCCGACGATCAGAAAACCGTCGCGTGCGGTCATGCCGCCGGATTTGGCGCGCACGCGCCACATGACCAGCCCGATGCCGCCGGTGACGGCAATCGTGATCAGAAACGGGACCGGAGATTCATCATAGACCAAGGCTGCAATCATCGGCAGGAGCATCAGCGCGGCCTCGATGCACAATACGCGGCCGACGACCTGCCCGATCATTCGAAAATTCATGGTTTTGCCCTCTTTGTGGTTTCGTTATACAAATACAGTATTATACGCCGGTTTGCCTGGTTTGGGAAGCCCCCGGCGCTCAGAACATGCCAAGAGATTTGAACAGAAACACCCACAGGAACATGGTCAGCATGCTCACGGCCGAGGTCACGACGACGATGTCGCCCGCAAGCTCCGCGTCGCCGCCCATCTGCTGCGCCATGGTGAAGGAGTTGACGGCGGTCGGCGAGGCGAACACACCCAGCAGCGACACGAACGCCGCGTCACGGAAGCCGAGCAGCGCACCGAGTCCGAGAAACAGCGCCGGAAACACGATGAGCTTTGCCGCCACGACAGCCGTGAGCTCGCGCACGTAGCGCCGGATGCCGGAGAATTGGAAGAACGCGCCGAGCAGAAACAGCTGCAGCGGCGATGCGATGGCGCTGACGTTCTGGATGGTCTGCTCGAGAATGTGCGGCAGACGGATGCCGGCAGCCAGCGTCAGGATGCCGAGCGCGGACGCGATCACGAGCGGGTTTTTCACAATCTGGCCAAGGACGTGCAGCGGCTTCGGCCTCTGCCCGCGGAATACCTCGAGCACGATGATGGCCAGCATATTGAAAATCGGCACGACGATCGCAATCATGATTGAGATCGTGCCGAGCTGGTCGGCGCCGAGCAGCGCCGTCGCCACGGGGATGCCCATGATGACGTAGTTGCTGCGGAACATGCCCTGGATCATCACGCCGCGGCGCTCCGGCAGCTTTTCCATGAGCAGCGTATAGCCGAGCGCCAGCGCGAACGACAGCAGCACACCGCCGACAGCATAGGCGATCAGCAGCGGATCAAACGAGCCGGACAGGTCCGAGCAATATACATTATAATAAAGCAGACAGGGCAGAAAAATGCGAAAGGCGACCTTGTTGATGTTCGAGATCTCCTCCCGGTGGATCCAGCCGAGACAGCGCGCACCGTAGCCGAGCGCCATCACGAGGAACATCGGCAGGATCGCATTCACGGAAATCACAAAATTTTCCACATTCACACCACTTCCGGAGAATCAAAATCAGAAAAAATGAAAATAGAGCAATCGAGCAAAAAACGTCTGTTTTTCAGTTTACTCCCTGCACGGGAAAAACGCAAGTGCCGCGGTTGCCGCGCGGGACGGAACGTGGTATAATCGCAGCATCTTGATGAAAGTTGACGCGGGAGGTGCAGCGATATGACGATCGAGCAGGCCATGGAGCTGATTCATGGCGTGGAGTGGCGCGGCTCGCGCCCGGGGCTCTCTCGCGTGCGCGAGCTGCTGCACCGCCTGGGTGACCCGCAGGACGGACTGCAATTCGTGCACATCGCGGGCACGAACGGCAAGGGCAGCACGGCGGCGATGCTCGCATCGATCCTGCGCGCGGCAGGGTACACGACGGGGCTGTTCACGTCGCCGTATCTAGAGCGCTTCGCTGAGCGCATGCAGGTCAACGGCGCACCGGTACCGGACGCGGAGTTTGCCGCCGTGTGCCAGACGCTGCAGCCGTGCATCGCTTCCATGGACGACCCGCCGACGGAGTTCGAGCTCGTGACGGCGGCGGCCATGCTGTGGTTCCGGCGGCGGGGGTGCGATGTTGTGGTGCTGGAGGTCGGTCTTGGCGGCCGGCTCGACGCGACGAACGTCATCGCCGCGCCGGCGTGCGCCGTCATCACGAACATCGGCCTCGACCACACGGAGATCCTCGGCGGCACGCTCGCGCAGATCGCGCGCGAGAAGGCAGGCATCCTCAAGCCCGGCACGTGCGCCGTCAGCTATCCGCAGGCGCAGGAGGTGCGCAGCGTCCTGCGCGAGATCTGTGCGCAGCGGGGCATCCCGCTCACGGAGGTGGACGTGTCCGCCATCGTGCCGCTGACCGACAGCGTGGACGGGCAGACCTTCACCTACCGGGGCGTGGAATATGCGCTGCCGCTGCTGGGGGCGCACCAGCTGCGCAACGCGGCCGTCGCGCTCGAGACGGTGGCGGCGCTGCGCGCGCGCGGCTGGCGCATCCCGGACGCGGCCGTGCACGCGGGGCTGGCGCAGGTGCGCTGGCCGGCGCGGTTTGAGCTGCTGCGGCGCGCGCCGTGGTTCGTGCTCGACGGCGGGCACAACCCACAGTGCGCGCAGACGGTCGCGGACAATCTCGCGCGCTATTTTCCCGGCCGGCGCATCACGCTGCTCGTGGGTGTGCTGGCGGACAAGGACTACCCCGCCATGTTCGCCGCGCTCGATGGGCAGGCGGCGGCGTACATCGCCGCGACGCCGCGCTCGCCCCGCGCGCTGCCGGCGGCGGAGCTGGGGGAATATTTGAAACGATTCGGAAAACCGGTTACGGTCTGCGCGGACCCCGCGCAGGCGGCAGAGCTGGCGCTGGCACACGCGGCGCCGGAGGAAGTCATCTGCGCGGTCGGCTCGCTGTACATGGCGGGCGCGATCCGCACGTATCTGCGGAGGGAGAACAATGAAAATTCTGGGCATTGATTACGGCGACGCGCGCATCGGGCTCGCGCTCTCGGACGCCTCGGCCACGCTGTGCGGCCGGGCATGGACGCTCACGGAGTGGAACCTCGACCGGGCGGTCGATGCGATCGCGGACGTCGTGCGCATCGAGGGCGTGGAGCGCATCGTGCTCGGCCTGCCGAAAAATATGGACGGCACCGAGGGCCCGCGCGCGGAAAAGAGCCGCATGGTTGCGCAGCGGCTCACCGATGCAACGGGGCTCGAGGTCGTGCTCTGGGACGAGCGGCGCAGCTCCATCGAGGCGCACGGCATCCTGCATGCCAACGGCCGCAAGGAGAAAAAGCACCGCCAGACGGTCGACGCCGTGGCGGCGAGCCTGATCCTGGAGGGCTACCTCGGCACGCTGCACTGAGGCGGGAGGCGAGACGATGCGAAAGAGAAACATCGCGGCGCTGCTGCTCATGGCGCTGCTGCTCACGGGCCTGACCGGCTGCGCGCAGCGGGGCGACACGTCGGGCGTGGAGATCGTCGTCGGCACGTCGGAGCGGTTTTCGGACGAAGATATCCGCGGTGCAATGGACGCGGCCATGCGCGCGTTTCACCGCGGACACAGTGGCTGCGCCATGGTACGCCTGGCGTACAACGAGACGTACCAGACGTGCTGGCTGGCCGGCGCGGGCACAGGGGACGACGGCGGCACGATCGTGCTGCTCGCGAGCGTGTATGCGCGCGACCCGGGGCGGCGCAGCGGCCTGACCGCCGGCGAGACCTATACCGACTGGCCCTTCGTGCTCGAGCGGCGCGGCAGTGGCTGGCACGTGGTCAGCAGTGGATATTGAAGATACAGCAAGGGCGGACGCCATGCGGCGTCCGCCCTTGCTTTTGTGTTCGCTTCACATTTCCTCGACGGTCAGAATGTCCGGCAGCGCGGTCAGATCGTTGCGCAGGTCGCCGGGCCGGAGCGGGGCGCGGCTGTGGATGGGGATGAGCGCGCAGTAGTGGTGCGGCGCGTCGGGGGCGTCGGTGTCCGCGATGCGGCTGATCTCAAGATTTTCGATCTGGACGCGGCGCTCACGCAGCAGGGCGAGCACGGACTCCATGCACACGGCGTGCGCATACTCGATGTAGAGCGTGAGATCGGTGCTCTTGCTCGTGAGCTTGAACTCCAGCTGGATGAGCACCAGCTCGACCACGAGCACGACGAGCGTGGCAAAGACCGCGCACTCGACATAGCCCGCGCCGCAGGCGAGGCCGATGATGGCTGCGGCCCAGAGCCCGGCGGCCGTGGTCAGGCCCTTGACGCGCTTGTCGCGCGTGACGATGATCGTGCCCGCGCCGATGAAGCCGATGCCGGAGATGACCTGTGCGCCGAGACGCGCGACGTCGGTAAACAAATGCAGGGAGAGCAGAAGGTACTGGCTTGTGAGCGTGGTGATGGCAGCACCGAGGCAGATGAGGATGTGCGTGCGGAAGCCCGCGGGGCGGCGCTTTGTCTCGCGCTCGGCGCCGATCACGCCGCCGCAGACGACGGCCAGCGTCAGCCGGACGAGAATGGCCCAGAAGCTCAGGGTGCGGATGGGGTCAAAACAATGCAGCATGGCACAGCCTCCTTTCTCAGATCTCTTCGATGAGGATCACGCCGTCGAGCGCCGACAGCTCTGCCAGCAGCTCGGGATGGTCGCGCCGGTCGGGCAGCACGGCGCTGAACTGGCACAGGAAGTTCGGCAGCGCGGCCGAACCGCTGCGGTTGACCTCGAAGTCAAAAATGCGCACACCCTGCGCGCGCAGGTGCCCGACGACGGAGCCGAGCTTTTCCATGCTCTCGATCTCGAGGCTGATGTTCATGTGGTGTGCGCGGCGGGTCATGCGCCGCTCGAGCGGCGGCAGCGCGTACATACACGCGATCATGAAGAGCATGCTGATGAACGCGCAGGCATAAAACCCCGCGCCGATGGCAAGGCCCAGACACGCGCTCGCCCAGAGCCCGGCGGCGGTGGTCAGGCCCTTGACCTGCTGGCGGGCGGTGATGATGATCGTGCCCGCGCCGAGAAAGCCGATGCCCTTTGCGGCCTCGGCGCCGAAGCGCGACACGTCCTGCGTCGCGCCGATGCTCTCGGCGAGCGCGCGCCACGGTCCGTGGAGCATCTGGTCGAGCTGCAGGCTCAGCAGCACGGTGAGCGTCGCGCCGAGCGCCGTGAGCATATAGGTGCGAAAGCCGGCAGGGCGGTTTTTGCGCTCGCGCTCAAGCCCGATCAGCCCGCCGCAGAGCACGGCGAGGAGGATGCGCAGCATCATCGTGACGATATTCAGTTCACGCAGGTAGGAGAGTACGGACGCCATGGATGCGGTTCCTTTCTGAGTTGTTCACAGGCCGCCGCTGCGCGGCTTGCCGGTGCTGCCGCGCACGATCAGGCGGCTGCGGTATTCCACGCGGTTGATCGGCTGGTCTTCCCGATCGTTCGGCCCGCCCTCAATGCGCTCGAGCAGCAGGTTGAAGGCGCTCTTGCCGTGGCTGAAGGTGTTGTTGTCCACGCTCGTGAGCTGGATGCGCTGATAGCCCGAGCTCGTGACGTTATCAAAGCCGCAGAGACTGAAATCCTCCGGCACGCGGTAGCCCTCGCGCACGAGCGCGTCGAGCACGCCGTAGGCCACCATGTCATTGATGGCGACGATGCCGGTGATCTTGTCGTTGCGCAGACATTTATAGGCCAGCTCCATGCCCGAGCGGTACTCCAGGTCGGGCGTGGAGATCTCCGCCTCGAGCGAGTTGACGTGCGAGCAGATGGTCACGCTGCCCTCCGGGCACCAGCGGCGGTAGGCCTCCTGCAGGCCCTGTGCGCGGCGCATGCGGGAGATGTGGTGCTCGTTGAGCGCCGTGGACAGGTAGGCGATGCGCTTGTGGCCGAGGTCGATGAGGTGCTTGGCCACGAGCTGCGCTGCGCCGAAGTTATCGACGTCCACGGTGTCGATGCCGAAGTCAACGACCCGGTCGCCGACGGCGACGACGGGCACGCGGCGGCTCAGCTCGCGCACCTTGGCCGGCTGCGTCGGCGTCATGGCGAAGATGATGCCGGCCACGCGCGAGAAGTCGAGCGTGTCGAGCAGATGGCTCTCTGTGCGGGGGTTCCAGTAGGTGTTATAGATCGCGGTCTGGTAGCCGGCGGCGCTGGCCGCAGCGTCGATGCCGCTGATCATCGTGGTGTGATAGGGGTTCGAGACCGACGGGGAAAGGATCGCGATCTGTTTGCCGGCGCAGCGGGCCGACGGTGTGCGGTAGCCGATGCGCTCCGCCTCGGCGAGCACGCTCGCCACGCGCTGCGAGGAAAAGCGCTCGAGCGACTTGCCATTGAGGATCATGGAGACGCTCGCGGTCGAAACGCCGGTCGCCTCTGCAATGTCGCGCAGGGTGGGTTTGCTGCTCATAGGCACCTCCGGTGACAACACGAGAAGGGAGACCTTTGTGTTGAAAAATTAAGCATTTTTCGGTGAAAAATCGCGCTTTTGCCTTTGCAGTTTCACCAATTTCCAAGAGGAGTATATAGCGAAAACAGAAAAAAGGCAAGGAAAATTTCCGTTCATGTTGACGGCATCGCACAAAAATGCTACCATTTTTCACAGAGGGCCGTTAAAATGACGGAGAAAAATTCAACGCTTTTTTAAGCAGAAAGGGAACTACCTTGAAGAAATTTGTTGCTATGCTTCTTGCGCTGGTCATGGTGTTCGCACTGTGTGCCTGCGGCAGCAACGGCGATAAGGCCGCTGCCAACAACAACGGGGATTATCACCTCGTCCTCAAACTCAGCCATGTGTTCGCTCCGACTGAGCAGCTCACGATCGAGATGCAGCAGGTTGCCCAGCGCATCAAAGAGCGCACCAACGGCGCGATCGAGATCCAGTGCTACGACTCCAGCCAGCTCGCCGTCTATAAGGACAACATCGAGCAGGTCGTCAACGGCGCCGACTGGATCGCCTGCGAGGACCCCTCCTACCTCGCCGACTACGACATCGACTTTGAAGCACTCATCGGCCCCATGATGTACAACAGCATCGACGAGTACTCCTACGTCTGCCAGTCCGATCTGGTAAAGGGTATGTGCCAGAAGCTCGAAGATAACTACGGCATCCACGTGCTCGCGCTCGACTTCAACGTCGGCATGCGCTGCATGCAGACCAACAAGGTCATCAAGACCCCCGCTGACCTCAAGGGCATGAAGATCCGCGTGCCCAACAGCTCCATGTACATCAACTGCCTCACGGCCATGGGCGCCACGCCCACTGGCATGCCGTTCTCCGAGACGATCTCCGCCGTGCAGCAGGGCGTCATTGACGGTCTGGAGGGCAACATGAACGCTTACTCCACCAACGGCAGCGCCGAGGTGTGCAAGAACATGTCCCTGACCAACCACCTTGTCGGCACCTGCGGCGCCTACATCAGCACCAAGGTCTGGAACAGCATCCCGGAAGAGTACCGCACCATCATTCAGGAAGAGTTCACCAAGGGCGCTAAGGAACTGACCGACTTCACCAATGCCTCCTTTGCCGAGACGAAGGCCAAGCTCGAGAAGGAGCAGGGCTGCTCGTTCAACGAGGTCGACGTCGATGCGTTCCGCGCCGCCGTGCAGCCGGAGTTTGATCGCATGGTCAAGGAAGATGGCGTGACGCCCACCTTCTATGAGCAGGCGCAGGCCATCCTCGCCGAGTACCGCCAGGCCAACAAGTGAGCGCTGCGCGCTGACGGCCGGCAAACCCATACCGGCTTTTTGTGCCGGGTGTCCCGCACATGCTGCCGGACACCCGGCATTGCTGAGCAAAGCCACCGAAAGCAGAGGGAAGCAAATTTGAAAAAAGTACTGAAAAATCTCGACGCATACATCGCGGGCGCGATGATGATCGTGACGATCGTGCTCGTCATCGTCAACGTGATCACGCGCAAACTCTTTAACTATATCATCATCTGGAGCGAGGAAGTTGCCACTTCCTGCTTCGTGTACTCGGTGTTCATCGGTGCGGCCTACGCCTACCGCAAGCACCAGCACGTCGGCGTCGATCTGCTCGTGGAGCGGCTGCCCGCCGGCGCGCGCAGAGCCGTGCACCTGATCACCAGCGCCCTGCTCGTGGTCATCAACGGCTACATCACGGTGCTCAGCGTGCAGTTTATCCAGTCGTCCTGGATCAAGCGCATGCCGATCACGAAGCTGCCGTCCAGCGTGGTCAGCACGGCGCTGGTCATCGGCTTCGGCCTGATGACGATCTACTCGCTCGTCATTTTCATCAAAGACATCAAAGGCGGCAACAAACTTGACGGGGAGGTGGACGCATGAGCACGTTCCTTTCGATCCTGCCGATCATCATCGCGCTCGTGCTGTATTTCACGGGCATCCCCATCGCCTACGCGCTCTTTGCCGCGGCACTGACCTACTTCGGCTTCATTGACACGACGACCGTGCCGTACTTGCTGATGCAGAAGTTCATCACGTCCACGCAGTCGTTCCCGTTCCTTGCGATCCCGTTTTTCATCATGTGCGGCTCGATCATGAACTACGGCGGCATCAGCGCGCGGCTCATGGACTTTGCCGACGCGCTCACCGGGCATCTGCCCGGCGGCCTTGCGCAGATCAACGTCCTGCTGAGCATGCTCATGGGCGGCTGCTCCGGCTCGGCCAACGCCGACGCCGCCATGGAGTGCAAGCTGCTCGTGCCCGAGATGGAAAAGCGCGGCTACGGCAAGGGCTTCTCCGCCGCGATCACGGCGGCGTCCTCGTGCGTCACGCCCATCATCCCGCCCGGAATCAACCTCATCGTCTACGGCCTGATCGCCGGTGCGTCCGTCGGCAAGCTCTTTGCCGCCGGCTACGTGCCCGGTCTGCTCATGGCTGTGACGCTGATGATCGCCGTGGCGATCATCTCCAAAAAGCGCGGCTACGCGCCGTCCCGTCCCCGCCGTGCAACGCTCGGCGAGATCGGCCGGCAGGCGCTCAAGTCCTTCTGGGCGCTGTTTTTCCCGCTGGGCATCATCATGGGCATGCGCTTCGGCATCTTCACGCCGACGGAAGCCGGCGGTGTGGGCGTGCTCTACTGCCTGATCGTGGGCAAGTTCGTCTACAAGGGCCTGCGCAAGGAGCACTTCGTCCCCATCCTGCGCGAGACCATCTCCGGCACCGCCACCGTCATGCTCATCATCGTGTCGGCGACCGTGTTCGGCTACTACCTCAACTGGGAGAACATCCCGACCATGCTGCTCAACGCCGTGACGAGCTTTGCCAGCAACAAGTTCCTCGTGCTGCTGGTCATGAACGTTGTGCTGCTTATCGTCGGCATGTTCCTCGAGGGCGGCGCGGCGCTCATCATCCTCGCGCCCCTCATGGTGCCGATCGTGAAGGCGGCCGGGATCGATCTGGTGCACTTCGGCATCGTCTGCAACGTCAACATCATGATCGGCGGTCTGACCCCGCCGTTCGGTTCTATGATGTTCACGTGTGTGTCGATCACGGGCTGCAAGATGCAGGAGTTTATCAAGGAATGTGTGCCGTTTATCATCGCGCTGCTCATTGCGCTGCTGCTGCTGACGTATATCCCCGGTATCACGATGCTGATACCGAATCTCATTTATTAAGGGAGACAATTGCATGAAAGTTATGGCACACCGCGGCTACAGCGGTGTATATCCGGAAAACACGATGCTCTCGTTCCGCGAGGCGGTCAAGGTCGGCTGCGACGCGATCGAGATGGACGTGCATGAAACGCGTGACGGGCGCCTCGTCGTCATCCATGACGAGCGGCTCGACCGTACGACCGACGGCTCCGGCCGCATCTGCGACCACTCGTTCGCCGAGCTGCAGCAGGTCAACGCCGCCGCCCGCTACAAGGGCAAGTACGCGCCCGAGCACATCCCGTCGTTCGACGAGTATTGCGAGTGGGCCTCCGGCGAGTCCGTCGGCCACAACATCGAGATCAAGACCGACAAGATCTACTACCACGACATCGAGCGCAAGATCTGGGCGACCATCGAGCGCTACGGCCTGGAGAAGAAGGTCATGTTCTCGTCGTTCAACCACATTTCGCTGCGCAAGATCCTCGAGATCAGCGGCAATGCGGTCGAGGTCGGCGCGCTCGTGCTCGAGGACAGCATCGGCGGCTTCCCCGGCTACTACTGCGAGCAGGCGGGCTTCGCCTGCTACCACCCGCCGATCGAGCTGCTCACGGATGAGAACGTGCGCGACTGCAAGGAGCACGGCGTGAAGATGAACGTCTGGACCGTCAACGACATGGCGGGTCTGGAGCAGCTCCACCGCTGGGGCTGCGAGGGCATCATCACGAATTTCCCCGGTGTGGCCAGCGGCTGGCTGCGCGCGCAGGGTGAGTGAGCCGGACGCGGCGGAAACAAAAAGACAGATAAAAAAAGGCGGCGCCCCCGGAACATTCGCTCCGGGGGCGCTTTGCAGCTTCCAACGAGTAAAAAATCCCTCCGGCAACCGCATAGCCGGAGGGATCTTCATTTACGGGATCAGATCTTCATGCAGACATCCCACGCGCGCCAGATGACGGTGCGCAGGTTGCCGATGGCAACGCAGTCGCCCACGCGGTGGACCTGCTTGTTGTCCTTGCCGCCGACCGGAGTCGGGATGAAGCCGACGCCGTTGACCACGTTGTCGCACGCGACGAAGGTGCTCTCGCCGGTCTTGACGTTCTTGACGGTGCAGCCGGTGTCCGTGATCTCGGTGACGGTGGACTCGAGATAGGTCGGGACCTTGTGGTACTCCATCGCGTCGCGCAGGAAGGAGGTGTTGGCAAGGCAGGTGGCCTGTGCCGCAACCAGGTCGTTTGCGTACTCGACGATGATGGGGTGCTTGCCCTGAAGGACAAGGTCATACGCCGCCTCACAGGAGGACTGGCCGCCGCCGATGAACAGAACCTTGTCGCCGACTTCCTTCTTGTCCTTGAGCAGCTCCGTGAACGTGAGCGTCTTCTCAAAGCCGGGGATGGACGGCATGGTGCGCGGGATGGAGCCGCTGGCGACGATGATCTCGTCAAAGCCGCGCAGGGTGTTCACGTCCGTGACCTCGGTGTTCAGGCGCACGTCGATGCCTTCCTTGGCGACCTCGTTGAGGTACCAGCGGATGAGTTCCTTGTCGTTCTCCTTGAAGCTCATCGCGGACGCGGTGAGGAACAGACCGCCGAGCTCGCCGGTCTTTTCAAAGATGACCGGGTTGTGGCCGCGCTGCTTGAGCACGAGCGCGCACTCCATGCCGCCGATGCCGCCGCCGATGATGGCGACCTTCTTCGGGTTGCGGGTCGGGACGATCTTGTACTTGTTGTGCTGCATGGTCGTCGGGTTCAGAGCGCAACGGGCCAGGTGCAGGGAGTCGTCCATGCTCTGGAGGTTCGCGGTGCCTTTGTACTTCGACATGTTGAAGCAGCCGTTGTGGCAGCGGATGCAGGGCTTGATCTCATCCTCGTGGCCGCTGAGGATCTTGTGGATCCACTCATGGTCGACGAGGTTCTGGCGCGCGATGGCCACGGCGTCGAGACGGCCGGCGGCGATCTCTTCAGCGGCCTTCACGGGGTCCATACGGCCGGCGCAGACGACCGGGCGGCTCGTGAATTTCTTGATGTGCTCGACATACTCGAGGTTGCAGTTATCGGGCATGTACTGCGGCGGATGTGCCCAGTACCAGGCATCGTAGGTGCCGTTGTCGCAGTTGAACATATCGTAGCCCGCGTCCTCGAGGTACTTGACGGCCTTCTCGGACTCAGCCATGTCGCGGCCAAACTCGACGAAGTCGGTCTCGTACGGCATGGCGCCCTTGCCCCACGCCTTGGTCTTGGACACGACGGAGTAGCGCAGCGACACCGGGAAGTCGGCGCCGGCCTGACGCTTGATCTCCTGCACGATCTCGACCGGGAAGCGGAAGCGGTTCTCGAACGAGCCGCCGTATTTGTCGGTGCGGTGGTTCCAGTTGGCCATGGTGAACTGGTCAAGCAGGTAGCCCTCATGCACGGCGTGGATCTCCACACCGTCGATGCCGGCGGCGCGCAGCTTCTTGGCGGTCTGGCCGAAGGCGTAGACCATGTCCTCAATCTCCTTGACCGTCAGCGGGCGGGACATGACGTCCTCCTTCCAGCGGTTCGGCACCTCGGACGCGGAGGCGCAGATATACTGCACGTCCACGATGGGGCTGGCGATCTTGTTGAGGACGTTGTTCTTGGCCAGCTTCGTCATCCAGCCGTTGATGGCCATGGAGCGGCCCATGCCGGCGGCGAGCTGGATGAACAGCTTTGCGCCCGTCTTATGGAACTCGACCATGTACTCTTTGAGCTGCTTGAACATCTGGTCGTTCTGGTACAGCCACTTGCGGCCGGGGATGCCCAGCGGGTCGCGGATGCACTGCATGCCGGGTAGGATCAGGCCCACGCCATCCTGTGCGCGGTTGAGCAGGAAGTAGGCTGCTTCCTTGTCAAAGTGGTTCGGCTCCATCCAGCCGAACAGGGACGTGCCGCCCATGGAGCACTGCACAATGCGGTTTTTGATCTCCACATTGCCGATCTTCCAGGGGGTGAACAATGCGTTGTACTTTTCGTTCATGTAATACGCTCCTTCTATATTTTAGGTCTCTCCGGACCCTGGGTCACGTTTCCTCCGGGACATGGATCTCCCGGACGGTGAAGTCCTTGCCGGACAGCACCGTTTTGTTGAAGCTGTTGCAGTTCGGGCAATGGCCGTTACATTCGATCACATTGAAGATCTCGTCGCAGTCGTCGCACTCGGCCATACCGGGCACGATGTTGACGATGAGCTTCGTGTCTGCAAACGGGGTGCCTTTGACGACCGTCGGATAGATCTGCTCGACATACTGCGGGATGACGAGCGAGAGCTCGCCGCAGTCGGCCACGATCTCCGAGACGTGGTCGACGCCCTTTGCCTCCGCGTAGTCGGTGACGGTCTTGACCATGGCGCGCACCACACCGATCTCATGCATGGCGCTGCTCCTTATCTGCCGCGCGTCTTGCGCACGAGGCGGCCGATGGCGGCGGGGGTGTTGCCGGCCACGGTCAGCAGGGTGCGGAAGTATTCACGGCCGTGCGTATCGTTGACTTTCTCGAGATGGATGGCGTCAAACTTGCACTTGGTCGTGCAGATGCCGCAGCCGATGCACTGGTCCTCGTTGAGCACCACGGTGCCGCAGCCGAGGCAGCGTCCGGCCTCGCAGTGCAGCTGCGCGTCGCTGAGCAGACCGTTTTCCGCCGTCTGCCGGGGTGCGGCCTCCAGCTCGTCGATCGCAACGCCAACGCTGCTGCGCGCCAGCGGCTTATAATCCCGCTTGTCGCGGCCGATCACGAAGCTCTGGTTGCTGTGCACGAAGCGATGGATCGAGATCGCGGCCTCGCGGCCCTCGGCGATCGCGCGCGCAATGTCATGCGCACCGGTCGCGGCGCCGCCGGCAAAGACATCGGCCTCACCGGTCTGGCGGGTCACGGCGTCGGCGCCGACAAAGCCGTCGGCGTTCAGGCACACGCCGGATCCGGCGGTGAAGGCGTCCGCCGCCGGGACGTAGCCCTCGGCAGCGAAGACCGTGTCTGCGGCGAGCTCTTCGGTCTTGTCGCCGTGCAGGCTGCGGATCGACACTGCGCCGTCGCGGATCTCCTGCACTGCGAACGGCGCGCGGAACGCGACGCCCTCCTTCTTGGCCTCGGAGATGTCCGCCTGGATCGCTCCGGCGACGACGGTCACGCTTGCTGCGCCGCCCTTGCGCGCGGCGCGCGCACAGTCAACGGCCTCTTTTCCGCCGCCGAGCACGACGACGCTGCCCTTGACGGACTGTCTCTTCCGGTGCAGGTATCTGCGCGCGTCCACGGTGCCGGCCGGCGCGTCCTTGCTCTGCTTCCCGGCGCCGATGCCGAGGAAGAACGCCTTATAGCCCTCGGCGCGCAGCGCGTCGAGCGTCGTGTCCTTGCCGACCTCCACGCCGGTGCGGAACTCCACGCCCATGCGCGCGAGCACGTCGATTTCGTCGGCATAGGCCTTGCGGTCGAGCCGGAAGGACGGGATGAGCGTCGCCGGTGCGCCGCCGAGCACCGTGTCCTTTTCCAGCACGGTCACGGGGTAGCCCTGCTGCCGGAGGAAATAGGCGCAGCTCAGTCCGGCGGGGCCGGCGCCGATGACGGCGATCTTTTCCGTATGGGGGATGCCGGCCGGGTTTTTCACCGGCGGCAAAATGACCTTACCGGCGCTGCGTTCGCGCTCGACGAGCGTCTTGCACACGTCGGCAATGGCGACGGCGGCGTCGATCTGGTTGCGGGTGCAGACCTTTTCACACTGGCGGCCGCACACGCTGCCGCACAGTTCCGGGAACGGCGTGGCCTGCCGGATGAGCGCCGCGGCGTCGTCATATCTGCCGACGGACAGCAGCTGCAGGCAGCCCTGCACCGGGATGTTCAGCGGGCACACGGCCTTGCACGGCGCGGTGCCGCTGGGCATGACGTCCGAGCGGTTCGTGCGGTACTCGGGGTTGTAGCTCGAGCGGTGGAACGGCACGCTGGCGTCGGTGTCGTAGGTGTCGGAGATGTGCGGATCGGTCGCGCAGCGCTTCTGGCCGAGCTTGAGGGCGTTGGTCTGGCAGTTTTCAACGCACTGACCGCAGGCGACGCACTTTTCCTTGTCCACGCGGGCGATGTAGTTCGAGCGGATGGCGCGCGGCGTGCGGAACAGCTCCCCGATGCGCAGTGCGAAGCACGAGCAGCCGCAGCAGTTGCAGATGGCGGTCGCGTCCTCAAAGCCCGGCGTCTGGTTGATCTCGTGCACGAGACCGTTGTCCTCGGCACGCTGGAGGATCTCATACGCCTCTTCCTTGCTCACGAGGCGGTGATAACCCTGCTCGGAGAAGCAGAGCGCGTTGTCGTTGAGGTACATGCACATGTCCTCTTCAAGGTGGCCGCAGCCCTCGCCCATGAGGCGGCGGGCCCGGCGGCACGAGCACGGACCGACGCTGATGGCCGTCGCGTTGTCGATGAGCGTCTTGAGCTCGTCATAGGACGCCGTGCGCGAGTTGTTCTCGATCGCGCTCATGACGGGCATGACGCGCATGAAGAACATACCGGTCTTGCCGGAGTCGAGCATCGGCGCGAGCATCTCCGGACGGCGGCGGGTGTACGCCTCAAAGCTCTCGCCGAGCACGGGATACTTGTCGCACTGCTCACGGTTGGCGAGGATGCCCTCCATGATGCCCGGGACCCAGATCGGGTAGAAGTAGCAGCGCTTGCCGTCCACATAGCGGTAGCGGACTGCGCCGGTCTTGCACAGCTTATCGAGCTGCTCCTGCGTGTATTCCACGCTCTTTCTTGCGCGCTTGGCCACGTCCTCCACGGTGCGGTTGGCCTCCAGGCGCAGGTGCATCATGATCGCACACATGTCATCGTCGATAATCGGCTCGAGGATCTTATACTCGGGGTCGTCATACGTGATGCCCATGTACGTCATGCTCTCAAGGCTGATCTTGGTCGCCAGCTTGAGAATGTTCGGTCGTTTTGCCATGCCTTTTCCTCCTTCAATGTCGGGTATTATTCAAAAGGTATTCCCTGTCCCCTTATTGTTTGGGCGGCGCCGCGAATGCGCGCGTGAACTGCTCGCACAGCGCGTCGATGCGCGCGTGCCCGTCGAGCTCATGCACGCTCGGCACGCCGACAGACATCCGCTGGATGACGCCGAGGATCGAATCGTATGTATTATAATAGAGTGTTTTCACATCGGCCATGGGGTCGACCGTCCCGTCGGCAAGCCCGCGGCGGATGGCCGCAGCGATCGGACCGGGGGCGACCTCAAAGCGCTCCGGCGGGCGGTTGATAACCGCGTGCTGCCGGCCGGCGTTGCACAGCGCGACCTCCGCATCCAGCGAGAAGCGGATGCCGGCCGGGTCGGTAAAGATCAGCCCCGCGTAGCTGCGCAGCAGCACGCGGATCTCCTCGATGCCGGTCATGCCCCTGCGCCGCTGCTTTGCCAGCGACTGCGCGGCCAGCTCCTTGGCCCTGTCCCAGTAGAGGTAGGCCGCCGCGATGACAAGCTCGTCCTTTGTCGCAAAGTAGCGGTAGACCGAGCGCTCGGTCAGCCCCGCGCGGTGCGCAATGTCGCGGATGGTCGTCTTGTCGATGCCGTTTTCAACAAAACACGCCAGTGCCGTCTGCGTTACGAGTGCGATATTCTGTTCCCGCACCTCTTGCATCGACATGGGCGTGCCTCCTGTCAGCTATGTTTGTCAGATGGACTGACATTGTTATTATACCTGTTTTTTGCCGGTATTTCAACTGAAAGTTGCTCGTTTTTTAACGAGTTTGTCATACAAAAAACACCGGTGCGGTCAAAAAACCGCACCGGTGTGTAGACAATGTTACACAGGGTAGTCGCCGGAGAGCTTCTCGTCGGCGTTCGTGCCGGTGTCCATGTTGCGGAAGAAGAGGAAATATGCGGTCACGCACAGCGCCACGAGCGCGTAGGCAAAGACGATGACGGCGGTGTTGCCGGCCGCGATCTCGCTCTGCAGGCCGCCGATCTCGACGATGAGGATGAGCGCCGGCGTCACGAAGCGGATCATGACGGCGTAGACCTTCTTGAGCCAGCCGGCCATGGGTGTGCCTTCGGCCTCGATCTCGGCCACGGCGCGCTTGGGCGTAATGAACCAGCCGACGACGATGCAGGAAAACAGCGCGCACACAGGCATGAGTACGGTGTTGGTCACCTCGTCAAAGAACGTCAGCCAGTCGAGCCCGAACAGCGAGGGGCTGGATTCCTCGAGGATGGCGACGTGGCCGAGCGAGATGCCGATCGGGATCGACACGGCGAAGCACACGCACGCGACGATGAGCGCCGCCCGCTTGCGGTGGGCGTGGAACTTCTGGATGACAAACTGCGTCACGACCTCGATCAGAGACACGACGGACGTGATGGCCGCAATATCGACCATGACGAAAAACGCGAACGACACGACCTGACCCACGCCGCCCATGGACTCGAACACCTGCGGCAGGATGATGAACATGAGCGCGACGCCCTTGCTGCTGCCGAGCAGCGCAGGGTCAAAGTGCGCTACCGACGGGAAGATCGCCAGACCCGCGATGAGCGCCACGAGCGTGTCGAAGATGCAGATCATGGCGGTGGAGCGCACGAGGTTGACCTCCTTGCCGGTGTAGGAGCCGTAGGTGATCATGATGCCCATGCCGAGCGACAGGGAGTAAAACGCCTGGCCCATGGCCACGAGCACGGACTTGAACGTGATGCCGGAGAAATCGGGCTTGAGGTAGAACTTCAGGCCCTCGCTCACGCCGCTGCCGAGCGTCAGGGCGTAGATCGCGATGGCGACGAGGATCAGAAACAGCACCGGCATGAGTACCTTGGAGGCTTTCTCGATGCCGTCTTTGACGCCGCCCATGATGATCATCATGCTCAGCACGAGGAAAATCGCGGTGTAGAGGATGACCTCGCCCGTGTTGACGGAGAACGTGCCGACGATGCCGGCGTTGCCGCTGAAGGAGTTGAGCGCGTACTTCGTCGTCCAGCCGCCGAGCACGGAGTAGTAGCAGATGATGAACGCGGGGATCACGATCGCCACGAGCCCGCACCAGCCGAGGTTCTTGTGGATCATCTTGTAGGCGGTCATGGGGTTTGCCTGCGCGCGGCGGCCGAGATAGATCTCGCTGAGCATCGTCACGAAGCCGATGAGCAGTACGCACGCGATGTAAATGAGCACGAAGGCCGCGCCGCCGTTTTGCGACGTCTTGTACGGGAAGCCCCAGAGGTTTCCGAGCCCCACGGCACTGCCGGCGGCGGCGAGGATGAAGCCGATGCCGCTGGCGAATCCAACTTTTTTCTTTTCCATAACAGATTTCCTTTCTGTCCGTTTTTCTATACAACAAAAAATCGGCCCCGACCAAAACGGTCGGGGCCGACTCCTGGTATACCAAGTCGTGCTTATCCCGCAAATACCGGTTTGGTTCGTTCTGCTGGCGGTGCGATGCCCAGAATGCTGAGTATAGCAAAAATCGACACTGCAAGTACAGTGTCGATGGTAAGCAGAAGGGTGCTGTTGTTGGTATTCGCGTCAGAGCATGCGAAGCCGGCCGCGCACGTGGTCGCGGCTGCGTCGTTCTTGCGGCGGAAAAACGGGTTGCGCATGGCTTGCAGCTCCTCTCGCATGGATGTGGCTGTCATTCTACGCGCCGGTGCGGCGGTTGTCAACGCCGGGGTGGTTTCGCGCTTTTGATAAGGATGTTTCGATTTTTTGAACGATCCGGTGCGCCGCGACGGATGAGGTGCTCGCCGGATGTGCACCACACCGCTGCAAGGCGAAGGAGCGTCAGTCACTTGCCTCCAGCTTGTGCAGCGCCTTGCGAAACTGCACGGAAAACAGGATGGCCGTGCACGTGACGGCAATGATGTCCGCGACCGGCTCGGCCAGATACACGGCCGTCGTCTGGTCGGGCAGCAGCGCCGGCAGCAGATAGATCAGCGGCAGCAGCAGCACGAACTTGCGCAGCACGGCCACGATGATCGAGCACAGCGCGCTGCCGATGGACACGAACGTCATCTGGCAGGCGATCTGGATGCCGAACAGGAACAGACCCGCGCAGTAGATGCGCAGCACGCGCGCCGTGAAGGCGATGAGCTCCGCGTCCGGCGTGAAGATGCGCGCAAACAGCCCGGGGGCGAGCTCGATGAGCGCCCAGAGCGAGACCGAGTAGATCAGGCACACCTTCAGCAGCAGACGGAACGTTTCGCGCACGCGGTCGGTGTTCTTTGCGCCGAAGTTGTAGCTCGTGATCGGCTGCGCGCCCTGACCGATGCCCTGCAGCGGCAGCATGGCAAACTGCATCACGCTCGTGAGGATCGTCATGGCGCCGACGGCGATGTCGCCGCCGTATTGGAGCAGGGAGGCGTTGAAGCACACGGAGATAACGCTCTCGCTCGCCTGCATCGTGAACGTGGCCAGGCCGAGCGCCACGCACGGCAGGATGAGCTTGGGCGAGACGAAGAGGTTTTCCCGCCGCAGACGCAAAAACGCCTTCTTCCCGCACAGGAACGCCAGCACCCACGCGCACGAGAGCCCCTGCGAGAGCACGGTCGCCAGTGCTGCGCCGCGCACGCCCATGCCCAGCGCGAAGATGAAGATCGGGTCGAGGATGATGTTCGCCGCCGCGCCGATGAGCACCGTGTACATGCCCACCTTGGCAAAGCCCTGCGCCGTGATGAACGCGTTCATGCCCAGCGTGAGCTCGACAAAGAGCGTGCCGAACGCATAAATATGCAGGTAGTTCGCGGCGTAGTCAATGGTATTTTCGCTCGCGCCGAAGGCAAGCAGCGCCTCGCGCCCCCAGAGGAGCAGCACCGCCGTGAGCACGACGGAGATGCCGATCTGCAGCGTGAAGCAGCCGCCGAGCGTCTTTTCGGCGCTGTCCATATCGTCGCGCCCCATGTAGATCGACGCGCGCGGCGCGCCGCCCGAGGCCGTGAAGCACGCGAAGGCCGACACGATCAGAATGATCGGCAGGCACACGCCCACGCCTGTCAGCGCGAGACTGCCGACCTCCGGAATGTGGCCGATGTAGATGCGGTCGACGATGTTGTAGAGCATGTTCACCAGCTGCGCGATCACCGTCGGGATCGCGAGCCGGCGCAGGAGCTGACCGACGGGCTCCGTGCCGAGAAATGTTTTGTCCTGCTGCATTTAACTTTCCTCCCTGTTGGCCATACGGTCAAGATTCTGCGCGAACGCCGTCAGACAGTGCTGGAACGTTTCGAGTGCGTCGGGCGCAAGGCCCGCGGACATCTGCGCGACGAACTGCTCCTGCAGCGCCTGACCGCGCGCGACGATCGGCGCCGCCTTGTCCGTGCACACGAGCCGGCAGCGGCGCCGGTCGCCGGGGTCGCGCGTGCGCAGCAGGTAGCCCTCGCGCACGAGATTGTCCACGTGGAACGACACGATGCCCGGCTTGAGCTTCCGGTACGTGCAGATGTCGCGCGCGGTGTCCAGCCCCGGATTGTTGGCCAGAAAGAGCAGAATGTCCACGGCGTTGGGCGCCATGTCCAGCTCCGCGCTCAGCGGCTGCATGACGGCGGCGTAAGCGTCGAGGATGCGGCGCGTGTACGTATAGACCTGCGATGCGGTGAGCACGGCGGTCACCTCCCGAAAAATAGTTCAATTTTGAACGATTTTGTATTATACCAGCTTCCGCCCGGAAAGCAAGCGGATAATTGTGAACATTTGTGCATTGACAAGGACGCAGAAGTGTGTATAATTGTATACAATAATACAAAGCAAACGGAAAGGAGCCCCACTGCCATGCTTGAAATATCCGGAAAGACGAATTTGCTGGAGCAGAATGCGTATAAATATTCGCTCCAGGACGTGGCGGAGCCGAACCTCCAGCGCGACATCTACACGCAGGGAATGGTGCCGAAGGTGCCGTTCAACCACCGGCGCGTGCCGATGAATATGCCCGAGGAGATCTGGATCACGGACACATCCCTGCGCGACGGGCAGCAGTCCGTGGAGCCGTATACGGTCGATCAGATCGTGAACATCTATCAGTACCTCTCCCGGCTCGGCGGGCCGTACGGCATCATCCGGCAGACGGAGTTTTTCATCTACAGCAAGAAGGACCGCGAGGCGCTCGAAAAGTGCATGGAGCTGGGGCTGAAGTTCCCGGAGATCACGACGTGGATCCGCGCCACGAAGGAGGATTTTCGCCTCGTGCGCGACCTCGGCATCCGCGAGACGGGTATCCTCGTCAGCTGCAGCGACTACCACATCTTTAAGAAGATGAAAATGACGCGCCGTCAGGCCATGGACTATTACCTCGCCACCGTGGCCGACGCGTTTGAGGCCGGCGTCGTCCCGCGCTGCCACCTCGAGGACATTACGCGCGCCGACTTTTACGGTTTCGTGGTGCCGTTTGTCAACGAGCTGCAAAAGCTCTCGCGCCAGGCGGGCATCCCGGTCAAGATCCGCGCGTGCGACACCATGGGCTACGGCATCCCCTACACGGAGGCGGCGCTGCCGCGCAGCGTGGCCGGCATCATCTACGGCCTGCAGCAGTACTCCGACGTGCCGAGCGAGTGTCTCGAGTGGCACGGGCACAACGATTTTTACAAGGCGGTCGTCAATGCCTCGACTGCGTGGCTCTACGGTGCGTGCGCGGTCAACTGCTCCCTGCTGGGTATCGGCGAGCGAACGGGCAACATCCCGCTCGAGGCGATGGTATTCGAGTACGCGTCGCTGCGCGGCTCGCTCGACGGCATGGACCCGACGGTCATCACCGAGATCGCCGACTACTTCCAGCACGAGATCGGCTACAACATCCCGCCGATGACGCCGTTCGTCGGGCGCGACTTCAACGCCACGCGTGCCGGCATCCACGCCGATGGTCTGCTCAAGGACGCCGAGATCTACACGATCTTCGATACCGAGAAGCTGCTCAACCGCCCGGCGTCCGTGCAGGTCGCCAAGACGTCCGGCCTCGCGGGCATCGCCTACTGGATCAACCAGAACTACCACCTGACCGGCGAAAAGCAGATCGACAAGCACGACCCGCTCGTGCTCGCGCTCAAGGGCTGGGTGGACGCGGAATACGAGGACGGCCGCCAGACCGTCCTGTCCGCAAAGGAACTCAATGCCAAGATCGCGGAGCTGGCCCCCGGCCGCTTCGCGCAGGTCTGACAGGAGGCGCCGCATGAAAGATTTCCGCACCGTTACGCTGGCCGATCAGGTGTTTGAGCGGCTGGAATCCGATATCATTCAGGGCGTGTACCCGCGCGGCGAGGTGCTCACGGAGCTCCGGCTCGTCGAGCAGCTCAACGTCAGCCGCACGCCCATCCGCGAGGCGCTGCGCCGCCTCGAGCAGGAGCACCTCATTGCCGACACCGGCAAGGGCTCCGTCGTGCTCGGCATCACGGCCGAGGATCTGGTGGACATCATGGATATCCGCTGCAAGATCGAGGGGCTCGCGTCCTACTACGCGGCGAAAAACGCTTCGCCCGAGGGCCTCGCGCGCCTGCGCCACATCATGGACCTGCAGGAGTTTTACTTTGAAAAGCGCGACGCTGAGCACCTGCGCGAGATGGACGACCAGTTCCACGACGTCATCTGCGACATGAGCGGCCACGCCGTCATCAGCGACACGCTCATCCCGCTGCACCGCAAGACCCGCCGCTACCGCAAGGCGTCCATTGCCGACGCTTCGCGCACGGCGCAGGTCGTGAAAGAGCACCGCGCCATCTTCGACGCCATTGCCGCCGGCGACGCCGACCGCGCCGCCGAGCTCACGACCGAACACACCATTCACGCAAAAGAAAGTATGATGGGGAGGCTGAAAAACCATGGATGAGACCCTTGCTCAGAAAATCATCCGTGCCCACCTGCTGCACGGCGACATGACACCCGGCAGCGAGATCGCCCTGCGCATCGACCAGACGCTCACGCAGGACGCCACCGGCACGATGGCCTATCTGGAGTTTGAGACGATGGGCATCCCGCGCGTCAGGACCGAGCTGAGCGTGGCCTATGTCGACCACAACACGCTCCAGTCCGGCTTTGAAAACGCGGACGACCACCGCTATCTCCAGACCGTGGCCAAGGAGCACGGCGTCTGGTTCTCCCGCCCGGGCAACGGCATCTGCCACCAGGTGCAGCTCGAGCGCTTCGGCAAGCCGGGCAAGACGCTCATCGGCTCCGACAGCCACACGCCCACCGGCGGCGGCATCGGTATGCTGGCCTTCGGCGCCGGCGGCATGGACGTCGCGGTCGCCATGGGCGGCGGCGCGTATTACATCACCATGCCGAAGATGTTCAAGGTCAACCTCACCGGCACGCTGCGGCCCTATGTCACGGCCAAGGACATCAGCCTCGAGCTGCTGCGCATCCTGTCGGTCAAGGGCGGCGTTGGCGCGATCATTGAGTGGGGCGGCACCGGCATCGCGGCGCTGTCCGTGCCCGAGCGCGCCACGATCACGAACATGGGCACCGAGCTCGGCGCGACGACGTCCATCTTCCCGTCGGACGACGTGACGCGCGCGTTTCTCGCGGCCGAGGGACGCGAGGCGGACTTTGTCCCTCTCGCGAGCGATCCGGACGCGCAGTATGACCGCATTATCGACATTGACCTCAACACGCTGCAGCCCATGATCGCCTGCCCGCACAGCCCGGACAATGTCGTCCCTGTGGCGTCGCTCGCCGGCACGAAGGTCGATCAGGTCTGCATCGGCTCGTGCACGAATTCGTCCCTGTTCGATATGCTCAAAGTTGCGGCCCTGCTCCGCGGCAAGACCATTGCCCCGGGCGTGAGCCTGTCCATCTCGCCGGGGTCGAAGCAGGTGCTGACCATGCTGGCCGACTGCGGCGCGCTCACGGACATCCTTGCCAGCGGTGCGCGCGTGCTCGAGTGCGCCTGCGGCCCGTGCATCGGCATGGGCTTCTCGCCCAACTCCGGCGGCGTGAGCCTGCGCACGTTCAACCGCAACTTCCTCGGCCGCAGCGGCACGAAAGACGCGCAGGTCTACCTCGTGTCGCCGGAGACGGCCGTCGCCGCTGCGCTCACGGGTACGATCACCGATCCGCAGACGCTCGGCCCCATGCCGGCCGTTACGCTGCCGGAGCGCTTCCGCATCGACGACAGCGCCGTGCTGCCACCCGCCCCGGCGGACGAGGCCGACACGGTGGAGGTGCTGCGCGGACCGAATATCCGGCCCTTCCCGCAGAGCAAGCCTTTTGCCGACACGCTCACGGCCGAGCTCGTGCTCAAGGTGGGTGACAACATCACGACCGACCACATCATGCCCGCGGGCTCGAAGATCCTGCCCTACCGCTCGAACATCCCGAAGCTGTCGGAGTTTTGCTTCACGGTCTGCGACCCAAGCTTCCCGGCGCGCGCCAAGGCGGCCGGGGACGGCATCATCGTCGGCGGCAGCAACTACGGGCAGGGCTCGTCGCGCGAGCACGCGGCGCTTGTGCCGATGTATCTCGGCATCCGCTGCGTCGTGGCCAAAAGCTTCGCGCGCATCCACGTGGCAAATCTCATCAACGCCGGTATCCTGCCGCTGACGTTTGCGGATCCTGAAGATTACGACGCGCTGCAGCAGGGCGCGCAGCTGCGCATCGACGGCATCCGCGCCGGCATGGCGGCCGGCAGCCTGATGCTCACGGACACGGTGGCGGGCAAGACTTACCCCGTCGTGTGCAGCCTCACCGAGCGGCAGCAGGCTATCCTGCTCGCCGGCGGACTGCTCAACTACACAAAGGAGCATACACTATGAACGATCTTGACCGCGCCTGTGCGGCGTTTCGCGCGCTGCTCGCCGAGCAGCAGGAGCGCGTTGCGGCGATGAAAACCGAACGGGTGGACTATACGAAAAAAGCGACCGTGACCATCGGCCTTGTGGACGGCGACGGCATCGGCCCCATCATCATGGAGCAGGCGGTGCGCGTGCTCGAGGCGCTGCTCGCCGACGAGATCGCGCGCGGCAGCGTTGCCCTGCGGCGCATCCGCGGCCTGACGATCGAAAACCGGCTGGCCTGCAATCAGGCGGTGCCGGACGATGTGCTGGATGAGATCATGGCCTGCGACGTGCTGCTCAAGGGCCCGACGACGACGCCCATGGGCGGCGGACTCGAGAGCGCGAACGTGAAGCTGCGCCGCGCGCTCGACCTCTACGCGAACGTCCGCCCCGTGACGATTCCAGAACAGGGCGTCGACTGGACGTTCTTCCGCGAGAACACGGAGGGCGAGTACGCGCTCGGCAGCCGCGGCGTGGAGCTGCCCGGCATGGCCGTGGACTTCAAGGTCACGACCGATCCCGGCACGCGCCGCATCGCCCGCGCGGCGTTCGACTACGCCCGGCGCAACGGCAAGACGCGCGTGACCGTCGTCACGAAGGCGAACATCCTCAAAAAGACGGACGGCAAGTTCACCGCCCTCTGCCACGAGGTGGCCGCCGATTATCCCGAGATCACCGTCGATGACTACTATATTGATATTATGGCGGCCAACCTCGTCAACGAGCGGGTGCGCGGACAGTTTCAGGTGCTGCTGCTGCCGAACCTCTACGGCGACATCATCACCGATGAGGCCGCGCAGCTGCAGGGCGGCGTCGGCACGGCGGGCAGCGCCAACATCGGCGACCGCCACGCCATGTTCGAGGCCATCCACGGCTCGGCCCCGCGCATGATCGAGCGCGGCATGGGCGACTATGCCAACCCCCAGAGCATCCTGCGCGCGGAGGTCATGCTGCTGCGGCACATCGGCCGCGCGGCTGCGGCCGACCGGCTCGAGGCGGCGCTCAACGCCTGCCCGGTCGTCATCACCGGACAGCCGGACGGCGCGACCTGCGCCGAATACGGCGACGGGATCCTGAAACTCCTTTAAAAAGAGAAAAGCCTGACGCTGTAGCGTCAGGCTTTTTTGCGGCGCGGAGGTGTTATTCCTTCCATGCCATTTTTTCGCTTATTTTCCGGCTGCTGATGACCGGGATGAACTCGAATTCCGTCACGTCCGACCAGCTGGCCGCCCATTCGTGCAGCGGTGCGGATGTTATTCGACGCGGATGAGTTTTTTCGGAGTGACTTGTTTTTGCATTGGAGTTTCGGGGAGATACCCAAGCATGGATATTGCAGAAACGACAGCGGCCAGCTGCTTGTTGTCCAGGCAATCAAGCTGCGCAAAGGCATCGAGAAACAGCGCCTTCATCTGGTTTTCTACAATGTAATCGTAACAGCGCCGGCCCTCCTCACTGACGCGGAGGATGATGTTTTTGCGATTTCCGTCGACCATATATTTTTCGACCAGCCCGAGACGAACCAGCTTTGCGGTGCTTTTCGAGAAGGAACTGGTTGCAAGTCCGAGCGCTTCGGATATTACGGACATGTTGCCGGTGTCGTCCGGATGCTCGTATACATATTCAAGTATCTGCCACTCGATGCTGCTGAAGGTTTTGTCCTCGAAGGATACCGAATCGACGTTTGCCACGCGGTTATATTGGTTGCTGTGTTTGACCACGGCCGAGACAAAGTCGCGGTATCTGCCCATCCATTTGATCGCCATATGTTCTCCTTGGGAAAGTAATATAAAATCATTATACTTTATTTTTCCCAGAGAATCAATAACCATTCAGGCAGCCCCAAAAGATGGACTGCCTGAACGTTACCGGCAGATCAGAATACCGCGTTGCTGATTGCCGTGTTGGAAACGGCAAACAGCGTAACCAGAAATGTGTTGATAAATCCGGCCAGCCAGAAGTTCCCGGTCTTTTTATAGAGCCGTCTGGCAATGATCGCGGCGAGCGGGAGCACAAGCAGCAGACCCCACAGCAGGATGCCGGCCAGCGCCGAATTCCCGCCCATGGAGGAATAGCCATTGAGCAGTTTTGTGCCACTGGTAAACATTCCGGCGTAGTCCACGATGTGGATTACCAGAAGGCCGCCGACATTTTCAAGGGCACAGAGCAGGGTGTTGACCCATTCCTTCTTGCCGGACACGGCGACGGAGGCGTTCAATGTGAGGCTGTTGATCACATAGAACACGGCAAAGAAGGGGGCATATCGCAGCAGCATGCTAAGCCGCAGCGGATCGATGGTTTTGATGCTCAGCGTGAAGAACCGGAAATCCACCTTGAAGAAATATGCGGCCAGTACGAGCGTCATATAGACGCAGAAGAACGTTACCGCGGCAAGCAGAAGCGACTTCATGACATCCGCAAAGGAAACCCCGGATACAGGTGCGACTGTGTGATCTCCGGTCCGCTTCCACGGCCTGCGGACAAACAGAACATACAGCAGCAGGGCGGCAGCACCGCAGATAACGTTGAACAGTGCAAATCCGTTTACGATCGGCATCGGGAAAGCCTTCGTGTTCTGCCATGGGATTGCAGAGTTGAAATTCATGAATTTGACGCAGATCGGGTTGCCGACGGCGGGGAAGAAGGACAGCGCGGCTGGCAGCATGCCAATGACGAACAGAATCCAGTATCTGCACTTGCCGGTTTGGAGAGAGACACCGGGGTAAGGCTTTCTGACGATCGTGGCAAAAAAGCGCAGTCTGAGCAGCAGTTCTGCAACCGGGATCACCAGCAGGAAGAAACAGATGAGGCACACCAGACCGGCAATGTTCTTAATCAGCCAGATCTGGCTCGACGCCGGAATACCGTCCGGCTGTCCGGCTTTGAGCGTCACATTCATAAAATCCAGAATGTATTCTTCTGCGGCAAACGAATTGTGCGCACCGGGGTGCATGCGGCCCTTGAGGAAATAGGCCGTGCGCAGCGTTTTCTCTTTGCCGGCGTCGATCGCTTCCGTTCTGGTCAGTGTTTTCTCGCTGCCGACGGTATAAAACTCGTTATATGTAATGTCTGCTGCCTGTTCGTCCAGACCGAACAGAGACTTCATCTTGGCGGATGTGTTTGCCTCGCTTGGGATGGTGATCCCCCAGTGTCCGGAAGCAAATTCGTCAAATTCGGGCGTCAGCGTGGCGACGTTCACGGAAAAATCATCGTAGGAAATGCCGTTGGCTTCGCACATGATGAAGACTGTCTTGGGCACGACGACATCTGCCCCGGCCTGCTGCTTGCACAGCGCACGGTTTGCGGCCATTTGGATCGTATATCCGCCCATGGAATGTCCGACCAGGCCGATGTTTTCCGGGTCGACAAACGGAAGCGTGCCCAGATACTGCAGCGCGCTGTATACACCGCCGTCCTGAACAGCGGCATCGCCCTCGGCGTCGAGCGCAATCTGGCCGTCGGCAGCACCGTCAACAAGATCGTCATCCGTCATTTGACCGATGGCGGCGGTTGAGTTGCCGTGACCATATGCGTCCAGAGCAATCACAACATAGCCGCGCCGTGACAGCTCAATGCAGTTGACTTCCTGAACTTCCAGCGTGTTGTTGTACCCATGGCATGCGACAACGGCAGGTGCGGGGGCATCGGCGGTCACGCCGTCAGGTATGAAAATGCGCGCCGCAAGATAGGCACCGTCATCAGTGACCCAGCTTACATCTTCTATGCGCACGTTTCCGCCGTCGGTCAGCACGACATTCTGGACGATGCAGCAGACCAGAATGACAGCAAGCAGAACAGCGAGAAACTTTGCTGCACTTGATTGTTTTTTCATATTCTCTATCTCCCTTCAAAAGGTGATTCAAATATATCATATGCTTTCCGCAGAAACAATTATCAAACCTGCATGAATTACATGGCAATTTTTTGTTTAAATTCACGCAGAGATCATTTTGTTTCTGCATATAATATAGAAACGCGATGCCGCAGCGCATTTACGCGAAAAACAAAAAGTGACATCACCGGACAGCCGGACGGCGCGACCTGCGCCGAATACGGCGACGGGATTCTGAAACTGCTCTGAAGCACACGGCGGCGCGCCCTGACGGGCGCGCCGCTGAGCCTGTCTGTATCCGGTTTTCCGGCGCTGTATTGTGCGCTGGTCTGCGTGTCAACGCGGGGCGGAAAATGGCGGAATTTTTCGTGCAAAAAGACGGCGCGCAAAGCCGCGGGATTTGTTGACAGACCGAGCGTTTTTGTGATATTATATCAAAAATTTGCGATTCGGCAGAAATGAGGCGAGGAAAAATGGTTGCGGCCGCAGAGAATATGCAGGCATTTGGGTGGGATCTTTTTTCCGGCAACCGTGATTCTGTTTTTCTTGGCAGCGGCAGCATTGCCGGTGACGAACTTGATATTTCTTCTTTCGTGGTATTACCTGGTTTCGTAGATGTGCATGTACATCTTCGTGAGCCGGGTTTTTCTTATAAGGAGACCATTTCGTCCGGCACGCTTGCTGCGGCGCATGGCGGATACAGCCGCGTGTGCGCCATGCCCAATCTGGATCCGGCGCCGGACAGCCTGCAGACGCTTGCCCCCCAGCTGGAGCGCATCCGCACGGATGCGGTCATCGACGTGACGCCCTACGGCGCGATCACCGCGCACCGCGGCGGCAGGGAGCTTGCGGACATGGAGCAGCTCGCGCCCTATGTCGCCGGCTTTTCCGACGACGGCAGCGGCGTGCAGGATGCGGACGTGATGCGCGCCGCGATGCGCAAGGCGGCAAGTCTCGGCAAGCTCATCGCCGCGCACTGCGAGGACAACACCCTCCTGCACGGCGGCTATATCCACGACGGCGCGTATGCCCGCGCCCACGGGCACAAGGGCATCAGCAGCGAGAGTGAGTGGCGGCAGCTGGAGCGCGATCTCGAGCTGGTGCGCGAGACGGGCTGTGCCTATCATATGTGCCACGTGTCCACCAAGGAGAGCGTGGCGCTCATCCGCCGGGCAAAGGCGCAGGGGCTGGACGTCACCTGCGAGACCGCACCGCACTACCTCGTGCTGACCGAGGACGACCTGCGCGAGGACGGCAGCTTCAAGATGAACCCGCCCCTGCGCACGCAGGCAGACCGGGACGCGCTGCTCGAGGGCATCCTCGACGGCACGGTGGACATGATCGCGACCGACCACGCGCCGCACAGCGCGCAGGAAAAGGCCAGGGGCCTCGCCGGGAGCGCCATGGGCATTGTCGGTCTCGAGACGGCGTTCCCCATTCTCTACACACACCTTGTGCGCACCGGCGTGCTGACGCTCGACAAGCTCGTGGAACTCATGGCGGTCAACCCCAGAAAGCGCTTCGGCTTCCCGCTGTGCGCGGACGATTATGCCGTCTGGGACCTGAACACGGAGTACCGCATCGACCCGGCGCAGTTTTGCTCCATGGGAAAAAGCACGCCCTTCGCCGGACAGACGGTCTACGGGCGGTGCGTGCGCAACGTTTGCGGCGGCGCTGTCGTCTGGCAGGACGCGCAGGACTGAGCGCCCTTCATTTACATATTAAATATATGACATACAGGACTTTTTACGTACTGAGGAGGAAATCACATGCCCAAGAGAACGGATCTGAAGAAAATTATGATCATCGGCTCCGGCCCGATCGTCATCGGTCAGGCCGCTGAGTTTGACTATGCCGGCACGCAGGCGTGCCTGTCGCTCAAGGAGGAGGGGTACGAGGTCATCCTCGTCAACTCCAACCCCGCCACGATCATGACGGATACCTCCGTCGCGGACAAGGTGTACATGGAGCCGCTGACGCTGGAGTATGTGGCGCGTATCCTGCGCAAGGAGCGTCCGGATGCGATCGTCCCGGGCATCGGCGGCCAGACCGGTCTGAATCTGGCGATGCAGCTCGAGCAGAAGGGCGTGCTCAAGGAGTGTCAGGTCGAGCTTCTCGGCACGGACAGCGACAGCATCCGCCGCGCCGAGGATCGCGAGCAGTTCAAGGAGCTCTGCCAGAGCATCGGCGAGCCGGTCATCCCGTCGCAGATCACCTACGACCTCGAGGAGGCCAAGGCCGCGGCCGCGGCCATCGGCTATCCGGTCGTGCTGCGCCCGGCGTTCACGCTCGGCGGCACGGGCGGCGGCTTTGCCGACGACGAGGCGCAGCTCGTCGAGCTGGGTATGCAGGCGTTCAAGCTCTCGCCCATCCATCAGGTGCTGATCGAAAAAAGCGTCAAGGGCTATAAGGAGATCGAGTTTGAGGTCATGCGCGATGCGTCCGACCGCGCCATCACCATCTGCGGCATGGAGAACATCGACCCCGTGGGCGTGCACACCGGAGACTCCGCCGTCGTCGCGCCGATCATGACGCTCAGCGACCATGACATGAAGATGCTCAACGACAGCGCGATCAAGATCATCCGCGCGCTGAAGATCCAGGGCGGCTGCAACGTGCAGTTCGCGCTCAACCCCAAGACCTCGGAGTACTTCCTCATCGAGATCAACCCCCGCGTCTCCCGCTCGTCGGCGCTGGCGAGCAAGGCCAGCGGCTATCCCATCGCGCGCGTCACGGCCAAGGTCGCCGTCGGCATGAACCTTGACGAGATCGCCGTCGCCAACACGACGGCCGCGTTCGAGCCATCGCTGGACTACGTGGTCGCAAAGCTGCCGCGTTTCCCGTTTGACAAGTTCTCGACCGCCGCCAACACGCTCGGTACGCAGATGAAGGCCACGGGCGAGGTCATGGGCATCGGCAGCACGCTCGAGGAGTGCCTGCTCAAGTCCGTCCGCTCACTGGAGATCGGCGCGCAGCACCTCTGGCTGCCGAAGTTCCAGAACATGACCAAGGCGGAGCTGACCGAGTACCTGCGCCAGTTCCGTGACGACGGTCTCTTTGCCGTCGCGCAGCTGCTGCGTCTGGGCGCGAGTGTGGACGAGGTCGCTGCGCTGACGATGATCACGCCGTTCTTCCTCGAGACCATCCGCGGCATCGTGGACATGGAGCAGACGCTCTGCACGCACAAGGGCGACGGAGAGACGCTCAAGCAGGCCAAGCAGATGGGCTTCTGTGACCCCTACATCGCGCGGCTCTGGGGCGTGCGCGAGGAGGATGTGTATGCTCAGCGCGTGCAGCTGGGGCTCTACCCCGCCTACAAGATGGTGGACACCAGCCACACCGGCGCTTACATCCCCTATTTCTACTCCACCTATGCCCCCGGCGCAAAGAGCGAGGCGCGCCGCTCGGACAAGAAGAAGGTCGTCGTGCTCGGCGCAGGCCCGATCCGCATCGGTCAGGGCGTGGAGTTTGACTACTCCACCGTCCACGCGGTGCAGACCATCCGGCGCGCGGGCTACGAGGCCATCATCATCAACAACAACCCCGAGACGGTCTCCACCGACTACACGACCGCCGATAAGCTGTATTTCGAGCCCCTCACGCCCGAGGATGTCATGAACATCCTGCACGAGGAGCAGGCCAATCAGGTGATCGCCAGTCTCGGCGGCCAGACGGCCATCAATCTGGCGCAGCCGCTCATGACGCGCGGCGTGCAGATCATCGGCACGGACTGCGCCGCGATCGAGCGCGCGGAAAACCGCGACTGCTTTGAAAAGCTGCTGCTCGAGCTGAACATCCCGCAGCCGATGGGCGCGGCGGTGACGAATCTGGACGACGGCCTCAAGGCTGCGCACGCGGTGGGCTATCCGGTGCTGGTGCGCCCGTCGTTCGTGCTGGGCGGCCGTGCCATGGAGATCGTGGCCGACGACGAGATGCTGCGCCACTATCTGCAGAATGCCGTGCGCACCGGCGAGGGCAAGCCCGTGCTGGTCGATAAGTACATCTCCGGCCGCGAGGTCGAGGTCGACGCCATCTGCGACGGCAGAGACGTGTTCGTGCCCGGCATCATGGAGCTGGTCGAGCGCACCGGTGTCCACTCCGGCGACTCCATCAGCGTCTACCCGCCGTTTTCCATCTCCGACAAGGTCAAGGGCACGATCCTGACCTATGCCAAGAAGCTCGGTCTTGGCATCGGCATCGTCGGACTGTATAACATCCAGTTCATCGTCGATAAGAGCGACCATGTCTACATCATCGAGGTCAACCCCCGCTCGTCGCGCACGGTGCCGTTTTTGTCGAAGGCTACGGGCTATCAGCTCGCGGACATCGCCACGAACGTCATCCTCGGCACGAGCCTCAAGGAGCAGGGCATCTTCGACCTGTATCCGCCTGAAAAAGAGCGCTGCTATGTCAAGGCGCCGGTGTTCTCCTTCGCCAAGCTCCACGGGCTGGACGCCTACCTCTCCCCGGAGATGAAGTCCACGGGCGAGGCCATCGGCTACGACAAGAAGCTCTCGCGCGCCATGTACAAGGCGCTGCAGGCCTCCGGCATGAACGTGCAGAACTACGGCACCGTGTTCGTGACGCTGGCCGATGAGGACAAGCCCGAGGGCCTGCCGCTCGTGCGCCGGTTCTATGAGATGGGCTTTAACATCGAGGCGACCGCAGGCACGGCTGCCTACCTCAAGTCCTTCGGCATCCGCACGCGCGTGCGCGGCAAGATCAGCGACGGCAGCCACGAGATCCTCGATTCCATCCGCAGCGGCTACGTCAGCTACATCATCAACACCCGCTCCATCCATTCGAGCGTCCACGCGCAGGACGGCGCCGCGATCCGGCGCTGCGCGGTGGAAAACGGCGTGACCGTCTTTACCTCGCTCGATACGGTGCGCGTGCTGCTCGACGTGCTCGAGGAGACGACGCTGGCCGTGTCCACGATCCACGCGGAGTAAGCCATGCAGCAGAAACGTTTCACCATTGCGGAAAACGCGCCCGTTGCCCGCGGGACGTATCGTCTGCGTCTCACGGGGGACACCGCCGCGATCACCGCGCCGGGGCAGTTTGCGGACATCCGGCTCGCCGGATATTTTCTGCGCCGCCCCGTGTCGGTGTGCAGCTGGAGTGACGGCGCGCTGACGCTGTATTATAAAGTGGCGGGCGCAGGCACGGCGCAGCTGAGCACGCTGGCGCCGGGCACGGAGATGGATCTGCTGGTCGGTCTCGGCAACGGCTTTGACACCGCACCCGCCGGTGCGCGGCCGCTGCTGGTCGGCGGCGGCGTGGGCGCGTCCCCGCTGTACGGTCTGGCGCAGCAGCTCGTGGCCGAGGGGCGCAGCCCGCTGGCCGTGCTCGGTTTTCGCACGGCGGCAGAGGTGCTGCTTGCCGATGCGTTTGAAGCGCTCGGCATCCCCGTCATGGTCGTGACCGAGGACGGCACCATGGGCGCGCGCGGCTTCGTGACCGACGCGCTGCCCGAGGGCGGCACCTATGTGTATGCCTGCGGGCCGATGCCCATGCTGCAGGCGCTGTGCAGCGCGACGCCGCTTGACGGTCAGCTGAGCCTTGAGGCGCGCATGGGCTGCGGCTTCGGCGCGTGCATGGGCTGCACCTGCGAAACGACGCACGGCAGCAAGCGCGTCTGCAAGGACGGGCCCGTGTTCACAAAGGAGGAGATCCTATGGCCGCAACAGCCGTAACGCTCTGCGGGATCGAGCTGGAAAACCCCATCATCCCGGCCAGCGGCACGTTTGGCTACGGGCAGGAGTTTACGCAGCTGTATGACATCAATATGCTCGGCACGTTCTCCTTCAAGGGGACGACGCGCGCGCCGCGCTTCGGCAACCCCACGCCGCGCATCGCCGAGTATGCCGGCGGAATGCTCAACGCGGTGGGGCTGCAGAACCCTGGCGTGGACGCGGTCATCGCGCACGAGCTGCCGGAGCTGAAAAAGGTGTTTCACAAGCCGGTCATGGCGAACGTGAGCGGCTTCAGCGTGGAAGAATATGCCGAGGTTTGCGCCAGGCTTGACGCGCAGCCGCAGGTCGGCTGGCTGGAGGTCAACATCTCCTGCCCGAACGTCCACGGCGGCGGCGCTGCCTTCGGCGCGGAGCCGTCGGCGGCCGCCGAGGTGACGCGCGCGGTGCGCGCCGTGACGAAAAAGCCGATCATCCTCAAGCTCTCGCCGACGGCGGCGGACATTGCCGCCGTTGCCAAGGCCTGTGAGGACGCGGGCGCGGACGGCGTGAGCCTCATCAACACCCTGCCGGGTATGCGCATCGACCTTGTGCGCCGCCGCCCGCTGCTGGCCAACCGGACCGGCGGCATGTCCGGCCCCGGTATGTTCCCGCTGGCCGTGCGCATGGTCTATCAGGTGTATGAGGCGGTGCGCATCCCCATCGTGGGCATGGGCGGCGTGACGAGCGCGCAGGACGTTCTGGAGCTGATGCTCGCGGGCGCGACGGCGGTCGGTGTGGGCGCGGCAAACCTGGTCGAGCCGTATGCCTGCAAGCACATCATTGAAACTCTGCCGGACGCGATGGCGCGCTTCGGCATCGACAATCTCAGGGATATCATAGGAGGAGCACATCATGGGTAAGGACGTTATCATTGCGCTGGATTTTGACAGCCGGGAAAAGACGCTCGCATTTCTCGACCTCTTTCAGGACGAGAAGCCGTTTGTGAAGATCGGCATGGAGCTGTTTTATGCCGAAGGACCGGACATCGTGCGCCAGATCCACGCGCGCGGCCACAGGATCTTTCTCGATCTCAAACTGCACGACATCCCGAACACGGTGAAAAAGGCGATGGCCGCGCTCTCGGCGCTGGATGTGGATATCATCAACCTCCACGCTGCCGGCACGAAGGCCATGATGAGCGCCGCGCTCGAGGGACTGACCCGGCCGGACGGCACGCGCCCGCTGCTCATCGCCGTGACGCAGCTGACCTCCACGGATCAGGAGCGCATGGACCGGGAGCTGCTCATCCACGCGCCGATCGACGAGGTCGTGCTGCACTATGCGCGCAATGCGCGCGATGCCGGTCTTGACGGCGTGGTCTGCTCCCCACTGGAGGCGGGCAGCATCCATGCGCGCTGCGGCGCGGACTTTCTGACCGTGACGCCCGGCGTGCGCTTTGCCGACGGGGAGAGCGGCGACCAGAAGCGCGTCACAACGCCGGAGCGCGCCCGGGAGATCGGCTCGGACTACATCGTCGTTGGCCGCCCGATCACGCAGGCGGACGATCCCGTCGCCGCCTATCGCCGGTGCGTGGCCGCGTTCGTCGGCTGAGCGCCGGATCAGAGACTTTTTCAACAGGAGGAACTGCTATGGATATCAAACACGAAGTTGCGCGCAGCCTGCTCTCGATCGAGGCGGTGTTCCTGCGCCCGCAGGAGCCGTTCACGTGGGCCAGCGGCATCAAGAGCCCCATCTACTGCGACAACCGCCTCATCCTGACCGCGCCCGAGGCGCGTGATCTGGTCGAGCGCGCCATCGCCGAGACGGTCAGGCGCGAGTATCCGCAGGCGCAGGTGCTCATGGGCACGGCCACGGCCGGCATCGCCCACGCCGCCATCGCCGCGCATCTGCTCGGCCTGCCGATGGGCTATGTCCGCTCGAGCAGCAAGGATCACGGCCGCCAGAACCGCATCGAGGGCAAGCTCGTCCCGGGGCAGAAGGTCGTGGTCGTCGAGGATCTGATCTCCACCGGCGGCAGCGTGCTCGACGCGGTGGACGCGCTGCGTGAAGCCGGCGCGGAGGTGCTCGGCGTCGTGAGCATCTTCACCTACGGCATGAAAAAGGGCGTGGAGCGGCTCGCCGCAGCGCAGGTCAGAAACGTGAGCCTCACGGATCTGGACACCGTCGCCCGCACGGGTGCACAGGAGGGCTACATCACCGAGGCCGACGTCGCGCGGCTGCTGGCCTTCCGCGAAAACCCCTCCGACGAGAGCTGGATCCAGGCAGAAAGTCAGGCGTGATATGAAGCATCTGATCGACATTATGCAGCTGACCCCGCAGGAGATCATGGAGCTCATCGACACCGCCTGCGCGATCATGGAGCACCCCGAGCAATATGCCCACAAGTGCGACGGGAAGATCCTCGCCACGCTGTTTTTCGAGCCGTCCACGCGCACGCGCCTGAGCTTCGAGAGCGCGATGCTCTCGCTCGGCGGCAAGGTGCTCAGCGTCGCCTCGGCGGAGAGCTCGTCCGCCTCCAAGGGCGAGACCGTCGCGGACACCGTGCGCGTCGTCAGCTGCTACAGCGACATCATCGCCATGCGCCATCCCAAGGAGGGCGCGCCGCTGGTCGCTTCCATGCACGCGCAGGTCCCAGTCATCAACGCGGGCGACGGCGGACACAACCACCCCACGCAGACGCTGACCGACCTCATGACCATCTACCGCGAAAAGGGGCGGCTGGACGACCTGACGATCGGCCTGTGCGGCGACCTGAAGTTCGGCCGCACGGTGCACTCGCTCGTCGCCGCCATGAGCCGCTGCACGGGCATCCGCTTCGTGCTCATCTCCCCGGAGGAGCTCAAGCTCCCGCGCTACGTGAAGGACGAGTATCTCAAAAAGCCCGGCGTCCCCTACACGCAGTCCACGTCGCTCGAGGCCGTGATGCCGGAGCTGGACGTGCTGTATATGACCCGCGTGCAGCGCGAGCGCTTTTTCAACGAGGAGGACTACCTGCGCCTGCGCGACAGCTATATCCTCACGCCGGATAAGCTCGAGACCGCCAAGTCCGACATGAGCATCCTGCACCCGCTGCCGCGCGTCAACGAGATCGCCGCCGCCGTGGACAACGATCCGCGCGCCTGCTACTTCAGGCAGGCGAAAAACGGCCGCTATATCCGCATGGCGCTCATGCTCAAGCTGCTGGGCATCGACTGACGGGAGGAGAAACGTTATGCTTATTGATTCGATTCAAAACGGGATCGTTATCGACCACATCACGGCCGGCAAGGCCATGGAGCTCTACCAGATCCTCGGTCTGGACAAGCTCGCCTGCACCGTTGCCATCCTCAAAAACGTCACCAGCGGCAAGCTCGGCCGCAAGGACATCATCAAGATCGACGGCGAGATGGAGCTCGACTGGGACCTGATCGGCTACGTCGATCCGAGCATCACGGTCAACATCATCCGCGGCGGCGAGCTGCAGGAAAAGCGCACGCTCAAGCTGCCCGAGCGCATCCGCGGCGTGCTGCGGTGCAAGAATCCGCGCTGCATCACCTCGACCGAGCGCGAGCTGCCGCAGGAGTTCGTGCTCACGGATCGGGAGCGGCGCGTCTACCGCTGCCTGTACTGCGAGACCGAGGCGGGAAAATGATCCCCCCGCAAATCTGAAAAATCAAGCGGCGCGCCCGAAACCGGACGCGCCGCTTGTGCTTGCCGTCAGGCAAGCAGCCGGATGCCTTTGGTCATCAGGATCAGCCCGAGGGCGACGATGAGGATTGTGCTGCCCTTGAGCAGATATTTGTTGTACCGCTTCGGGAGAAACGTCCCGAGCAGGCCGAACAGCAGCATAAAGACGCACGTGCCCGCGCCGAAGGCGAGCATGCTCACCGCGCCGCTTGCCCACGACCCGGACGAGGCGGCGAAGATCCACATCGACGACAGCGCGCCGCACGGCATCAGGCCGGTCAGCAGCCCGACGGCGAACGCCTTGCCCCGGAAGCGGCAGGGTCTGGTCAGTTCGGGGCTGATCCGGCGCAGAAACGGCACGCCCCACATCCTGAGCCCGATGAGCACCACGAGCAGCCCGCTGACGGTCAGGAGCATAAAGGTAAGCTGCCGCCCATCTTGAGCGGCAGCTTGCTTTTTATAGAATCTACTATCCCTGATACCGGATTCTTTCGACCAGTGTTTCCTTAAATCCCATTATGCTTCGCGTAGGAAAACAGTGCGTAGCCAAGGGGCAGACCGGCAGCAAGTGCGACGCAGATGGTGCCAACCGTAAAAATCAAGCCCTGTATTTGTAAGCTCAGATTCAACTGCTTATTGGTCATGCCTACCGCTTGCAGCACACCGTATTCCTGCTTCTTCGTGGTGATATTGATGATCATGGTGTTTGCCAGATTCATAAACCCAATGAGACCGACAATTGCCATGAACAGATAGCAGCCAAGCTTCATCATACGGCTTGCGTATTCTGCGGTTTGCAATTCTGCGTGATAGGTGTTCAGCTTGATATGAGAAGTATCGGAGAGCAGGTCATTCAGGCTTTGCTCTACAGATGCCACATCTTTTTTAGCACAATCCACCCACAGGTATCCATAAGATGTCCCTTTCGGATTTACAGAGCGGTATACTTCTTCCGGAATGACCAGATAAGTGTCCGCGCTTACAAAGGAGCCTGCGATTTTTCCATGATAGGTATAGGTTCCGCTTCCGTTATCAAAGTTGAATGTAATCGGTGCACCCGCAGAATACCCGTCAGCTTCCATCCACGTGGACCAGCCAAAGAAAACATCCCCGTTTTTGACAGCCTGTGCATAGTCCATGGAACCGATATCGCCATCCCCGCGCATCATTTCAAAATCCTCTTGATTTACGATTGCAACCGGAAATTTTGTTCCGTTCAAATCTGCAGAGACGATTTCTCTCGTCAGTACATCCGTTACACCGGGGATGGATTTGATTTCTTTAATCAAAGAATCATTCAGTGGGTTGTTCTGTAGGATCGTATCCAGATTATTCTCCGGATAGGCTTCATCATAATTCTGGGAATAATCCAGCTGCAACTCAAATTGTCCATGGTTGATTGCAATCCGCGCCTCGTGCTCCGTGTCAATATTCCCAACATAATTAGAGATAATTACAAACAATACACAGGAAAGCCCCATGGTAAGAATCGTAGCAATGGTTCTTTTCGGATTGCCTGTCACATTTGCCATTGCCATGGAGAAAACGGTGACATCTTTTCTGCCTTTTCGTCTGCCCTGTTTTTGCGTTTTGGAGCCGTCAAGATACCGTGTCGCTTCGATGGGTGAAATCCGGGAAACAATTTTCATGGGTTTGCGCAGAGCCAAAACGACCGTAAGAAACGATACAAAAATGCAGATGAGCATAATTGTCAGTGAAAACAGAGGCACCTGATGGTTCTTGATTCCGGACGATACCAGATTTCCCTGCTCCACCAGCCAGTTGAAGCTGACTTTTGCAATCAGGAAACCAAACAGCAGCCCCAGCGGTATCGAAGGAACCGCCAGAAGAATGCCCTCACGAAAGATCAACTGCTTCATCTGCTTTCTGGTTGCACCCAGCGCCTTGATTTTTCCGTACTCCTGAACCTTCTGGGCGATCCCGACCTGAAAGATATTATAAATGACCACAACGGAAAACAGCACGATTCCGAGGATCAGGGTTCCACAAACCACAATCATTTCATAGCTCGGCTGCAATACCCACTGCAGGTAGAGGTCATTGATGATCACGTTTTTCTGGTCAATGCCGCAGGAATCCGCGATTTCTTTTATAACAGGCGCAACATTATTCATAGATACATTTGCAGAATCGCTCAAGGTAAAATAGATATTATATTGCCTGTCACCCTCCGCAACACGCTCATTATAAAAATCCTGCGAACCGAATACAACATAGGAAGCCTCGATGGTATATTCATCCCGGTCATATAAAATCCCGCTGACAGTAAATTCCACCGGTGCGTATTCCGACTGCATGCCGGAACGGTACTCCAATGTTACGGTGTCTCCGACCTTTACATCATGGTATCCCACTGCATCAAAGAAAGCGCGTCCTGCGGCAATTTCCTGCGCCTTTTCCGGATAGGTACCTTCCTTCAACACATATTCCTGATTATAGGGAAGCATTTTCCTGACCGTTTCATCCATACTGACAAAGCCACCATTTTCATTTCCTTTCAGGATGCCCTCCGTACACATGATGCCGATATCAGATATCTCAGCTCTGCGTTCAACTTCTTTTAATTGCGTACCATCTGCGGCGATAAACAGGCCGTAGTTGCTTCCGTATGAGCTTGCCGCCTGACTTTTCTGTAAACGAATTACCCCATTTCCCACAGTACTGATGATAACAAGCAGCATCGTGGTCAGACA
>ERZ773188.384-NODE-384-length-55745-cov-5.463943_pt1 | contig 55745 bp, 55 predicted proteins | sample MGYA00581011_ERZ773188 | MGnify/ENA primary metagenome ERZ773188 (study PRJEB29015, sample SAMEA2737798) | human gut metagenome | biome: human gut; feature: human-associated habitat; material: faeces | place: China | collected 2012 ...
GGGACATCTCAGACAATCCTTCGGGCATGTATTCATCAGAGACTTAACAAAATAATAAATCACGTTGCGGAAAGGGCAGTGGGAGAGTATAATGATGGTGTTGGTGCAAATAACGGAAATATTTTCGTAGTACTATTTGCAGAGATAACAGATATTTTTATGGAGGTACAATATGAGAAAAGTGACAAAACAAGTAATGGCAGTCGGCATTGCGATTGCGTTGGCGGCCACTTCCGTGCCAATGACCACGCAAACAGTAAGTGCAGCCAAGAAGACAGCAGCTAAAAAAGCTGGTAAGAAATCAAGCAAGAAATCGAGTAAGAAATCTAAGAATACGATTTCGTTGAAAGTTGGCAGTAAGAAAAAATTAAAAGTCAAGGGTGTTTCTAAAAAGACCAAGATCAAATGGAAGAGCAGCAAGAAAAAAGTTGCAGCCGTATCCAAGAAAGGAGTCGTAAAAGCCAAAAAGGCAGGTACGACCAAGATTACTGCAAAATATGGTAAGAAAAAGAAGGTTTGGACCGTAAAAGTCACCAAAAAGACAGCTAAGAAAGCTGGCGTTGCTTCTGTTGCTGTATTAGATGGCAAGACAGTGCGCGTAAATTTGACGGCGGCGAAAGCCTTAAAGGCATCTAACTTTGTGGTTCGCAAGAAAGCAGACGGATCAGGACAGTTTGCATACGCCCTGCGCGTTGCAAGTGTAACATAGCTCAGCTCTAAGGTGTATGAGGTAAGCTTGGCTACCGATGATAACATCCCATACGATATAAATTATATTGAGGATGGTGATTATGTACAGGTAACAGTATCTGCATTACCGGGTAATAAATCAGGACAAACACAATTTTGTTATACAAAAAATGCAGAAGCCAGATACTTTATGGGAGTTGTTGGAGACAAGATAGAACGTTCCGTGGGATTTTCACAGAGTCATATCGGTTATTTAAATAGCATGAAGATCACCGGTGTGCCAAATGGTTTGACTGCCAAGATGCAAGGTGATTATTTCAAATTGGAGGGAACCTTAAAGACTGCCAAGGCAAGTATTATGACACTTACGGCAAAAGATGAAAAAGGTAAAAAACTGGTGCAGAAATATAGTTGTTATATTGGTAGTTCCAGCGTAATGTACAGCTATATTGAAGCTGGTGGAAGGGTGATCCTGGCCAATGACAATTCTTCTGAATATTTTGAGGTATATACCGTAGGTGGCTCCGGTGCTTATACGTATACATTACCATCTAATACCAACAAATATATTAGTTTTAATAGCGGTGACATTGTGTTTGACAGTTATCGTTATGATGGCAATGGAAATAAGAAGATATACCTGCCGGCTCGCAATTATAGTGTAGCTTATCAGGTAAAAGACACCAAGGGACATATCAATAAGGGAACATTGGCAGTCAATGCAGTGAATGGTGTGAAAGTGTCCGGGCGTGTACTTGCTGCAGATGGAACCGGAATTGATAATGCGACTGTAGTGGCTTCTTTTAAGAATGATAATAACAAGTATTATCGAAACGCCTGCTATGGATATAGTTATTCGAATGGAGATACTGATAGTTATGGTAATGCCAAGATGAAGTCAGGCGACTATAATATGATCGTATATCCATCGGTTCGCTATAATTTTTATGCATCTAAAAATGATGTTCGGCATACCGTAAGCAGTAAGCATGTTGGTAAGAATGGTGCAACCGTCAATTTCAAACTTGCGTTGTATAAAGTGTTATTATCCTGCGGCTCAGATGATCTGACTTGTTCGTGGTATGATAGTGACAGAGATTATCTAGGATATGGAAAAACATTATTTTTGAAAAAAGGAACTTATTCGATAAACGCAACGAAGAATTTTGTAGAATATAAGGCTACATTTGGTGTAGGAGGAAATCGTACTGTCAAACTTACCAAAGGTGAATCCTCAAAAGTTTATGGTTCACTCTCGCTTGACAATACTGTTTCAGTTCCGGCCGGTAATTACATGAAATTTATTCCGGCAGAGACTGGAAACTATACGATTACGATGGATTCGTCAGATCAGGAATACACTTCGATCAATGTATATACAATGGATGACTTGATCACTACAGCATTTAGTAAATCCAATCAGATCTATGACAACACTACGAACAGTTGGGTATATGAGAAAAATATAACCATGAATGTAGCGCTTACAGCCGGACGCGCATACTATATTCAAAACTATTGCAATTCCGATGATCGTACAGCAAGTCTCACGATCAGCAAAGAGGATACCGAGGAATGATCAGTGGGGCATGATAGCAGTCCGGCAGTGCACAGCCTGTTTTGTGCAGCAGGCATTGACGGTATAAGTTGTCAGCCAGTAAGTCTGTGTTCCAAAGAGAAATAGCATGCTTTGCCGATGCCTCTGTCAGTTTATGAAACTGACAGAGTGCATCGGCTTTTTTTGTAATGATCGGAAAATCATTGACCTGACGCAGCAGTCCGCTGGCAGAGCCGCGAAAACCAAGTAGATTGCCATAACTGACCGGGAGTTTAGTCTGTTCGCCGGTAGTATGAAGCAGCAGATGGAGTAAAGCGCGGCTGATGCGGCTATGAGTATACTGCTTCGTCTTGAGCAGCTCGATAAAATCAGAAGCTGTTTTGTACTTTGGCAGAAGATTGTAGATGCGGGCAGCAAGAGCGTCCGAAACATCTGCGCAGCGAGTCATGTCTTCCGGGGAACAAGTGGACAGTCTATAGTACAACATTTCCGAAAAGTCATCTAATGTAACCGGATAATGGTTTCTTGCTGCTTGCAATATATTGACTGCTTCTGCAGGAAGATAGTCGACAGGAATCTTGCCTTGAGTCAGAAAATAGTCACGAATACCGGTTGCTGAAAGATATTTATCCTTGGCTGTTGTTTCATGATAGCCGTGATCCTTTCGAGCGATCGTCACCGGTATGATCTTGCTGTGCAACTGTTTCAGTGCCAGCAAATATTCAATACCTAAAATATTATTTGGCGATTGCAGCAAAGAGGACGCCGTACTGCTGTTGTCTGGCGTGCTATCCATGTCTATGTGTTGTGGATGTGTCATATCGTTGAGCGTGCCATCCATGTTTGTGCCTTGCGGATGTGCTATATCGTCTGTTGGAGCATGCATCGCATATGCCTGTGCTCTGGCAGCCGGATAGGATAACCCCTTGCCGACCAGTTCACGGATCGTAGTCTCAAAGGCTTCTCCGGGATCAGCGAGAAACTGAGCGGCGTTCCATAACGCATGAATATCACCGCATTCTGATCCAAAGCAAAGGGTATCGACAAAGCCTAATCCCTGCAAAAGGCTGACTCCGCCAAATGCAAAATCCTTCGCACTGGCAGTGGCATAGGCGGTCGGCAGTTCAAATACCATATCGGCGCCACATTCCAGTGCGATCTGTGTCCGCAAATATTTATCCGTCCAGGCAGGGGTGCCACGCTGCACAAAAGAACCGCTCATTACAACGATAACATAATCGGCGTCTGTCATGCGGCGTGCCTGCTCGATCTGGTATTTATGACCATTATGAAATGGATTATATTCTGCAATGATTCCAACTGCTTTCATATTGTGTCTGCCTTTCTGATGTTGTGATATTAAAACACACGTTTTTCTCAATAATACTAGACAAAGAAAAATGAATCAAGTATACTTTTGTATGGATTCACATTCCATTTACAAGATTTGAGCCAGAGTGCACCCGACCAAATCTTATACGAAAAACGTGTGCACAGAAATGAGGTTTAAGATGAAAATTTTAGTAGTTAATTGCGGAAGTTCCTCTCTTAAGTTTCAGTTGATCGATTCCGAGACAGAAGAAGTAGCTGCTTCAGGACTTTGCGAGAGAATTGGACTTGACGGAGCTTTGATCTACAAAGTAAACGGAGATAAGATTAAGCAGGAGATTGATCTGCCGGATCACGAAGTTGCGATCAAGAAAGTATTGGATACTTTGTTGGATAAGGAAATTGGAGTGTTGACCTCCTTAGATGAGATCGGCGCAATTGGCCATCGAATGGTACATGGTGGGGAGAAATTTTCTTCTTCCGTTATTATAAATGAAGAGATTATCAAACAGATTGAAACGTGTAATGATCTGGCTCCATTACATAACCCGGCCAATCTGCTGGGTGTTCGTGCATGTCAGGAAGTTATGCCGGGCGTGCCGAATGTTGTAGTATTTGATACAGCATTTCATCAGACAATGCCATCCAAGGCATATTTGTACGCTCTTCCAAAGGAATATTATGAGAAATACGGTGTTCGTCGCTATGGTTTCCATGGAACCAGTCATAGCTTCGTATCCAAGAGACTGGCAGAACTTGCAGGACTGGATATTAACAATTCCCGTATGATCATTTGCCATATCGGAAGTGGAGCAAGTATTTCCGCGATCAAAGATGGTAAGTCTGTAGATACCAGCATGGGTATGACACCATTAGAGGGACTGATGATGGGAACGCGTTCCGGTGATATGGATCCTGCCATCATTGAGTTTATCTGTCAGAAAGAAAATATCACGGTACAGGAAATGACAACAATCTTGAATAAGAAGTCCGGTGCTCTTGGATTGTCCGGCTTATCCAATGATTATCGTGATCTTGTAGAAGCTGCACAGGGTGGCAATCAGGATGCGATCAATGCGTTAGATGTCATGGTATATCGTGTGATCAAGTATATCGGTGCATATTATATGGCACTTGGCGGAGTAGATGCTATTGCCCTGACAGCAGGTGTTGGTGAGAACAACTTAGAGCTTCGTGCCAAGATCGTTGAAGGTTTAGCAGCGATCGGTATCAAGCTGGATGTTGAGGCAAATGCAGTACGCGGTGATGAGCGTAAGATCTCTACCGATGACAGTGCGGCTCAGGTATGGGTGGTACCAACTAATGAGGAGCTTGCTATTGCCAGAGAGACAGCTCGTCTGGTCTGCAAATAAGATTCACAAAAAAATTGTTGACAAAGCAATCGTGAGTTGATATAATCGAGAAAGTGTTGCAAAAGGAAATGGATTACAAATAGGAGGTGGAAAGAAATGTCTATTTGCCCTAAAAATAAATCTTCTAAGTCTAGAAGAGATAAGAGAAGAGCTAATTGGAAAATGTCTGCACCAAACTTGGTAAAATGCAGCAAATGTGGTGCTTTAATGATGCCACACAGAGTATGCAAGGCTTGTGGATCTTACAATAAGAAAGAGATCCTTGCAAACGCTGAATAATGGACATTCCATATAGTACATGAAATAAAAAACCGATACGGAAACGTATCGGTTTTTTTGCTATTAGAGATTAAGGTGTCAAAAGTCCTTTTGGCACTTTAATCTTATTAAAGTAATCAAGCTGTGGGATGATATATTTGTTAAAGTAATCAGGCTGTACAATGATATATTTGTTAAAACAGCCAAGCTGTACGGCGGTCTATTTATAAAAAGCAGCCAAGCTGTGCTGCAACATAAGCAGGGAGCCATGAGGAACCATCATCTTCTGAAGCAGGTTCCGGAAGTGCTGCAAAACATAATTTGTCACGATGCTCTTGCTGAAACAGCAATAATCCGTCACAGTCTATTTTGCCGGAAACAGAGGGAATAAAATCGCCGGTCTTTCGGACATAACAGGTTGCAGCAGTTGCTGCCTTGCGATGTGATTTATCGACAAACTCTGCCACACTGCGGTGGATGGCAGTGTCCTCTTCCGGCAGGTAATAATAATTTTTGTAATCCGGAATAAAATATTTCAATTCTTCATGAACACAAGGTATCGTCAACAATCCCAGAGAGTGCTCCAAGGTAAGTTCCAACTCTTTTTGCGGTTGGTCCCGGAATAGTTTTGACCAAGGAATCGGTGCTGCGACATGGACTTTGCGGGGAACGGCTGCCGACAGTTCAAACGAGATCGTAGCCGTGCTGCAGCCGGGGCGGCGTTCTAATAGTGTGGCGTGTTCGATCCGGGCAGGCGATTCTTTTTTGCGTGTCAAGAGCAGCCGGTAGGTCAGAACTTTTACTAAGTGGAGCATACCGATCAGGTCATCGTGATTATGCAAGAGCAACAGATGTTCTTTGACAGCCGCTTGTTCCGGGTGAAGCAGCAGATCTTGGCGGTAGCTGCTGTATACCTGGATGAGATCTCCGCCGGAATAAATATCTTCTCGGTCAATGCCGATAAACTGTTCCCAGTCTTTTTGTGCACCATGCGCCAAACCAAACAGCTTCTTTAATGGTCGTAGCTGCAGCAGCATATCAAACGATCTTGTCTGCGTTGTGTCAGATAAGATGTCCTGACAATGGGAAGAAGGTGTGATGTGATATTTGTCGCATTTATTCAAAATATAGGGGATATCAAAGGTGCGTCCATTGAAATGGCACAGGCCATCATAATGTTCTAATTGCTCCAGAAAGCATGTTAGCATTTCCTGCTCACTGGCAGATGTGTCGGCGAACCATTGTGTGATCGTATATTGGTCTGCACCGGAAGCGTGTATGGTACCGATTAAATATAGGGAAGATGCACGTGGCGACAGCCCCGTGGTTTCAATATCAAAAAATAAAATACGTTCCGGATCCATTGGAAAAGCAGCAGCCGGAAGTGCTAATGTAATTGTATTTGTAATGGTTTTCATTCGTTTCCTCCGTTTGTGAAACATCGTTTGAGGACATTATAGACCATTTGAGTTTTTTGAGCAATTCGAGTATACTAATATGCAGAAGTGAGTAATGATGATAATGGTCTCTGTAGTGCGGCAAAGAATGGTAATAGTTGCACTTCGACAGGAACGAATTGGAATGGAGGGTGTTTATGAAGAAAACTCCATCAGACAGCAGTTATGAAAGATGGATACGTAAACAGAGAGAACGTGACGCAGATATGTTTCGCAGAGGAGAGGAACATTACAAGCATTTACGAGGGCTAAAAGGACGGATCCAAAATAATTTATCCGGATTTTTGCGCATCATATTGACAGCATTTATCGTTTTGATCCAGTTTGTAATGATAATAATGCTCCCGTTACTGCTGCAAAATCAAACAGTGTATTTCTACTTTATATTGGAGATTGTTGCGGTGATCGCCATGCTGACGCTGATCAATAGCAGTCAAAGCCCGGCGTATCGGCAGGCTTGGATCGCATTAGCGTTGATCCTGCCGATCAGTGGATTTGTAATGTATTATCTGTGGGGAAGATCCAGCCGTAACAAAAAGAAGTTGGATCAGCATATCTTGCGACAGATTTCTTATGGAAATCAGTTCTTGATACACGATGAGCAGGCGTATCAGAAGTTTTTGCAGGAAAATCCTGTGGCAGGTCGTATGGTTAAGTACATGGAGACGGCAGAATTCCCATTGTCTGCGGCAAATGATGTGAAGTATTACCCGATGGGAGAAGATGCGTTCGAAGATATTTTTGCGGCGTTAGAACAGGCAGAAGACTATATTTTGATCGACTTTTTTATCGTTGCTGAAGGAGCTTTGTGGGATAAAACGTTTGAAATATTAAAACGGAAAGTAGCACAGGGCGTTGAAGTAAAGTTTTTGTATGATGACTTTGGTGCAGCGATCCGAACGGGTAAATATTTTTCGACGATGTTACAAAAAGCAGGAATTGACGTGCGTGTCTTTAATCCGATCCACAAATATACAGGCGAATTGTATATGAATTTCCGTTCACACCAAAAGATTGTTGTGGTAGACGGTAAAGTGGCGTTTACCGGAGGATTTAATCTGGCAGATGAATATGCAAATTTGGTAGAACGCTTTGGCGTTTGGAAAGATACGGGTGTTCGCGTGAGCGGTGAAGCGGTTTGGGGACTGACGATCGTTTTTCTGCAAATGTGGGAAGCGAGTTCGACCGACCCGGAACATGTTGGTTATTTGCGATATCGTGTTATGCCGGAAAGTACGGGCGATACGTATTGTCATGTGATCTCAGATGGCCCGGCCAACAATCCGTTTAATCCGATTGAGAGCATCTATAATCAGATGATCATGTATTCCGATGAATATTTGTATATTACGACGCCATATCTTGTTATCGAAGATTACATGAAGCAGTCATTGATCGAGGCAGCACAGAGAGGTGTTGACGTACGTATCATCACGCCAAGTATTCCGGATAAAAAACTGGTTAAAATATTGACATATTATAATTATGGCAGTCTTCTCAAAGAGGGGATCCGTATTTATGAATATACGCCGGGATTTGTGCATGCGAAGCAGATATTGACGGAGGATGCAGCAATCGTAGGAACGATCAATATGGATTATCGCAGTTATTATCTGCATTATGAAAACGGCATTTGGATGTCAGGAGAGCAGATACAGGAAGATATCCGCAAGGATTTTTGTGCTACTTTTGAGGAAAGTCATGAAGTTAGTTATGAAGAATGGAAGAACAGACCGCGAAGATATAAATTTATCGAGCCGGTGTTGAATTTGTTTTCCATTTTGCTGTAATAGATTACAGTATGTGCAGTGAAGGGCGCAAAAGTACCGAGATATATGCCTTTGTGGAAGAAACTTTGGAGGAGAGGAGAGAACGTACGATGTATACAAATGTGTGCAAGCACTGTCATCAGGTGTTTCGTTCGAAGATCCGTACTTGCTGCTGCAAGGATTGTCGTGATAAGGATGAGGATCAGTTGGATGACATTGTAGAATATCTGCACCGCTTCCCAAACAGCAATGCGCTGCAGATTTCAGAGGAACTTGGTATCCATCCGTATGTGATCTTGAAATATATGGAAGAGGGTTGGTTGTCTAAGTCTCATGGGACTTTTAGTCGGATACCGGACTAGTACATAAGAAAGATAATTGACGATGTTAATACCACGCCTGTGGTAATATGCGAAAACATGCATAGATCTGCAGGCAGAGAAAGGAATGTAGGATTAAGATGATCAGTTATGTTGCAGGAGAGCTGGTGGCAACGACAGCGACCAGTGTGATCATAGATCACCAGGGGATCGGACTGGAGGTATTGGTGCCGGATTCCTTGCTGTCAAAAATGCCGGTGGCAGGCAGTCAAGTGAAAATATACACGTACTTTTCGGTGCGTGAAGATGCAATGCAGTTGTTTGGGTTTGCGACACAGGCGGACAAAGACCTGTTTAAGCTATTGATCACGGTCAGCGGAATTGGACCAAAGGGAGGCTTGGCGTTGATGGGAACACTTTCCGGAGATGATATTCGGTTTGCGATCCTTTCTGAAGATGCCAAGACGATTGCAACTGCACCGGGAATTGGAGCGAAAACAGCCAAAAAACTTATTCTGGAACTGAAGGATAAGATTGATATGCAGCAGTCGATCGAGACGGCACTGGATGTCGGGGAGCAGTCGAAGACAGATATGACGCAGCATTCTTCTGCTCTGCAGGCAGATGCTGTCAGTGCATTGACGGCACTCGGGTATTCGGCAACGGATGCGCTAAGAGCAGTGCGGGCAGTTCCTGCGGCAGAGAACATGACGGTAGAAGAACTGCTTAAGCAGAGCTTAAAAAATATGTAAAACAAAGTCAGACGAAAGGAATTAATAACGGATGGCAAAGAGAAGCATTACAACGGAGTTTACGAATGAAGATGCAGGGATAGAGACCAGTCTCAGACCGCAGTATCTTCGGGAGTATATCGGACAGGAAAAAGTAAAGAGCAACCTTAAAGTGTATATAGAAGCTGCTAAGGAGCGAGGGGACTCTTTGGACCATGTACTGTTGTACGGCCCGCCGGGACTTGGTAAGACAACACTTGCCGGGATCGTGGCAAATGAGATGGGGACGAATCTAAAGATCACAGCGGGACCTGCCATTGAAAAGCCGGGTGAGATGGCTGCTATCCTCAATAATCTGCAGGATGGAGATGTGCTGTTTGTGGATGAGATCCACCGGTTGAATCGCCAGGTAGAAGAGGTATTATATCCTGCGATGGAGGATTTTGTGATCGATATCGTGATCGGGAAAGGTGCAGCGGCACGGTCGATCCGCTTAGATCTGCCAAAGTTTACATTGATCGGTGCAACGACAAGAGCCGGCATGCTGTCGGCACCGTTAAGAGATCGTTTTGGGGTTGTGAGCCGTCTGGCGTTCTATACGGTAGAAGAGTTGCAGGAGATCATTTTGCACTCTGCTAAAATATTAGAAGTAGAAATTGATAAAGATGGTGCTTTGGAGCTTGCCAGACGATCCAGAGGGACGCCGCGCCTTGCTAACCGGCTGCTCAAGAGAGTGCGTGATTTTGCACAGATCAAGTACGATGGACGTATAACGAAAGAGGTGGCTGATTTTGCGCTGAATTTATTAGAGGTTGATAAGCTGGGGTTGGATCAGACGGATCGACAGATCCTCATGACGATGATCCAAAAATTTGGCGGTGGGCCTGTAGGATTAGAAACGTTAGCCGTATCGATCGGAGAAGACCCGGGTACGTTAGAAGATGTATACGAACCCTATCTTGTTCAAAATGGACTGATCCTGCGAACGCCGAGAGGCCGTGTTGCATCAGATGAGGCGTATTATCATTTCGGGATACCGAAAGAATAAAACATAGAAAGCAAGAGACACAAAGTAACTATGGTACCTACGGCTCTAAAACGAGTCGGGAAAGGAATGAATGATCGTATGAAATTTACAAAGATGCATGGGTGTGGCAATGATTATGTATATGTGAACTGCCTGGAGGAAACGGTGAAACATCCGGATAAGGTAGCACAATTTGTGAGTGACCGCCATTTTGGCATCGGATCGGATGGACTGATCTTAATTGAGCCGTCTGAGGTGGCAGACTTTTGCATGGCGATGTACAACGCTGATGGTTCCCGTGGAGAAATGTGTGGCAACGGAATACGTTGTGTTGCAAAATATGTCTATGATTACGGGCTGACCGACAAAACGAAGGTGTCGATCGAGACGTTAGCCGGTATCAAATATATTGATATGGAAGTACAGGATGGTAAAATGAAAACGGCGAAAGTGAATATGGGATCGCCGATCCTCTGCCCGTCAGAGATTCCGGTAACGATCGGAGAGAAGCAGTGTGTGAATGAGCCATTGATCGTGGAGGGGGAAGAGTATCATGTAACAGCGGTATCTATGGGAAATCCTCATGCCGTTGTTTTTGTGGAGGATACTGCATCGCTTCCGTTGGAAAAGATCGGACCGGGTTTTGAGCATCATGAAGCATTTCCGAAGAGAGTAAATACAGAATTTATTCAGGTGTTAAACCGCAGTGAGATCAATATGCGTGTTTGGGAGCGAGGGGCCGGAGAGACACTTGCTTGTGGAACAGGAACGTGTGCGGCTGTTGTAGCCTGTGTATTAAATGGCAAAACGGATGAGAACGTAACTGTACATTTGCTGGGAGGCGACCTGTATATTGTCTATGATCGTGAGGCAGAGACAGTATTTATGACGGGACCGGCTACCGTTGTATTCGATGGGGAAATCGATATCACAGATATTGATGTGTAGAATGTAAGAAACAGAGAATATGATGTTGTTTGTGGTTAGGAATGTAACAGAAATATAGATAGGACAGAAAGGATGAGCAGAATATGAGATTATCACAGTTATTATTGGATATGGATTATACGGTACTGCAGGGGGAGCAGGAACGCGAGATCAGTACCTTAGTATATGATTCACGTAAGGTAGAGCAGGATTCTGTATTTGTATGCATTAGCGGGGCAGTGCGCGACGGACATGATTTTGCACCGGAAGTTGCCGCAAAAGGCGCTGCGGTGTTGATCGTGGAAAAGGAAGTTACCGTTCCCGATGAGGTTACCGTGATCCGGGTGGCAGACAGCAGGTTAGCGCTTGCACAGCTTTCAGCAGCATATTTTGACCATCCTGCCAAAGAACTGACAACGATTGGAATTACCGGAACCAAGGGGAAGACAACGGCAACGTACATGGTTCGTTCGATCTTGGAGGCATCCGGCTTTAAGACCGGCTTGATCGGAACGATCGAGACGATCATTGGAGATACGGTGATCCCATCGGTGAACACAACTCCGGAATCGTATGTTGTGCAGGAATCTTTCCGCAAAATGGTGGACGCCGGATGCAAATGCGTGGTGATGGAAGTTTCTTCACAGGCGTTGATGTTACACCGTGTAAGCGGTTTTGTATTTGATTACGGTATTTTTACAAATTTGGAGCCGGATCATATCGGTCCGAATGAGCATAAGGATCTGGCAGACTATATTCATTGCAAGAGCCTTTTGTTTAAGCAGTGTAAACACGGTATATTCAATGCTGATGCACATCATCTGGATGAGGTATTGGAAGGCCATACGTGTGAAGTGGAGACATATGGATTTGGAGAAGATGCAGATCTTCGCGCATCTAATGTTCATTTGATGGATAAAGGCGGCACACTTGGTGTTGCTTACCACATGAGTGGGGCATTGGATATGGACGTTGAGATTGATATTCCGGGCACATTTAGTGTGTATAATTCGATGACGGCGATTGCGATCTGCAGACATTTCGGAGTACAAAAAGAGACGATATTGAACTCTTTATCGCAGATCCGTGTGAAGGGGCGAGTGGAGATCCTTCCGGTTTCTTCTAAATTTACGCTTATGATCGACTACGCACACAATGCTATGAGTCTTGAGAGTCTCTTGTCTACGCTGCGAGAGTATCATCCAAAGCGTCTGGTGTGCCTGTTTGGATGTGGTGGTAACCGTTCCAGAGAGCGTCGCTTTGAAATGGGAGAGGTTTCTTCTAAGATGGCAGATCTGACGATCGTGACTTCGGACAATCCGCGTAATGAACAGCCGGAAGCGATCATTGCAGATATCGTCACCGGCGTGGAAAAAGCGGATGGAAAATACATCACGATCATTGACCGAGCCGAGGCGATCCGTTATGCGATCGAGCATGCACAAGAGGGTGATGTTATCGTTTTAGCCGGTAAAGGACATGAAGATTATCAGGAAATCTGTGGCAAGAAATACCATATGGATGAGAGAGAACTGGTGGCAGATGTTGTCAAAGACGGCAACTTCCTGCAGTGATGACAGAACCGAAAGGAATGTAGGGTTTATATGCTATTTGCAGATATTATCATTGATATATCGGTGAAAAGTCTAGACCGCCCGTTTCAATATCGTGTACCGGATCCGTTACAGGCGGACGCGGTGATCGGCGCATTGGTCGATATCCCATTTGGAAAAGGAAATCGAACAGTGCAGGGATATATTATCGGGTTGTCAGATCAGGCGAAGTTTGACATTCGCCGAACCAAAGATATTATAGCAGTTGTAAAGCAGGGCGTCGTAGCACAGTCGCACCTGCTTTCCCTTGCTTACTGGATAAAAACACATTACGGCGGTACGATGAATGATGCGATCAAGGCTGTCATGCCGGTGCGGCGTGAAATCCAGATAAAAGAGAAAAAGCGTGTCATACCGATCCCAACAAGGGAAGATCTTAGAAAGATACGCGAGGAACTGGCAGGCAAGCATCAGACGGCAAGAGTGCGGATCATAGATGCTTTGCTGCAGGCAGAAGACTATGCAGACGGGATGGATTATGATGTGCTTTGTAAGGCGCATAAGGCAACACTATCTGTACTTCGAGCAATGCAGGACAAAGGATGGATCCGTATAGAGGTGAGCAGATCTTACCGCAATCCCTATCACACACTTCATGCGGCAGACAAAGAAGTGATATTGAATGAGCAGCAGCAAAAGGCTGTAACGCAGATCTGCGGCAATATGGATGCGGGACAGCAGCAGGTATATCTGCTGCATGGTGTTACCGGAAGCGGTAAGACAGAAGTATATATGCAATGTATCGAGCATGTCATCCGCAGCGGCAGACAGGCCATAGTGCTGATTCCGGAGATCGCACTCACGTTTCAGACAGTACAGCGTTTTTATGCGCGTTTTGGAGACAGAGTTTCGGTTATGCATTCCAGACTATCTGCGGGAGAGCGGTATGACCAGTTTGAACGTGCGCAGATGGGAGAGATCGATATTATGATCGGGCCGCGATCTGCATTGTTTACGCCGTTTGAGCGACTGGGTATCATTGTTATGGATGAGGAACATGAGTCCAGCTATCAAAGTGAAAATGTTCCGAAATATCATGCAAGAGAAGTTGCCGTACAGCGTGCCAAGATGCTTGGGGCAAGCGTGTTACTCGGATCGGCGACACCATCGCTGGAAGCATATTATCATACGACCACAGGGGAGTATACGCGCATTGAACTGACGGAGCGCGCCGGAGGGGCTTCACTGCCTCGTGTGGAAATCGTGGATCTGCGGGAAGAACTGGCAGCAAAGAATTTCTCGATATTTAGCCGGAGTTTAACGGCTAAGATCCAAAAGAGACTGGAACGAGGCGAACAGACAATCTTATTTTTGAATCGTCGTGGATTTGCAGGCTTTGTGTCTTGCCGCAAATGTGGAGAAGTCGTTGGCTGTCCGCATTGTGCCGTTTCACTCAAACCGCACAGCAGAGCTGGCAAAGTAACGCATCTGACCTGCCATTATTGTGGCTATACGATTCCGATGCCACAGACTTGTCCCTCCTGTGGATCGAAATACATTGGCACCTTTGGACTAGGCACAGAGCAGGTAGAACAGATGGCGGCAAGCAGATTTCCGGGTGCAAGAGTACTTCGCATGGATGCGGATACGACCGGAGGCAAAGAGGGGCATGACCGGATCTTAAAGCAATTTGCGGCGGGAGAGGCAGACATTTTGGTAGGAACGCAGATGATCGTCAAGGGCCATGATTTTGCGAAGGTAACATTAGTTGGCATATTGGCGGCAGATCTGTCGCTTAATGTAGGAGATTACAGAGCGGCAGAACGCACGTATCAGTTGCTGGCGCAGGCGGCAGGACGGGCAGGACGTGGCGATCTTGCCGGAGAAGTTGTCCTGCAGACCTATCAGCCGGAGCATTACAGCATTACCTGCGCAGCAGATCAAAACTACGTGCAATTTTATAAGCAGGAAATTTTAATGCGTCAAATGTTGCAATATCCGCCCGTTTCCCATATACTAGGAGTATTGGTGCTTTCTAAGGATGAGGCGTTAGCGACGTCATTTGCAGATGAGTTAGCGGACATGCTTCGTGGCACAGAGGGGCTTGTACTTTTGGGACCGTCAGAGGCACCGATCGCCAAACTTCGGGATGTATATCGATATATGATATATGGAAAATCGGCGGAGTATGAGTGCTTGGTACGGGAAAAAGATCGATTAGAACAGTACATTCGGCAAAGAGGACTGTCAGAGCATTTAAGTGTTCAGTTTTCTTTTGATCATGAATAAAGGAAGGAAGAAAAAAATGGCATTAAGAACAATTCGAGTAATGGGAGATGAAATATTGACAAAGCAGTGTCGCCCGGTAAAGGAGATGACACCTAGGATTAAAACATTGATCGAGGATATGTTAGAGACGATGTATGACGCAGAGGGCGTAGGTCTTGCAGCACCTCAGGTTGGTATTTTGAAGCAGATCTGCGTGATTGATGTTACACCGGAATGTGATCATCCGATCGTATTGGTCAATCCGGAGATCATTGAACTTAGCGGAGAGCAGATCGGACAGGAAGGCTGCTTGAGTGTGCCTGGCAAAGTTGGTATTGTAAAACGCGCCAATTATGCGAAAGTAAAAGCATTGGATGAAAATATGAATGAGATCATTGTGGAAGGGGAAGAGCTGTTAGCGAGAGCCTTGCAGCATGAAATCGACCATCTTTCCGGTACGCTGTATGTCAGCAAGACGGAAAATGGGATTCAGGACGTAGAGCCGATCGAGTAAATGTATCTCATAGGATGACGATAGAGAGGCAGACTGCAGAAGACAGTGCCTGATTAGAGTGAGACAAAGGAGTGGACAAAGCATGCGTATTGTATTTATGGGGACACCGGACTTTGCGGTTCCGACATTGGAAACTCTGATACAGAGCGAACATGAAGTGGTTGGTGTTGTGACACAGCCGGACCGACCGAAGGGAAGAAGCGGTAAGCTGCAGTTTTCTCCGGTGAAGGAAGCCGCCGTGGAGGCGCAGATTCCGGTATTTCAGCCGGAGCGCATAAAGGACGGAACGTTTTATCCGGTCTTGCAGGAACTCAACCCGGATGTGATCATCGTTGTAGCATTTGGCCAGATATTACCCAAAGAAATATTAGAACTGCCCAAATACGGATGCATGAACGTGCATGCGTCCTTGTTGCCAAAGCTTCGTGGTGCAGCACCGATCCAGTGGTCTGTTATTGACGGAGATCCGGAAAGTGGCGTAACGATCATGCAGATGGATGAGGGACTGGATACCGGAGATATGTTGATGGTTCAGAAATATACATTGGATGCCAAAGAGACCGGGGGCAGTTTGTTTGATAAATTGTCACAACTTGGCGGTCCGATGATACTAGAGGTATTGAAACAGGCAGAAGCCGGAGAACTCCATCCTGTTCCGCAGGGAGAAGAATATACGTATGCCAAGATGCTTTCCAAGGAGACAGGAAAGCTTGATTTTACCAGACCGGCGGTTGAATTAGAGCGCTTGATCCGAGGACTTAATCCGTGGCCGAGTTGTTATACGGGCTTACAGGGTAAAATGCTAAAAATTTGGGATGCAGATATTGTTGATGCGGGGCAGCAGGCAGCAGAGCAGATCGAGAAAGGCCGGTGCGGTCAGATCGTATTGATTGATAAAAATCGCTTGTGGATCCAGACAGGAGATGGCTGCCTGAGTGTGAAAAGCTTGCAGCTCGCCGGCAAAAAACGAATGAATATTGCAGATTTCCTGCGCGGCATGCAGATTGACTGCGGAACGATACTTGCCTGTGATTAGGCAATAGAAAGGACAGTAATACCATGGAGAAACGGCAGACGTCACAACAGAATATGCGAAATGTACGTGCCATTGCGCTGGATATTCTCCTGCAGGTGATGGAAGAAGGCAAGTATTGTGACCGGACATTACACCGTACCTTAAATAGAGAGGATACGTTGTCCAAACAACAGCGTGCGTTTCTTACCAGATTAGTAGAAGGAACTGTTGAACAGGCAATCCGTTTGGATTACATCATAGATTGTTTTTCAAAAACAAAAGTGGTCAAGATGAAACCGGTGATCCGTGAAACACTGCGTATGGCAGTATATCAGTTGTTCTATATGGATCAAGTGCCTGACAGTGCAGCCTGCAACGAAGCTGTGAAACTGGTACGTAAACGTGGTTTGAAAGGTCTTAGTGGATTTGTCAATGGCGTTCTTCGAAGTGTTATCCGTGGCAAAGATCAGATTAAATATCCGGATGCGAAAGATTTTATTTCCTACGCATCCATCAAATATTCGATGCCGGGTTGGATCATTGAATATTTTTTAGAAGAATACAGTGAAGCTGAAACAGAACAGATCCTGCAGGGTTTTATGCAGAAGGAAAGTGGTGTAACCGTGCGGTGCAATCTGAATCTGCAAAATCCGAGCGGAAATCCGGATCTTGCGGTTCCTGAGATCATAGAGTCTTTGGAGCGGCAGCAGGTAACAGTACAGCCCGGAAAATGGTTCCCGTATGCCCTTCACTTATCCGGCTTTGAGCGAGTGGATTCTATGGAGGCGTTTGCGAGAGGAAGACTGCAGGTGCAGGATGAAAGTTCGATGCTTGTTGGTGCTGTTTCCGGGATCAAACCGGGACAAGAGGTATTGGACGTTTGTGCAGCACCGGGTGGCAAATCTCTGCACGCAGCGGATTTATTGGCAGGTACCGGTGTGATCTTTTCTTGTGACTTAAGCGAGACGAAAGTGCATTTGATTCAGGAAAATATGGAGCGCGCCGGGGTAGATCATTGCGAACTGTACCGTCAGAATGCCAGGATCCTTCGTAAAGATTGGATCGATTCGGTGGATGTTTTGATCGCAGATCTGCCGTGTTCTGGACTGGGAGTCATCGGTGGCAAATGTGATATTAAATATCACACGCATCGGGAAGATATTGATGAGCTGGCATCGCTGCAGCGAGAGATCTTGCGGGTTGTCAGCCAATATGTACGGCCGGGTGGTATATTGCTATATAGTACGTGTACCGTTGCAAGAGAAGAAAATAATGATAACGTTTCGTGGATCAAAGAGACACTTCCGTTTGTGCCGGTTTCGATAGAGGAAGACCTTCCGGAATCGCTGCGAGGAAAGACCGGTAAAGAGGGATATTTGCAAGTGTTGCCGGGAAATGGATCGGATGGTTTCTTTGTGGCGAAATTTCAGCGAAAAGGAATATGACAAAGTAATTAGGAAAGAAGGAGTGGACAGATGCAGAAAGTGGATCTTAAAAGCATGACATTTGCTGAGTTGCAGCAGTTTGTGGAAGATCTTGGAGAGAAGAAATTTCGCACAACGCAGTTATATCAGTGGATGCATCAAAAAATGGTCAAAGAATTTGCGAGTATGACCAATCTGTCCGCAGCGTTTCGTGATAAATTAGAGGAGCAGGCGGCGTTAAATGGTTGTACCATGGTAAAGCGGCAGATTTCCGCAGATGGTACGAACAAGTTTTTGATGGAGCTTAGTGACGGCAACAAAGTAGAGTCAGTGTTGATGAAATATCATCATGGCAATAGCGTTTGTATATCCACTCAGGTGGGCTGCCGGATGGGATGTCGTTTTTGTGCGTCCACGGTAGGCGGCTTAAATCGCAGTCTGACAACCGGGGAAATGCTAGAGCAGATCTATGAGGTACAGCGGATCACCGGAGAACGTGTCTCTAATGTGATCCTTATGGGAATTGGAGAGCCTTTGGATAACTACGAGAATGTTGTACGTTTTATTCGAATGATTTCGGATGAACGGGGACTGCATATCAGTCAGCGAAATATAACATTGTCGACCTGCGGTCTTGTAGATGGGATCTATCGTCTGATGAAAGAAGATTTAACGATCACACTTGCAATCTCATTGCATGCGCCGAATGATGTATTGCGCCGGGAAATGATGCCGGTTGCCAATCGATATTCGATCGCAGAGATCTTGAAAGCATGCCGGGAGTATGTGGATCACACCGGACGCCGAGTTACATTTGAATATAGCTTGGTGGATGGGACAAATGACAGTGCAGAACATGCAGAGGAGCTGGCGGCTTTGCTGCACGGTCTGAATTGCCATGTCAACCTGATCCCGCTGAATCCGGTGGAAGGGCGTATGGGAGAGCGATCCAAGCGTACCAAAGTATTGGAGTTTCAGAAAATATTGGAGAGCAGGCATATTACCGCAACGATCCGTAGAGAGATGGGAAGCGATATTGATGCTGCCTGTGGTCAGCTGCGCGGTAAAAATATATAATTCGTGGAAGATAAATCCCGTGTCAGTTGTGAAATAAATGGAAAAAGCGTCAGATTTTGACACTACATCACTATTATGATAAAATATGTTAGATAGTATACATGTAAGGTTGATTATAAACAAAGGAGGGGAAACTACATGAAAGCATATGCAAAGACAGATATAGGCAGCAAGAGATCTATGAATCAGGACTATATGTATTGCAATACTGAACCTGTTGGTAGTTTCCAAAATCTGTTGATCGTGGCAGATGGTATGGGCGGACATAGAGCCGGAGACTATGCATCACGTTTATGTGTAGAGACAATGGTGCATTCGCTGGAGAAGAGTGCTCATAAGACGCCGGTTTCCTTGTTTGAGGAAGCAGTTACAGCTGCGAACAAAGCAGTCTTTGAGGAGTCTGCGTCACACGTGGAATATGAGGGCATGGGTACCACCGTGGTAGCCTGCACATTAGAGGAAAATACACTGTACATTGCCAACATTGGGGATTCCAGATTGTACTTGATACGAGATGGGATTGAGCAGATCACGGATGACCATTCTTTGGTAGAGGAAATGGTCAAACAGGGTAATATTACGGAGAGTGAGGCAAGGATACATCCGCAGAAAAATATTATTACGAGGGCCCTTGGCATCAATGAAGAAGTCCAGGCTGACTTCTTTGAGATTGATGTGGAGCAAGGGGATGTTATTATGCTCTGCAGTGATGGCTTGTCCAATATGATTGAAGATGAAGACATGGAATACATTGTAAAGAATAGTGATACTCTGCAGACAGCGGCAGAGTCGTTAGTGGCTAGAGCTAATGAGAACGGCGGTAATGATAATATTACCGTTGTGTTAGCTGAGGTATAAGCTAAGAGGAGGTAAGGGTAGAAATGATAAGTCCAGGAATGTTATTAAGCGAGAGATATGAGATTATTGACCGCGTGGGATCCGGCGGAATGGCGGATGTATATAAAGCGAGAGATCAGAGATTAAACCGTTTCGTGGCGATCAAGATCTTAAAACCGGAATATAGTAATGATGCAAAGTTTGTCTCCAAATTTCGAGGGGAGGCGCAGTCTGTAGCGGGATTGTCACATCCGAATATTGTAAATGTGTATGATGTTGGTGAAGATGACGATCTGTATTACATCGTTATGGAGCTTGTGGAGGGTATTACGCTCAAGCGCTTTATTGAAAAGAAAGGTCGTCTCGATGTCAAGGAGGCGATAGGGATCGGTGTGCAGATCGCACAGGGTATGCAGGCTGCACATGATAACAGCATTATTCACCGTGATATTAAACCACAGAATATCATTATTTCCAAAGAGGGCAAAGTAAAAGTTACAGACTTTGGTATCGCTAAGGCAGCAACGTCAAATACAATCACATCTAATGCAATGGGATCTGTGCATTATATCAGTCCGGAGCAGGCAAGAGGTGGTTACAGCGACGAAAAGAGTGATATCTATTCTCTTGGTGTAACAATGTATGAGATGCTGTCAGGCAAAGTACCTTTTGAAGGAGACAGCACGGTGACTGTTGCACTTGCACATATTCAGGAAGAGGCAACACCGTTAGATAAAATTGATCCGGAAATTCCGCACAGCTTATCCAAGATTGTGATGAAGTGTATGCAGAAGAAGCCGGATATGCGTTATATGACAGCTTCTGCATTGATCGCAGATCTGAAGAGAGCGTTAATAGAGCCGGATGGGGATTATGTTGTGATCTCCGATGTTGTCGACGATTCGCCGACGATCATTATGGACAAAAATGAAGTGGATCAGTTGAAAAAGAGTGCTATTTTAGCAGAAAAAGACCGTACGGTTCAGCCGGAAAATGAAGAGGAAGAATCGGACGATGATGCCATTGATCCTAAATTAGAGCGTATTTTGAAAATCTGCAGCGGTGTTGTTGCGGTGATCATTGTGTTAGTTGTTATTTTGCTGATCGGCAAAGTGGCCGGTTGGTGGGGTGGCGGTTCCAACAAGAAACCAACGCCGACTTCGACAGCAGATGCAAGTGCAGATCCACAGTCTTCTGCGGCTGCTTTAGGTAAAGTGGCAGTACCGGATCTCGTGAATCATACACTTGAAGAAGCAGAGAAGATGCTTGACGAGGCAGGATTAAAATATCAGCTTAAGCCGGTAGAGTCTGAGGAGGACGCTAATACCGTGACGGATCAAGAACCGAAATCCGGCGAAGAGGTAGAAGAAGGAACGAGAGTTACTATTTATTACAGTCAGGAATCCAGTGGAATTACGATTCCGGATGTAACAAATAAATCCTTAGAAGACGCAACATCTCAATTAGAGAGCAGCAATTTGACCGTTAAGGGAACCACAGAGAAATATAGTGATATCGTAGCCAAAGGAAAGGTATGTGGTACCGATCCTGTTGTGGGTTCCAGTGTAGCCAAAGGAACAGCAGTTACTTTGATCATCAGTAAGGGACCGGAAAATGATATGGTACGTGTTCCAAATCTCGTGAAGAAATCATTAGAGGTTGCGAGAGAACGATTAGCAGATGTAGGATTGGAAGCTCCAGATGAGCCGACTTATGTATATAGTGATACAGTACAGAAGGGATATGTGGTCAGCCAGTCTAAGAAATCCGGTACCAAGGTTGAGGTTGGAACGGTGATTGAATTTACCGTCAGCTTAGGATCTAAGCATAAGGCAACTGAGAAACCGGCTGCGACACCGACGACAGAGCCGAAGTACAAATATACAGGTTCTTTGACGATTTCTGCCAATCCGTTTGACTACGAAGATGAAGCTCCGGCATCCATCAAATTAGTCTTAGAGCAGGATGGTAAATCTAAAACTGCCTGGTCAGGAACTTTGAGTTATTCTGATTTCCCGCGTAAGTTTTCGGTTGAGGGATACAGTGATAACAATGGTAAGATTACGTTGTATAAAGATGGCGTAGAAGTAGGTGGCCCATACAATGTAGAGTTTAAGAAGGAAAGGCAGTAATGCAGGGAAAGATCATTCGAGGTGTAGGCGGATTTTATTATGTACACGTTCCAAGCATTGGTCTGTTGGAATGCAAGGCAAAGGGTGCGTTTCGCAACCGAAAGGTCAAACCTTTGGTTGGAGACAATGTAGATGTAACAATACTGGACGAGGCGAATGCGCTGGGGAATATTGAGGAGATACTGCCTAGACATTCGGAGTTGATACGCCCGGCAGTTGCTAATGTCGATCAGGCGGTTGTTATTTTTGCAGCATCCTATCCAAAACCAAATATCAATTTGCTGGATCGTTTTCTGCTGATGATGCAGTGGCAGGATGTACCTGTTAGTGTATGCTTTAATAAATTGGACACCGCAGATGATGGCTTTATAGAAGAATACACCAATATTTATAAAGACAGTGGTGCATCGCTCTTTTTTATCAGTACCTACGATGGGAAGGGGCTGGAAGAGCTGCATCAAAGTTTGATTGGGAAGACAACAGTGCTTGCCGGACCATCCGGTGTTGGAAAATCTTCTGTAATGAATGCACTTTTTCCGGAAGCAGATATGGCAATTGGGGAGATCAGTACCAAAATTAAGCGAGGGAAACATACAACGAGACATTCGGAACTGTTTTCGCTGCCAGATCAAACGTATGTGATGGATACACCGGGATTTACTTCGCTTCTTTTGCCGGAATTGGAAAAAGAAGAATTAAGGGAATATTATCAGGAGTTTAGACCATATGCATTGCAATGCCGTTTCCTTGGCTGTGCTCACATCAACGAACCGGATTGTGGGGTCAAGGAGGCATTGGCTCAGGGGAAAATGTCGAGTAGCCGATATGAGAATTATAAACTATTTTATGAAGAACTCAAAAATCGGAAACGCTATTAGATATGATAGGAAGATGCATTCATAGACTCGTCTATGAAAGAATGGAGAAGAAATATGAAACAGTTGGCACCGTCAATCTTGTCGGCAGATTTTATCTGCCTGGGAGAGCAATTGAAACAATTGCAAAAGCTTTGCATACATTACCTTCATATTGATGTGATGGATGGAATGTTTGTACCATCTATTTCTTTTGGTATGCCGGTGATTGCGTCATTGCGGAAACATACAGACATGTTTTTTGACGTGCATCTGATGATAGAGGAACCGATCCGTTATGTCAACGCCTTGCGTCAGGCCGGAGCGGATGGGTTAACTGTGCATGCGGAAGCGTGCGCTGATTTGCCGGGGACGATTGCGGCCATTCGAGAAAGTGGTGCGAAGCCGGCAGTGTGCTTGAGTCCAAAAACACCGTTAAGCAAGTTAGATGGTATTTTGGATCAAGTTGATATGGTGCTTATAATGGGGGTAGAGCCTGGTTTTGGGGGTCAGACTCTGATTTGGGATACCTTGGAAAAAGTGAAACAGCTGCACAAGATTCGCAAAGAACAAGGATTGTTCTTCAAAATAGAGATTGATGGCGGCGTGACAAAGGAAAATGCACGTGCTGTTGCTGCATGCGGTGTGGATATTGTCGTGGCTGGAACCGCTGTTTTTCGTGGGGATATCGAGGAGAACATTCATGTTTTGCAAGAAGAAATCAACACGGAGGGACAAAATGCTTCTTGAGAATATTCCATTAGGAAGAACATTAGAAATTTATATTGATCGTGAAGGTTATCGTTATCGGTTAGTCAGTAAAGTAGAGGAAGCCAAATCAAATCAGGTATGTGTTAGTTTGATCGCATCCAATGGAAGAGCTTTTCAGTTTCATGCGGAGGATGATATATGCATTGTATATCGCGATGCAGACAGACTGTGGGAATGGACAAAAGTGAAGGCAGGCATTGCGAAGTTAGACGGAGAGCCGGTGCATATATTTCAGATTAACGATAAGGGTCATTCATACAATCGACGCAATGCATATCGCGTCCAGATCGGCGAAGAAACATTAATTGGCTACTATGATGTGCCGGGAGCACCTCGCAGATTATCAGAACCACCAAGCCCTGCAGATGAAGAAGAAAATGCAGATGTTATCGAGGAGATAGAACCAGAGATCGTGCGTGGTGTGATCAAAGATGTCAGTGAAAGCGGAGTGGGGTTATACTCTGACTTTGAGTTTCAATTGGAGGATGGCATGTTTTTCGACATTCCATCACCTTATGGTATGCTGCATTGCAGAGCAGAGGTCGTGCGTCGTGACGAGCTACGTGCCACCAATCATAAATTTAACTTTTATTATGGATGTGAGATGACGATGACAGATCGTAAGTTAATGAAATACATCTATGATATACAGAGAGATATTTTGAAGAAAACCAGAGGGCAGTAGTATACTGTCCTTTTTTTGGGACAGCAATCTTATAAGGTGTAATGGGATAAGATGTTTGCAGTGCCGTTTTTAGGACAGCAACTACTTTCTGTAAGAGAAGAGAGGGGATAAGTATAATGCTTGGTAAAACAATATTATTTAGCGGCGGAAAGTATGATATTGCATTTATAAAACAATATTTGGCCGACAAGTCTTTTGATACGGTAGCATGTGCAGATTCCGGTTTGGAAGCGGCACACGCAGTAGGAGTTAACGTGGATTATATTATGGGAGATTTTGACAGTGTATCGCAAGAGACACTGGCAGAGTATCGGTCTGCGGATAAGGCAGCAAAGTTTGTGCAGTATCCTAAGGCAAAAGACTATACAGACACGCAGATGGTATTGGAATGGATATTGTCGGAAGGGGCATCAGAAATCACTATTCTGGGTGCTACCGGGGGACGATTGGATCATTTTCTATCCAATCTAAATATTTTGATGAAACCACTTAAGCAGGGAATCCCGGCGTATATTGTAGATTCGCATAATCGGTTATACTTGATTGACGGAGAGACAACCTTACACAGAGAGCAGGTATTTGGCCAATATATATCCTTGCAGCCGCTTTCCGAAAAAGTGTATCCGGTGACTTTGACAGGATTTCAATATGGACTGAAAGATTATACGCTTACATATGGTGATGGACGCGCGATCAGCAATGAGTTTGCACCAGAAGCGCAGACGGCAACGATCTCGTTTACACATGGGGAATTGATCGTGATCGAATCTAGGGATTAGAACGCAATCAGATAGGGGTTGCTTGCATTATGTTGTGTGCTATAATGATCGCAGTAGTTGTAAACTTGATGCAGATGACTTAGATAACAGAAATGAGGGGCTGTATGAATCGAAAGGTAGAGTTATCGGAAGAAAATTATGACTTGTTAGATGAAGTGATACACCAATTGTGTGAGCAGGGACGTTTGTTGGAGGAGCAGAATGCGATGCAGCATGGAAGTACATCGGTCTATGAGCATAGTGTTAACGTTGCCTATAAGAGCCTTCTGTTGGTGGAGAATTATCGTCTGCCAGTTGATAAACAATCATTAGTGCGAGGGGCCTTGCTGCACGATTATTTTTTATATGACTGGCATGAAAAGGATGGCGGACATCGGCTGCATGGATTTCGACATCCGGCGTTCGCCCTTTATAATGCAAGCAAAGATTTTTCGCTGAATAGGAAAGAGAGAAATATTATTGCGAGACATATGTTCCCGTTGACGGTGTTGCCGCCACGATGTCTAGAGGCGTGGATTGTCTGCTTTGTGGATAAATACTGTGCGTTTTCCGAGACTATGGGGGATGGAAGAATACAATGGGAGCGATAGGGCAAGATAGAATACTGTGGGAGTGATAGGACAAGATAAATACAGTGGGAACGATAGGACGAGATAGGATACAGCGGGAGCGATAGGACGAGATACAATACAGTGAAAACGATAGGACGAGAGAGTGAAGGGAAGAACGATAGAAAATAACGGAGGCTGGTGACAGAATGAAAGAGAACAATTTAATAAATAAGACTGCGTACTTTCATTTGCCCGGATTGTTTGAATTTTATGAATTATATCGTCTGTTTTTAGCGCTGTTTTATGAACACAGGGAGTATTTTTATAACTGGTGTGAGATCGGCTCTATTTATGGCGCACCCGCCGATTGCCTTTGGGGTGGAGGAAGAACTTCCTTCGGTGCGGAAAATCCGGAAGAAGTGCTAGCATTATTGCGTCGATATGGAATATCAGGCCGTTTAACTTTTAGTAATTCTCTGCTTCAAAAAAAACACCTGTCGGATACAAAATGTAATGCCCTTTGTGCATTATTTGCTGAAAATAAAGGTGTGCAAAATGGTATTATCATTCATTCAGATTTGTTGTTAGAATATTTACAAGAAAACTATCCGGAGCTTTATTTTGTATCTTCAACGACAAAGGTATTGACGGATTTTGAGCAATTTGTGAGCGAAGTAAAGCGGGATGATTTTCGCTATGTCGTGCCGGATTTTCGTTTCAATAAACAGTTTGATAAGTTACAGACATTATCCAAATCAGAGAAAGATAAAGTGGAATTTTTGTGCAACGAGTGCTGCTCGTTTGCCTGCAAAGATAGGAAGCGTTGTTATGAAGCGGTCAGCCGCAAAAATTTAGGAGAAAGCGGCTGCGGGCATCGCTGCACAGCCAATGATCTGGAAGAAGGGTACCGTTTTTCGAAAGCGATGAAAAATCCGGGCTTTATTGGTGTTACTGATATACAAGAAAAGTATTTGCCGATGGGATTTACCAATTTTAAGATTGAGGGACGGGGACTCGGCAGTGCATTGATCTTAGAATTTTTGCTTTATTACCTGACAAAGCCGGAATATCAGCTAGTGGTTCGTGAAAAGATTTATTTGGACAATATGCTGGATTTATTTTAAATGTAACCATAATGCGGGAAGAGACATTATTATATTGCTAGGAATGCAGCGTAAAATTGAATGTCAGAAAGTTTATACCGTTAGGACTGTAGCGTAGGATCAAGTGGGAAGAAAGTTTGACAATTTGGTTAGCATATGCTAACTTGAGTAAGGCATAAATGATGAATGTCATATAGGCATACATTGTAATATGAAACAAGCCTTTGCAAGTGGCATAGGAGGAATTGTGATGAAAAAGCTGTTTTTTGAAATTGAACGAGACGGTTTCTATGGAACTTATTACGAAAATCCCACAGGATCAGATTGTGCTGTCATTGGTTTATTTGGAGATGATCCAAATGATTACATGGCAAAGTGTGGGGCAAAATGGTTACATAAAAATGGAGTGAATGCTTTGTGTGTATCTCCCGGTAAGAAAAATTATAGTCATGTCAATAACCCGTTAGAAAGAATCGAGACAGCGATCAAATGGCTGCAGGCTAACGGCAATCGCAAAGTTGGCATTATGGGAATGAGTACGGCGGGGATGGATTCGCTGGTTGCAGCTTCTTATTTCCCGGATATTACCTTGACCTTTGCGCTTACAGCCAGTGATTTTGTATGGCAGGGATTTGAGCAGGGAAATAAAGATGGCTGCAAAGAATGGCCGATTCCAGAGACATCTACCCTTTCGTGGAAAGGAGAGCCGTTGCCTTACATGCCGTTTGTGTATGAACATCCGGTGTACTGGCAGAAGATTGAAGAGGAAACAAAAGGCTCCGGTGATATCGAGCGAAGCACCTGTTTGTTTATTGATTCCGAGAAAGCAAGAGAGCATACGGAAGAGGAAATGATCAAGGTCGAGAATATTAAAGGAAAACTTTTTCTTGTGGGTGCGGAGGATGATTCTTTCTGGGAAGCAGGAAAATATATCCGCCGTATGGACCAACGATTAAAAGAGCGACCTCATACTTGTGAATATGTACCGCTTGTGTATGAGCACGGAACTCATTTTGTATTGCCGGAATCCATGCTCCGTATGGCATTGCCTGTAGGACTAAAATTTGTGCTGCGGTTTATTTTTAGAGCAGCTAAAGAATATCCGAAGGAGTGTGAGGCAACGAGAAAAGATATTGACAAAAAGCTTTCTGCGGCATTAAAAGAATGGCGGGCAGAGTAGTTTTTTAGAAGCTTGACAGAGACGTGTAGCATATATTTTATTGAATTATAGGTGATAAGGTGAATACTATGAAAGGTTGTTTTTTTGATGTATTCATTATAAAATAATTATAAGGAATTGATGTTTGAGGGGAGCAATCGCCATTTTGATCAAACTTTATGTATGGGATTAAGCATTACAGATGAGGATATTGATTCTCTCTGTCAATCTATGAAGGAACAGGCGGTCAAAAATGCAAATAATGAAGTTCAGAAAGAATCTGTGAAAGAGGTGGGAAGACAGCAGCTGCGTTCTTGGGGAATTCTTATAGAGCGTGATGGCAAAGATTATCCAACAAATGCCTATGCAATTTTAACAGGGGCAGGTGCATTTCATACTGCAACACAGTGTGGTGTGTTTAAGGGGTCGACGAAAGAGGTTTTTGTGGATCGACGGGAGTATGATGGCCCAATTTGGGAGCAAATAGAGCAGGCTTTTCAATATGTTCTTCGAAATATTCATTTGGGAGCGAATATTGTCGGAATATATCGACAAGATGTTTATGAAATTCCGCCAGATGCTATTCGTGAGTTGATCATCAATGCGGCTGTGCATCGAAGTTATTTGGATCATGGGAATATTCAGGTCGCAATCTACGATGATCGGTTAGAAATTACTTCTCCAGGCAAGCTTCCAATGGGGCAGACTTTGGAGCGAATGAAGGAGGGATATTCACAAATTTTATCGAAATAATAGTAACAGTCCAGATAATAGTAGTTATCCCGATTATGTGAGAGATCAGTTGGTGCTATACAATGAAATATCAGAGGAATGCCGGAGAACCGCCGGAGAACCGCCGGAGAATTGCCGAGAGGTGAGCAGGAACAAAAGATTTACCGATACGTTTTGGAAAATGCATATATCACAAGGGCACAAGTTATGACACTTCTTGATTTGAAACAACGTCGGGCTAGAGAGATTTTGTTCAACATGATAGAGGATGGTTGGTTAAGAAAGGAGGGCGCTTCAAGAAGTACGATTTACGTGCTTAATACAACAGAAAAGTAACTTTAGTATTAACATAAAGGTAAGGGCAGTCGATTCAGCAATTATGTAAAATGAAAAAAGAGAGTTTACCATAGGAAAAAGCTATGGGAAACTCTCTTTTTTTAGTATTATGCAAAGATTCCTATGTTGCCTATAATAGCTTTGTATATATGATGCAATGAAAGGAGAACAAGATGAGTAATTTGAAAACACCTTTTAGATACGATTATGTCGGAAGCTTTTTGAGACCTGCAAAGTTAAAGAAAGCAAGGGCAGATTATGAGGCTGGAACAATTAGTGCAGAACAGTTGAAGAGCGTAGAAGATGAGTGCATTATACAACTTGTCAACAAAATAAAAGAGCTTGGATATCATGTGATCACAGATGGAGAGTTCAGAAGAGCAACATGGCATTTGGATTTTATGTGGGGATTTCAAGGGATCGAACATAAAAAAACAGTAGATGGAAATACCACGTTTGATGCGGAAGCTGCCATGATTGACGATACCTATATGGTTGGAAAAATTTCCGTAAAGAATCACCCATTTGTTGAACATTTTAAATTTGTAAAGGCACTGGAAGATGAAAATACCGTTGCCAAACAGACAATACCATCTCCGGGACAGTTTTATGCTTATTTTACCGGAACACAGCTTTTGGAAGACACTTTGAAAATATACGGCACAGAGGAAGCATTTGCTGAGGATGTCATTAAGGCATACGGTGAGTTTATCAAGGAACTTTATGAGGCTGGCTGCCGAAATCTGCAGTTTGATGACTGCGTATGGGGTGGCATGGTAAACCCAGAGTTAGCGGTTGAACTTACGGGCAGAAAAGGAGAGGCGTTAGAGAAATATAAGAGAATCATCCTAAAACTTAATAATGATGTTGTGGCAGAAGCACCACAGGATCTTACGATTAATACACATGTGTGTCGTGGTAATTATCACTCAACATTTTTCAGTTCAGGTGCATATGATGGTGTGGCGGATCTGTTGTTTGGGGAAGAAAATGTCAATGCCTATTACCTCGAATTTGATGATGAGAGATCTGGTGGATTTGAGCCGCTTGCAAAAATATCAGGGGACAAAAAAGTGGTTTTGGGACTCATTACCACCAAGAAACCTGATCTGGAAAATAAAAAAGCAATTGTAGAGAGAATCAAGCAGGCTGCGCAATACGTTCCATTGGATCGTTTATATCTTAGTCCACAGTGCGGATTTGCATCATGTGAGATTGGAAACAAACTCACAGAGGAAGAACAGTGGGCAAAGCTTAAGCTGGTAAAAGAAATTGCAGAAGAAGTTTGGAAATAGCAATAAGAGGGCTGTGATATCGTATCACAGCCCTCTTATTGGGATGTGGCTTCTGTGACCGGGGAAAATGCTTCTGCGTTTTTGCCGAGCAATTGGTCATGCTTAAAATTTTTCCGCAAGAGCAGGAGCTGGATCAGCACCAGTGTAATATGAAAAAGAATCGTTGTAGAAGGATAATGGTTCATTTGGTATAATTTTGATGCAGTCATCAAGAAGTTGTTCTTTGTAAATCAGTATGTAGATATGATACTGAAAGGACAACAACATTTATAATGGGGGAAATAGAGATGAAAATTGACAGAATACTTGGAATTATTATTTATCTTTTTAATCATGATAAGGTTTCAGCGAAAACTCTAGCTGAAAAATATGATGTATCGGTTCGGACGATTCAGCGTGATATGGTGAATATTGCGTCTTGTGGCATACCTATTTATTCGGATAATGGAAAAAATGGTGGTTATTCTATTTTATCAACATATAAACTGAAAAATACAAATATTAAAAATGATGAACAACAGATGATTATTAAGGCACTGGAAACTTTATCCACTTCCTATACGAATCATACATTGGATTCAATCATTGAAAAATACAATTCCATTATCGGAAAAGAAGGTGGACAAAGAATTTTTTGGGATTTTGGTGTTACAAAAGAGAATCAACAGGTTCAAAATGTTAATAAAACATTGGAACAAGCGATAACAGAGAAGAAATATATTTCTTTTCACTATAGAAATGCCAGTGGAAAAGAATCTGATCTGACAGTAGAACCTTTAGCAATACATTATAAATGGTATGCATGGTATCTTTTTGCGTATCGTGATGAAAAGGAGCAATATTATACTTTTAAGGTTGCACGAATGAAAGATGTTGAAATATTAAATAAAAAATCCATGACAGATCATGGAGATATCGAAGAGCGTATGAAAGAAAGTGAACAAAATTATTACAAAACTTGTATAAATATTGAAGTACACTTTGAAGAGCAAGAAAGTGGTTTAATACAAGAATATTTTCCAGATTGTCAAATAGAGAAAATGATGAATGGAGTGTGTAGAACTTTTATTGGTGTACCAGCAAAGGAACGATTATGGAAAGCACTTTTATTAAGTTTTGGAGACCGTGTAAAAGTAGTAGCACCAGAGGAATATAAAAGGGAATTGATTGATACGGCAAGAAATTTTTTATCTAATTACGACAGCTAGTTGTCGTAATTAAATGCTATAATTGGTGCAAAGGCAAGTGAACATAGTGACTGCCCAATACTGATGTATGCGTCTGATAACCGGTTGATCACTATGATAACGAAGTCGTAGAAGATCAAAGGGGAAATTACTTATGAAAAGAACAAAAAATAAGATGTATTATTTTATGATTTTTTTTATTAGCCAGATGGTGTCAGAATTAGGAACTTCCATGACTGGATTTGCAACTGTTATTTGGATGTATTCTAATAGTGGACAGGTGATGTCGGCGTCTTTACTGGCAATATGCAGTACAGTGCCATATCTCGTTGTAAGTCTTTTCGGTGGAGCGGTTGCTGATAAAATGAATAAGAAAAAAATCATGCTTATTTGCGATTCGATTGCAGCAACAGGTTCTGTCATTCTCTTGAGTTGTTATATTTTGGGATGTTTACAGTTATGGGTATTGTGTCTGGTAAATGTGATCAATGGATTTATGAATGCATTTCAAAATCCCGCTTCTCAAGTTACGGTAACCTTATTGGTGGATCAAAAAGATTATGCAAGAATTGGTGGGATTCAATCAACAATGGGCGCATTAGTTGGTATATTTCAGCCAGTTCTGGCAACCACCATTCTTAATACATTGGGCTTGCAATGGATTTTAATAATTGATTTGAGCACCTTCCTAGTTGCTTTTTTAGTATTACTATTTGTTGTGGAGATACCTGATGAAATTTCTTCGGGTAAACAGACATCGATTTCAGAAATATGGGATGGGTTGAAAGAAGGCATTAATTTTATAGCTGGTAATCGATCAATTTTGATGCTTTTGGTGATGTATTGCATTTTGGAATTTACAGGCGCAATTTCCTTTGATGGTATGTGCACACCACTTCTTTTAGCGAGAACAAACAATAATGAAACGATCGTGGGAATTGTTTCGTCGTTTATGGCAATAGGTTGTATCGTGGCAAGCGTCCTATTGTCTATCTTAAAGCAGCCTCATAAAAAATTGCCAGTCATGTATTTTGGCAGTTATCTATGTTTGCTTGGAATTACATTGTTTGGAATGGGAAGAAATCTCGTGTGGTGGTGTATCGTGGTATTTATTGGATGTTTTGGAAGCCCAATATATCATACATATCAGACAATTATTATAAGAGAGAAAGTTGATACAACGATGCAAGGTCGTGTTTTTTCTTTGCAAGGAATGATTACACAGGCATTAACACCATTAGGATTTTTAATGGGAGGTATGCTGGCTGATTATATTTTTGAACCATTTATGAAAAAGATGTCTTTGCATAAAAATATGATAACCTTTCTTGTTGGACGGCAGAGTGGTTCCGGAATAGGTTTAATATTTGTTATTGCAGGAGTAACAGGGACTGTCGCATTAACGATTATGAAGTGCAATCCTGCCATAAAACAGTTGGATCAATTGTAGACATGACGGTCATACACAGCTTACAGATGCAACAAAATAATATATTGACAACTGGATTCCCGGAAGGTTACTTTGTGAAAGAGATTTCTTTGATGCAGTGTTGCAGTTTATTAGTATTATGAAAAAACTTTGAGTATAAATGGTATATCAGACATGTAGATAGTCATAATAGTATTCAACTTGACAGGGCATACTTTGTCGGGGAAAATTTTGAGCAAATCTTAAACAAATCTTAAACAAAAATCACATTGAATCTTAAACAATAGTTATTTAAACTAAATCTATAAGTTATTACAATAAAATTTTTGGGGGAGGAATTTTATGAAGCTATTTTGGAGATTTATTAGAACAGATGTAAAAAAGTCGAAAAGAAATTTTGTATTGTTTGGTTGCACGATTTTTTTAGGGGTTATTGCAATTGTAATCTCCCTGTTATTAACGAGGACAGGAAAGCTGCTATATGCAGATACACTTTTATCAGATTATGGCAATTATGATGTTGCTTTCTGTCAAGTGAGTGATAAATTAAAGGATGTTATTGAAAAAGACAATCGTTTTTCGGAGTTGGGGTATGTTTTTGATCAGGGAAAGTATCGCTTTTTGGAAACCGGAAATAGTATTGAAGTTGGTGCGGTTAAGGATCAAAAAACAGAGGATATGTATTATGTTAATCCGGTGAAAGGAAGGTATCCGAATAAAAAAGGGGAAATATGCATAGATCGTATCACGTTAAAATCGAATGGTTTGGCGGAAAAGTTAGGACAAAAGATTCAATTGACATGCGATGATACGTCAGAAAATGTAACATATACATTGGTTGGAATTATAGAGGTTCAAAAACATGATACAGGTGAAACATATGATACAAGGTTTTATCCGGAAGAAATGTTTTCAACCAGTAATATGAACAATGTAAATTTCCCATATGCATATATTTATCCGGAAGAAGTAAAGAATCCAAAAGGAATACATATTTTGGCGGATGTAGTAAAAAAGGAAAATTCTGCCAATGTAGTACAGTCCTATTTAGATGATTCTGATTTATTATCAGACTTACATATTACTACTGACAGGTCTTTTGGCAGAGAATGGACAATAGCGAATATACTGGGAGCAGATACGAATGGAGATAGTTTGGCAAATGTTGTTTCAAGCAGTATGGAAAATGGAAATATATCAGTCGATGGATATACAAAGTATCTTATGCCGGTATTATTGCTGTTAATTTTTACACTGGTTTTGGTGGGGATATTTGACTCGATTCGTATGGATATCCGTAGAAAGTATGATTACTATGGGACTCTGCTTCGGCTGGGAATGAATAGCAAAAAGATTGCACTGTTTTATAGTATGGAAATGTTGATTGTATTGGCAGTGACCATATTAGCAGGAATTTTTTGTGGAAAATGGGGATATGAATTTCTTATCAGCCTCGCAAATGATTTATTAAATATACATTTACTATCTGTGGTTGATTTTGATTCATTTTATATTCCGTATATTAACAAGGTGACATGGAACCCATATACCACTGCTGCTTTTGTTGTTGGTGTTAGTGTTGTCGTTGCTACAATCATCAACCTTGTGCAGTTAATTCGTATGAAACCAATACAATATGAAATGAAGAAAGTCACAAAGAAGAAAAGAAAATTTGAGTGTAAAAATCTCTATTATCTTTTAAATCATTACATGGGAATTGACAAAATCAGGTATCGTATACTGCCTAATATTATAATATGCCTTGTGCTTGTTTCGGCAGTGTTTGGATATCAATTTTTTCAATGTAAGATTGCTGACGATACAGGCAACTATGATGCTCAATTGAAAGAGGCAAGAATAAAGGGGTTTGATTACTATATGAAACAGTCACCAGTAGATGTGTATTCCGGTTATTTACAATATATGCATAATAGCGGAGTAACTACGGAGATGTTTCAAGAGTTAAAATCAAACGAGAATGTTAAAAGTGCAAAGGGGGCAATTGTAGATTATTCTACCGCTCTTGTGGTTAATAAGACGGATATGTTGTCAAATAAGCTGATGCAACAGTCAGAAGTTTCAGAAGCAATAAGTGATTCTGTGAATGATCAGATTGATGCGCTGGCAAGTGTTGAGTATTTGAAGTATCTGGGTGTAGATCTGAAAAAGAAGCAGGTGTTTCATACGCCAACCATCGGACTCTCCACTGAGGAAGTGATGTCTTTTGCAAAAAATAATCTTATTGCGGGAGAGATAGACAGAAAGAAGATAGAAACAGGAGAGGAAGTTCTATTGATGGTCACGGATCAGGATCTGGCAAGTTACTTTAAGGTGGGGGACAAGTTACCATTGGTAGACTTTATAAGAGATAAGACGTTAGATGAGAGCACAGAATGCATGTTAGGACAGATTCCAAAAGGATACGAGAATCAAAAAAGCAGTTATAAGGTTACCGTGCAAAATGTGACAAAAGAATTTTTGTGCTTTGAAAAAATGATTCCATTGGATGCAAGGATAGGTGGAATTGTACTGGTTGATGCTGATTTGGATTCGTTTTATTTTGAGGACGATAATGGCGTGAACACTGTTAATGTTCTAACATCAACAGATGCATTTACAAAATGGAAACTTCCTAATAAAAATTATACCAGAGTAGGAGTTACACTGAAAAAATACAACGATACTGCATTAAAATCCTTTGATAAGACATGGTCAAAATATGTCAGCGAGGCTAAGTATATGGCGCAAATAGATGTGTTTAGCATACTTCGGGAAAAACAGATGATCAGCAAAAGAGTGATGGCTATTTTTTACCTGTTGCTTGCTGTGTTAATTTTGTTAAGCATTCTCAGTGCGGGCAATACGATATCCATGAATATTTTTTCCATGAAAAAAGAAAGAATGTTATTAAATGATTTGGGAATGACAAAAAGGAAAATACGACTTCTTCTTTGGATGAGATTTGGAAAAATAGGTCTTTTTGGAGGATGCATCAGTATACTGCCTGTGTGGGGGTATTCCAGAATTGCAGCATATGCAAACGACTTAATGCGGAATGCGTATGAGAATGATACATATGATGCACTCATACTTAGCAAGCCGTGGGTGGAAGCCATTCCAAAGTATGATTTATGGAATGGTAATCTTCTACAGACAGTATTGGTAAGTGTAGCAGTTTCATTACTTATTATTGGTACAATTGTTATTATCTGCACATGCGGACAAAAGGAAGGGAGGAATAAATGCGAATGAGTGCTATGATTAAGATTGAAAATGTAAGTAAGGTTTATGGAAAAGGCAAAAAGAATCAGGTGCAGGCATTAAAGTCGATTGCTTTAGAACTTGAACAGGGACATAATTACGCTATTATTGGGAAAAGCGGTTCCGGAAAGTCGACTTTGATGAATATGATCGGGTTACTTGATCTGCCAACAGAGGGGAAGATCTTCTTTAAGGGATCTGATATTAGCCATTATAATGCGGGGCAACAGGCGAAATATCGCAATATGGAGGTCGGGTTTGTATATCAGGATTTTAGACTGATTGACGAACTCACGGCGAAGGAAAATATTTTGCTTCCACGATTAATTGCAAAGAAAAAAATAGATATGGAATATTATCACTCCCTTATTTCCATGTTAGGATTGGAAGAAAGAGAGAAGCATTTGCCAACAGAGCTTTCAGGTGGGCAAAAACAGCGTGTCGCAATCGCAAGAGCATTGATCAATGATCCGGATCTGATACTTGCAGATGAGCCAACCGGTAATGTTGATCAGGAAACTGCCGGAGAGATTATGGATATTTTTGTCCAGATGCATCAATTGAAAAAAACAGTTGTGATTGTAACGCATGATATGGATGTTGCCATGAAGTGTGAAAATGTTATTAAACTATCGGATGGAATGATTTGTGAGTCATGACCAGTGATAATGGAAGCACCAGAGACGCAGGGGAAAGATTACCAGTAAATAACTAACTGGCTTTCATCTGCGTCTTTTCTGTAGTGATAATAAATACAAAAAGAAAATAACACTTTACATTATCAAAAATGAGAATATAATCAAAATAGAGAATAAAAGGAGAAGAAACTTAATAAAAACAGAAATTGCGGATGTTTTTATGAATCCTGTTCGTCAGAGAATTATTCAATAAAGTGTATTAAGGCAGGTTACATTAGTTTCATCACCTGTTGATGAAACACAAATCATAAATGAGCCAGACGCTGAGACGCAGAGCTGATCCGAAAAGAAAAATGGATTGGTTCCGCGTTTTGTTTATGATATTTGAAAGAAAAATATATGTTGAGAGTTAGTGAAAGGAGAACATAAAAATGTTTAAGGTTGCAATATTACAAAAACGAGCCCTTAATGCACAAATAGAAAAGAATATGGAAAGCATTATTATGGCAATGAAAGAGGCATCGGAAAATCATGCAGATATTCTTTTGCTGCCGGAATGCTTTGTTACCGGGTATGATCTGCCTATGTCGTATGAGAAAAGCATTGCAGATGATGATAAAAGCATTGCAAAAATATGCGAGAAAGCGAAAAAATATAAAATAGGTGTAGTACTCACGGCATTTACAAAAGGTAATAAGCAACCGCAGAACTCAGCCTTTGTTATCAATAAATCAGGCAATATATTAATGAAATATTCTAAGGTACATACCTGTGATTTTGCCGATGAAAGAAATGTTGAATCAGGGAAGGAATTTAAGGTGTGCGATTTTGAGGGAATACAATTGGGCGTTATGATTTGTTATGACAGAGAGTATCCGGAAAGTGCAAGAATACTGATGTTAAAAGGTGCAGAAATCATTCTTGTACCAAATGATTGTGGTTCTATGCAGCCAAGAATCCGAGCACTTTCTACAAGAGCATATGAAAATATGGTTGCAGTTGCTATGGCAAATCCGAATGGAGATAATGCTGGATGTTCCTGTGCATTTAGCCCGATTTGCTGGGACAGAAATGGAGAGTGTGTTGATAATACAGTATTGCTGGCTGACGATAAAACAGAAGGGATTTTTTATGCGGAGTTTGATATGGAAGCGATTAGAGATTATAGGAGGCGGGAAATGTTAGGAAATACATTTCGTAAGGTAGAAGCATACAGTCAGTTGTTAAATAAAGAAATTAAGGAACCCTTTATAAGACCTGGTCAGAATGAGCTGTTAAAACAATCAAACTTTTTAAATTGATTTCGAGAGAAGAAAGGAATTGACAGGGAGGAAGGGGAAGATGTTTGAAAAAGCAATTCGTTTATTAAGAACAGCAGGCATATTGCTGGTGATAGCCGGCTGCATATTTGGTCTTATAGATCAATGGATTTACGCTGCATTAGTGTGGGTAGGTGCTTTTGGGTGTTGCATTGCAGCTTTTAGCTTTAAGGATCAAAAGGGAAAAGAGGAGGGTTAAAACATGGAATTAGTAAGCGATTACATGCGTGAGGATACCATGCGCCACGCACTGAATGAATTGACAAGAAAAACATTCTTCTTCGATTTTGAAGACTGGGTGACAGGTGGATATTTTGAGGGAGATTATATTCCCTATTCCTTTATTGAGGATGGAAAAATAATTGCAAATGTATCCGCAAATCGGATGACTTTTCTTCAGAATGGTGTAGAGAGAAATTACATACAGATCGGAACGGTCATGACCGATGAGGCATATCGCAGACAGGGCTTGGCAAGAAAACTGATCGAGCATGTGGTGAAACAGTACAAGGATAGTTGTGACGGATTTTATCTGTTTGCCAATCTGGATGCGTTAGACTTTTATGATAAGTGTGGCTTTTCAAGGGAAACGGAGTATCAGTATAAGGTCAAAGAGGAGTTTTGCAGGAACATGTCTAAGGGAGAGTGGTTTGTCCCGGTAAATACTGCAGATGTGCAGATGAAGCAAAAATATATGGACATGATCCGGCACAGTGCAGCAAATTCTTCTATGGAGCAGATCAACAAATTTGGCTTGCAGATGTTTTATACTGCAGATATGGAAAATGTATATTATGCAAAGGATATGGACTGTTTTATCGTAGCAGAGACAGAGGGGGATACACTATTTTTACAGAGTATCATCTGTGAAAATCAAGTGGCACTTTCGGATGTTTTGCAGAGAGTGAGAGGGGAATATCATAAATGTCAGCTTGGTTTCGTGCCGGATCTGAAGGACATGGATATGTGCGAGGCAGAGAAATATGATGGATCCGACGATTACAGGCTGTTTTATTTCGGGGAGCAGCTAAAAAGTATCGAGAAGGAAAAACTTTATTTTCCGAAACTTTCACATGCATAAAGACGGATGCATTTTGGTATCCATTTTATGCATGTTAGTTGTCTGTATATAGACAATATTATTGTGGATTCCTACAATCATTGTGAATATTGCAAAATTGGAAGGTGCATATGTTAAATATTTGCTGGCAATCTGTGCGGTTATATTTGTAACTATTGTGACAGCAACATTAGGATATCATGTTGTACTTTTATATATTTATGCGATTGCGATTGGCAGCCTGTATTTTTCAAAGCGGATAAATATATTAACCACAATACTGTCCGTCATCGGAGTATCCGTTGGGCAACTAGTCTGTTTCGCATTTACAATTTTCCCGGATAAGAATTTTACCACATATTATAAATTGATTGTGTACGGGATTATTCCAAGAGCAATGGTGTTAATTGCAGTTGCTGCTATTTTTACAATGCTTTGTGAGCGTACCGCAGGTAAATGTTAATACACGGAGCAATTACCAGGCAATTGAACATGTAACCGCAGCAGCGCAGGAAAATAGTGCGGGGGCAAAGGCTATAGAAGATATGGTTGTGAGAATAAGGACATTAGCTATGGAGCCGGAAAGGAAAAACGATGAGAGTAACGGAAGAACTTGTGAAGTGGTATCTCGAGAAAGAAGAGGCAGATAAGATAAACCGGAGGATTGCAGAACGCAGAAAGAAAAAAGCGAATGGATAAAAGGAGCGTATTTGCAGATAGGAAAGGGGGAAGACGCAATGGATGACATGGTTAAAAAGGAACAATAGTTAAGAACATTGTTCTTGCGCAACAAGTAAATTTAAAATGTTACTCTACGGGGGAGCGTAGAAGATTATATAAAGAAAGCGGAGAAAAATATGGTGAATTTAGTCAAAGAAGCACAGGAAAGTAAAAAGAAAATTGCCCTATCAGCAATGGTGGCAGGACTTACAATTATAGCGGCAGTTCCATTATTTATATTGTCGGGGATGCTGGAGATAGAGAACTGGATTAGAGTACTTCTTATAGGGATAGGTTTTGTTGTGTTGGTTGGAGGAATTGCAATTGCCTGTGTCCTTGATATAAAAGCAGGAGCCTATGAGTGTCCTGAATGTAATAATAGATTTGTTCCAAATATGAAGTCATATATTATGGGACCTCATACAATTACAAAGCGAAAATTAGTATGTCCACATTGTGGAGCACATAAATATTGTAAGAAGGTTCTTACAAAGTAAAACTGAAATTTTATCTATGCAAAGAGTTCAATAATTCTTTGTTATATAGGAAACGCTATGGAGAAAACGATGAAAAACAAAAACCAACTGATTGGCTGTTGCGGACTTGACTGCGAAAAGTGCGATGCCAGGATCGCAACAATTACAGACGACAATGCCCTGCGTGAGCAAACCGCCACTCTGTGGAGCAAGCTCAACGGGGTAACGATCACACCGGAAATAATCAACTGCGTCGGATGTCGCATAGAGGGTGTAAAAACACCGTTCTGCGACAAACTCTGTCCCGTACATAATTGTGTTCGGAAAAATGGACTGGATACCTGTGCTGATTGTTCGCAGATGGAAGGATTGCGGCAGGAATTAATTCCTTTTGCAGAGAAATATGTGGAGAATACCTACTATAGTTTCAATGAAAATGAATTTGTCGCATTTGAACAAAGAGGAAAAGGAACTATAGATTTAGCGTTGGAGAGACCATATCTGTTTCGTTTTCTTTATACGGGTGAGAGAAGTCAGCTTTTAAGCAATGGTTTCGAGCTGCAGCAGGATCTTTCAGATGGACCCAATATGTATGAGAAGATAGCAGATATGTTGGAAATTACGATAGAGCAGGCAATGGATTTTGCCATGACGATGATGGTATATACACAGGGAATGGGAACCTTGATTGCTTCGGGAATCGTTCAGGATACAAAAGAAAATATGTATTGTATGCTTCACAATACGGGGATGACATATTTAAAAGGCTTGGGTGTCGGGGAGGATATTTTACAAGCTTTATCGGGAGGTGATGAGTCAGATGCAGACAGTAGTAACGGATAAATGGATCTTATGTCCGGTATGCAGAGCAAAGACCAGGACACAGATATTGGACGATACGGAATTAAAACGTTTTCCACTGTTTTGTCCAAAATGTAAGGAGAGTGGTATTATCAGTGGAAACATTATGTTGGTTATATTTGCAACTATATTTGCCCCATGTCATATTCGGATCAGTTATATGAATGCCGTTTATAAGGGTGATAATTAAATTTAGAGGAGGAAAGCAGAATGGATGCAATTACGAAAAATTGGATTTCCGAGGAGCAGATACAGCAAATGACAGATCAGGCATTAGGCCATCCGGTTGCAATAAAAAACATAAGTCTGTGTATATCACAATTAGAAAGAGCAAAAGAAAGCACAGGCACAGGAGGATTAGAAGATGAAATGTTCAAAATGTGGTAAAGAAATGAGAAAAGGATATTTCTTTAGCAGTAAGGACGGAGCTTTCAGCTTTGCAAATGAAGTACCGGGCGTTTTCGAAAACGCAAAAAACGCAGATGGTTTTGTAGAGATAACAAAACTCAAGCCAGGTCACAGGACAAGAGTGGTAGCAAACTGCTGCGAAGAATGTAGAAAGATAGTGATTAATTACTAAGAGTGACAAGACGCTAAAACCTAGAGCAGGGACTGGTCCCAGATACGAGCCCAGCTGGAGATTTATTTTGAAGAACGGATGGAAAAAGCAGAATTCTAGGGAAATCTATTTGACATGAGCATTTATACCTGTATAATGCAGATAGAGCAGAGAACCAAAATCTGGTCTCTGCTCTTAGTATAACTATTAATAAAATCTTATGTCTGTTTTTTGAGTTTACACAAAACTTGAAACGGTCTCGGGCTTTTCGTTCTATTCAAATTTGGCCACTTTGAGTTCGCGTATCATATCACGTAAATGTTCTGCTTCGTTATTCATTTCCTGGCTTGCTGCAGCACACTCTTCAGAAGTTGCCGAATTGCTTTGTACAACATCATTAATCTGTTCGATTCCTACATTTATCTGCTGGATTTCCTCTGTCTGGGTTGCAAGTGTATCTGCAATTCCTGATACTTCTTCGGTAATCATTTTCGAACTTTTTGCGATTTCTTCAAGCTGTTGGGCAGTCTCTTCTGCAAGCAAGACTCCTTTTCCGACAGCATTGACAGATGTTTTAATTAAAGCAGCCGATTCTTTTACTGCCTGTGCACTTTGATCTGCCAGCTGATTTACCTGATTAGCTACAACTGCAAATCCTCTTCCTGCTTCTCCGGCTCTTGCTGCTTCAATGGAAGCATTTAATGCAAGAAGATTCGTCTGCGATGCAATATCATTAATTGTTTCAATAATCTTATCTATCTGCATAGATGAATCCTTGATTTCAAGCATGGATTGAACCATCTCATGCATCTTAGAATCATTTTCTAAAATATGATCTCCTAGTTCCACTACCTTTGTACTTATTTCGCTGGCTGCCTCTGAATTATGTCTTACCTGTTCTGAAACATTCTCAACCGTTGCCGTCAATTCTTCTACGGATGCTGCTTGATTCGTAGCTCCATCCGCCAACTCTGTTGACCCTGCTGACACCTGTTCTGCGCCACCTGACACCTGATTGGAAGCTCGTTGTATCCCTTTTACCATCTTCGCCATACTTTTTTCAAAATCCATAAAAGAGCGTAAAATTCCAATAAAGTCGCCCTTCCATTCTACATTAGGCTGCACATCAAAATTTCCTTCTGAAAACAGCTTCATCGCACGATCAATATCATCTACATATGAACCAAGAATCCGAATAGATTTACGCATACTATGTGCCAATCGTCCAATTTCATCTTCTGAACGATAATCTAATGTACTATGCAAGTTTCCCTCTGTTAATTCTTTTGCAACATCCTCAATGGCATGTAAAGGCTCTAAAATACTGTGAAGAACTTTCTTGCTCGTTTTTCTTGCACTGATCCATGCCAAAGTTAAAAGGAAAATAATAAAAATAATGCCTACAACAGCATAAAGTATGGTGTTTCTTACTGCCTCGCTGCTGACTTTATCAGTAAAATCATCTAGTTCTAGAGCAAGATTTACCAATTTATTTAATGCAGGAGTACATTTTGTAAGAATATCCTCAGTCCCTTTCTCTTTCTGTCCCGATTTGATCTCATTCACAATAGATGAACATATAGTTTCCCAATCAGATAAGGCTGTTGCATATTCCTCATACTTCTTCTTTGGAACAACGCCCGAGTTTTTTATTATTTTCAGCTGTGAATCAACATCGTTAAGTAAGTTTGCTATGGTCTGTTCATAACTAGTATAAGATGATGTGTCATCCTTTAGTGCCATTTCTCTCACATTTCTTGCTGCAGAATTTACATCCACTCTGCACATCTTAACAGCTATATCAGAAGCATTAATTTTATTAACATAATGTACAAGACTTGAAAACAACATGCCTATCGCTGCAATAGAAAGTATTCCAGAAATAAGCATCATTATAATTACTTTTTTATATCCGTAGCCTATTCTTTCTCGTAACTGCATATTTTCGATTTTTTTCTTAAAAAATTTAGTGTACATTATTCTCTAGTTCCTTTCTTATAGTTTGTATTCTTAATTCTGCAAGATTTTATCATTCTCATATATATATTTCTTGCATAATTGTGTTTATAAATGATATAATTGTGTCGAAAATGCATTAGGAGGCATCTAATATGAAATTTGTTGATTACAATTATATCGCCACAATGATAGGTGATTTTTCCAGAGTTCCAGTACATATTTATAAAAACAATGAACTTATTTTTTATTATTCTATAACTCATTTTATAAAAGATCCCATTTCCATACATCAGTCAGATATTCTTAAAATCTCTGATCACATCGGTTATTTGCTGACAGATAATTTCAGTTGCTATGGCATTGTCAATTCTAATGAATATAAATTTGTGATCGGACCAACAAAACAAGTTTCCAGCACTGCTTCAAACCTGCTGGAACTAGCAATTCAATTAGATATCCCAAAAGAAGATATTGATGAATTTATAATTGCCATGCAGGAAATTAAACACATACCTTTTGAAAATCTTATGCAGATCATGTGCTTTTTAAATTATATACTAAACAATGAAAAATGTTCTCTTGAAGATATTTTTATTGATGATTCCTTACAGGAGCATTTTGCAAAAAAAACAAGCCGTCATGGAACAGACCATTCTCTCTCGGATAAGCTTTCTGAGCAGGACATAATATTCCACAGTACGTATGATCTGGAAGAAAATTTTATGAATATGATTCGAAAAGGAGATTACATTTCTATATCGAATCTACTTGAAAACTCACCGATATTCAAGAAAGATGTAATGGGAAGTAACCATCTGCGCTTTTTTAAAAATTCATTTGTTGCCATTGCAACACTTGCTTCACGTGCAGCGATCCAGGGTGGTATGAATCCTGACGATGCTTTTACACTAATTGATAACTACATTCTTATGTGTGAATTGCTAGATGATTGCAATCGGATCAATAATCTTGGCCGTCTTATGGTCATGGACTTTGCAAAACGCGTAAATCAATTATACAAAGGAACACAAGCATCGCACCTTATTTTAGATGTATCAAATTACATTAACCGTCATATGTCAGAGGCAATTACCGTAGAAGCAATGTCAAAAGATTTTTTTATGAGTCGGTCTTATCTTTCAAAACGTTTTAAGGCTGAAAGCAATGTGACTTTAACAGATTTTATTCTTACTAAAAAAACAGATGAAGCCAAACATCTGCTCCGTTACACGAAACAATCTCTAACTGCTATCAGTCTTCATCTTGGTTTTTCTTCGCCCGGACATTTTTCGCGTGTCTTCCGGAAATATGCTTCTGTTTCACCTAAGGAATACCGTGAGAAATACACGAACTGACATATGTTAAATCTTTATACAATCTTAATACCGAATTAGAGACTTTTATACTATCTTTGAAAGCAACTATATATAATAAAAACAGCACAAAGATAGCAGTATTTAGAATCAATAAGAAGGAGTGCTGATTATTTATGCTAGAAAAAACATATAAGAAAAAACATCTGACATCCTTTCAGTTAATTATTTTGGGGTTTGCAGGAGTGATCCTTTTGGGAACCGTTCTGCTGATGCTTCCATTTTCTACTTTGGATAAAGTACCAACTTCATTTCATGAGGCTCTTTTTACAGCCACTTCCGCAGTATGTGTGACAGGCCTTGTTGTGAAGGATACTGGAAGCTACTGGTCTGTGGCAGGACAGACGATTATTCTTGTACTCATACAAATTGGCGGGCTTGGTGTGGTAACGGTGGCAGCATCTGTTTCCCTTTTTTCTGGAAAAAAGATATCACTTATGCAAAGGAGCACCATGCAGGATGCGATATCAGCACCTAAAGTGGGCGGAATTGTCAGACTGACAAGATTTATCTTAAAGGGGACATTTCTGATAGAGGCTGCAGGAACGCTGTTGTTACTGCCGGCTTTTTTTTCTGATTATGGCGGAAAGGGAATCTGGATGTCAGTGTTTCATTCAATCTCTGCTTTTTGTAATGCCGGGTTTGATATTCTGGGGACGGCTGACAATCCCTTTCCTTCGTTGACCGGGTATTCTGGAAATGTCCATGTAAATGTGGGAATTATGCTGTTGATCATTGTAGGAGGGATTGGTTTTCTCACCTGGGATGATATTTATACGAATAAACTGAATATTAAACGTTACCGTATGCAAAGCAAGATTATTCTGATGACTACTGCAGGCCTGATCTTAATTCCTACAGTTTTTTTCTTTGTCTGTGATCTAAAAAATTTATCCGCAGGAAAACGCCTGCTAGCTGCGGCGTTCCAATCGGTAACGACAAGGACAGCTGGATTTAACACGATAAATATTTCAAAGATGAGTGAGGCTTCAAAAGCTGTTATGATCCTGTTGATGTTAGTAGGTGGTTCACCGGGTTCTACAGCAGGTGGAATGAAAACGACAACCTTCACGGTGCTTATTTTAAATGCGATTGCGACATTTAGAAGCCGGGAAAACGTAGAGGCTTTTGGAAGAAGATTGGACCATTATGTGATAAAAAATGCAGCAACGATAGCTATGCTTTATTTTACCATGTTTTTTTGCGGTGGAATCGCAATCAGTGTATACGAAGGTCTTCCACTTTTAGATTGTCTGTATGAAGCTGCTTCAGCTGTAGGCACGGTAGGACTGACACTGGGGATTACACCGGGACTGCATGTTTTTTCGCAAACCGTGCTGATTATACTTATGTATCTGGGACGTGTGGGCGGTCTGACTTTGATATATGCGGTATTTTCCGGAAGAAGCAAGGGGAATGCAAAACTGCCCATGGAGAAGATTACAGTTGGATAGAAGGAGAGAGATAGAATTATGAAGAATGTATTGCTTGTTGGACTTGGAAGATTTGGAAAGCATATTGCTATGCAGTTAAGCCAGCTGGGACATGAAATTATGGCGGTTGACTGGAATGAAGAAAGGGTGGGCGAGGTACTGCCGTTTGTGACCAATGCACAAATCGGTGACAGCACTAATGCGGAATTTTTGAGCTCTCTTGGGATTGGAAACTATGATATTTGTTTTGTGGCCATTGGGGGAAGCTTTCAAAATTCCCTTGAAACAACGTCACTTCTTAAAGAATTGGGAGCAAAACTGGTAATCTCCAGGGCTGAACGTGATGTTCAGGAAAAATTTCTTTTACGTAATGGTGCCGATAAAGTGGTTTATCCCGAAAAACAGGTTGCAAAATGGGCCTCTATCCGTTACACAGATGACCATGTCCTTGACTATATGGAGGTAGATGCGTCCAATGCGATCTTTGAGGTAGAAGTGCCAGAAGGATGGGCTGGAAAGACAGTGGGTGAGCTGGATGTCAGGAAACGTTATAACATTAATATCCTGGCAGTAAAGGATGAAGGGGAATTTAGTATTGCAATTTCCCCGGATACGTATTTAGCAGAGAATAATAAATTACTGGTGTTAGGAGAATACAGGGCACTTCAGAAATGCTTCCGTATATAATTAAGTTGCCGGATAGACTGGTAAAGAGGTGATGGTAATGGTACAGGGAATGCTGGCGGTTGTTGTGTTTTGTATGTTTGGTTTTTGCTTTTATATTGCCAATAAAATAGATCAGTTTTTTGATGCCATCCAGGAAACGGTCAAAGACAAACCGGAAAGAAAGCAGACAGGATTAAAGATACTGTTTTTGGACACTCTTTCAGATAATGACTTACTAAAAGAGGTTCACGAGTGTAAAAGGCAATATAAAGAAGCGAAAATTATCATTTTTGATGGACAGGCTGAAGAGGCAGAAAAGATTTTGACTATAACGCAGTCGAATGATATAATTTCCAAAACGTTAGAAAAAGGGGATTGGAAGGATGAATCAGAAAATTGAAGATGATATTCAAAAGGCAGATGACCATATTCTTGTTTGTCTGTCCGCAGCACCCTCGAATCTAAAAATAATAGATACAGCAGCAAAGATGGTAAATGCACTGCAGGCGCGTTTTACGGCTCTGTATGTGCAGACTGGTACAAAAGCAGAAGCCATGGATAAAGAAAAGCTGGGAGAACATATCCGGTATGCGGAAACACTTGGGGCAGAAATAGTAATGACCCATGGGGAAAATGTGCCCGTGCAGATTGCAGAATATGCCAGACTTTCCGGTGTTACAATAATTGTTATAGGACAAAGCAATGCCAGACGAAATCACTTTTTCAGCAAATCAACTTTGACGGAAAAGCTAATTGAAATTATACCGGACATTGATATTCATATAGTTCAGGATGCGGTGAAAAATAGAACCTATTCGAAACGATCATTTACAGAACTTGCGGAAAAACCATCTGTAAAGGACTATGTCTTAACAGCTTTTATATTTGTAGTATGTACTTTAATCGGTCTATTATTTCAAAAGCTGGATTTCACGGATACAAATATTGTAACTATATACATTTTTGGGGTTTTGATTACTTCAATCGTGACAGATGGATATTTTTGCAGCATAGCCGGGTCTTTTTTAAGCGTATTTTTATTTTGTTTTTTTCTTACAGAGCCGAGAATGTCTTTTCAGACGTATGCGGTGGGATATCCGGTAACATTTCTTATCATGCTTATTTCGTCTGTGCTTACAGGAACACTTGCGGCAAAGCTGAAAACACATGCAAAACTGTCCGCGCAGCTTGCCTTTCGTACACAGATTCTGTTTGACACAGATCGTCTGCTGCAAAGGGAAAAAGGAGAAACGGAGATTCTTGGAGTTACCTGTACACAGTTGATTCGCTTATTAAACCGCAATATTACAGCGTATATTGTGAAAAATGGAACTTTATCAGAGGGGAAACTTTTCTCTGGGGAAAAAGAAAATTCGGATGATTTTTTGACGCAAGAAGAGCAGGATGTAGCCAGATGGACCTACGAAAACAGACAGCGTGCCGGTGTATCTACACATCATTTTCCCCAGGCCAAATGTTTATATCTGGCAATTCGAAGTGGGAATAATGTTTATGGCGTAATTGGGATACCGATGCAAAAAGAAACACTGGATTCTTATGAATACAGTATTCTGCTTTCTGTGATAAATGGATGTGCACTTGCTATGGAGAACGCACAAAACGCTATGGAAAAAGAGAAAAATGCGATTTTAGCCAAAAATGAGCAGCTCCGTGCAGATCTTCTCCGGGCAATCTCTCATGATCTTCGGACCCCGCTCTGTTCCATTTCCGGCAATGCAGATATGCTCCTTGGCAACAGCGAACGCTTGGACGAAGCTACTAGGCATCAGATTTACACCGACATCTATGATGATTCCGAATGGCTGATCGGAGTTGTGGAGAATCTTCTTTCCATTACCAGGTTGAATGATGGAAGATTGAAATTTAAATTTACGGATCAGCTTTTGGATGAAGTGATTGCGGAGTCACTTCGGCATATTAGCCGGAAACATGATGATTATAAAATTATGACAGACTGTGAAGAACTTGTTCTTGTACGTATGGATGTACAGCTTATTATACAGGTTCTGGTAAATTTAATTGATAATGCAATAAAATATACGCCGCCAGGTTCCGTAATCTGCATTCGGGGAATTAAAACAGAGGGGAAAGCACAGATAAGTGTAGAAGATAATGGACCTGGAATTCCGGAAGAGATGAAGTCACATATTTTTGAGATGTTTTATACAGGAAAAACAACAGTTGCAGATAGTCATCGGAGTCTGGGACTTGGTTTGGCACTTTGCCATTCTATCATAGAAGCACATAACGGAACTCTGATCCTTACGGATCATGCTCCCCATGGGTGCAATTTTATTTTTACATTACCATTAAGTGAGGTGACATTAAATGAATAAAGCATTAATACTTGTGGTTGAGGATGACAGGCCCATACGTAACCTGATCATTACTACATTAAAAACACATGATTATAAATATCTGGCAGCAGAAAACGGATCTTCAGCTATTCTGGAAGCTTCGTCTCATAATCCGGATATTGTTCTTCTGGATCTGGGTCTCCCGGATCTAGAAGGAGTAGAGGTAATAAAGAAAATTCGGACATGGTCGAATATGCCGATTATTGTGATCAGTGCCAGAAGTGAGGATACGGATAAAATAGAAGCATTGGATGCAGGGGCTGATGATTACATTACAAAACCATTTTCAGTAGAGGAATTACTTGCACGTATCCGTGTCACTCAAAGGAGGCTTGCTATAACACAGACAGGGGATCAGCTGGAAACCTCTATTTTTGAAAATGGGGAATTAAAGATAGATTATACTGCCGGCTGCACATATCTGAAGGGAGAAGAACTACATTTGACGCCCATAGAGTATAAGCTGCTCTGCCTTTTATCTCGCAATGTGGGCAGGGTACTGACACATACCTATATTACCCAGCGGATTTGGGGGCGATGTTTGGAAAATGATGTCGCTTCTCTTAGGGTTTTTATGGCAACACTGCGGAAAAAACTAGAACCTGAGAAAAACGGGGAAAAATATATCCAGACGCATATTGGTATTGGATATCGTATGCTTAGAATTGAGAAAACAGAGCATGAGACAAACAGCTAAGAAGTAGTTTCTTGCTCGAGTATATGCTCAAATTTTTACTTCTATTAGTTGCGTGGCACAGTATCTGAGATGATGTTGTCATATCCAGTATGAGGATTAAGTCATATGCTTTTGGTTTGAGCGGAAATGTTCAAGCAAACTGCCAGTGGTTATTCAGAGGGAAGCGTTTTCGCTTCCCTTTTATTGCGCTGGCTTTGCACATAGAGAATGGATGCAGGTTGAACATCTAATGTTTTTTGTCTCGTGCCTATTATAAATGTATAAAAGAGAAAAAATGCAAGAAAATTTTTGTTTGACTTTTTCCAAAAAGAAAAATATAATACTGGTAAACGAGTAGCAGACTAGCGTAAATCCAGTTTTACTACTCTTTTTTTGTGCACCTGCTGTCGCACATTATGAAAATATATCATGCAGTTAAAAGTGTGTAGCTTATTAGCGTAAGTCCAGCTTATGAGGTAAGTACACATTTTTTTTATGCAGAAAAGGAGGATTATTAAGATGGCAGAAAGTAACAAGATGAGAGAGATGCCGGTAAATAAGCTCATGGTTCAGATGGGAATACCGATGATCTTATCTATGGCATTGCAGGCGGTTTACAACATTGTAGACAGTGCCTTTGTTGGAAACATGAGATCAGGAAGTGAGGCGGCACTTAATGCACTTACACTGGTGTTTCCGGTTCAGATGCTCATGGTAGCAGTTGGAATCGGAACAGGTGTGGGAACAAATGCACTTCTTGCAAGAACACTTGGACAGGAAAATGGAAAAAAAGCAGCAAAAGTTGCGGGAAACAGTTTGTTTCTTGGAGTGATTATTTATGTGGTGTGCCTGTTGTTTGGGATTTTTGGAGTAAGGGCATATATTTCATCACAGACAATTGACCCTGAAGTTACATCAATGGGAACAGACTACTTAAGAATATGCTGCGTAATTTCATTTGGAATTATTTTCTTTTCATTATTTGAAAAACTCTTACAGGCAACAGGACGTTCACTATATTCTACAATCGGTCAGGTTGTGGGTGCGGTGGTGAATATTGTTCTTGATCCGATTTTGATTTATGGTATTGGACCGGTTCCTGAAATGGGAGTGAAGGGAGCTGCATATGCAACTGTTATTGGACAGGTTGCGTCTGCAATATTATTGTTTGTATTTCATATGAAACTGAATAAGGAATTTGAACATGATGTAAAGTATATGAAACCGGATAGCGGAATAATCAAGGAAATATATGCAATTGGACTTCCTGCAATTATTGCACAGGCACTTATGTCTATCATGGTATATGTGATGAATCTGATTTTGAAATTCAGCCCTTCCGCACAGACTGCATATGGATTGTTCTATAAAGTACAGCAGTTTGTATTATTCCTTGCCTTTGGGCTTAGAGATGCAATCACTCCGATTATTGCATTTGCTTATGGAATGAGAAGTAAAAAGAGAATTCAGGATGGGATCAGGTATGGACTGATCTATACAGTTGTATTAATGATTCTTGGAATTGCAATTACTGAAATTTTTCCTGGAGCTTTTGCAACTTTGTTCAATGCAGGACAGTCAAGGGAATATTTTATCGGAGCAATGAGGATAATCTCAATAAGCTTTCTGTTTGCTGGAATAAATGTTGCTTACCAGGGAATTTATCAGGCACTGGATGGCGGCGTTGAATCTTTGGTTATCTCTCTTCTGAGACAGCTTATCATTATCCTGCCACTGGCTGGAATTTTTTCTACGTTTGTCAGAAATGGTCAGATAGGAGTTTCACTTATCTGGTGGGCATTTCCAATAACTGAGGTTATTTCATGTCTGGTAGGATATGTATTTTTAAAGAGAATTAGAAAGAATAAAGTAGATGTTTTGAATTAAGGAGGAACCGGAAATGGAAAAAAGGATTATTACAATCAGCAGGGAATTTGGAAGCGGTGGTCGATTTATCGGTGAAGAAGTGGCAAAGAAACTTGGCATTGCATATTATGACAAAGATATTATTGGACAGATTGCAGAACAGTCAGGATTGTCACCAGAGTACATTAAGGAAAATGCAGAGTTATCTCCAAAGAAAGGTTTATTTGCATATGCCTTTGCCGGACGTGACATTACAGGAAAGTCCATAGAAGATATGGTATATGAGGCACAGAGAAAAGTTATTTTGGAGTTGGCTGGAAAGGAGCCTTGTGTAATTGTTGGAAGAAATGCTGATTACATTTTGAAAGACAGGGATGATGTGTTAAATGTGTTTATTCATGGGGATATGCCGGAAAAAGTACAGCGCATATGTAAATTGTATAATGTTACAGAAACTGATGCTATAAATATGATAAATGATACAGATAAAAGACGCAGAACAAACTATAATTTTTATACGGAACAGAAGTGGGGAATGGCAGGCAATTATACATTGTCTTTGAACAGCTCTGTATTAGGATATGATATGTGTCATAAAATTATAATGGACTGTGCAAAAATATAAGAATAATAGGGACGAATAAATCTAAAAGGGTTATTTGTCAGGAGTGTCCCAAAGTTTGTGTAAATCTTCAAACTGATGTAAGATAACATTACTCAGTTTGGAGGTTTTTTATTATGGCAAGAAGAAAAAATGATTCACCACAAAAAGCAGCAATGCGTGAAATGATGCAGGGATATCTCAGGGAGAATGATATGTCTGTTTTATTGGAAGGGGCTCTTGATGAAGAGCTTAATGAGGAACTTAGGTATTCCAAATATGATTACCGCAACAAATTGTGAACAATCAGGAGTTATTGGCGAAAGACCGGGCGGAGATATTGCTTAATGGAAGCTTGAGGGTCGAAAATGTCCCTTGGGATGCGACATAAGATGACAAAAATGTGTTAAGATAAAAACACAAAGGCGGGTGATCGATATGGCAGATAAAAAAAGAATTGATGAAGTAGAAAGAAGGAAAAGGAGCAAGTATCCGATACAGTATCTGTGATGAAAAAAGTGGTCAATAAGTGTTCAGTTACTGGTCATTTTATAAGTGAGTGGTCAAAAAAGTGATCAGTTACTGGTCAATATCGAACACTTTTGGCAGATTATAGGATACAAATCTCCGATAAGTATCCATTACTGACCAGCTACCGGATACTAATTATCATACTGATTGAATAAGAGTAATTTGTGCAGACCGTCTGCATAAATTCATGTAGAAGGTGAAAAGATGGACTTACAAAACATACAGGAACAATTAAATACTGAATTTGCAAAGGCGGATGTTCACATCATTTTCTAGAAAGACTGCAGGAAGGATGAGTAAGTAATGAAAATAGCAATCATATTTGCATCAGTACATCATGGCAATACACGAAAGGTCGTGGAGCAAATTGCCCAGAATAATGATGTAGATCTTATTGATGCAACACAGGTAAAAGAGAAAGATCTATCGGAATATGATCGGATAGGCTTTGCTTCGGGCATTTATTATGGAAAATTTCATCAATCCGTGTTGAATTTTGCATCTGTGAATTTGCCGGAATATAAGGAGGTTTTCCTGATCTGCACGCATGGTGGAAGTGCTGCATATCAGTCCATTGAAACAATTATAAAAGATAAACATTGTAATGTTATAGGGAAATTCTCATGTAAGGGATATGATACATTCGGACCTTTTAAGTTGGTTGGTGGGATTGCCAAGGGACATCCGAATGAGAGGGACCTGACGGCAGCGATGGAGTTTTATCAGTCTTTATGACATGGTTGTATTTTTGTTGCGAAAATTATATGATAATAGGAATAATTACTATATTTCTTGACATCGACTGAGAAGTAATATATAATCCTTGTTGAGAATAAATCCTAATAAGGAGGCCGAATAATTATTAGAAGAAATACCATTCAAAAAGATTTAGTAAGAAACGCTGTGTATGAGATGAAAAGGCATGTTACAGCAAATGAAGTGTATGAATTTGTAAAAGAAGCACATCCTACAATTGGAAAAGGGACTGTATATAGAAACCTTGATATATTGGTAGGAGAAGGTGCTTTAAGAAAGGTTGAAGTTCCGGATGGACCGAACCGGTTCGATTTCACATTAAAAAATCATTACCATGTCAGGTGTGTAAAGTGTGGTGAGATTTCAGATGTGGATATGGATGAAATACCGAATTTACTGGAAAGAATTCATGACACGCATGGAATCGAATATTTGGATTATGATATTTCATTTAAAGGCATTTGTCCCAAATGTAGGAAGGGATACCAATAAGTTTAAAACATTTGAAAAGAGCGAAGTAGAGAATTACTAAGAGGAGGATTAAGTTATGTATGAAATGAAACCAGAATATTATATCGGAATAGATATGATTGACGAGGAACATAAGCAATTGTTTTTGTATGCAGATGAAGCATATGAACTACTCCATGACGAGTACACACCAGATAAATATGATAGAATTGACATGATATTAGAGAAACTTCGTGATTATACGGTAAAGCATTTTGCTGACGAAGAACAGTATATGGAATCTATCAATTATAAGAAATTATTTACACAAAAAACCCAGCATCAGGAATTTATATATAAGATTGATGAATTTATGGAACATCACAATGATGAGGTAGAAGATCAGGATGAACAGATTATGGGTATTTTAACATATCTTACAGAGTGGCTAGTAAACCACATTCTGTATGTTGATGGTCAAATTCCCAAAGGCTGATATAACATCTAAATCCATTCGTTTGACAGCATGAAGGGTGCTTGGAGATGAAAACCAGCTGTCAAAAAGAACATATTTTGCCGGAATTGCAGCTTTTTTAGCAGTTCCCAGAAGTGCAAGCATGGCATGGGTTCCCTTTTCTATAGACAGCTTTCTGCGCCTGTAACCAACGGTTCTTTTGTCTACCTCAGCCAATAGAATAAAAATCAGCATTGTGAAAAGTGTTCATCCAGGAGACAGAATTTAGATTAATTTTCACCAGTTTCTAGCAATAGAACCACTAATATTTAGTAGAAGATAATTTAACACTTTGTTAATAGATTTTTCCAATAAAGTATGCTATATTATAACCGTTTATGGATAATCAAATGTGAATTTACAAAGGAAGGGAAAACTATCATGGAAAAGATCAAAAAGCGTATAGCTAACTTAAAGGTTGCAGGAAAATTAAAAGTATATCGAATGACAGTGCTTGTTATGACATTATTTTTAGTGTTGGTGGCACTGATCTCGACATTAGTGATCC
>ERZ773188.388-NODE-388-length-55371-cov-129.018982_pt1 | contig 55371 bp, 47 predicted proteins | sample MGYA00581011_ERZ773188 | MGnify/ENA primary metagenome ERZ773188 (study PRJEB29015, sample SAMEA2737798) | human gut metagenome | biome: human gut; feature: human-associated habitat; material: faeces | place: China | collected 2012 ...
CGGCGGTCACGTCCACATCGAGTATCATAATCATTCTTACCCTCGTACATCCCTTTGCCACTTCGTGGCCCTCTTCCCCTAAAGGGGACGCAAGAACGTTACGGGATTAACTTTCAGTGTCATATGGCAAAATAACCATTCTGCTGACTGGCTCGCTGCGCTCGCCACCCCCTATCCGGCTGCGCCATTGGACACGCCTTCGGCGCGAGGGTTCAGAGGGTTCAGAAGGTTCAAAGGGTGGTGGTGGCGCCCTTCGGGCGCAATCATCATACATGGCGCCGAACCTCGCCGGTGGTCAGCGGACAGCGGTTACCCGCCAGCCAATGCCTGCTATCCCGCCAAGGGCACACTGAAAGGCATATCTATACAGAATACTCATGCTTCCATGACTTGGTTTTCAAAATCAGCGGCCGGTGTTATAGTAGAAGGAGCGGGCAGGAAAGACGTTTCCTTCCCAATCATTTCATTCGAGGAGGCATACTATGGCGAATTACAATCCTTATGAAAACATGCTTGATGTGCTGGACAAAGCAGCTCAGGTACTGGGTTACCAGAAAGAGGATTATGAATTTGTACGGTACCCGGAAAGGGAACTGACCGTGAGCATTCCGATCCGCATGGATGACGGCCATGTGGAGGTTTTCTCCGGCTACCGGGTACAGCATTCCACAGCCCGGGGCGCGGCCAAAGGGGGCATCCGTTTCCATCCCCAGTCCGATGAAAACGAAGTGAAGGCGCTGGCTGCGTGGATGACCATTAAGAACGCCATCGGAAATATTCCCTATGGCGGTGCCAAAGGCGGCATCCGGGTGGATCCTCACAAACTGTCGGCGCGGGAACTGGAACGGCTTACCCGAGGCTATGTGCGGAAGATTTACCCCATCATCGGGCCCGATAAGGACGTACCGGCACCGGATGTGAATACCAACGGCCAGATTATGGCATGGATAGCCGACGAATACGCCGCTCTCTCCGGCAGCTGGCAGCCCGGCGTGGTCACCGGCAAGCCCCTTGCCACCGGCGGTTCCCTGGGAAGAAATGAAGCTACCGGCCGGGGTCTTCTCTTCACCCTTCAGACCTGGTGTGAAAAGAACCACAAAGATATCCGAAACCTCACCATGGCAGTCCAGGGCTTTGGCAATGTAGGCTCCGTAGGCGCCCTCCTCATGCACCAGGAAGGCGTGAAAATCACCACCATCGGCGATATCAACGGCACCTGGCACAACCCCAGGGGTCTGGACATTGAAGCCATGTATGTATACGCCAACTCCCACGGCCGCTCCCTGAAAGGTTATACCGAAGAAGGAGCTGAAATCATTCCGGACAGCGAACTCTTCAGCCAGGATGTGGACGTGCTCTTCATGGCAGCTCTGGAGAACCAGCTTAACGGAAGCACCATGGAAAAGGTCAAAGCACCCCTCATTCTGGAAGGTGCTAACGGTCCCACCACGGAAGAAGCAGATGCTTACTTTGAAAAAAAGGGCATCGAAGTGCTGCCGGACGTGATGAGCAATGTGGGCGGCGTCGTAGGCTCCTACTTCGAATGGGTCCAGAACCGTACCGGCTACTACTGGACCGAAGCGGAATACAATGAGCGTCTCCAGAAGAAAATGAGAGAAGCCTATGAAGACGTATATGCATTGAAGGAAAAATATCATGTCACCTACCGCCTGGCCGCCTACATGCTGGCCCTGCAGCGGGTGGTGGAAGCCCAGAATACCAGAGGATTTTTAGGATAACAGGAATATGGGAGTCAAGAGAGGCCTCCTGCCTTTACATAAGCAGGAGGCCTCTTTGCGTACCGGCAAGCGTGATATAATCAGAAGAGAAATGCATTTCAGGGTTCTCCGGGAAATCATTGTCAAACCCGGAAGCCTTTTGCGCCCTCTGATTTTCGGGCCGCGAAGGGTCCCTATTCACCAGGAGAAAACCATGTTCATTATCGGATGTCATTTATCTGTTTCCAAAGGCTTTCTGTCCATGGCGCAGACTGCCACCGCCCTTGGCGGCAATACATTCCAGTTCTTTCCCAGAAATCCCCGGGGCGGAAAGTCCAGGCCCCTCATAGAAGAAGATGTGGAAGGGCTGGCCCGGTGGATGGAAGTGCACCACTTCGGCCCTATCCTCTGTCATGGCGCCTACACCATGAACGGCGCCTCCACGAAGGAGGACGTGCGTGACTTTGCGCGGACTGCCATGAGGGAAGACCTGGCCAAGACGGCCCATCTGCCCCGCTGCATGTACAATTTCCACCCCGGCGCCCATTTGAAGCAGGGCGTAGAAAAAGCCACGGTTCTGATTTCCGACATGCTGAACTACGCCATGGACCAGGAAGAACTGCCAAAGTATGTACTGCTGGAAACCATGGCCGGGAAAGGCACCGAAGTGGGCCGCACCTTCGAGGAACTGGCGTCCATTATAGACAGAACGGAAAGGAAGGACCGGCTGGGAGTATGCCTGGACACCTGCCATGTATATGACGGCGGCTACGACATAGTGAACGATCTGGATGGCGTGCTCCGCCACTTTGACGAAGTCATCGGCCTTTCCCGGCTTCACGCCATCCATTTGAACGACGACAAGAACCCCCTGGGGAGCCATAAGGACCGGCACGAAAAAATCGGAGAGGGCACCCTGGGCCTTGACGCCATTGCCCGCATCATCAACCATCCCCTTCTGAAGGACCTTCCCTTCTACCTGGAAACGCCGAACGAACTTCCGGGATATAAAAAGGAAATCGCCTTGCTGAAAGGGCTGCGGGAACCATGATATAATACAGAAAGAAAGGGGGAGTGCCTATGTGCAGTGCATCGGATGTACAGAAAATCATCCAATCGGTGGCAGGAGCCTACCGCTCTGTTTTCGGAAATGACGTGGTACAGATTATCCTGTACGGTTCCTACGCCCGTGGCGATTTCACCGATGATTCAGACCTGGATCTGGCAGCTATTGTAGTGGGCCCCCGGAGGGAGCTGCAGCAGAAGCTGAAACAGGTCTGGGATATATCTTCTGATTTAGAGCTGGAGTACGGCATCATCATTTCCCCCGTTGTCATCCCCTATGACGAGTATATGAAATACAAGGATGATGTGCCCTATTACCGTAATATCAGCAGGGAAGGGGTGAACATTGTTGCTTGAAAAACGGCTGGAACTCATGAATTATCGAATGGAAATGGCAAAAGAAAGGCTTGACTCCGCCCATATCCTTTTGGAACACCATAATTTTAAAGATTCTATAGGCCGTTCTTACTATGCCATGTTTACAGCTGTTCGTGCCATTCTGGCATTGGATGGGGTGGACTTTAAAAAACATGCCGGTGTCATTTCCTACTTCCAAAAGGAATACATCAAAACCGGTGTATTTGAGGTCCGGTACTCCAAGTATCTAAGCCAGGCCTTTCAAATTCGGAATAATACAGATTATGCCGATTTCTTTATTGTTTCAAAAGAGGATGCCGATGAACAGTATGCAAGGGCAAAGGACTTTTATGAGATGATTAAAAATTACCTGCCCGGCAGAGTGAATAGGAAAGTGTAAGAAGAGGAATTTGCAGAAAGGCAGATTCCTCTTTTCAATCAGACAAAGGAGGCAGTCATGAAATTTATCCATACAGCAGACTGGCATCTGGGGAAGCTTCTGAAGGAGCACAGCATGACCGAGGACCAGGAATGGCTTTTAAACAACCGGTTTCTTCCCCTGGTGGACGATGAGAAGCCCGATGTGATCCTTCTCTCCGGCGATGTGTACGACCGCTCCTATCCGCCGGAAGAGGCGGTGGAGCTTTTTGACCGGATGACCGAGGAAATCGTGGGGAAAAGGAAGATTCCCTTTATCATCATCAGCGGCAACCATGACAGCGCCGAGAGGCTGGCTGTGGCCAGCCGCCTTTTGAAGTGGCAGGGCCTTTATATTTTCGGTCCCCTCACCCGCCTTTTTCCGGTGATTCTGGAAGATGCCGGCGGAAAGGTGGCCTTCTGTCCCCTTCCCTACGCCGAACCGGCCCGGGTGCGGGTCATGATGAATACCCTAGGCCTTAAGGGAGCAGACCAGGTGCATTCCTATGAAGAGGCGGAAACGGTGCTGTCCCGCTATCTTCTTTCCCTTCTCCCGGCAGAGCCCCTGCGGAAGGTGGCCCTGGCCCACGCCTTTGCTGCCGGCGGCACACCGTCGGAGTCAGAACGTCCCCTTTCCATCGGCGGCTATGACCGCATCAGCGATGCTGTTTTCGAGGACTATGACTACACCGCCCTGGGCCATCTCCACAGGCCCCAGAAAACGCAGAAGGAGTCGGAGAAAATCCAGTACAGCGGCAGCCTCATGCGCTATTCCTTCGACGAGGTGAACCAGAAGAAAGGTGTCATCGTCGGCGAACTGGACAAAGAAGGGAAGGTGCATACCACTTTCCATGAACTGGTGCCCCGCTATCAGGTGCGCTGCATGGAAGGCGCCTTCGACACCCTCATGAGCGAGGAAACAGAGCCCTCCGACGATTACCTGCAGATCCGCCTCAACGATGAAACGCCGGTGATTGACGCCATGCCCAAACTGCGGACGAAATTTCCCCACGCCCTGGGAGTGGAGCAGGATATGGGCTATCGGGAAGATGAAGGAAGCCGGAATATCCGTCTGGAGCAGATGAGCGATGAAGACATACTGAAACGGTTCGTCCACCAGTTCCGGGACCGGGACCTCACAGAAGAAGAGGAAAAGCTGGCCCTTCAAACCTGGGATACCGTGTACAGAAAGGAGAATGCACAATGACACCTCTGAAGCTGACCATGCGGGCCTTCGGCCCCTATGCGGGAGAAACAGTGATTGACTTTGACAAACTGGACGGGCGGCACCTCTTCCTGATCTGCGGCCCCACTGGCGCAGGAAAGACCACCATTCTGGATGCCATGTGCTATGCCCTCTACGGCAAGACAAGCGGCGACCGCACCGGCAGCCACATGCGGAGCGACTATGCCTCCACCGCCCAGAAGACGGAAGTCATTTTTGATTTCAGAATCGGCGATAAGACCTATCGGGCCACCCGGAGCCCGGAGCAGACCATCGACAAGAAGCGGGGCAAAGGACAGACCAGAGCCGCCATGCAGGCCTCCCTGTCGGAACTGGAAGAGGGCCGGGAAGTGCGTACCATCCGCACCGGCGTGGAAGAAGCGGCAGGAAAGCTCATCGGCCTCAATGCCAGCCAGTTCTGCCAGGTCATCCTCCTGCCCCAGGGGGATTTCCGAAAACTTCTGGTAGCCAAAGCAGACGAAAGAGAAGCCATCTTAAAGCAGCTCTTCAAAACCCAGCGGTTCTCCGATTTCCAGAACGAACTGCGCCTTTCCCTGAATGACCTGCTGAAGCAAAAGGCTGCGGAAGACACGGAACTGTCCGCCACCCTCTCCATGGCCTCCGTATCCGGAGAAGAAGAGCTTCGAAAGGAAATGGAACAGACCGCTTCTTTCCTTCAGGAAATGGGAAAGAAAAGAGAAGAAGAAGAAAAGACCTACGCCCGCTTCCAGAAGGACTACCAGAAAGCGGCGGTGCTCTCCACCCATTTTGAAACCCTGGCCCGGGCAGAGGCCCAGCTGAAAGACCTTCTGGGGCGGGAAGAAGAAATGAAAAAGGCGGAGGAAAGTATAAAGTACATCCGCTCCGCCCGGGAACTGGCCCCTTATTTTGAAAATCTGGAAAAAATTTCTAAAGACGGGATCCTGGTCAGAAAAGAAATGGACCGCTGCCAGACAGCAAGAGATGAGGCCGCCAAAGAGAAGGAAAAGCTGGCTGAAAAATCGAAAGAACTGGAAGCCCGAAAGACAGAAGTAGAAAAGGCCCGCCAGAAATCGGCGGAAATGGTGCAGTGGATGCCCAAGGCCAAAGCCTACGGCGCCACCCTGCGGGAAGTGAACCGGCTCACCGAAAAGGTCATGGAAGCGCAGGCAGAACTGCAGAAACTGAATGACAAAGCGGAAGCAGATAAGAAAATCAAGGAAAAGGCGGAAGCCGAAGCCGAAAGCCTCCGGCGGGACTACATCTTCGGCCAGGCGGCCATTCTGGCCAGCCAGCTGAAAGAGGGAGAGCCCTGCCCGGTATGCGGCTCCATCCACCATCCCCGCCCTGCCGTTTCAGACAAAAAACTTCCCACAGAAGAAGAAGTGAAGGAAGCCCAGGAAAAGGCGGCCAAAGCGGCAGAAACCTGGAGCGACAGCACCCAGCTGGCCCAGCAGTACCAGGTCTCCGCTTACGTATCTGCCATTTCCGAGCAGGGCTATGCCCAGGCCAAAATGAGAACCCTGGAAGACGTGCCGGAATCCTTCAGAAAACCCATAGCCCTGCGGAACGCCATCCACCGGCTCCATGAATCCATCCAGCTCTGGGAAAAGGAAACGGAAGACACTGCCAAAGCCAGGGAAACTGCCTCTTCCGCCTATGCTGCCGCCGATGCCGGATATAAGGCGGCCTCTGCCCAGCGGGAAAAACTGGCAAAGGACTACGGGGAATGGAAAAAAGCACTGGAAGAAAAATCCAAAGAAGCAGGTTTTGAGAGCCTGGCCGACTGCCGCAGCTGGTACGAAAAGCGGGACTTTGAAAAAACGCTGACCCGGGATCTGGAGACCTACCGCCGCCTTCGTCAGGGCGCTGAAAAGGTAGCAGCCGATGAGAAAGATTTCCTCAAGGACAGCCAAAAGCCCGACATGACCCATCTGGGGCAGGAAGACCAGGACCGCCAGAATATCATCCACCGCATGGTCAAAATGATTTCCGACGGGGAAAACAGGAAAAAGCTGCTGGAAGACACGGCGGCCAAGGTGAAAGACATTGCAGAGCGCCATGAAAAGACCCTCCGGGATGCCAGCCTGGTGTCGGGACTTTACAACCTCACCAGAGGCGAAAAATCCCGCATCACCCTGGAAAGATATGTGCTGGGCGCTCTTCTGGACGAAGTGACCAGGGCGGCGAACCTGCGCCTTCTGGACATGAGCCACCACCGCTACAGCCTTCACCGCATGGCCGGCGACAGCACCGACGGCAGAGGCGGCCTCACTCTGGAAGTATCCGACAGTTACACCGGCCGCTCCCGTCCTGCCAACACCCTTTCCGGCGGCGAGACCTTCCTGGCCTCCCTCTCCCTGGCCCTGGGCCTGGCGGACGTGGTACAGGCCAAACAGGGCGGCGTGAGACTGGATACCATGTTCATCGACGAAGGCTTCGGCACCCTGGACCCCGAGGCTTTGAACAGCGCCATGAACACCTTGATCGACCTGCAGAACACCGGCCGCCTGGTAGGCATCATCTCCCACGTGCCGGAACTGGAAGAGCGGATCGACGCCCGGCTGAAAGTGACGCCGGCGGAAAAAGGCAGCAAGGCGGAGTTTGAAATACTGGAATAAGAATGTGTCATTCGCGGTGTTTTCCTCTATGTCCGAAAATCGATAAAAGGGGCGCCGCTGGCGCGGCAGGTTGTGTAGAAGGGTTGCAGAAAAAGGTGCTTAAGATGGACCGGCCCTATGGGCCGGAGGGTTCTTAAGTTTGACGGCCTTTCAGGCCGAGGGTTGTGGATTGCCCTTCGGGCAATACTTATAAAGTCAGCGTTACGGGATTGGCTTTATGAGTCATATACTATGAGAAGCATTCTAGTGATTAGCCGCCACGCGGCTCCCCCTTATCCGGCTGCGCCGGACTTTCCCCCATCCGGGGGACAGAATAAATCGCTCTATGCTTTCCTGTAGAGACATGGCCTCATGGCTAAGCATCCATAGTGCCCCCGCTTGCGGGGGAAAGGTGGTGGCGCCAGCCACCAAAGGGGGAAACTGCGAAATGGTACGTGAAATATATGACTCTCTGTTTTTCCTCTCCATACTTCTCGTTTCCCCTTGAGGGGAACGCCTCGAAGAGGCAAAGGGTGTACAAGGCAGAGCGTCGATTTGACACCCCATCGCTATCCTGACCGCCAATCGGCGGCCTGTGTCATTTTGCTTCTTACCCTTGGACACACCTTCGGTGTGAGGGTTCAAAGGATTCAGAGGGTTCAGAGGGTTGTATAGAAAGGTGCTTAAGATGGACCGGCCTGGCGGCCGGAGGATTCTTAGGTTTGACGGGCCTTTGGCCCGAGGGTGGTGGTGGCGCCCTTCGGGCGCAGATTATAAAAAAAGGGACACCGCTGGCGGCCACCCCTCCGAAGGCCCGGCCCCTTTTCATCTCCTATTTCCCAAAAATATGATAGAATAATAAAGATATATGTCCTACGAAAGGAGGCATTTTTTTGGCTGATACCTTTGACGGTAAGAACTTCCAGAAAAAGGAATGGAAGAAAAAATCGAATACCGATACCATGATCGTATCCCGGGTGCCTCCGCAGAATATTGATGCGGAAAAATCGGTGTTGGGCGCCATGATGCTGGACAAGGATGCCATTCTGACAGCCGAGGACCTCCTCACGCCTGCCGATTTCTACCGGGAAGCCAATGCCATTATTTTCCAGGCCATTCTGAACCTGTCCCACCGGGGCGAACCGGCGGATATTCTGACAGTGACGGAAGAATTGAAGCGCATGGGGCGGCTGGACGATGTAGGCGGCGTGCTCTATGTGAATGAGCTGCCTGCCAACGTGGTGACCACCAAGTCCGTAGACCGCCATGCGGAAATCGTAGCAGGCAAGGCCAAACTGCGCCGGCTCATTGACGCCGCCGGCACCATTGCCGACGAAGCCTATTCAGAGCGGCAGGACGTGGCAGATATTACGGATGACGCGGAGAAATCCATTCTGGAGGTGACCCGGGACGAAAGGCGTTCCGATTTCACCCCCATCGGCGAAGCCGTGCAGTCGGAGCTTCAGGAAATCACCCGGAAATTCAGAAACAAAGAATCCATCACCGGCCTGGCCAGCGGCTTCCCCTCCCTGGATGCCCTCACCAGCGGTTTCCAGAAAGGCGATTTCATCATCGTCGCCGCCCGCCCATCCATGGGCAAAACGGCCTTCGTGCTGAACATTGCCAAGAACATGAGTATTTCCTCCGCCCATCGGAGCGTAGCCTTCTTCTCCCTGGAAATGTCTCGGGAACAGCTGGTACAGCGTCTTCTCTGCTCCACCGCCCTGGTGGACAGCTCACGCCTGCGCACCGGCCGCATTTCTACCCAGAAAGAATGGGACCAGCTGGCCAACGCCGCCAGCGTGCTCATGGACGCGCCCCTCTACATCGACGACACGCCGGGCATTTCCGTTTCAGAAATCCGGTCCAAGTGCCGCCGCCTGAAAGCGGAGCACGGTTTGGACATTATTATGATCGACTACCTCCAGCTCATGCAGGCCAAGAACGTTTCCCGGAACGGAGACAACAGGCAGCAGGAAATCTCGGAAATTTCCCGCTCCCTGAAGAGTCTGGCCCGAGAGCTCAATGTACCGGTCATCGCCCTGTCCCAGCTCTCCCGAAGCGTGGAATCCAGGCAGGACCATCGTCCCTTCCTTTCGGACCTCCGTGAATCGGGCTCCCTGGAACAGGATGCGGACATGGTAAGCTTCCTGTACCGGGAGGCTTACTACAACCGGGAAATCGAAGACGATGACCCCCGGAAAAATGAAACAGAAGTGATTCTGGCAAAGAACAGAAACGGCCCGGTGGATACAGTGAAACTCCACTTCGCCGGCCAGTTCACCCTGTTCTATGAAATCACCAACCAGGAGCCGCCGCCGGATATGCAGTAGTTTGAGACATGGGTGGTGAGATGCTGGCGCTCAGGAGGTGAGCAAAAGGTTCTTAAGATTGACCGGCCTTTGGCCGGAGGGTTCTTAAGTTTGATGGCCCCTTTGGGACCAAGGGTTGTGGTATCGCCCTGTCGGGCGATGATTTTAAATGCCGCCTTCGGCGGCCACTTCCAGGGGAAGCTTTAGCCGCGCTGTAGAATAAGTAACTTAAGCAGCGAGAAGGATAGCGCATAACGCCCCTGCGTCCCTTGAAGTGAAGATGTCCACACGCCTCAACCCTTGCGCCCCTTTAGGTGGCAAGGGAACTGGATTCGCAGGAAGCCCTTGGGCGACTGAGAATCCAGTGACACGCTTTCCACTGGGGCGGAGAGGGCCACGCAGTGGCGAGGGGGGCACGAGGCTACAAGCTGGAATGATACTCTATGCTGAACTGAGCGCCGAAAGGCCCATTACAAAACTCCATCGCCCGCAAGGGCGATACCTTAACCCTCAGGCCGCAGGCCTGTCAAACCTGAGAACCCTCGGGGCGCAGCCCCGTCAATCTTTAGAACCCTTCGCGCCCAAAGGGCGCGGGGCCGCCAAAGGCGGCCCATTATAAAGAATCGGGTGATACCATTGGATTTATTTGGACATGAAGACCCCGAAGAATATGCGGCACGCCGCCATCGGGAACTTTATGAAGAAACGGAGAAGATAACCTATCCTTCCCATGAAGCCCTGGCAGAGGCCATCCGAAGCTGCAGCCGCTGCCCTCTCCGGAAAGAGGGAGGCCTGGGGCCCGTGCTTTCCACAGGACCTTCTGACTCGCCTCTCATGATCGTAGGGGAGGGCCCCGGCGGTGTGGAAGATGATTACGGAGGACCCCTGGTGGGCCCCTCCGGACAGCTTTTGGACAAAGCCCTCCTTTCCGTAGGCATTACCCGGGACCATGTGTATGTGACAAACATCGTCAAATGCCGTCCCCGGGGAAACAGGACACCTACCATGGAAGAAGGGCGGTTCTGCGGCTCCATCTGGCTGGCAGCGGAAATCGCCCTGGTGAAGCCCAAAGTCATCGTCGGCCTTGGCAAAGTGGCCCTCCGCTTCTTTTTGGGCCACGAAGCCGGCATCATCCGCTCCCGGGGCCACTGGATCGACTATCACGGCATACCGGTGATGCCCACCTTCCATCCCGCCTACCTCCTCCGGCAGAGCGGAAGAAGCCTGGTGGACGCCAAATGGCAGGTATACTACGACCTGCTGGCAGCTAAAGAAAAAGCAGCCGCCCTCTCGCCACAGTGGGTATGGAAAAGCGAAACCACGCCGAACCTTCTGGAAAGCCTTACAGAAGAGAGGAAACGGCGGCATGAAGGAAATCATATATCATCATTATAATAAAAAGGGGATTAAATCAGTGAAACACATCATTCTGGCAGCGGCCCTCTGCGCTGCCCTGGGGACCTGCGGCCTGGCAGAAGTCAATGCCGCCGAAGAAGTATGGAACGGCCACGAAGAAGTAACTGTAATCAAAGGGAAAATCCTGAGGACCGAAACCGTAAAGAAAGCAGACCATCACAAGAAAATCCAAAAAACAGAGAAAAAAGAAAAAGCAGAAGGAGAAAAAGGAGCTCCCTCAAAGGAAGCGCCGGTCCTTGCTGCCAAAAAAGAAGCCAAAGCCTCTGCTGCTGAAACAGCCGTAAAAGAGGCCAAACAGGCGCCAGCTGTGGAAAAAGCAGCAGAAACGGCACCAAAAGATACAGAAGCCCTGAAAAAAGCGCCGGAAAAGCCTCGCTTTGAAGACAAGCGCATTGAAATCAACCTGGCCAGCCGCCTCCTCACCCTCTACCAGGGAGACGTGGGCATCCGCATGTATCCCATTGCCCCCGGCAAACCCTCCTCTCCCACCCCCACCGGCAGAAGAACAGTGGTGGACATGGAAATCAACCCCACCTGGATCGACCCCGACAGCGGCACCTCCATCCCGTCAGGCCCTGACTGTCCCATCGGCTACCGCTGGATCGGCATCGGAGGCAACTACGGCATCCACGGCACCAACGTGCCCTCTGCCATCGGCACCTACGCCTCCCACGGCTGCGTCCGCATGAACGAAGCAGACGTGGAAGACCTCTACGCCCATATCGTGAAAGGCATCCCTGTGGATATCCTCTATGAGCGGGTCGTAGTGCAGCGGGAAGCAGACCATACCGTAGTTTACTACATCTACCCCGACGGCTACGGCAAAGAGCCCCTGGACGTGAGCAAAGTCAAGGCCAAACTGGCCCCCTTCGGCGTGGCCTCCTGCGTATCGGACGATGACATCAAGCAGGCCATTGAAGCCTCCGATGGAAATCCCAGATACGTGGCCAAGGTTTACGACATCTACCTGGACGGCAGGAAACTGGATGCCAGAGCCTTCGGCAAAGACGGCCATATCTACCTCCCCGTCATGCCCCTGGCCCGGGCCGCCGGCATCAAAGCCGACTGGTCCTCCAACTGGAACCAGATCCGCACCCCCTATGGCAGCGCCAAGGCAGTTCTGAAAAACCGCTCCCTCTTAATCGACGCCGCCGACGCCCCTGCCCTCCTCCACCTCACAGGAAACCTGGATAAGGACTATAACTATCAGATGAAATAAAAAAAGCCCCTGGCGCAAAAGCACCGGGGGCTTCTTTTAAGGCTCAATTCGTGAGAGGTTTCCTATGGTGTTGGAACGCGGCTGCTTCATACCAGATGGGAAACTATTCGCGAAAGGTTTCCTACTCTATGGAAACGCTGTACTCTCATGCCGCACAGGAAACTAGAGGCGAAAGGTTTCCTGCTCTATTGAAACACTGCTGCTTCATGCCGCACAGGAAACTATAAGCAAAAGGTTTCCCACTCTATGGAAACGCCTTTGTCTCCTGCCAGACAGGAAACTTTTCGCAAAGGGTTTCCTGCCCGGCATGACACCACTGGTCCTTCTTTCCCACAGGAAACTTTGGGCATTCCAACACTAAAACCTCAAAACGGTGTATAATGAAAAAAGCATAATCACAAGGATCAAATATCAGGAAAGGTGGAAATACTATGTACAATCTGATTTTCAAAAGACGAAGCGTCCGTTTCTTCAAGGACACCGACATTTCCAAGGTAGACATGCGCGAAATCCTCCGCGCCGGCATGTGGGCCCCCTCTGCCAAGAACCGTCAGCCCTGGAAATTCATCGTAGTGAAGGGAGAAAGCAAGAAAACGGCACTGGCCCTCATGGAAAAGGGCATTGAAAGATCAGAAAAAGGTGAAGGCGTCCTGGCCGGAGCACCGGAACTCTTTACCAACGCCCGCTTCACCCTGCAGTGCATGAAACAGGCACCGGTACTGGTATTCATCGTCAATCCCCAGGGCCGTCCCCTCACGGACAACTGGACTGCCGCTGAAAAAATCCACGAACTTTCTGATGTACAGGCCATCGGCGCCGCTGCTGAAAACATGGCCCTCCAGGCTACCTCCATGGGCATCGGAAGCCTGTGGATCGGCAACATCTTCTTCGCCTACGACGAACTCCATGACTGGCTGGGCGAGGGGGAAATGGTCATGGCCATGTCCTTCGGCTACCCCAACCACAACCCCTGCCCCTTGGCAAGAAAGAGCGAAGACGACGTCATCGAAGTCCGGCTCTGAGAATAGCAAAAAGCACGGCCCCGCGGCCGTGCTTTTTTAGTTTCCTATCTGACATGACGCTGTTAGGTTTTACTGTATAAAAGCTAATTATTATCCTCATGATTTTTAATCCAGGTCAATAAGTCAGACCGGCTTTTGTCCCCAGAGGCTATCTGAAGAACAATCGTGTAAAGCTCCTCTTGGGTATATGTCAGCATAATGCCATTCAGCGCAAGAAACACAAGCATAACATGAACTCCCAGTCTTTTATTTCCATCTACCATTGCATGATTTTCAAATAAGACCATATCCCAGGCAAGCCGCCTTTTCCTCTATCTCCGGATATAATTCAAATCCGTCATAAGTCTGAAAAGGCGCGGAAAGTGCTGAGTCTAAAAGCCCTTCATCCCTCATTCCCCTGGTTCCACCAAATGGATTGACCATATCGTTGTACATTCGAAATACTTGTGCTTTGGTCAGTTTCTTCATTTAGCCAATACCTCATAAGCAGTCCGATTCTGTTGCATCAGTTTTTTAGAAATGGCTTCCACCTCTTCATCGCCGGCAGTTCCATCCTCTAAGGTAGAGAAATTCAGAATCAGATAGCGGGGCCGGTTATTTTTCATAATCACAGCCGCCCCTTTTTCATCCACCATGCGTGCTACTTTAGAAAAATTACGATTTGCTTCGGTCATGGGAATCATGGTATTCGTATCAATGCGCATAAAAATCACCTCTCCCTCATTATATCAGAAAGGAGGCAGTTTTGTAGGATAAATTTATCCTACAAAACTGCCTCCTTAAAAATTTCCTATTTCATGGCGCCGCTGTCATTTCGAGGGTCGAAAGCGGAGCCCCGAAATCTCCCTCCACACATGACGTAGCTGCAGCTCTCACCAGCCCACCAGGGAAGCGCTGATTAAATCATTGTTTGCTTTTATTCTTGAATTTTTATGCAATGTGAGGAATGGGCTGACGCGAATAGCGAGCTATTTAAGGAAGCCCATGACGAAACAGTGCATAAAAATTCTTATAAAAGAAAACTCTATGAATTAATCAGTGCTTCCCTAGCTCACTGTATCACTCATTTCTCCTTAAATTCCTCTATATTTCCCTGCAGACTTTTTGCCGTATCCATGAGGCGGCCGGCCTTCTCCATGAGCTCATCCATGCGGTCATTCTTATACTCCTGCACCGTCATGCCATCGGACAGATTCCTGCTTCCCGGACGGCCGCCGGAAATCTTCACATAGAGATCTCCCACCACGCCGGAACTGTCGATGGTAAACCTGGCGTCCTCCGGAATCACCGTGCCCTTCCGAATATCCAGATCCAGCACCGCCTTCCCATCCTTTACATGGATCCTGCGCACCCGGCCCACAGAGACCCCGGCATAAAGCACCTGGGCATGATTCCGGATGCCCTGGGCATTGTCAAAAACGGCATGAATCTCATAAAAATCCTTGTGGAACCAGCGGGAAGGCTCAAGAAACAAGCCGGCTGCGCCGATGAAGAACAGCAGGATAAATGCCACGATGCCTATTTTCGTTTCCCGGCTCATTTCTACGCCTCCTTACTTCAGAAAAGGTTCTTAAGATTGACCGGCCCGATGGCCGGAAGGTTCTTAGGTTTGACGAGGCTGATGCCCCGAGGGTTAAGGCGGCCGCTTCGCGGCAGCTTGTAAGCCGCATTGAGACCCCGCGCCCTCTGGGTGCGGAAGGTTCTAAAGATTGACGGGGCTTCACCCCGAAGGTTCTCAGGTTTGACAGGCCTGCGGCCTGAGGGTTGTGGTATCGCCCTATCGGGCGATAAGTATATGCTGTGGAGGTCCTGCATAGGACCTCCACGTCAGCCGAAGTTGGCCCTTAGCCTGCCCATTAAAGGGCCTTCCTTTTAATCGGCTGACCGTTTTCGGCGGCAACGCTGCCTCTGGCAGCGAAAACTATACAACCGCGCCTTCGGCGCAACCCGACGGCGGCTTGAACCCGGGCGCCTAAGGCGCCCGAACCCTCCTGCCTTCGGAAATATTGTCCAGCAGACAATAGCAGCAGTAAGCGTCCAGCTGCCAGCGGTCTCACTTAATCAGCAGTACCGGGCACTTCACGTGATGCACAGTGTAGTAGCTCACACTGCCAAGGAACATGGAAGAGAAAGAATTTCTTCCGCTGCTGCCCATGATGATAAGGTCTGCGCCGTCATCCTCGGCAGTGAGGGCGATCATCACCTCCGGCGAACCCAGGAGGATTTCCTGATGCACCTTCACCTCCTCCGGCACCCGTTTCATGAGACGGGCCAGCACGGCGGCTCCCTTTTCCTTCAGCGGACTGGTATCATCATTCTTTTCATTGAAATGGACCGTGAAATCCGGAGTACTCATGCCCTCCCCGTTGGCCACATAAATGACATGCACCTCTGCATCAAAAAGCTTTGCCATATCCATGCCGTAATCGAAAGCCCGGTCTGACATTTTCGAATCGTCCACCGGAATCAGAATCTTATGTATCTCTCTATCTATCATAAAAATCCCTTCTTTCTGCCTGGGGAAATCGTACCCGCCAGGCCGCGATTTCAAAAAAGACAGACTATTTCACAATCAGTACCGGGCATTTGGCATGATGCACGGTGTAATGGCTCACACTGCCCATGACGAAAGAAGAAACGGAACCTTTGCCGCTGTTGCCCATGACAATGAGGTCCACTTCCTCCGCCTCAGCCGTGCGGATGATAGAAGACCCCGGCACACCGATGGTTACCATACGGTTCACCTTCACATCTTCCGGTGCGTCCTGGGCATAAAGTGCCAGAATATCCTCGCCCTTCTTCTTCACCGAAGCCGTATCCGTCTCTGCCAGGCTTACCCGATACACCGGATACATGAGGACGTCCGCATCCACCACATAAAGAAGAATCAACTCCGCCGCCGTTTTCTTCGCAAAAGCCACGGCGTAAGAAAAGGCTCTCTCCGAAGCATCGGAGCCATCAATGGGAACGAGTATTTTTTTGATGTCCATAATAAGACCTCCTTTGAACTGACACTTTCCCATAATTCCTTACCTATATTATAGCAGATTTCCCCCCTTCCAGACCCCCCTGCTGCCCCGCCCCCTGATATGACCCTTAGTCTAAAAAAACTTGCTTTATCGCTCAAAATTGCATATAATTTCTTTTATGCAGTCTTATCTATAACTGAAACTTATACATTGAAAGGATTACCACCGTGTTAGAAGCTATTTACAAAAGAAGAAGTATCCGTCATTTTCTCCAGAAACCGATTCCCCAGGAAGACCTGAACCAGATCCTGGAAGCCGGCATGTGGGCCCCCTCTGAAAAGAACGCCCAGCCCTGGAAATTCATCGTCATCCGCGGCGCCGAAAGAAAAGCCATGGTGAAATGCCTGAAGGAAGGCATCATGAAAAACAGAAAAGGCGAAGAAAACGCCATTTTCGGGAAGAAATACGAAAAATTCATTCCCTCCGCCATCTACACCGCCCGGGTGCTGGAACAGGCGCCGGTCATCGTATTCGTCATGAACACCAAAGGCCTGAACTACCGCGAAGACCATCCCAAGGACGAATACCTCATGGAACTGGCCGACATCCAGTCCATCAGCGCTGCCATCCAGAACATGTGCCTCGAAGCCACCAACCGTAACATCGGAAGCCTCTGGACCTGCAACGTCTTCTTTGCCTACGACGAACTGAAAGAATGGCTCCACGAAGACGGAGAAATGGCAGCTGCCATCGCCTTCGGCTACACCGACAAAGAAGTCCGCCCCCTGCCCAGAAAACCTATGGACCAGGTGGTGGAATACCGCGGCGACTACCCCGACGAATGGAAAGACATGCTGAAATAAGAAAAAACAGTGGACTTTCTCCACTGTTTTTTTCATGCCCTCCTGCCAGGCAGGAGAAAAAGCAAAAAGCTGACAGCCACCCCTCCATCCTCCACTCTTTTTCCCATGGAAAAACGCCTTCGTCTGCGGGGAACGAAGGCGTTTTCAGGAACCAAGAGCGTGGCTCCTTTAAAATACTGCCAGAGGAAAGGAGGGGATTCATTGCCCTGCCGCCATCACTAACGAGCTCAATTCCGGATCCACATTTCATCTGACTATGAAAAAAACGAATCGCTGAGGTTGTGATGCTAATACAAATCTACAAACGGGGTTTATATGCAGACAGCAGCAGGATTTCCTCTGACAATGTGGTGGAGATAAGACCTTTCTTACCTCTGGCCTTAGTATAGCAGAAATAGCAAAAGAGTCAAATATCAAATAGTAAAGTTTCAATGTATTTATCTTGCACTAAAGTCATATTTGAGCGGCGAAAGATGGTGGAAACCTTACTGGGAAATAAAAATATCAGACCCCTGCCACCCGGTGATTTTTTACTGCCTATGCGGCAGTGAACGAAATTGTGGATGGGTCCGTGGCAGATAGGCATTTCTAAACTGCCTATGCGGCAGTGAACTAGTACTCGCGGTCTGCTACGCGGATTTCATTTTTCTAAACTGCCTATGCGGCAGTGAACTGACCATTTCCCGAAAAGAAAGCTGCGCTTATCGAGAATCTGCGATTTCTTACTTATTTTACCAAAATATTTTTACTTCTGGCATATTTTCGTTAACATGGTAAATGTCTGCTACAGTCCTATTTCCTGACCTGGGAAAGCCAAGGTTTGTCCGGATTCATTGATTACACACTTCGCTGATAAGGATATTTCCATTTGATATATTTCTGTTAAAAAACTGCTCATGATTTCTTCCGGAAGGAACGGTTGGGCCTCCTCGAACAAAAAAGCAGGCCATCCTCTGAAGCACCGCTCTGGGCGGAGAGAGGATGACCTGTTTTTTAGTTTCTCTTATTTTTGTGCAGCTCGAATAAAGCCAAAGTTACGTTAATCCAGTTCGCCGCTGGCGATACGCCTGCCTTCCTCGTCATGACGGAAAAGGTGGTTTTTCCGTGAGCGGAAGCGGATTTTGACTTTATCATTGATATGAAATTCACGATCTCCAAAGACTACGGCCGTAAGAATCAGCCCCAGCACATCCAGCTTAACCACTGTTTCCATTCCACTGGGAAGGGCTGAGTAAACTTTGGCTTCAATGGTACCTTCATCAGAAATTTCAATATTTTCCGGTCTTATGCCTAAAAGCAGGGATTCCCCTTTCTCCGCTTCCATGGAATCTAAAGCATGGAAATGGATTGAGGCTGATCCCATATGCAGAAGCACTTCCTGCTCCTGCCTGCTTTCTACTTTCACAGGAATCAGGTTAATGCTTGGATTACCTATAAAATCCGCAGTAAATGCATTAGACGGGCAGTTATATACAGTCAATGGTGCGTCAAATTGCTGGAGTTTACCTTTTTTCATAAGGGAAATCCGGGTAGCCAGTGTCATAGCTTCCAACTGGTCATGAGTTACATATACAAAGGTGGAATCTGTTTCCATATGGAGACGTTTCAGTTCCGAACGCATTTCCATGCGAAGCTTTGCATCTAGATTGGATAAGGGTTCATCCATGAGAAGAATGCGGGGACCTGTTGCCAAAGTGCGGGCTATGGCAACACGCTGCTGTTGGCCGCCGGAAAGTTCTGCCGGATAGCGGTCTTTATATTCTTCAATCTGCAGCATTTTCATAAGCTTGGAAGAACGCTCCCTGATTTTTTCCTTTTCCCAGTTCAAATTTTCAAGGCCAAAGGTAATATTCTGGAGCACTGTCATATGTGGCCAAAGGGCATAATTCTGAAACAGAAAGCCAACGTTCCGCTTCTGCGGCGGTACATCAATCCCTTTTTCAGAAGAAAAGACGGTCTGTCCATCAATAATGATTTCTCCTGAAGTCGGCGTTTCCAGGCCTGCAATCATACGCAGGGTCGTTGTTTTACCACAGCCTGACGGCCCCAGAAGGGTAATGAAATCGCGGTCTTTTATAACCAGATTCAAATGGTCTACGGCGTTGGTATGATCAAATGTTTTCGTGACGTTTTTTAAGATAATTTCAGGCATCTTCAACCAATCCCCTTATCAATAGACGCTCCGGTGAGCTTATTAATAATCCAGTTCACAAATAATACGACAAATACGATCAGCAGGTTAATGGCATTGGCATACTGATTCCAACCTTTTTCGTTGTACTGGAAAAGCATGGTTGTCAATACAGCCGTAGACGGTGTAACAAGCAGGATAAAGAGAGATAACTCTCTCATGCAGGAAATAAACGGCAGCAGATACCCTGAAAGGATGCTGGTCTTCTGAATAGGAATAATAATACGGACCATACGCTTCCACCAGGGAATCCCCATAATAATGGCTGACTCTTCTATTTCATTTCCCAGCTGCAGCATACAGTTGATGCCGGATTTGGAGGCAAAGGGCAGATATTTTACTGTTCCAATAAGGGCCAGAATGGCAAATGTACCATAAAGAGCAGGAATCGGTCCACGTGGAACACTGAACATAGAAAGGTAAATAGCCCCGAAAGCCATACTTGGAATCAGGTAGGGGAAAAAGGTCAGATGGCTGACTGCATTAGACAGGAAAGTCCCCTTTTTGCGAACAATGGAATATCCGGCCAGAATGCCAATGGTACCGGCAAAGAATGCACAAATCACTGAAAGCACAAGGCTGTTTATCAGTCCGCGATACACGCTGTGATTTCTAAGAATTCCAGGTTCTCCATTAGCAATGTCTGTCGAACCGGCACCGGTCCAGAAAACGGTACTGAAGTTGCTGAGTGAATAATTTCCCGGTTCCACAATGAAGGATTCCACCGCGAAAGTAATAAGCGGTACTACCGTTACACAGATAAGAAGGATAGAAAGAATAACGGAAAGAGGGTTCCTGAGTGAACGCAGCTTCACCAGAGAAATCTGGGAACTTTTCCCGGTAATCGTTGTATAGGATTTACGGCTGTCCAGTACTTTCTGGTTCACCAGCATAATCCCTACGCCAATCAGGATAAGCACCAGAGCCATGAGATATCCATAACCCGGGTTTAACCCCTGCAGTGTTCTATAGAGCTGGGTCGTAAGCACCTGATATCGCACCGGCGCCCCAAGGAAAGCCGGCACTGCAAAAGCACTCATGGAACTTGAAAACGCGAGAAGGAAAGTAGAAAGAATCGCCGGTTTCACCATAGGCAGAGTGATTCTCTTTAAAATCTGCATCCGCGATGCATGGAGAAGCTGTGCAGCTTCTTCCAGATTAGCATCCATATGCTTCAGAATCCCGCCTATCAGAATATAGGCAAAGGGTGCATAATGCAGTCCCTGAACCACAGAAATCGGGAAAAAGCCATAGGCGAACCAGTTGGGCGTAACAATTCCGGTAAGTGCCGTGAATATGCCGGGCACCCCGCCTACCAGTGGATTTCTAAAAAAGTCCAGCCATGCCAATGCCAATGTCCAGGAAGGCATGATATAGGGAACCACAAACAGTGCTGAAAGCAGTGGTTTAAACCGGATGTCACTTCTCGTAATAAGCCATGCCATCCCGCCCCCGCAGCCAATTGCAATGACACAGGTAGCAATGGAAATCATAATAGTATTCCAAAGCGGTTTATAAAAAATATTAATACTGTTCTGACCATCCATCAGTACTTTGCGCCAATGATAATCCGTAAAATCTCCTGCATGCGTTCCATGAATACGCATAACCTCAGAAGAATGAACCGTCACTGTATCCATAACGATGGAAAGCAGCGGCAGAAGTGTAAGAAGTACCAGGGCCACAAAAAGCACCACCAGTATCACATTATAAGGCTTTCGGAAAAACATCTTCAGCCTGACAGCTGCATTCATATTTAAGACCTCATTCATTATATAGAAAACCGGGAATGAGGGAGAACCGCGCTGATCGCTTCACAGATTCCCGCATCATGTCCCGGTGTTCCAATACTTACATAGATTTCTTTCAGATAAACTGACTGATAAATTCTTCGACTTCCGCACGATGTTCAAAAATATACTGCGGATCATCGCCTACAAGTACCTTTTCCCATTCAGCCAGCGGTTTATCTCCTTTAGCTACAGCAATGGTCGTATTACCGGAATAGGTACCCATATCGGAAGACCAGCTCTTGAATCCTTCCTGTGTCATCAGGTACTGGATAAAGAGTTTTGCTGCTGCCGGATGTTTTGCGCCTTTCACCATCAGCACATACTCCGGATAATAGAAGCCGGAGTATGGATTAATGTTATCCGCAGCTGCCAGGGCCAGGTTCTTTTTATCTTTATAACGAATCTTGGAATAGTTCAAAAGTCCTACGGCCGTGTTATCCTGACCCTTCACACCGATGGATTCAGTCATAGATGTATCACTGGATCCCATAACAAGACCATTGGTAAAAGCCAGCTTAATCCATTCATACCCTGCATTAGGCGTAGTCAGTTCCAGTTTCTTGTGATAATAATCTTCATAGGCTTTGGCCAGTTTGTCTGATATCTCAGGCTTTGTAAGCATAGTCAGGAAATTGGCATTAATACCTTCCTGCATCGGACTCTTAAAGAAGAATTTTCCCTTCATGGATGGATCTGTAAGCTGCCAGATATTGGAAATCGGACAGGGCTTCCCGTTTTCATCGTTATACATAAATACCTTATTCATGTAGGCAAATACAAGAGGCGTCTGATTCTTCTCAGGAATATCACCTTTCAGGTCTGCCGGGATGTAATTTTCAAGATAGCCGCTTGCCAGAAGTTCTCCATACACACGGCCTGAATCCTGACAGATAACCATATCCGCACCGTCTGCATTTCCCTTCACTTCAGTAGTCACCTTATCAATCAGTTCAAAATCCTTCATGTCGCTGGCTTCCACCTTGATGCCATATTTCTTTTCAAATCCGGCACCGGCCTTAGCAACACGGCTGGTAATAGAATAGACCTTAACGACCCCTTCCTTTTTAGCCTGATCAACCAGGTCAGCCTCTTTTTCACTTTTTACCTGAACAATATTTATAGAAGCCTTACCGGAAGCAGCACTGCTATCAGCCTTACCGGAACCGCCTCCACAACCTGCCACCAGCATAACCGCAAAACCTGCTGCCGCTGCAGCAATGAGACAACGCTTGAACCGATTCATTTTGTCCTCCCTTGGAATTTCTGAAGTTAAATCGCATGACTAAAATGAAATGCAGGCTTTTTACAAAGTCTTTACAATATTATATGCCCTATCCCTATAAATAACAATTTGAAAGCATATGAAAGTAATTTATAAATCGCTATAAAGTGTACTCAACCACCTGAACCGGCCAAAGCTGTGCACTCTTCATCAGTTGGTTCCTTTTCCATTTACATATTTCTCCCTTCGCCGGCCTGTCATTTCCTAAAAGACTCACGCTGCCCTCTCCTGCTCCATAGATATCGAAAGCCACGCAAAAAAACTCCCTGAAATCCTGAAGCGGGCACCGAAAGCGCTTTGGGGAATCCAGGAAGTTTTTCTATGAAGTTGTCAGCCGGCTGACAGGGAAGCGATCATAGGGAAGGGCGGCGATCCTGCTTTCCATGGATGTGCGCAGGCAGGATGTGGCGGCCGCTCTTCCGGGCTCCTCGCTTCTCTGTCTATAGAGTCATCCCGGCCGCAGCGGTGTCTCACGGGCTGTCGCAAAGGGGGCGGGGAAAGAGTATAATAAGGTAAATAATCTTTTAAAGAAGCGAGGAAACATTATGAAAATTGCCATTGCCGGTACCGGCTATGTGGGACTGTCCAACGCCATTCTTCTTGCCCAGCATCATGAGGTGACTGCGGTGGACGTGATTCCGGAGAAGGTGGATATGGTGAACCGCCGGGAGTCTCCCATTGCGGATGCCTATATTGAGGACTACCTGAAGCATAAAAATCTTTCTCTCACTGCCACTCTGGACGGGGACAGTGCTTACCGGGAGGCGGAGCTCATCATCATTGCGGCGCCTACGAATTATGATGATGTCACCGGCCATTTCGACACGAGGGCTGTGGAGTCCATTCTGTCCCAGATCCAGCGGGTGAAATCGAGGGCACTGGTGGTGATCAAGTCCACCATTCCCATCGGCTACACCCAGAAGATTTCTGAGAGGTACCCCACCCTTTCCATCCTCTTTGCGCCGGAATTTCTCCGGGAAGGAAAGGCACTCTATGACAATCTCTATCCTTCCCGCATTATCGTCGGTATTCCGAAAGGAAAGGAATCCCTTCTTTCGGGGGCCCGCCTTTTTGCGTCCCTCATGCAGGAGGGGGCCATTAAGGAGGAGATTCCTGTGCTCATTACGGGGTCTTCGGAAGCGGAGTCCATCAAGCTCTTTTCCAATACATTCCTGGCCATCCGGGTAGCTTATTTCAATGAAATCGACACCTACACCGAAGAAAAAGGACTGCGCACCGCCGATATCATCAAGGGCATGGGCTATGATCCCCGCATCGGCGATTTCTACAATAATCCTTCCTTCGGCTACGGCGGCTACTGCCTGCCCAAGGATACGAAGCAGCTTCTGGCCAATTACAGGGATGTGCCGGAAACCATGATCCGCGCGGTGGTGGAGGCCAATGAAACAAGGAAGCAGTACATTGCAGACCATATCGCTTCTCTTTCGCCAAAACTGGTGGGCATTTACCGCCTCACCATGAAGAGCGGCAGTGATAATTTCCGTTCTTCCGCCATCCAGGGTATCATCGAAAGGCTGAAAGAAAAGGGGATAGACCTTATCATTTATGAACCCACCCTGGACAAGGACGCCTTTGAAGGCGTGCCTGTCACCCACGACCTGGAAGGGTTCCGGGAGACATCGGACATCATTCTGGCTAACCGGGTAAGTGAAGATCTCCTGCCGGTAAAGGATAAGGTATATACTAGGGATCTGTTTTCAAGAGACTGAGATTTTTACCTTTGGAAGGGGGTTCTTTCGGGGCCTGTGCTTTGAGGCTCTCGGGATGACTTCCCTGCCGGTTAGGATCAGTCCATGTGCGCCTCCCGGCTCAGGGATACAGCTCTTACGCCTCTGACAGTTATGGCATGGTTCACTATTTCCAAGGCATAAAATAAGCAGGAAACCGATTTGGTTTCCTGCTTTTTTTATTTGCCCTGCCACACAGGGTCGTCTTTGATTTTCTTCTTTCTTTCGAAGGTGGTGGCGTTGTCCATGTTGATGGCGTAGTCCTTCGAGGAGAAGTCGTATTTGGACTGGTAGAAGTTGGTCTTTGCCTGCCAGATGCCGGTAACGGTGTCGAAGGCCAGGTCGTTGGTGAAGACCTGCTGCTCATGGGATTTCAGAGCAGGCATGAGTTCCGGATGGGCGGCCTGGTAGTCCGGCGAGAGGTAGACGAAGAAGGGAATGTGTACCATGTCGTAGTAGAAGGGGGAGGTGGTGTGGTAGTGCTTCATATTTTCGCCGTGGTCGGAGAAGTAAATCATAGATTTCAGGTTCAGGTTTGCCTTGGCGTATTCGAAGATGTCCTTCATCACCTGGTCGTCATAGGCGATGGTGAGGTCGTAGTCATGGTAGGGATCTTCTTTGGAAATGCCCAGTTTGTCCCGCAGGTTCACAGGTACCCGGGCAAGGTAGGTGTAGTGGCTGCCGTCGATGTTGATGAAGATGATCCGCTTTTTGGCAGGCGGCAGTTTCTTCAGCACTTCCAGGGTGTAGCCGTCATAGTTCTTTTCCCAGTAGGAATCGTCGCAGCGTTCTGCAATCATGGTGACGCCGGCGCTGGACATGGAGCTCCGGTTATGGAAGGAAATCCAGTCGGTACGGTAGCCGGCGGCTTTGGCCACGTCCACCATGCTCACCACGTCTTCAAAGGACATGTCGCTGTACTGGTTGGCGCTGGTCATAGCGTAGGACAGGGAGAAAAGGGTATTGGGGAAATTGGAGTAGGCCTTGTATCCCAGGGCGAAGTCCTTTGACTTGGCCATTTCCGAAAGCCAGGGGGTGGTATTTTCCGGATAGTCCGGCGTGAAGGCTTTCATGTGGTCCCTATTGGCGCTTTCGCCGATAATGACGATGTGGGTGCCTTCGTCAATGCCGTTTTCCGGATTCGGCGGGATGAAGGTCATGGTTTTGACATTCTTGTCCAGGTTGTCGTTCAGTTTCTGGAGGAGCTGGAATTCGCTGCCTGAGGAGTTCAGTGCTTTAATGATGGAGGCAGGAAATACATGGGTAATCTGACGGTAGAAGCCGCCGAAGAAGAGGAGGGAAATCACCACCAGACCGATGGGGAAGGCTTTCCCGCTGCCCCGGAGGATATTTCCTTCAAAGGTCCTGGCTTTTCTCATGAGGCTCCGGGAGAGGGTGACGGCGCAGGCAATGACAATGGCAAGAGCTGCCGCTGCCATGACTGCATGGGCCGGGGAGCCCATGGTGCGCAGAAAGTCCTTGATTTCCTTCAAGTGGGTGGAGCGTACGGCCATCATGGCAAACATATCCATTTCACCGCCGAAGAGGACGTAGTAGCCGATGTAGATGAAAGGAATTATCACCATGAAGAAGGTATACACCCCGGCAATGACTGTCCACAGGGAGGAGAACCGTTTCCTGCGGGCCGTGAGGGCGGTATACACATAGGGCAGCGCCATGAGGAGGCCACCCAGCACGTAGTAGTCGCCCAGGTGTTTTTTCTCCGGCAGGGAAGCAAAGCCGTAGGCCCAGGTGAAGGTGCCCATCCAGAGAAGGGGCAGAATCACCGCCCAGGGAAGGAGGGCCTTCAGATATTTCCTGTTCATCACGGTAAAGAGACCGAAGGATACGATCAGGAAGACCAGAAGCGCCGCCCCCAGCCGGGGCTGTACGTAGCTGTGGATGTCGGGAAAGTCCCCGCCAAAATGGAGCAGCGCCATAATCACCAGAGACGTGGATACCACCCAGGAAAGGGCGGATAGAATCACTTGTTTCACCATGCACCTCGCGTAAGAAATCTGTAAAAAAGATATGAAATATCTATAAATTATACCACAAATTGACCGGTAGTTCACATGATTCGGTGAGTCCTTTTGTACCAAGCCGGCAGGAAAGGGTCCGCAAAAGGGCTGCCAGGAAATGATTTCCATTTCCTGGCAGCCCTTTTTTTCACGGGATATGACAGAATTTTATTTTTCCAGGTTCAGGTCCATGGACGGAGCCGGTGCGGCCGGTTTTTCTTCCGGCACTCCATGTTCCAGGATGTGCATGAACTGTTCTCCTGTAATGGTTTCTTTCTCATAGAGGTACTTGGCCAGGGCATCCAGCTTGGGCCGGTTTTCTTCCAGCAGTTTCACAGCCTTGGCGTGCTGGGTCTTGATGAGGTCCGATACGGCCCGGTCGATGCGGGCTGCCGTTTCCGGCGAGCAGGCCAGGGTGGTATCGCCGCCCAGGTACTGGTTGGTCACTGTTTCCATGGCCACCATGCCGAATTCATCACTCATGCCGAAGCGGGTAATCATGGCCCGGGCCAGCTTGGTGGCTTTTTCGATATCGTTGGAAGCGCCGGAGGAGGAGGTGTGGAAGACCACTTCTTCTGCGGCCCTGCCGCCGGTCAAAGTGGCAATCTGGTCCAGCAGTTCTTCCTTAGTCATGAGGTAATGGTTTCCTTTGTCCACCTGCATGGTGTAGCCCAGGGCGCCGCTGGTACGGGGGATAATGGTAATTTTCTGTACCGGGGCGGAATGGGACTGGAGGGCAGCCACCAGGGCATGGCCGATTTCATGATAGGAAACCACGCATTTTTCCTTATCCGACAGGATGGCATGTTTCTTCTCGTAGCCTGCAATAACCACTTCGATGGAGGCTTCCATGTCTTCTTCCGTAGCGTAGCTGCGGTGGTCACGGACGGCCCGAAGGGCTGCTTCGTTCACGATATTGGCCAGTTCGGCGCCGGAAGCGCCGGAAGCCATACGGGCCACTTTGTTGTAGTCGATATTGGGGGCATGCTTGATTTTGCTGGCATGCACCTTGAGGATGGCTTCACGGCCCTGGAGGTCCGGCAGTCCCACCGGCACCTGCCGGTCGAAACGGCCCGGTCTGGTGAGGGCGGGATCCAGGGATTCGGGACGGTTGGTGGCTGCCAGAATGATGACGCCTGTATTGTCTTCGAATCCGTCCATTTCCGTGAGCAGCTGGTTCAAGGTCTGTTCTCTTTCGTCGTTTCCGCCGATAGCGGCGCCGCCGCGCTTCTTGCCGATGGCATCGATTTCATCGATGAACACGATGCAGGGTGCTTTTTCCTTAGCCTGCTTGAAGAGGTCTCTCACCTTGGCGGCGCCCATGCCTACGAACATTTCCACAAATTCAGAGCCCGAAATGGAAAAGAAGGGAACTTCCGATTCGCCGGCCACTGCTTTGGCCAGCATGGTTTTGCCGGTGCCTGGCGGTCCCACCAGCAGGATGCCCTTCGGCATTTTGGCGCCGATTTCCTTATACCGGCTGGGGTTGTGGAGGTAGGACACCACTTCCTTCAGGCTGTCCTTGGCTTCATCTTCCCCTGCCACATCGGAGAATTTAATGCCGTCCGTGGGCTTCACGAAGATCTTGGCATTCGATTTCCCCAGGCCGAACTGCATGGCTCCGGGGCCGCCCATGTTCTTCATGATTTTCTTGTTCATATAATGGCCGATGCCGAAGAAAATGAGGATCGGCAGAATCCAGGTCAGGGCCAGGTCAAGGAGAGGATTCATGGGGGTTGTGATTTTGCCGGTGAAATCGGCTCCCGATTGATGGAGCCTGTCCACCAGCTGGGGATCATTCATAGGCGCTGTTTTATAGGCCTGCTTATCCCCTTTCTTGGTGAAAAGAATCTGGTCCTGCTCTACCTGCACCTTATCGATTTCCTTGTTCTCCGTCATGGTGATGAAGCTGGAATAATCCACGCTCTTCACTTCATTGCTCTTGAACATGGGCATGATGAGGGAGTTAAAGAAGATGATCACCAGGAATATGATGACGTAGTAGGCCAGTATAGGCCGCTTGGACGGTTTGACTTCTTTCAATGTTCTTCCTCTCTTTCTGACTGATTTTCAATTCCCTTCAGGAAAAAGGCTTCCCAGTAGTCCGGCAGGCTGGCAGATGCCACCCGGCCATGACACTCTCCTTCAAAGAGAGACCACATGGCTCCTGCAAAAAGCTCCGTCATCACGGAGGCGGGAATATCTACCCGAAAGGTGCCGGATTTCTGTCCCCGGAGGAAGAAATCGGTCATCTGCCGAGTATAGGTGTCCTGGCACCAGCTGTCGATACTGCCGGTGGCATAGCCGTAGCAGAGGAGCATAAGAAACTCCTTGTTATCGCAGCAGCAGCGAATGATTTTCCGAAGATAGCTTTTCGTATCGCCCTTTTCCTCATTCACCAGTTCCATGAGGAAGGACACTTTTTCCCGTGCCTTTTCGCTGAGCAGACGGGACAAGTTTTCCCGAGAGCCGTAAACCCGGTAGAAGGTGGCTTTGCTGATACCTGCCGCTGCCGCCAGCTCGCCGGCTGTCCTGCGGGGATTCGTGCAGAAGGCAAGGGCCAGTTTCTTCAATTCTTCTTCCCTGCTTTCCGGATGCATGGCACACTCCTTTCCTGTAAAAACTTTACTATGTCTTTTGAGACTTTATTGTCTCTTATGATATGAATCATACCATTTTTATGGAAACTGGTCAATAGAAAAGGAGCTGTGAAGAAATGATGGACCCTCTATCAGATAGTAAGCAAAGAGAAGGAGCGGATGCAAGCTCCTGCAATCACATGCCATGAATGACACCGATCCCTTCCCTCCGTCATTTCGACCGCAGCCGGTCAGCCGCCAATAGGAAAGCCTCTTATTGTGCAGGCTAGAGGCCAACTTCGGCTGACTTGGAGACTCTATGCAGAGTCTCCACAGAGTGGAGAAATCTCCCGGCTCAGAGTTTCCATAGAGCCCACAACCCTTCCCACCCATACCGGCACGCAGCCCGCTCCCATGGGCAGGAAGCTTGCCATCAAAAAAGGAATAAAAAAAGGCTGTGAAGAAATGATGACCATTCTTCCACAGCCTCTTTTTATTCCCCTATCATGTAGGGCTTGAAAAGGTTTTTTATGTCGATTTCCATATATTTCACAGACTGCTCCGACAGATTCCAGGAACCATTCATCATGCACCAGATAGTTAAAGCACCGAAAACATGGCTCATGAGCAGTTTGGCCAGCGTATCCAGGGGAGCATCTTCCGTCAGTTCCCCCGGGCCCCGGCCCTGGCGCACGGCGCAGATTTTCACAATGGCATTGTAGATATCGTAAAGGCAGGCCTTGGCTTCCGAATCCTCTTCCTCCGACTCCATGGCCTCCCGAATCCACTGGCGCACCAGCCGCACCCCCGCCCAGTCCGCATCACGGCACAGGGCTGTCACATAGTGAAAGCACCGTTCATCCGCCGTCCCGTCAAAATGGACGGACTCTTCCAGAATCGTCTGGCTGGACTGGAACGAAAGCTCCGCCACCACATCTTCCTTGCATTTGAAATAATGATAGAAAGTTCCTTTGGCTACGCCGCTGTCCCTTGTAATATCTTCCACGGAAACCCTGTCAAATCCTCTTTCCCCGATCAGCTTCCTTGCTGATGCCAGAAGTTTGGCCTTCGTTCTTTCCACTTTTTTCGTTAATGCCATGCGAACCTCCCATGCCTGCTGGCTTATTCCTGTTTTTAACCGCCAGTCACTTTTTCATTTCTATAGTATACAGGAAATAGACAATGTTCGCAATATGAAATATGGCGTGACGCTGCGGGGTCAAAAAAGGAGCACCGCTTTGCCGCCGGTCGTGGCCGCCTGCGGTGGCGGCTGGCGCCGCAATTTTACAGCTCCCTTTCGGTGATCTCCGCCACATAGAGTATCATGGGAGCTTGCAGCCTCGTACACCCCCTCGCCACTCCGCGGCCCTCTCCCCCCTAAAGGGGGCGCAAGACGTTTACGTGTTTATCCTTCTTATGATAAATGAGCATAATGTCCAGCATACATAGTGTCTCTGCAGGCGGAAAGCGGAGAGCAGGTTTCACCAGCCCCTATTCTCCCAATACCGGTTTTTTCTCTGCAATGCCCACTTTCCGGGGATAGGTTTTCGGGCAGGGCGCTGTTTTTCGGATGTAAAGGATGGTGCGGCGGTCTCCTCCCGGCAGGGTGAGTTCTTTCTTTTCTTCCAGTGTGCCGTGAAGCTCCCGAAGGATCCGGCCTGCCGTCTTCATTTCCTCATCGGCGCCGGGGCCTTTCATGGCAGCAAAGACACCGCCCACGGCTACGAAGGGAAGGGACCATTCCGCTATGATGGGCATGGCCTTCACCGCTCTGGCGGTGACCACGTCGAAGGCTTCCCTGGTCTTTCTTCTCCGTCCTCCTTCTTCTGCCCGGATATGGAGACATTTCACGTTTTTGATTCCCAGATCGGCACAGGCGTCTTCAATGAAGGTCAGTTTTTTCTGGATGGAATCCACCAGAAGGAACTGCATATCGGGCCGCAGGATGGCCAGAGGCACGCCGGGGAATCCGGCGCCGGTGCCAAGGTCAAGGACCCGTCCCTTTGCAGGAAAATATTTGGGATCGTATACGGTAAGGGAATCATAGACATTCTTGATGAGACTTTCGTCCACATCCTTAATGCCTGTGAGATTCACTTTTTTGCTCATGGCAATGACCATGGCATTGTACTCAGTCAGCTTTCTTGCGGCCTCCTCATTGGCCGGAAGGCCCAGGGCCTCCATCATTTCGCAGGCTGTCATCTTTTTTCTTTTCTCCTTCCAAAAAGAAATATGTGATGAAATGGTCCTTCTTCTCTTCATTTCCCTGTGAGAAGAAAGGACTGTCGTATAAAAAGGTTCTCAGGTTTGACGGCCCTTTGGGCCGAGGGTTGTGGTATCGCTCCTTCGAAGCGATGAGCATATATGCCGCCTTTGGCGGCATTAAAATGGCGCCAAAGGCGCCCACCTCGCCAACGCAGTGGTACTATATAACTCCCTGGGCCGGAGGCCCTCAAACAGTCCGGAAGGCGAAGCCGATTCCGGACTGAACCCTTGGACCAGCGCGTTAGCGCATGGTCCATCAACCCTCGCGGCGAAGCCGCGTCAACCTTCGGGAATACGGTTTCTCACCGCCAGTGGCACCGTCTCTTATTTCCCTGCTTTCATTCTCTTCACGTACACCATGAGTACCGACATGTCCGCCGGGGATACGCCGGAGATACGGGAGGCCTGGCCCAGGGAGAGGGGCCGGATTTTATCCAGTTTCTGCCGGGCTTCGATGGAAATGCCGTCCAAATGGAGGTAGTCCATGTCTTTGGGCATTTTTTCGTTTTCCATGCGGGCTGCTTTCTTCACGGCTGCTTCCTGACGGGCAATGTAGCCTTCATATTTCACAGTGATTTCCATTTCCTCCACCGCTTCGGGGTCGAAGGAAGGGCAGCCCAGGACGTCCACCATTTTCTGGTAGGTCATTTCCGGACGCTTCAGAATCTTATCGGCTCCCATGCCGGTGGTGAGGGGTGCAGAGCCTATGCTTTCCAGAGCGGCGTTCACCTCTGCCTTGGGGGTGAAGCGCTTGGTGCGGATGTAGTGCATGGCTTCTTCAAATTTTCTCTTCCTGTCCAGGAACCGGCGGTACCGTTCTTCTGTAACCAGACCGATGTCATAGCCTTTCTGGGTGAGGCGCAGGTCTGCATTGTCCTGGCGGAGGATAAGCCGGTATTCGCTGCGGCTTGTCATCATACGGTAGGGTTCGTTGGTGCCCTTGGTCACCAGGTCGTCGATTAAGGCGCCGGTATAGGCTTCGTGGCGGCCCAGGATGAAGGGTTCCTTCCCTTTGATTTTAAGGGCTGCATTGATGCCGGCCATGAGGCCCTGGGCAGCGGCTTCTTCGTAGCCGGAGGTGCCGTTTGACTGGCCCGCGGAGTAGAGGCCCGGCAGTTTCTTCACTTCCAGGGTGGGATAGAGCTGCAGGGGATCCAGCAGGTCGTATTCAATGGCATAGGCCGGGCGCATGACCTTTACATCTTCCAGTCCCGGAATGGTGCGGAGGAAGGCGTACTGCACGTCAATGGGCATGGATGTAGACATGCCCTGGACATACATTTCATTGGTATCAAGGCCTTCCGGTTCGATGAAGAGCTGATGCCGTTTCTTGTCGGGGAAGCGGACCACCTTGTCTTCGATGGAAGGGCAGTAGCGGGCACCGACGCCGTGGATGAGGCCGGCATACTTGGGGGCTCTCATGAGGTTTTCCCGGATAATGGCATGGGTGGTCTCATTGGTGTAGGTGAGCCAGCAGTTCCGCTGGTTCCGGTCTGCCCGTTCGTCCATGAAGGAGAAGGCATGGTTCTTGGGATCTCCCTGTTCCAGCTGCATATGGTCCAGATGGAGGCTCCGGATATCCACGCGGCTGGGGGTACCGGTTTTGAAACGGAGAATGTCCAGGCCATGTTTCTTCAGATTTTCAGAAAGGCCTACGGAGGGGCGCATGCCGTTGGGGCCGCCGGAATACATGGTGTCGCCGATAATGATTTCACTGTCCAGGTAGGTGCCGGTGCAGAGAATGACTGCTTTGGCCCGATATTCTTCGTGAAGCTCCGTGGTAATGCCTACGCATTTCCCATCTTCCACAATGATATCCATGACCTGCACCTGTTTCAGGTCCAGGTTGTCCGTGTTTTCCACCACCTGCTTCATGTAGCGATGGTAAGCATTCTTGTCGGACTGGGCGCGGAGAGCATAGACCGCCGGTCCCTTTCCCAGATTCAGCATGCGCATCTGGATGGCGGTCTTATCTGCGGCAATGCCCATTTCGCCGCCCAAGGCATCGATTTCCTTCACCAGATGGCTCTTGCCCGGTCCCCCGATGGCCGGATTGCAGGGCATCATGGCCACGTTTTCCAGGGAAATGGTGGTAAGGAGGGTCTTGCAGCCAAGGCGGGCAGCAGCCAGGGCCGCCTCGCAGCCTGCATGGCCGGCTCCTACCACGATAACATCATACGTATCAATAAGATACATGGTTTCCTTCTTTCTTCAATGAAAGAAGCAGCAGAGCGCTGCTTCTCTTTATAATAAGCCGATACTTTATTATATAAAATCCAGAGATAGTTTAAAAGGGGAAAATACAGGGGCTCTTTGGGGCTTGAGGGTTCAGGCGCCTTCGGCGCCCGGGTTCAAAAGGTTCAGAGGGTTCAAAGGGTGGTGGTGGGGCGCCTTTTAATTGATAGAAGGCGCCCTCTTATGAAAAAACCTTTACAACCGCCCTGCGGGCGAGGAAATGCATTCCCCCCTTTGGTGGCTGGCGCCACCACCTTGCCCGGTGGGAAGCATGTCACTGGATTCGCGGGTCGCGGGGCTCCCCTATGAATCCAGTTCCTTTGCCACCCCCGCAGTTCGGTGGGGCGGCAAAAGGAAAGCGCCTTAATGGGCAGGCTAGGCGCCTTACTTCGCCCCACTTGGAGGTCCTATGCAGGACCTCCACAGGGGACTATAAAGCTCCGTTATGCTGTGAGCTGCTTATGAAAGGACTGCTTTTCAGGGCTTTATTCTGCCCCTTGAACAGGGGGAAGTCCGGCGCAGCCCGGATAGGGGGTGGCGAGCGTAGCGAGTCAGTCAGCAGAATGTTTTTCATGCTATATGACAAAGAAAGCCAATCCCGTAACGCTGATTTTATAAGCATTGCCTATGGCAATCCGCCACCTTCAACGCCGCAGGCGCTGCCCTCCCTGAGCGAAGCGAACATAACCCGCCGCCGATAGGCGGCCACAACCTTCGGCCCGAAGGGCTGTCAACCTTTCCCTTCACAACCCTTCTACACAACCCGTGGCGAAGCCGCGCAGCGGCTAATCACCAGTATACCAGCCCGCTATTTCCCCACGCAGAACCGTTCGAAAATCTTGTTAATCAGTTCGTTATCCACCGTTTCTCCCGTGATTTCACCCATGCGGTTCCAGGCTTCCACCAGATCCACGGTAATGCAGTCGGCCGGCATGCCGTCTTTGAGAGACTCTTGGGCGCGGCGGACAGCTTCCAGTGCTTTTTTCACCAGGTCCACATGGCGGAGGTTGGTGAGGAAGAGCCGTCTTCCGGCGTCTCTGTCCTGGGTTTCGGTGAGGCGGCGGAGGGCTTCTTCCAGTTCTTCCATGCCGCTTCCGTAGCGGGCGGAGAGGGACACCACCGGTGCATCTCCTGCCAGGGCTTTGATTTCTTCTTCATCCACTTCCTGGGGCAGGTCGTATTTATTGAGGATGACCATGGATTTTCTTCCCTTCAGGGAAGAAAGGAGCTCCCTGTCTTCTTTTTCCAGGGAATGGGAGCCGTCGATGACAGCCAGTACCAGATCTGCCTGTTCCATGGATTTTTTGGCCCTTTCAATGCCGATTTTTTCTACTTTATTATCGGTTTCCCGAAGGCCGGCGGTATCCATGAGCACCAGGGGGACGCCGCCGATTTTGATGGATTCTTCGATGGTGTCTCTGGTGGTGCCAGGGATGTCGGTGACAATGGCCCGGTCTTCCTGAAGAAGGGCATTGAGGAGGCTGGATTTGCCTGCGTTGGGGCGGCCCACAATGGCGGTGCGAAGGCCGTCTTTGATGATTCTTCCTTCTTCCGACCGTTTCAGCAGGGAGGAAAGGCTCTTTTCGATACCATCCAGTCCTTCTCCGATCTGCTCATTGGTCAAATCTTCCAGGTCTTCTTCGGGATAGTCGATGGTTACTTCCAGCTTGGTAATGAGGTCTGTCAGCTCGTCCCGGCTCATTTTCACAAAGCGGGACAGGGCACCGGAAAGGTGGCTTTCCGCCTGGGACAGGGCGGCGGAGCCCCGGGCTTCGATAATGTCCATCACCGCTTCTGCCTGGGTGAGGTCCAGCCGGCCGTTGAGAAAAGCTCTTTTGGTAAATTCGCCGCGGCTGGCAGGGAGGGCGCCGTTTTCCAAAGCCAGCTCCAATGTCTCCCGGAGAGCTTCGGTGGAGCCGTGAATCTGGATTTCCACCACGTCTTCGCCGGTGTAGGAATGGGGTGCCTTCATGTACACCGCCAGCCCTTCATCTACCCTCTGGTCCTTCCTGACTACATGGCCGAAGTAGAGCCGGTAAGGCTCGGCCTCATGAAAGGATTTGATTTTTTTCGTATGAAACAGGGCATCCGCCACATCGGCAGCCTGACTGCCGCTGATGCGAACAATGCCTATGCCCCCTTCGCCGGGGGCGGTGGCTATGGCTGCAATGGTTGTTTCTTCGTACATATAAAACTCCTTAAGAAAAATAGATTGAAATTTATATATTTATTGTAACAGAGTAGGGCAACATTTTCACGAAGGAAATGGAATCACCCCAAAAGGGCTGTAAGAATTGATGGACACCGATCCCCCTCCGCCCCACTGTCATTTCGACAAAAGCGGAGCAGCAAAATCCCACTCTCCCATGGCAGGCAGCATAGCGACCGGAGATCTCTCGACTCAGCGTTTCAATAGCCCCCGAGGTCTTTATCCCCATACCGCCTGTCCCTCCGCTCGAGATGACGTTGGCGACAGGCAGCATACGGTCATTTCAAAGGGGCAAATGACAGAAACGCCGACCCGCCACTTCGTCATTTCGACCGCAGCGGAGCGGAGTGGAGAAATCTCACGCCGCAAATGACAGAAACGCCGCCTTGCCCTGTCGTCATTTCGACCGCAGCGAAGCGAAGTGGAGAAATCTCACGCCGCAAATGGCAGAAACGCTGCCTCCCACTCGTCATTTCGACGAAAGCGCAGCAGAGCAGCTAAATCTCACTTCCCAATGGTACACGCGCATGGCAGCAGGCGGCCTGTCATCACAGGGCCATAATAAAAGGGCTGTGAGAAATGATGTACATTTCTCACAGCCCCTTCTGTCAGTCAGCAGATACCTTATTTCAGTACCTGACGCAGCATCCAGATTTCCTTGTAGAAGCTTTCGATGTAGTCGTCCATGAGAGCGCTGGTGAGGTAGTCGCCGCTTTCATCAGCTGCTTTCTTCACAGCCAGCACGTCGTCACGAAGGAGTTCGAAGTCCTTCAGGGTGGAAGCGAAGGCTTCTGCCGAGGTGACTTCCCCGTTTTCTGCTTCTTTCACGGAAGTGAGGGCCAGGAATCCTTTCATGGTGGATTCCGGTTTCAGGGACAGCTTCAGCATATCCTCTGCCACGCCGTCTACCATGCCGGCAATCATGTCATAGTAGCTTTCCAGCTTCGGATGATCGTCGAAGAAATGGTAGCCCTTCAGGTACCAGTGATAGCTCTGCAGTTTGTGGTATTCCACCACCAGGTCAGCCAGTAATTTGTTCAGTAATTTTTCCATGATAGTTCCTCCTTATAATAAGATGAATTTTGAATACTTTTCTTTGGAAATCATATCTATTTATCTCGATTTCTGATATAATTATATCGTCAGAAATGAAATAAAAATAGCAAAATTATCTTTATTTTTATAAGGATTTTATAAATCGAGGTGTATTATGAAATCTTACTCCCTTATCCCCGGCACCCCTTCCGTCATAGGTACTGAAACGAAGACCCTCTACGCCGAACGGGAGGGAAAGGGCCGGAAAGGCACCCTCCTCACCCACTGGCATGAGGAAGCAGAGTGCCTCACCCTTCTTTCAGGGGCCCTGGAATTTCAAATCAATGAAGCTGTCATCACCCTTCATGCCGGAGACACGCTCCTTCTCTTTCCCAATGTAATCCACCGGAACGGCAGGGAAGCGGAAGGAACCACCCTGATCCGGGTGCTGGTGAACCAGGAGGTGATGACAGCGGACCCGGAAATCCGAAGCCGTCTCATTCATCCCTTTTTAGACAGCCGCCGGTCCGATTTTCTGTACATTCCTGCCTCTCAAAAAGGGGCCGGCGAGATTTCCTCCCTCATGGAGGACATCGAGAAGGCAGGACAGCGCAGGGATCCGCTGGGCCGTCTGCAGGTCATTGCCTTCCTCCACCTTCTCCTCTACCATCTCTGCACCCTGTTTCCGGTGGAGGAAAGGGCCATCCCTCTGCCCTCTCCTTCCGACCGGGCCGTGCTGAAGGACATGGCCGACTTTATCCGCCGCCATTACGGAGAAAAAATCACCCTGGATGAAATCGCCGCCGCAGGAAAAGTATCCCGCAGTAAATGTTCCTCCATATTCAAGACCTACATGGGTTCCTCGCCTATGGATTACGTCAATGAGTACCGCCTTTCCGTGAGCCGCACCCTTCTGGAATACCAGGACACACCCATTGCGGACATTGCCTATGCCTGCGGCTTTTCCAGCCAGAGCTACTTTGCCAAACTGTTCAGCCGCAGCTTCCACATGACGCCCAGGGACTTCCGCGCCGCCTGCCGAAAGGCCGGATAAGGCAGTTCCTGCTATCAAAAAGGGGCGCGGCTCCGCCGCAGGTTGTGTAGAAGGGTTGTAGAAAAAGGTTCTTAAGATTGACCGGCCCCTATGGGCCGGAGGGTTCTTAAGTTTGACGGGGCCTTTGGCCCGAGGGTGCTGGTGGCGCCCTTCGGGCGCAGATTATAAAAAAGCTGGCCCGCGCCCTCTCGTCATTTCGACCGAAGCCGGTCAGCCGCCAATAGGAAAGCCTCTTATTGTGCAGGCTAGAGGCCAACTTCGGCTGACTTGGAGACTCTATGCAGAGTCTCCACAGAGTGGAGAAATCTCCCCCTCTCATGGTACGGGCGGCATTACGGCAGGATATCTTCAGGCTCAGAGTATCATCGGAGCGGTTTGCATCTACCCCTTGCAGTGGCAGAGGTGGCTGCGGTTTCCCGTTTTTACCACATAAAAAGGGCTGCGATGAAATGATTTTCATTTCTTCACAGCCCTTTTATTTATTCTTTTTTCAGTCCGCCATGAAGTTTCATCTTCTTGGCGCGGCAGGCAGGACATTCCCCGTCCCCACCGCCGCAGCAGCTGCCGCCGCCCAGGGTGACCCGGTAAATATGACGGCAGGCCAGAACGAAGCCGATGGCAATGACAGCCAGTACTGCGTAAGTGCCAATACTCATGAATATCCTTCCTTTCTTCGGGAATAGGGGTTCCCGCAGCATTTTTATGATTTTACGCCTTGGCGCCGGCGCCTTCTACCCCTTCATCTTTGACCTTTGGTGCCGGGCGAAGGATGAAGTAGAGGCCCACAAGGCAGAGGGCCATGGCCAGAATCTGGGCAAAGCCGAAGGCAAATCCGTAGAAGAGCCAGCCGCCCAGGTTGTAGGCAATGAAAGCCAGGGAGTAGCCCAGGATGACCTGGAAGCCGATAGCCAGGGCTGCCCATTTCCTGTCGCCCATTTCCCTGGCAATGGTGGCCATGGCTACGATGCAGGGCGGGTCGAAAAGGTTCAGAATCATGTAGGAGAAGGCGGCAATCGGTGTAAACATACCGGCAATGCCGGCCATCACAGCTTCATCTTCTGCATCCTTGGCTACACCGTTCAGCACAGCCAGGGTGCCGATGGCGTCTTCCTTTGCCATTTCTGCAGAGATGACGGCCACAGCGCCTTTCCAGTCGCCCAGGCCCAGGGGAGCGAAGATCCAGGAAATCAAATGGCCGAAGCCTGCCAGCATGGAGTCTTCAATATCATCTACCATATCCATGGTGATGTTGAAAGAGGAGAAGAACCAGATGATCACGCATACAGCGAAAATGATGGTGCCTGCTTTAATGATGAAGCCCCGGGCTCTTTCCCACATATGGATGAGTACGCCCTTCATGGACGGAATGTGGTAAGCCGGCAGTTCCATGACGAAGGGAGCCGGGTCGCCGGCAAAGATAGATGTTTTCTTCAATGCAATGCCTGCCAGCACGATGACGGCAATGCCCAGGAAGTACATGGACGGTGCCATGAGCACGGAGTCCGGGAAGAAGGTGGAGGTAATCATGGCAATGATGACAGCCTTGGCGGAGCAGGGGATGAAGGTGCAGAGCATGATGGTCATGCGGCGGTCCCGCTGGTCCTCAATGGTCCTTGTAGCCATGACTGCCGGCACGCCGCAGCCGCTGCCCACCAGGATAGGAATGAAGGATTTGCCGGAAAGTCCGAATTTCCTGAAAATCCTATCCATAATGAAGGCTACCCGGGCCATGTAACCGGAATCTTCCAGAAGGGAGAGGAAGAAGAAAATGCTTAAAATCTGGGGCACGAAGCCAAGCACCGTGCCTACGCCGCCGATGATGCCATCTACCAGAAGGCTTTCCAGCCAGTCCGGCGCTTCAATGGCTTCCAGCAGGTCCGATGCGGCGTCGGTAACGATACCGCCAAAGAAATCATCATTCACCCAGTCTGTCACCGGTCCGCCGATGAGGGAGCAGGAAATGAAATAAACTACCGTCATAATGAGGAAGAAAATTGGCAGGGCCAGGATACGGTTTGTCACCACCCGGTCGATCTTATCGGAAACGGTCATGGTGTGGGCCGCGGTCTTTCTCTTCAGTACGCCGTCAATAATTTTGGCAATATAGGCATACCGCTGGTTGATGATAATGGATTCGGAATCGTCATCCAGTTCATCTTCGCAGTCCTTGATATGGCCTTCCAGATGGCTCATGGTTTTGGGGTCCAGCTGCAGGGCGCCGGTGGCATCTTCGTCTCGTTCGAATACTTTGATGGCATACCAGCGCAGGAAACGGTCCTCCACCTTCGGCGCAATGGTTTCTTCGATATGGGCAATGGCATGCTCCACGCTGCCGGTGAATACGGAAGGCAGATGAACCGTCCTCTTCGCTTTCGCTGCGGCCATTGCCTTTTCTGCCGCTTCCATGCAGCCCTTTCCCTGGAGGGCGGAAATTTCCACCACTTCACAGCCCAGTTCTTCCGCCATCTTTTTCACGTCAATGATGTCCCCGTTCTTTTTCACCAGGTCCATCATGTTCACTGCCATCACCACAGGCAGTCCGATTTCGATAAGCTGGGTGGAAAGATAGAGGTTTCTTTCCAGGTTCGTGCCATCGATGATGTTCAGAATGGCATCAGGCTGTTCATTGACCAGGTAGTTTCTGGCCACCTTTTCTTCCATGGTGTAGGGAGAAAGGGAATAAATACCGGGCAGGTCCTGGATGATCACATCTTTGTGTCCCTTCAGGATACCGTCCTTCTTTTCTACTGTAACGCCGGGCCAGTTTCCCACATACTGGGAACTGCCGGTGAGTTCATTAAATAAGGTCGTTTTACCGCAGTTCGGGTTGCCCGCCAGGGCAATTCTGATAGCCATACCAGCTTCTCCTTTCAAATGTTTTTATGGTTCTACTTCTACAGCTTCTGCTTCATTCTTACGAATGGAAAGTTCATAGCCTCTTACCGTCAGCTCCACCGGATCTCCCAGCGGCGCCACCTTGCGTACATACACTTCCGTACCCTTGGTGATACCCATATCCATAATGCGGCGGCGGAGAGGTCCTTCGCCGTGAATCCGCTTCACCAGGGCTTTTGCGCCTACCGGTACATCTTTTAATGTTTTCATCTGTTATCCCTCTTTCAGTAAAATATCTTCTGTGCCATGGATCGATCCAGAGCCACCCGGCTGCCTTTCACCTGGACAATCAGGTTTCCCGCCATATGACTCACAATCAGAACCGGTGAATCTACTACGAACCCCAGTTCCGCCAGATGCTGACGCACATCATCCCGCCCGCCTATGCGGCGGATGGTGACGGTTTCCCCTTCTTTGGCAAAAACAAGAGGCATCATACCCTTCACCCCATTTCTTTCAGGAAAGCAGGCGCCCTGATAGAGGCCGCACCGCTTTCCGCTATTTGATAATTCTTTTCGTTATCGCAGACATATAATAAGCCGCCCATAACCTATTAGTCAATATGCCAAAATATTTTTATATGGTATACCGTATTTATATTTTTTAAGTTACTTTTGATAATTAGGGAATTATTAATTGTAGAATTTACTAAAATTTAAATACTCTATATTTAATTTAATAAATTCGATATGCTGAATGCATAGTTAAGATATGCCAGCAAAATTTCCTCCCTGCCTGCCACGTAATCTTGGAATTTCTCCAATAAAAAAAGCGCCCCTTGGGGGAGCGCACTTTCCTTTTCCTATTTCCTTATGATTTTCTTGGCGAAGATTTCCGCATCCAGAAGGTCCTTCCGGTCCGGATGGCCTCTATGGAAGAAGAGGAACTGTCCGTGACAGTGAAAGGTCCTGGTATCCATGGGAATCCCCTTCTTTTCCAGGAGCTTTCTCACCTCTTCATCGCTCTTTCCGCCGCCCATCATGGCAGTGCTGAAGAAAACGACCTTGCCCACCTTGTCCGGCGAAAGGCTTTCGATAAAATCCTTCACATGGCTGTCAATATGGCCTTTGTAAATGCCGCTGCCGATGAAAAGGAGGTCCACCCTCTTGTCCAGGGGCTTATCTGTGGTTTCCGCCCTTTCTCCCGCTTCCCGGGCAATGGCTCTGGCCGCCTTTTCCGTGGAACCGCCGCGGCTGTAATAACGAACTGCAATTCTCATAGTATCCCTTCTTACTTTTTGATTCTTTTATAGGTGCAGAAATCATGGGGAATGTCCCCTGGTGCTGCTTCTTTTTCCACAAGCTCCCATTCCTTCCCGTCAAAATCAGGGAAGAAGGCATCGCCCTCATAGGATTTCCGGATTTCCGTAATATAGAGGGTATCGGCATAGGGAAGCATTTCCCTGTACATATGCTCGCCGCCGATGACGAAATTTTCATCCTCCGGCAGGGCGGAGAGGAGATCCTTCACGCTGTGGAAAAGGCGCACCCCCTCCGGCGCTTCATAGTCCCTGTTTCCTGTGAGCACATAGTGCACCCGTCCCGGCAGCACTTTGGGCAGGCTTTCAAAGGTCTTACGGCCCATGATGATGGCATGACCCATGGTGAGGGATTTGAACCGCTTCAAATCATCGGACAGATGCCAGATCAGGCGGTTGTCCTTCCCGATGACTCCGTTTCCCGCCCGGGCCACAATGATGGAAAGGCTCATACCGATACCTCCATGGCGATTTTGTCGTGATGTTTATAATTTTCCAGTACAATGTCCTCTGGCTGGAAATCATAGAAATCGTGAATTTCCGGATTCAGCACCAGCTTCGGCGCTTCATAGGCCTCAGGCAGGCGCTTCAGCTGCATCTGCAGAGCCTCCGCATGGTTTTCATAAATATGGGCGTTATTGATGACATGGGTGAAAAGGCCGGGCTTAAGGCCGCTCACCTGGGCAATCATGCAGATCAGGGCTGCATACTGGGCCATGTTGAAAGGCACTCCCAGGCCCATATCGCCGCTCCGCTGCACCAGCATGCAGTTCAGCTTCCCTTCATCGGACACATCCCACATGGTAAGGAAGGCGCAGGGATAGAGAGCCATGTCCGGCAGGTCACCGGCGTTCCAGAGATCCACCACCATGCGGCGGCTCTGGGGATCCTCCTTCAGTGTCTTCAGCAGGGTGTCCACCTGGTGATACTTGGCCAGCTGGTAGCCGTAGGCCTTGCCGATGGTGCCGTCTTCCCTCATCCATTCGTCCCAGATATGGCAGTTCCATTTCTGGAGAAGCCGCACATCGTTGGACTGCTTCTGCCATATCCAGAGGATTTCCTTCACCGCCGTCTTAAAAGCCACGAATTTGGTGGTGAGGATAGGAAATTCCTTTTCCAGGTCAAACTGCATGATCTGGTGGGGCAGCTTGTAGGCCGGCATACCGGTGCGGTTCTGTCCCAGCTTTCCCTTTTCCAGGATATTCTTTACAATTCCCAGGTATTCTTTATCTGCAAGGCTCATAGGTCCTCCTTTGTGATGGTTATATAGAAAGTTTCACTTTCCTGTTTCTAGTTGTATCTGCATTTTTTAAGGCTGACAGCACCCACCGGAATGATGCGCCCTCTCAGCAGCTTCTTATCTTTTTATAAGTTTCCAGGGCTTTCCTGAATTCCGCCGCATCCCTTTCGGAAAGGGATGAAAGCACGGAGCTGTCGCCGGAAGCAAGGCGGTGAAGGCTTTCGTCGGAGAAGAAGGCATCCCCCTTCCTCCCGCCTGCCAGCCGGTCCCTTACCTTTTTCAGGAAGAGGAAACAGGCACTCTGCCTGATATCCGCTGGCACCGGCGCGGCCGTCGGCGCACTGTTTCCCAGCAGACGAAGGAAGGGCATGCCGTAGGCCGCCGCCTTTTTAGAGCCGATGCCCCGGATGCGCTTTAATTCCTCCAAAGTCCCGGGCCGCTGGAGCACCATGGAAGAAAGGATTTCATCGGAGAAAATAGACTTGGGTGCCTTGTGCACCTCGCCGGCCATACGGCGACGCAGATTTTTCAGTTCCTCCAGAAGGGCGCTGTCCTCATGACTGTCCGTCTCCTCTTCCTTTTCTTCCTCCTCATTCTGATCCAGCAGCACTTCCAGGAACCGGGCGCCGTACTTTTCCAGCTTGAAGGCGCCCACGCCATGCACCTTTCCCATGTCTTCCAGGTTCTTTGGCTTCACCGCTGCCATATCTTCCAGGGTGGCATCGGAAAATACCACAAAAGGCGGTACCTGTTCTTCCCTGGCAATAAGGGTGCGCAGCTTTCTGAGTTTTTCGAAAAGGCCGCCCCGCCGGACCGGATTCCGATCGATCCTCTTTTCCACCGCCGCGTCGGCCATGACGCTTTCAGCGCCGAAAGCAAGGCCGTATACCTTTTCCCTGCCTGCAAGCACCTGCCGGGCTTTGTCGGTGAGCTTCAGCACCGCATAGGGCTCCCCTTCCCGCTGGAGATAGCCGTCGGCGATGAAATTGTTCAATGCGCTCTTGATATGGGACGCCTTTTCAAAGGACAGCTTCCCGTAGGTCGGCGTATCCTCCAGTTTCCTCTCCACAATCGCACGGGAATGGCTGCCATGGAGTACGTCGGCAATGAGGGAGGCGCCGAACCTTTCATGAAGGGATCGGATGGTTTTGAAAACGAGCACCGCCATGTCGGTGATATCCACCCTGCCTTTCCCGCTTTCGCAGTTGCCGCAGTGGCCGCAGGGCTCCGTCACCTTTTCGCCGAAATAGGCAAGGATGAAATTCCGAAGGCAGGAGGTGGTCTGGCAGTAGTCCACCATGGCGTTCAGCCGGTGATAGTCCATTTTTCGCTGGTCCTCATCCTGATTTCCCTGTTCGATGAGGTATCGCTGGATGCCGGCATCCTGTCCGCTGTAAAGGAGGATGCACTCGGACTTAGCCCCGTCTCTGCCGGCCCTGCCGGCTTCCTGATAGTAGGCTTCCAGACTTTTGGGCATCTGGTAATGAATCACATAGCGCACATTGCTCTTGTCGATGCCCATGCCGAAGGCATTGGTAGCCACCATGACCGTCACATTATCAAAGGAAAAATCTTCCTGGGCCTGGCGGCGGTCTTCATCTTCCATGCCTGCATGGTAGCGGCCTGCATTGATGCCCCGCCGGCGGAGCAGGTCATACACCGTATCCACCGCTTTCCTGGTGGCGCAGTAAATAATGCCGCTTTCCTTCTTGTGACTCTTCACATAGCGAAGGATGAAATCTTCCTTCGCTGCCCCCTGGATAACCCGGAAAGACAGGTTCGGCCTGTCCAGTCCCGTGCGGAACACCCGGGCCTTCTCCAGTCCCAGGCTCTCCTTCATGTCCGCCTCCACCAGCGGCGTGGCCGTGGCGGTAAAGGCGGTCACCACCGGACGGCGGGGAAGGGAATCGATGAAATCTTTGATTTTCCGATAGGAGGGACGGAAATCGTGGCCCCACTGGGACACGCAGTGGGCCTCGTCAATGACGATCATGGAAAGAGGCACCTGGGCCAGGCACTGGGTGAAATAGGAAGGCTCCAGCTTTTCCGGCGCCATGTAGAGGAGTTTGATCTTCCCCCGGTACAGATTCCGGAGGCGCTCGATGGACTCTTCATAGGGAATGGTGCTGTTCACAAAGGATGCCGGAATCCCCTGCTCCGTCAGCGTCTCCACCTGGTCCTTCATAAGGGAAATCAGGGGCGAAATGATGATGGTGCCGTGGGGAAAAAGGAGGGCAGGAATCTGGAAGCAGATGGATTTTCCGGCTCCCGTAGGCATGATAGCCATCACATCTTCTCCCTTGACAATGGCATCAATCACTTCCCGCTGCCGGGGTCGAAAAGCGTCATAGCCGAAGTACCGCTTCAACACATCAGAAGGTCCCATGTTTTCCTCCTCTCCTTTGGTTTGTATTTATCTTTATCATTATATCATATGCGGCGCGCGGAAAGTGGCGGCACTCTTTCAAGGGCACTAAATGACACTACGGTGCTTACCTGTATTCCCGAAGGTTGACGCGCCTGCGGCGCGAGGGTTGATGGCGCTATTGGGCCTGCGGCCCTCAGCGCCAAGGGTTCTGCCTGTGATCGGCTGCGCCTTACAGGCGGGTTGAGGGCTCCCGCCCTCGGGAGTTATAAAGCATCGCTGCGCTGGCGATGTGGGCGCCCTATCGGGCGCCATGATATACCGCCTGACGGCGGAAAACTGCCGCGAAGCGGCTTACAAAATGGCGCTGTAGGCGCCGTACCTCGCCAACGCAGTGGTACTATATAACTCCCTGGGCCAAAGGCCCTGAACCCATCCGGGAGGCGCCAGCCGGTCCCGGATAGAACCCTTGGGGCCCAGGGCGTCAGCCCGGCGGCCCCATCAACCCTCAGCCCCGAAGGGGCTGTCAACCTTCGGGAATACATCCCCCCGCCGTAAGTGACGCATCAAAAAACTCCCCCAAAAAGGGGAGTTTTTTGATGCCACAAGAGTCAGTCGTTTCTCTTGATGACCACATAGCGATGCGGTGCTTCGCCTTCACTTTCCGTGGTGACGGCGCCGTCATCCTGCAGTGCCAGATGGATAATGCGGCGTTCGCCGGCTGCCATGGGTTCCAGCTTCACCGGTTCGCCGGTGCGCTTTACCTTGGCTGCCAGTCTTCTTGCCAGGGCTTCCAGGGTATCCTTGCGGCGTTCCCTGTAGTTTTCCACGTCAAGAAGGACGAAGTAGTGATGGTGGAAGGCTTTGCCTGCTGCCAGGTTGGTGAGGTACTGGAGCGCATCCAGGGTCTGGCCGTGCTTTCCGATAAGGATGCCCAGGCCTTCGCCGTGGAGGTTCAGAAGAATCCGTTCTTCGTTCATCAGGCATTCCATGGTCACATCCAGGTGCATGCCCTTAAAGACGGAAGCCAGGAATTTCTTGGCTTCTTCTGCCGTTTTGTCCTGTTCTTCCTGTTTGAAGACGAAGTCTTCTCTGCCTTTCTTCTCCGTTTCCTCTGCCTTGGGAGCCGGAGCTTCTTTCGGTGCTTCTGCTTCTTCGGCCGTTTTCTCTTCCGCCGGTGTTTCTTCTGCAGAAGGTGCTTTCGCCTCGGTTTCTTCCTTCGGTGCTTCGGCAGGAGCTGCTTCTTCCTGTTTCGGTTCTTCTGCCGGCACTTCTTCGTCAGGAGCGGAAATGTCCACGACGGCCATCTTCTTATGAATCAGGCCGAAAAGTCCGCTGGAGGGCTGTTCCACTACATGAACCACAGCTTCCTCCCGGCTGATGCCAAGCTGCTTTAAGCCTTCGGCTACGGCTGCTTCAATGGTTTTTGCGGTGATTCTCACTGTTTTCATTTTTTGTCTTCAGCCTCCCCGGAATCTTTGGACTCTTTTGTATCGGAAGGTTCTGTTTTCACAGTTTCTTCCCTGGAAGGAGTATCTGCAGCACTGGATTTCTTTTCTTCTTTCACTGAATCAGCAGAAGGAGCATCCTTTTCTGCAGAGGCTTCTTTGTTTTCTTCTTTGTGCGCTTCTGGGCCATCGTCTTTCTTTCTGACCACTTTCCTGATGACTCTCTTGCGAATCACTTTTTTCTTCTTCGTTTCCTTCAGGTTTTCCTGCTGCACATCGCCATGAACGGTGACAACGCCTTTTTTGGGCTTGCTGCCTTTGAAGCGTTCCGCCATTTCTTCACGGAACATAATGGTCTGCTGTACCAGCTGGTACAGGTTCACCACGATCCAGTAAATGACAAGGCCGCTTGGGAAATTCAGGGACATCCAGCCAATCATAAGAGGCATGACGAGAAGCATGGTCTTCTGGTTTCCCGGTGCGTCTTTCGGCGTGGTCTGCCAGGAAATGACGAAGGTGGATGCGGCGGAAAGGATAGGCAGGATGTAGGTGCTGTCCGGTACGGCCAGACTTTCCAGCCAGAGGAAACTTTCATGGGCCGGGTCGTAGGGGAATCCCTGGAGGGCATAGTAAATGGAAACCAGGAATGGCATCTGGATCAGAAGGGGAAGGCATCCGGACATGGGGTTGGCGCCGTGTTCTTTATAGAGCTTTCCCATTTCTTCCCGAAGTTTCTTCGGGTCGTTTTTGTATTTCTTCTGTACCTGCTGCATCAGAGGCTGGATTTCCTGCATGGCCTTCATGGATTTGATCTGCTTAACGGCCAGGGGAAGGAGAGCGGTCTTGATGATAATGGTCAAAACGATGATGGCAATCCCGTAGCTGGGGAATCCCAGATCATCGGTCAGTTTGTAGGCATACTCCAGGCAGACACGCATGATATCAGCCAGAAATCCCACCAGACTGCTCAGAAGCGGAATCTGAAAATCACTCATTATAACTCCTTGTACGGTCTTCATTTCAACCGTGTAACGGCAGGTCTCTGCATTTCAAAACCTGCTCTGTATGTGGATATGAGCGGGAATCCGCTCTCATTGTTATGGGCATGGAAAAGGATGCCGGAAATTGGGACGCCCGGTGATGCCCTGCGTCCGTGGTACAATGGGTCCTCTGCGGAAGATGTCCGCAGGAAAATCCCTGTTCATTTCTTCTGCCGTGCTGTTTGTGGTACAAAAAAAGCAGCCACATCACGGCAAAGGATCATAACCGCCTTTGCAAAAAGGATTGCAGCGGATAATCCGTTTGACTGCGAGCCAGCTGCCTTTCAGGGCACCGTATTTTTCTATCGCCTGCAGCGCATATTCACTGCAGGTAGGTGTAAACCGGCAGCAGGGAGGTTTCAACGGAGAAATGAAAATTCTGTAAAAGCGTATGAGCGCCATGAGTACAGTTTTCATATCAATGCTCCAGAATCCCGGCTTTTCGCCATAATGCCAGTATCGCTTTTTCCGCTTCCCCATAGCTTGCGCCGGTAAGGAAGGGACTGGCCAGCAGGATGGCTTCATAGTGGGAAGCAAGCTCATGCCTGTGGAGGCGGTAAACCTCCTTCATCAGCCGTTTAGCCCGGTTCCGGGCAAAGGCATGGCCGATTTTCTTCGTAGCCACAAAGCCGATGCGGACATCGCTTCTCCTGGATTTCACCAGGTAGAGAAGCCCCGCCCGGTTGCTGAAACGCTTACCCTGGCGATAAATTCTTCGGTAATCCCTATTCTGTCGTATACGGGAAGAGCGGGGAAGACTGAAATCCGCCTTTCCCTTCTCATCTAGATTAGGCACTTAATACCTTTCTGCCCTTTGCTCTTCTTCTTTTCAGAACAATACGGCCTGCTTTTGTCTTCATACGAGCGCGGAAACCGTGAGTCTGTTTTCTCCAGTGGTTGTTCGGCTGGAATGTCATTTTTGCCATGAGTAACACCTCCTTACATGCTGGCAGTGCCATTTTTCGCACACCATAACAGAATAATTATATACAAGTCGGTGGTACCTGTCAATGAAATTTCCTTGACAAAATATGTGGCACTAAGTGACACTACGGTGCTTACCTGTATTCCCGATGGTTGACGCGGCTTCGCCGCGAGGGTTGAGCCAGCCGCCGGGCTGACGCCCTGGGCTGGTAGGGTTCTGCCTGTGATCGGCTGCGCCTTACAGGCGGGTGGAGGGCTCCCGCCCTCGGGAGTTATAAAGCATCGCTGCGCTGGCGATGTGGGCGCCCTGTCGGGCGCCGTGATATACCGCCTGACGGCGGAAAACTGCCGCGAAGCGGCTTACAAAATGGCGCCGTAAGGCGCCGTACCTCGCCAACACAGTGGTACTATATAACTACCTGGGCCGAAGGCCCTCAACCCATCCGGGAGGCGTCAGCCGGTCCCGGATAGAACCCTTGGGGCCCAGGGCCAAAGGCCCGGCGGCCCCATCAACCCTCAGCCCCGAAGGGGGCTGTCAACCTTCGGGAATACAGCCAAGCGCCGAAAGTGTCATCACTGTCCTCAGCTCCTCCTTGTTTTCCACAGCAGCATGGCGCTTCCGAAAACGATGACCGCCCCGCCTGTCCAGGAAAACAGAGTCAGTCTCTCTCCCCAAAGGAACCAGCCTGCCAGAATGTGGAAAAGGATGCCTGTGTACATGGCAAAGGTCACAATCACCGGCGGTATATGGGTGCATCCCCAGGTCAGAGCCACCTGGGCAAAAAGAGCAGACAGGGACATGAAGAAAATCCACACCCAGTCTACGCCGGAAGGCATTACCATATGGCCTATCATGAGGAGGGCGCCGCCTATCATGGAATAGATTTGGAAATAAAAAACGATTTCTGCGCCCGAGTGGCCTCCCTTTTCTGTGAGCCTGCCGATACAAGTATAGGCCGATGCGGTGCAGAAGGAAGAAATCACACCCAGCAGGGCATATCCGTTGAAAGCCTGGAAATTCCACACCTGCAGCACCACGGCGGCGCCGGCGGCAATGGTAATAAGCCAGGGCAGCACCTTTCCCGAAGGGGTGGTGTGTAAGAAAATGGGAGACAGGATGCACATGAAGAAAGCGGAAAGCTGCACCAGAATTTCCGCGTCCCCCAGCTTGAGTCCCGGAAGGCTGTAGAAAAAGAGAAGGATGCCGAATCCGCCGAAAAGGCCCCGAAGGTGAAGGAGGAGCCTGTCTTTGCCGGAAAAGACGGCTTTCCCTTCATGCATGGCAATGAGGGGAATGAAAAGAAGGCCCGCCAGCCCGCGGATAAAGGTAATTTCTCCCATTCCCAGAGGGGCGAGCACCTTGGCGCTCACGTCCATGACGGTAAATAAAAAGGCCGCCAGTATGGAGGCGGTAATGCCCAATGTCATTTGTCCTTTCATGTGGTTCCTGTCTTTCGTAGCTAATGTCTCTTGGGGTAATGGCTCTTATCGGTGCTTACCTGTATTCCCGAAGGTTGACACGCCTGCGGCGCGAGGGTTGAGCCAGCCGCCGGGCTGACGCCCTGGGCTGGCAGGGTTCTGCCTGTGATCGGCTTCACCTTACAGGCGGGCTCCGGGCTTACGCCCTCGGGAGTTATAAAGCATCGCTGCGCTGGCGATGTGGGCGCCTTTCGGCGCCATTTTGTATGCCGCTTTGCGGCAGTGCGGCTTTCGCCGCCGGCAGGCGGCATGTATACTGGCGCCGCAGGCGCCGTACCTCGCCAGCGCAGCGGTATTATATAACTCCCTGGGCCGAAGGCCCTGAACCCATCCGGGAGGCGTCAGCCGGTCCCGGATAGAACCCTTGGGGCCCAGGGCCAAAGGCCCGGCGGCCCCATCAACCCTCACGGCGAAGCCGTGTCAACCTTCGGGAATACAGCCGCCCGCCGAAATCGCATAAAAAAAGCAGTCCCCCAAGGACTGCTTTTTTTATGCGTCTCAACTATGCCAATCAGTTGCCGAATTCGTCTTTGCCGCCTACCTGCTGAGGCTGCACCTTCACATACTTAATCTGTTCGCACACACATTTATCCTTCATTTTGTACAGTTCCGGAATAAATTCCATCATCTTATTGAAGGTATCATCGTTAATGGAATACTTGGTCCACAGGCCCTCTCTCCTGGCATTTACCACCTTGGCTTCAATCAGGATCTTCATATGATAAGACAGGGTGGACTGGGACAGGGTGAAATTTGACAGAATGTCACAGGCAGACATTTCACGGCAGGACAGCATATCCACAACCCGGAGACGGGTCTCGTCGGAAAGCGCCTTGAAAATAGTGGCAAACTCTTTATAACTCGGTTGGAAATCCATAATAAACCCCTTTTCTACAGCTCATTCTTTTACATTTATAATTATTATTTATAGACTTAATGGCGCCACGACCATGACGAATCGACACATTTAAATCTATTTTTGTCCATTTTATAATATCATCCTGTTCTTGTCAATCCAATTTCATCGATTTAGTGCAAATTATTTCTATTTATTTCCTCCGTCTCTTTTTACCCACGAAAAAGGACCTGCCGCAGCAGGCCCTTTCAGGTGGATTATATAAGGGTAAGCCCTCTTACGCAAATTACATACCAGCCAGCATGAAGTAACGGACTTCGATGTACACGCTGGTTACGATCAGGGACATAATCATCAGTGGGAAGCACCATTTCATGAAGGTGCCGAAGGAAATATTATGTCCTTCCTTCGCTGCAATAGCCACCATGATAACGTTCGGGGAAGCACCGATCATGGTACCGTTGCCGCCGAAGCAGGCGCCGGTAGCCAGAGCCCACCACATGTAGTCCGCATGGGGCAGGTTCATGAGAGCCTGCATATCCTTGATCAGCGGAATCATGGTTGCGGTGAAAGGAATGTTATCAATGAAGGCAGAAGCCACACCGGAGAGCCAGAGAATCATGTAGGTAATGAGGTGGTTGTCCCCGTTGGCCAGAGCAACGCCCCAGGAAGCGATGGCTGTAATGACGCCGGCATTTTCCATGCCGCCTACCAGAATGAAGAGGCCCATGAAGAAGAACAGGGTATCCAGATCTACTTCCTTCATCGCTTCTTCCGGATTGATATGGCAGGCCAGCATAGCAACTACGCCGCCGGTCATGGCGATGGTGGCAGACTGCAGTCCGAAACGGGAATGAAGAACGAAGCCTACGATGGTGAGGCCCAGGACGATGAGGGACCGTTTGAAAATCATCTTGTCTTCCACAGCGGACATGACATCGATGGCATCAATCTGTTCCTGAGGAAGGTGTCCATGGGGCAGCTCTTTTCTGAAGATAAAGAGAATGCCGATGAGGGTTGCTATAATGGTAATAACAACCACCGGAGCCAGATTGATAAGGAAATCATTGAAATCCAGATGGGTGGCAGAACCGATCATAACGTTCGGCGGGTTGCCAATCATAAGAGCCGTACCGCCTACGTTGCACATGAGGATTTCTGAAACCAGAACCGGCACCGGAGAAATCTTCAGCATACGGCAGAGGGAAATGGTCATCGGTGCAATCAGAAGGGCTGCGGTCACAGAATCGATGAGGGAAGCACCTACGGCTGTCACACAGGACAGGAGTACCAGAAGTTCCCTCGGGGAACCCTTGGACCTCTTCATAGCCCATAGAGCCAGCACCCGGAAGAAACCGGACTTCTTCACCACAGAAATCAGAATCATCATGCCTGCCAGAAGACCGAGAGTATTCCAGTCGATATATTTTCCGAAAGCTTCCGACTGGGTCACATACCCGGCATAAATCATTGCGCCGCCGCCGACCAATGCGCAGATAGTTCGCGGGAACTTTTCAGACATGATACCCACATAGGTGAGACAGAAGATGATGACGGCTAGGTAGAATTGAAATGTAGTCATGAAATACCTGAACTCCTCTCACTGCCCTGAAAAGGGTCGTAGATTTTCATTGGGAATGAGGGACCGCGTTCCTCCGGACCCTTCCTTTTCCGGAACTGCGGAATGTGAAATCACGACGTCCCCGATGAAGAAACACCACATCGCTTGATAGTTTTATTCTAACACAATGCATGGAAGAAATAAATAATACACAGCGAGGAAGATGAAAATTGATATATAAAATTTAATTTATGATTATCATAAATCATTTTTATTACTTATATGTCTATGGATTTATGGGCACGCCTGCAGTGTGGAGGTTCATTGGACACACCTTCGGTGTGAAGGTTCAGAGGGTTCAGAAGGTTCAAAAGGTTCAGAGGGTGGTGGTGGCGGCTGACGCCGCAGATTATAAAAAAGCCGGCCCGCGCCCTCCGTCATTTCGACCGTAGTGGAGCGGAGCGGAACGGAGTGGAGAAATCTCCCTCCTCTGATGGTACGGGCAGCATTACGGCAGGAGATCTCTCGACTCAGAGTATCATCGGAGCGGTTTGCATCTACCCCCATACCGGCACATCCTCCCGCTCGAGATGACGATGCTGGCGGGCACCATTGGACACACCTGCGGCGTGAGGGTTCACAGGGTGCAGAAGGTTCAAAAGGTTCAGAGGGGAAGGTTGACGGCCCTTCGGGCCGAGGGTTGTGGCCGCCTGTCGGCGGCGGGTTGTGTTTCGCTTCGCTCAGGGGGCAGGGATAAGGGTTCTTAAGATGGACCGGCCCTAGGGGCCGGAGGGTTCTTAAGTTTGACGGCCTTTCAGGCCGAGGGTTTCGGATTGCCCTTACGGGCAATGCTTATAAAGTAAGCGTTACGGATTTACCTTTCTGTGTCATACGTTATGATAGGCATTCTGCGGATTAGCTCACTGCGCTCGCCACCCCCCTATCCGGGCTGCGCCGAACTGCCCCCTGTTCAGGGGGCAGAATAGGTTTCTATGCTTCCCTGCAGAGACATGGCTCCATTGCTAAGCATCCATAGTGCCCCCGCTTGCGGGGGAAAGGTGGTGGCGCCAGCCACCAAAGGGGGGAAACGCCGAAATGGTACCTGAAGTATATGACTCGCTGTTTTTTCCCTCATATCTCTCGTTTCCCCTTGAGGGGAAGTCCCGCGAAGCGGGAAAGGGTGTACGGGGCAGAGCACCGATAGGATGCTCCATCGCGGTCCTGACCGCCAATCGGCGGCCCCCTGAGCGAAGCGATGCACAAAATGTAGTGAGTCGTTTCCCCTTTAGGGCGATAAGACATAGAATAAGAATATCATAATCATTCTTACCACCGTCCACCCCTTCGCCACTTCGTGGCCCTCTTCCCCTAAAGGGGACGCAAGAGGCGTTACGGGATTAACTTTCAGTGTCATATGGCAAAATAATCATTCTGCGGATTGGCTCGGTGCGCTCGCCACCAAAGGGGCCGACGCCGCAGGTCTCGAAAGGCTCTTATTTCCACGCAAAAAATCCTGCAGCGGGAAACTGCAGGATTTGATGACTGGCAGGGGTAGGTGGAGTCGGACCACCGATAACGGAGTCAAAGTCCGTTGCCTTACCGCTTGGCGATACCCCCATATAAAGGAATCGGCGGGCCAGGGGCCCTCATTCCCTGTTTTCAGGTAAAAAAAAATGGGGCGAGTGGTGGGGCTCGAACCCACGCATAACGGAGCCACAATCCGCCGTGTTAGCCGCTTCACCACACCCGCCACATATGGAGTCATATGACAGGCGTCATATGACGTTGTTTATTGTACCATAAGCCTGTAACTGAGTCAAGAAATTATTTTAAGCCAAAAAATGACAGCCACCCCTCCGCCCTGGCACCGCTGTCTGCCTTCGCAATAGGAAACTTTCTCCATTCCGTGTATAATAATAAACAAACCATGACCCTGCCGGGTCCTGGGAAATCTGACAATCGAGGTGCATGTGTATGGAAAAGAAAGCTTTCCATGAAAGAACAATTGATGAATTTCTGGATGATTTGGGAAGCGGCTCTCCGGCCCCCGGCGGCGGAGCCGCTGCAGGACTTCTTGGCGCCCAGGCCTGCGCCCTGGCAGAAATGGTATGCCATCTCACCGAGTCCAATAAGAATTACGCAGAGTTTCATGAAAAGGCCAAAGAATACGCTTCCCTGTTCAACATGGCCCGTTCCATATTTCTGGATCTCATGGACGAAGATGCCGCCAATTTCCTTGACCTCATGAAAACCCTCCGCTCCATCCGCAGCCTTCCCCTGGAAAAGCGGCAGGAGGAACAGCTGAAGGCCTTCAAAAAAGCCATCGCCGTACCCCAGCAGATGGCCCAGACTATGAGCGAACTTCTCCCCAGCTTCACCAACCTGCTGCTGAAGGGCAACCAGAATGCCCTGAGCGACTCCATCATGGCCGCCCAGAGCGCCATCGCCTGCATTCAGGCTTCCATTATCAATGTAAAAATCAATATGAAATATATTGATGATGAATTCTATGAACATGAAATGAAAGATACCATCACCAGCTGGGAAAATGCCGTATCCGCCATCGATGCGGTGCTGACTTACCAGGTGGATTTGTAAGAAGGGACGCTCTTGGACACGCCCCTTTGGGGCGTGAGGGTTCAAGCGCCTTTCGGCGCTCGGGTTCAGAAGGTTCAGAAGGTTCAGAGGGGAAGGTTGACGGCCCTTCGGGCCGAGGGTTGTGGCCGCCTGT
>ERZ773188.391-NODE-391-length-55276-cov-7.279314_pt1 | contig 55276 bp, 49 predicted proteins | sample MGYA00581011_ERZ773188 | MGnify/ENA primary metagenome ERZ773188 (study PRJEB29015, sample SAMEA2737798) | human gut metagenome | biome: human gut; feature: human-associated habitat; material: faeces | place: China | collected 2012 ...
GTCTTGCGTGGATTCCCTGTGCATCTGTTACTACATACTTAAATTCTTTCATGATTCAACACTCCTGTTCTTTAAAAAATATTTAGAAAATTAATAAGTTACTACTCTGCTTTCAATGGCTTTTTGAGTAATACAATTCCCGCCATTGCTACGACAGCTCCTACAACCAATGCTATCAAAAACATCAATGGATTGTCAATAATTCCGATGACAAAAATTCCTCCATGCGGAGCTCTTGATCCGCATCCAAACATCATGGATAATGCGCCTGCTATTGCAGAACCAACTATACATGGCGGAATGATTCGAAGCGGATCAGATGCTGCAAATGGAATGGCTCCTTCTGTGATAAAAGAAAGTCCCATGATGTAGTTTGTGATACTTGTCTGCTGTTCACCCTTTGTGAAACGGTTTTTAAAAAATGTGGTGGCAAGTGCGATTGCGATCGGTGGAACCATACCTCCGATCATAACAGATGCCATAATATCAAACTGTCCACTTGCGATGGATGCCGTTCCAAATACATATGCCGCTTTGTTGAACGGTCCGCCAAAATCAATGGACATCATACCTGCAAGAACCGCTCCCAGAAGCATCTTGCTGGATTCTCCCATTCCGGAAAGGACATTATTCAGCCAGGTGTTAAATGCTCCAACCGGTGGGTTTACGATAAAGATCATAAATGCTGCCATGATCAGAATCCCAAAGAATGGATACAGAAGAACCGGTTTTGTCCCTTCCAGAGTTTTCGGAAGCTTGTCAAACAATTTCTTCAATCCGATCATCAGGTATCCTGCTGCAAATCCGGCGATCAGTGCACCGAAGAATCCGGATGAAATCCATGCGTCTTCTGCAAGGAATACAGAAGTTCCGGCTTTTGCAAGAAGTCCGCCTACAATACCAGGCATCAATGCCGGTCTGTCACCAATTGCCATTGCAATATAACCGGCAAGGATCGGGAACATCATCCCAAACGCTGTATTTCCAACGGTGTTGAAGAATTTTGCAAGTGGAGTTCCACTACCAAATGCTGCTGTACCTGCATTTGCACCGTCAACCAGAAAAGAAAGTGCGATCAGGATTCCACCGCCGATTACGAACGGAAGCATATGGGATACTCCATTCATCAGACTCTTATAAATCTTGCGTCCGATGGTATCTCCGTCAGATGACGCACCACCCTCTTCTGTTGCTCCACCCTTGCTGTGATAAACTGGAGCATTTCCACTCAAGGCACGTTCGATCAGCTCCTGTGCTTTGTTGATTCCGTCAGATACCTTTGTACTGATCAGCGGCTTGCCATCAAATCTTGCCATTGCGACATCCTTGTCGGCTGCAATGATGATACAGTCACAGGCAGCGATTTCTTCCGGTGTTAGTACGTTCTTGGCACCACCAGATCCGTTTGTTTCTACCTTGATGGTAACTCCCATTTCTTTCGCTTTCTTTTCCAGACCTTCCGCCGCCATGTAAGTATGGGCGATACCGGTCGGGCATGCGGTAACTGCGAGGATCTGATACGGTTTTGCAGATGCATCCGCCGGAGCTTCTGCTTTTTCTTCTGCTTCTTCCGGGAATTTTTCTTTCTCGGCTGCATCAACATAAGCAAGAAATTCATCAACATCCTTTGCATGAAGCAGCTTGTTTCTGAAATCCTCATCCATCAGAAGCATGGACAGACGACTGAGTACTTCCAGATGTACATTGTCCTCTGTATTCGGTGCTGCGATCAGGAAAATAAGGTATGCCGGTTCTCCGTCCAGAGAATCGTAATCTACACCCTCCGGAAGTACCATGGCTGCAAGTCCCGGTGCGCTTACCGCTTCAGTCTTGCCATGCGGGATTGCAATGCCTTCACCAATTCCTGTAGTTCCTTCTTCTTCTCGTTTAAAGACGGTTTCACGATAGGTGTCAATGTCATTGATGTTCCCGCCTTCTGCCATCAGATCGACCATTTCACGGATGACCTGCGCTTTGGAGTCTGCCTTGCCATCGAGGCAAATACTTTGCTTTTTGAGTAAGTCTGTAATCTTCATCTTGTCATTCCTCCCATTTGCTTTTATATATGGTACACTTCTGCCGGTTCTCCAAGAAGTGCAACAATCTCATCTCTTGTAGCGAGCCACGAACAGAATGCCGAAGCGCTTCCTGCCGCCACACCCAGGCGGAATGCTTTTTCCATATCTTTTGTATTCAGATATCCGGTAATAAATCCTGCCACCATAGAATCACCTGCGCCAACAGAATTGACAACCTTTCCTTTCGGAGGCATGGTCTCATAGACTTTTCCATCCTTTGTCACAAGGATCGCTCCGTCACCTGCCATGGATACCAGTACATGCTGTGCTCCAAGTGCCTGTAACTTCTTCGCATAAATGATGATGTCTTCTTTTCTCTTCAGTTCTACGTTAAACATCTCACCTAACTCATGGTTGTTCGGTTTGATCAGAAACGGATGATATTTCATAACTTTTAAAAGAAGATCCTTGGTTGCATCCACTACAAAACGAATTTCTTTTCCGGAAAGTCTCTCCAGGATTCTCTCATAAATATCTTCCGGCAGAGTATTCGGAATACTTCCTGCAAGGATCAGTACATCGCCTTCTTCCAGCTTATCCAACTTTTCATATAATGCCTGAATTGCTTCTTCTGTGATAACCGGTCCCTGTCCGTTGATCTCAGTCTCAGTTCCTGCATTGATCTTTACATTGATTCGGCTATTACCTTCTTTTAACGGGATAAAATCTGTCTCACATCCGAACTCTTCCAGCATCTTTTCCAGTACATCTCCGGTAAATCCTGCCTTGAATCCAAGCGCTTTGCTCTTAAGTCCCAGATTGGAAAGGATCACAGATACGTTGTTTCCTTTTCCTCCCGGATAAATATGTTCGCTTGTTGTCCGGTTGATCTCTCCCGGGATCAGCTGATCTGCCTGTACCACATAGTCCAAAGACGGGTTAAATGTCACTGTGTAAATCATTATTTTGCAACCTCCACAATATTTTTATATTTGTTAAATGTAGCATCCTTAAGCTTTGTTGTAATGATGTCCACTGCATCCAGTTCTGAAAATGTTACCGGTGCTACCTGACCGAATTTGGTTGAATCTGCAAGGATGTAAGCCTTTGCGCTTCTTAAGATCGCCATCTCTTTGATCGCAGCCTCCCGGATATCCGGTGTGGTGCATCCACTCTCTATATGAATCCCATTGGTTCCGAAGAATCCTTTTGTGAAATGGTATCTTCCCAGGGTTTTCATTGCTTCCTCTCCGACCAGTGCCAGCGTTGCTTCTTTTAATTCCCCACCGATCAGATAAACTATACAACCTTTCTGTGTCAGCTTCTTCGCATGCATGATTCCGTTTGTCACATACACAGCGTCCTGCTCTGTCAGGAAATCAATCAGGAAATCAGTGGTTGTCCCTGCATCGATATAGACGAAATCATCTTTTTCAATCAGAGATGATGCATACTTTCCGATCTGCACCTTTTCATCAATGTTCAGATCCTGTCTGACTGCAACAGATTCATCTCTGGTGTACTGCGCCATATTGACTGCGGTTGCACCACCATGTACCTTGATCAGCTTTCCTTTTTTATGAAGTGTTGTCAGATCTCTTCGTATCGTTGACTCTGACATATCCAGAAGCTCGGTCAGTTCCTGAACAGTGATTGTCTTGTGTTCATTCACTAATTTCAGAATTTCACTGAATCTTTCTTCTGCAAGCACTTATCTCACCTCCATTTCGACTGGTTATGACTGATTTATTCAATTGTATTTTATGTTTCAGTCATTTTCAATCATTTATTTTCTTTTTCATTCATCTTTAGTTTTAATATATCGCCTTTTTCAGTCAAAGTCAATCATTTTCAGCCATAAATAACTACCAAAAAAATAGGGATGATTTTGTGCATTTTTATGGGTGTGGAATCGGTGGTGCCAAAGTTCCGACTTGTGTTTCATCTCCATTGCACTCAACGGAATTGGAAATGGATATAGTCGGAACGGAACTCTGGCTTCTACGTTACTGGCAAAATGCAGCAAAAGGCTTTGTTTAACCTAACCAAATGCAAATTTATACTTTTCTCTTATATGCAAAAAAGCCAAAGCACTTTTTTAAGTTATATCGAATGATAACTTATCTTTAAGTACTTTGACTTTTTATTTAGGCAAAATCAAACAGGGATAACTGATTGGTCTCCGGGAGGTCGCCCAGCAAACCCATATCTGCCATCAAGTCAACCAATGTCTTGCTGACTTTTGTTCTCTGACGGAAATCGTCTTTAGAGAGGTATGGTCCGTCTTTAGCGGCAATTTCCATAGCCTCGGCGGCTTTATCGCCCATGCCGTCAATGGTGTTGAACGGTGGAAGGAGCTTATCGCCGACGATCTGGAACTTGGATGCTTTGGATTTGTAGATATCGATCGGTAAAAAATCAAATCCTCTGGCATACATTTCCAGTACATTTTTCATATCTTTTAAGGTATCCTGATCTTTTTTACTGAGCTGATTGAGTTCTGCTCTTCTTTTATATTCTTTCATATGGTAGAGAAGTTTTTCTTTTCCCTGTCCCATCAGTTCGTAAGAAAATGCAGATGCACGGATTCCGAAGTATGCCGCATAATAGGCAAGCGGATAATTGATCTTGCAGTAGGCAATCCGGTATGCCATCATGACATAAGCTGCAGCATGGGCTTTCGGGAACATGTATTTGATCCGCTCACAGGACCAGATATACCATTCCGGCACGTCATGCTCCAGCATATCTTTTTTAAACTGTGACCACTCTTTACATTTTCCTTTTGCGACGGTTCCTTTACGCACACGTTCCATGATTGTGAAGGATTCTTCACTTTCAACACCTTTGTTGATCAGATAAGTCATGATATCATCACGGGTACAGATTGCCGTGGAAATGGTTGCCTTTCCTTCTTCAATCAGGGTCTGTGCATTGTTCAGCCACACATCTGTTCCATGAGACAGACCTGAAATACGGATCAGGTCCGAAAGCGTCTTTGGCTTGGTATCAATTACCATCTGGATAACAAAATCTGTACCAAACTCCGGGACTCCCAGACAACCAAGCGGACATCCGTCGATGTCCTCCGGTGTGATACCGAGCACCTCTGTTCCTGCAAAAAGTCCCATTACACCTGGATCATCCAATGGAATATCAGTCGCTTTAAATACATTATTCACTCCATCGTATTTATTGTCCATCGCATCGGAATTGATCAGCTCTTCCAGCGTTTTGATCATGGTCGGATCATCGTGTCCGAGAATATCCAGTTTCAAAAGGTTGTGGTCGATGGAATGATAATCAAAATGAGTGGTGATAATATCGGTCGTCATATCATTTGCCGGATGCTGGATTGGAGTGAAAGAGTTAATGTCCTCTCCATGCGGAAGAACCACAATTCCCCCCGGATGCTGTCCGGTACTTCGGCGGATTCCGGTACAGCCAGCTACGATACGATCGATCTCGCAGTTTCGCTTACGGTCACCACGCTCCTCATAATAATTCTTCACATATCCATAAGCCGTCTTTTCTGCAAGTGCGGCAATGGTTCCGGCACGGAAGGTCTGACCTTTTCCGAAAATAACCTCCGTATACTTATGCGCTTTACTCTGGTAATCTCCGGAGAAGTTCAGGTCGATATCCGGCTCTTTGTTTCCCTTGAATCCAAGGAAAGTCTCAAATGGAATATCAAATCCGTCTTTGACCAGCTTCTGTCCACAGACCGGACAGTTCTTATCCGGCATATCGTGTCCACAGCCACCCACATATTTTTTCACTTCTTCCGAATCAAAATCACTATAGTGGCAATTGCTGCAATAGTAATGTGGAACCAGAGGATTGACCTCCGTAATTCCTGCCATAGTTGCAACGAATGAAGATCCTACCGAACCACGGGATCCTACCAGGTAACCATCCTCGTTGGATTTCCATACCAGCTTCTGCGCAATGATATACATAACCGCAAATCCATTGGAAATGATGGAATTCAGTTCTCTTTCCAGTCGTTCATGTACGATCTCCGGAAGGGGATCCCCGTACATAGAATGGGCTTTATTATAACAGATATCTCGCAGCATCTGGTCGGAATTCTCAATAACCGGAGGACACTTATCCGGGCGGACCGGAGAAATCTTCTCGATCATATCCGCGATCAGATTGGTGTTCCTGATCACAACTTCATACGCTTTTTCCGAACCAAGGTAGGCAAATTCATCCAGCATTTCCTCCGTTGTACGAAGGTATAGTGGTGCCTGCTTATCGGCATCTCCAAATCCTTTTCCTGCCATGATGATCCGGCGGTATACCTCATCTTCCGGATCCATGAAATGTACGTCACAGGTTCCCACGACCGGTTTGTGGAACTGCTCCCCAAGATGCACGATCTTCCGGTTCAGATCCATGATATCTTCCATAGAATTGACCGAAGTTACTTTGTCACTCTCTACCATAAATGCATTGTTTCCAAGCGGCTGGATTTCCAGATAGTCATAAAAATCCACGATCTTCGCGATCGTTTCATCCGGCTTTCCATCCAGAAGTGCACGGTAAAGCTCTCCGGCTTCGCAGGCACTTCCCACGATCAGACCTTCCCGGTGCTCATTTAGCACACTTTTCGGGATACGGGGTCTGCGATTATAGTAAACCAGATGGGATGCAGAAACAAGCTGATACAAATTCACACGACCAATGTCATTTCTTGCAAGAATAATGACATGATAAGTCGGAAGCTTTTTAATAGAATCCGGGTTCAGATTCCCAAATTCATTAACTTTTGCAAGCGTTGTCAGTTCCCGTTCTTTGAGCATCTGCACAAATTTCACAAAGATTTCTGCCGTGCAGCCTGCATCATCAACTGCGCGGTGATGATTCTCCAGGGAAATATTTAAAGCTTTTGCAACGGTATCCAGCTTGAAACGGTTCAGTGCCGGAAGAAGAACACGGGCAAGTGCAACGGTATCTACATAAGTAAAATCAGCCTCAATCTTCTGCCTTTTGCAGTTCTGCTCGATAAATCCCACATCAAAAGAAGCATTATGCGCCACCAGAACCGCATCGCCAATAAATTTTATAAACTGCGGCAAGATCGTCTCAATATCCGGCGAATCGATGACCATCTCATCGGTGATGCCGGTAAGTTCCGTGATACGGAACGGGATCGGACGTTTCGGATTGACAAAGGTACTGAACTTATCTGTGATCTTCCCGTCTTCCACTTTTACCGCGCCAATCTCGATGATCCGGTCAGTCACAGCGGAAAAACCGGTTGTCTCGATATCGAATACCACGTAAGTGCCTTCCAGATCCTGTCCCTTTTCGTTCTCTGCGATCTTAGTCAGATCATCTACCAGATATCCTTCCACTCCATAAATAACTTTAAATGGATCATCTTTATCCAGATCCTCGATCACATGATTGGCATCGGTAAACCCCTGCACCACACCATGATCGGTGATCGCAATCGCCGGGTGCCCCCAGTCATGTGCTCGCTTTACCAGATCTTTTGCCTCAGAAACACCATCCATATCGCTCATCTTGGTATGGCAGTGAAGCTCCACGCGTTTTTCCGGATACTTGTCTTTTCTTGTTACACGGAAATCCGAAGTTTTGCGGATTCCGGTTACAGAACCAATGGTCAGCTCTCCATCAAATTTATCAATCGTCGTAACTCCTTTGATTTTCAGAAATACACCTTTTTTAATCTCCGCAAGCAGATCCGGGAGCTGGTCATTGCGGGTAAACATCTTGACCATGATCGTGTCGGTAAAGTCGGTCACGGCAAACATGACGATTGTCTTTTCGTTCCGGATCTCACGGGTATCAAAGCTGATCACCTGTCCCCGGAAAGTAATCTCACCCATCTCTCCGGTAACTGTCTTCAGCTCGATCGGCATATCGTCAAAGTCCCGTCCATAGATTACGTTCGGGTCATCGGAGCGCTTGAGCGGATAATCCCGACGCACAAAGCTTCCCTTGCCACTTTTGAACCCACTGGACTTTCCTGCAAATTCCTGCTTTTTCGGAGTCTCCGGTTTCTTCTGTTCCTGTTTATTCTGCGTACTTGATGCATCTGCTTCTTTAGCGGCATCTTCTGCTTTTTCCGCTTTCTTCTTTGATATGCCTTCCGTTTCTTTTGCTTTTGCCGCCTCTTCCGTGGCATGCTGTGCCTGCAGCTTCTGATTCCTTTCCCTGATCGCATCTACTTCCTGCTGAAGCTGCATTTCATTGAATTTCTTGTATTTGCTCTCTCCTACTTCTTCATAATCAATTTCTACATCCACCGGCACGTGGAAACGGTTCTCAAAGACATCCTTCAGATAGCTGGTGATCTCGCTGGTCTTTCCCTCTGCAACAATCGTGTCCGCCATAGTCAGACACATAGTACGCTCCCCTTCGAAGCGGCACTTTGCCTTCTGGAACATATTTTTCTCCAGCACACTTTTCTGCTCCAGCTCAAAAAGAATACTCTCCTTGTAGGCATGCATCAGGTTCTCCGGCGTATACTGCTCGGAAAGCCGGTATTCCTCGATGATCGTCACCGGAATATTTCCCTGCGAAAACAGCTGTTCCTCAATCTGGTTCTCCACATAACATACCGTTTTCTTCGGGATCAGATGGGTACTGTAAATATAAACCTTGATATGATTTCTGGCTGAAGTGGAGGTGATTTTCGTCACCTCCACCTTTTCAAACAGCATATGGCTGTCGTTATCGATATTCAATGTTGGAAACACATCAAAAAATAGCTTTGTCATCTTCTATTCGCCCCAATGTTCCAGTTCATTACGAAGTGCATCTAAAAGTTCATCCTCTTTTACCTTGCGGATGATCTCTCCTTTTTTGATCAGAAGTCCTTCCCCAATTCCCCCTGCGATTCCAAGATCAGCCTCTCTTGCTTCTCCAGGACCATTTACCACGCATCCCATCACTGCAACCTTGATATCAAGTGGATATTCAGCAACCATCGTCTCTACTTTATTGGCAAGTCCGATCAGATCAATCTTGGTACGTCCACAGGTCGGGCAGGATACAACTTCAATTCCTCCTTTTCTAAGTCCCAGTGCTTTCAGGATCAGTTTTGCACTCTTGATCTCTTCTAATGGATCCCCTGTCAGCGATACACGAATCGTATCTCCGATTCCCTGATAAAGGATGATTCCAAGTCCTACTGAAGATTTAATATTGCCTGAAAGCAGCGTCCCGGACTCGGTGATTCCCACATGCAACGGATACGGGCATTTCTTTGCGATCAGCTCATGCGCTTTTACACACATCATGACATCTGAAGACTTAATACTGACCACCAGATTGTCATATCCCATGTTCTCGATCATGTGTACCTTGTCAAGTGCACTTTCCACGATTCCCTCTGCAGTCACGCCACCATATTTTTCCAGAAGGTTCTTCTCCAGCGAACCACTGTTCACCCCGACACGGATCGGAATCTCGTATTCTTTTGCTTTCTCCACAACCGCACGGACTCTGTCCTCACTTCCGATATTCCCCGGATTGATACGGATTTTATCTGCACCGTTTTCAATTGCAGCGATCGCAAGACGATAATCAAAATGTATATCTGCAACCAGTGGAATATGGATTTGTTTCTTAATCTCTTGTAAAGCCTGTGCTGCTTCCATATTCGGAACTGCACAGCGGATAATCTCGCATCCTGCCTTTTCCAGAGCAAGAATCTGTGCAACTGTAGATTCCACGTCCTCTGTCTTTGTATTTGTCATGGACTGGATCGCTACCGGATTGCCTCCACCGATCTTTCTTCCTCCGATATTTATTACTTTTGTCTCCTTCCTTGTCATCTGCTTTTAACCTCCTGTTCTCACACAAAACCCTCTGCCTGCGGACTTTCGTGCCCACAGAGAGAGGGTTCTCTTTATTTGTCTGCTTTTTCAAAAATTATCTGGTCCCCATAATCCCACTCGGTAAGTGTAAGCTCGGTTCCGTCCACACTGTAATTGAATGTAGTGAGTACAGAATTGATCGCCTGCTCTACTTCCGATGCAGTTACATTATCACCAAGTTCTTTCGCTGTCTCATCCAGCTCTTCCTGCTTCACAGTAAATGTAATCTGCTTTGCCTTGATATCCAGTGTATATCCAAGTTCCACATCCACATCCTTACCATCGATCAGGTTCTTCCAGTCAAGCTCTGCTTCATTATGGTCATCTACTTCCAGTATCATATCACTCTCATCATGCTTCCACTTTCCTTCCAGCGGATTTCCGAAAAATCCCTGGTAAATGAAATATCCAGCCACGATAATGATCAGAACGGTCGTAATTCCTGTCACATAGTTCCACACACGGCTTCTTTTATCTTCATCATTCTTTGCAATAATCATAGAATTAAGCCCTCCACATCATGTCAATCTTATAATTCATTATACGGGTTTTAACTTTCACTGTCAACGGGGACTGCAAAGAAGAAGATTCAATGTGACTGACGCCATAAAAATCTTATATTCAATTACTGAATATGCGGAAATACCGGTTTGAGTGCCGGATAAATCTGACGGAACTCCTGGTATCTCTTTTCGTATTTTTCAACCAGTTCTGCTTCCGGTTCTACGGTATCTACAATCTTAACCAGCTTGTCAGCTGCTGCTTCTACGCTTTCGTATTCGCCGCATCCGACTGCTGCAAGGATTGCACCTCCAAGTGCCGGTCCTTCTTCGCTCTCGATGATATCCACTTTCAGGTTCATGATATTGGCGATCATCTTTCTCCAAAGAGGACTCTTTGCTCCACCACCGCAGATCTTGGTACGTTCAATCTTGATTCCAAGGCTTTTTGCAACTTCAAGGGAATCACGGAGTGCAAATACAACTCCTTCCAATACTGCCTGCATCATATCTGCTCTTGTGGTATCCATCGTCATACCGGTAAAGGTAGCTCTTGCATATGGATCATTGTGCGGTGAACGCTCTCCCATCAGATATGGAAGATAGAACACATGGTTCTCACCTAGCTTTGTAATATCTTTCTGCTCTGCAGCAAAATCATCCGTGTGAAGAATCTCTTCTGCCCACCATTTATTGCAGGATGCAGCACTTAACATGCATCCCATCAGATGATAATGACCGTCTGCATGTGCAAAAGAATGCAGAGCATTGTTCTTATCTACGCCGAAGTTTGCACTGGAAATAAAGATGGTTCCGGATGTTCCAAGGGAAATGTTACATCTTCCGTCACCAACTGTTCCTGTTCCGACAGCTGCAGCTGCATTATCGCCTGCTCCTGCAATAATTTTTACATTTTCAGAAAGTCCGAGTTCTGCTGCTACTTCCGGCTTCAGACTTCCTACGACTTCGTAACTTTCATAAAGCTTCGGAAGCTGTTCTTCTGTTACGCCGCAGATGTCCATCATTTCTTTGGACCAGCATTTGTGTTCTACATCCATCAGAAGCATGCCGGATGCATCCGAATAATCAGAGCAGAAGCTTCCTGACAGGCAGTATGCCAGATAATCTTTTGGAAGCATGATTTTTGTGATCTTTGCAAAATTCTCCGGCTCATTTTTCTTTACCCACAGGATCTTCGGTGCGGTAAATCCAGTAAATGCAATGTTTGCTGTGTATTTAGAAAGCGTTTCTTTTCCGATCTCGTTATTCAGATAATCCGTCTCTTCTGTGGTACGTCCATCATTCCAGAGAATTGCCGGGCGGATGACCTGGTCGTCTTTATCCAGAATGACCAGTCCGTGCATCTGTCCACCAAAGCTGATTCCTGCAACCTGGCTCTTATCACACTCAGAAGTCAGTTCTTTGATGCCTTCTACGGACTGGGTAAACCAGTCTTCCGGATGCTGTTCTGACCAGCCCGGATGTGGGAAGTATAATGGGTATTCTTTTGAAACAATTTTTTTGATGTCGCCTTTTTCATCCATTAACAGAAGTTTTACTGCGGATGTTCCAAGGTCTACGCCTATATAGAGCATAATGTTCCTCCTTGTTAGGGTTTTTATATCAACCTGACGGATTCGAGGGATTGTGACCAGATTATAGAAAATAAATATTGCATCTTCCAATCGGCAAAGCATTCCGATGAGCCTCTTAGGGCGGAAATTGTGTCCGCAATGGCTTCCACAATTTCTGAGTCTCATCTTCATTGCCTCAAATGGAATCTGCCATATTTATTTTCTATAATCTGGTCCTCAAGACATTGAACCGCCTGCTTGAAACATAAATCCTGTTTTTAATTCGTGTTTCTTTGTACTATAAAGGGGCGGGTTCATTCAGCCGCCCCTTATATGATTGTGTATAGTTTTAATTAGCCCCAAGGATTTTCTGTTGGGTAACGTACACCTTTTGGCTGGTTGTAGCCGATTTCGTCTACCGGTACTCCGATGTATTTGAATACTTCGTAAAGTGCTTTTCCGTAATGTCCGAATGCTACGGCTCCGTGATGCGGGAAGTTCTTTTCGATCAGTACATGACGATAGAATCTGCCCATTTCCGGAATTGCGAAGATTCCGATTGCTCCGAAGGAACGTGTTGCTACCGGAAGGACTTCACCGTGTGCAATGTAAGCTCTCAGTACATTGTCTGATGTGCTCTGCAGACGGAAGAATGTGATATCTCCAGGTTTGATGTCTCCTTCAAGTGTTCCCTGTGTTACTTCAATCGGAAGAGATCTTGCCATGATCATCTGGTATTTCATTTCGCAGAATGAAAGTTTGGATGATGCAGTATTTCCACAGTGGAATCCCATGAATGTATCTTTCAGTGTGTAATCGAATTTGCCCTTAATGTCTTCTTCATAAAGGTCGGCCGGTACAGAGTTGTTAATATCAAGGAGTGTTACAGTGTCTTCACTTACAACTGTTCCAATGAATTCGCTGAGTGCTCCATAGATATCCACTTCGCAGGATACCGGAATTCCCTGTGCTGTCAGACGGCTGTTGACATAGCATGGTACAAATCCGAACTGTGTCTGGAATGCAGGCCAGCATTTTCCGGCGATTGCAACATATTTGCGGTATCCTCTGTGTTCTTCTACCCAGTCTTTAAGTGTCAGTTCATACTGAACAAGTTTTGAAAGGATTTCCGGTTTCTTGTTACCGGCTCCAAGTTCTTCTTCCATCTCTTTTACAATTGCCGGAATTCTTTCATCTCCGGCATGTTTGTTAAATGCTTCAAACAGGTCAAGTTCTGAGTTTTCTTCAATCTCTACGCCGATATTGTAAAGTTGTTTGATCGGTGCATTACATGCAAGGAAATTCAGCGGTCTTGGTCCAAAGCTGATAATCTTCAAATTGTTAAGTCCGATGATTGCTCTTGCGATCGGTTCAAATTCATGGATCATATCTGCGCATTCTTCTGCTGTTCCAACCGGATATTCCGGAATATATGCTTTAATATTACGAAGCTTTAAGTTGTAGCTTGCATTTAACATACCGCAATATGCATCTCCACGTCCCTGGATCAGGTTGTTGCCGCTTTCTTCTGCTGCTGCAACGAACATCTTTGGTCCATCAAAGTGTTTTGCAAGCAGAGTCTCTGAGATTTCCGGTCCGAAGTTTCCAAGATATACAACCAGTGCATTACATCCGGCTTTCTTGATATCTTTCAGAGCCTGTACCATATGGATTTCACTTTCTACGATACAGATCGGACATTCGTAAATATGTTCTTCTCCGTATTTTTCTTTGTAAGCTTTCATAAGTGCTTCTCTTCTTGATACAGAAAGGCTTTCCGGGAAGCAGTCACGGCTTACTGCAACAACTCCGATTTTCAGTTCTGGCATGTTATTCATTGTTTTTTCCTCCTAAAATATGAATCTGTCTGTTCTATTTTGCGATGTCGATATTCTCACCTTTAAGTCCGCACACAGCGCCTTCGATTCCTGCTTCTTCATGTGCAATCAGCCATTTGTTCTTTGCGGTAAGAAGCTTGTCATCAAATGATTTGGTATGGCAGGTCATCAGATCTGTATTGGTTCCCTTTGGAAGAACTACTACTGCCTTAAATCCATTTCCATCTACTCCGCAAGGTGCATAGTGAAGGGTTGTTCCGTACACTTCGATTCCAATTCCTGCCGGGACAAGGAATGCTTCTACTTTTGATGTGTCATATGTAAAATCCGGTTCGATATCCTGCTCTGCCCCCAGAAGCAGAATGATATCTGTCACTGCGACATTTACTTCTGAACTTCTGTGATATTCCAGTGCGTTCAGTTTGCTGTTATGTCCGTTGCAGTATCCGATCTGGATCGGAAGTTCTCCGTAAACTCTCATCTTCAGATCGATTGCAACATTCGTTGCTTCCAGTTCTTCAATAGATGGTTCGTAGATGACATCCTCCGGAAGAGGGGTGTGTTCCATTGCCTTGATCAGCTTTGAAAAATCATACCCATCGATCACACGTCCGTATCTGCTGAATTCTGGATCTGTTACTTTTTTGATTTTCATTTCTTCTACCTTCTTTCTGTCTTATATTCTAACAGGCTAAGTCGGTATCCGCTACCGAAAACTTAGCCTGTTAACTGCACTTTCTTGTCCTTATGCTATTTTTTATTATTTAGCACGTTTCTTAGATTCTACATCAAAGATAACGGCTGCAAGAAGTCCCATGTTTGCATAAGCGATAAAGTACACTTGATACCCTTTTACTGGCCGGCGCATCACTGCGGATCGTGATCACCGGAATATTCTGTTCTTCTGCCTTGTCAATCTGTGCGGAAACCGCTTCTTCATCACTCACCTGTACAATAATCCCATCTACCCTGTCCGCAATTGCCATTTCCATCAATTCTTCTGTCGAATATTCACCCGACAGTGTCTCACCAAAATTCTCGATCAGGATCTGGTCTCCTTTCCCGGCATCTTTGGCTCCCTGGTATATCTTCTTCCAGTTTTCTTTATAACTTTTCATCTTCCGATTCCTGCTTTCTCATTTTACGGAAATCACTTGGTCTTACTCCATATTTTTTCCGGAATGCTTTGGCAAATGCTCTTCCGTCCGCAAATCCACTATGTTCTGCAATTTCCTCAACCATCGTATCACTGCTTATCAGTTCCCGGTAGGCATATTCCAGACGGATTCCCTGAATATATTCTTTATAGTTGATTTCTGCATATTTGCGAAACATCCGTGACAGATAGGTCGGCGAATACCCGAAAACCTGTGCCAGCCCTTCCAGCGAGAGATCTTTCTGATAATTATCCTTGATATAATTCGTGATCGTAGAAAGTCGGTTCCTGTTCTTGTGATCCCGCACGATCTCCGCACTGACATCAACCTTCCTGTATTTTGTCACCATCAGATAGACCAGCATATAAAAATAACTCTGTACCTTTAATTCATACCCTGTTTTCTTCTTCTGATACGTCACATACATCTTTTCAACCAGTTCAACCAGTTGTTCATCCTGTACGCGTTCGCTGTGGGTAAAACAGATAAACTGCTCATCCGTATAATACCGTTCAAATGTCTGAAGTGGCATCTGCAGTACGATCGTCTTATTCGGAAACGGTGCCGAAATCGAATGCAGCTCATTAGAATTCACGATCACAAATGATTTTTCATCTAAATGGATATCTTCTTCATTGATATAAAAATCCAGCTTTCCTTCCAGTACAACAAACATCTCGATCGACCGGTGCCAGTGCTTTTCCCTGACATAATTTCCGTCTTTTCCTTCAAATAAAAACATCCGGAATGGAAGATCTTCATTCGGCAGGACCAGTTCATGTGAAAATTCCATCTAATTCATCCCCTTCTCTGTACATTCTCTGAGCAGTTTCATAGCATCCTCATACTTTTCAGCAGAAACACCTGCACAGGTGAGTAACATCCTGTTCTTCTCCACTTCAAGAAATGTCATTCCTTTCTTTTTTGCTTTTTCTGCAATCTTTTCTGCAGCGCAGTCCTCCGCAAAGGTCAACTGTACCATAAATCCTGCAGCACCAACCTGTACATCCACATCTTTTCCTAAAATCTTTTTTGCACTGTCCGCAAGCTTTTCTGCCTTTGCCAGATGGATCTTCCTGGATTTACGGACCTGACTCGCCAGATGTCCGTCACGGATAAACTGTGTCAGTGCGATCTGCTCGGCCTTGGATGCAGTCTGATTGTAATTATTTTTTCTTTTTTCGTAAGTTTCCATCAGTTCCGGCGGCAGTATCATATAACTGATCCTGATAGACGGAAGCAGCATTTTGGAAAATGTTCCCAGATAAATGACATTCCTTCCTCCCGAAAGTCCCTGCAGGGACGGAACCGGTTTCTGAAAATATTTGAACTCACTGTTATAGTCATCTTCAATGATCAGAAAATGCTCTTTCTCGGCGCGTCCGACCAGTTCCAGTCTTTCCTGGATCGGCATCACCCCACCAAATCTTGTCATCTGTGATGGTGACACGTAATACATTCCAATCTCTTCTTCCGCACTTCCTGCAATCCGGTAGTTATGATCTTCAAAAACCGTCATTCCCTGTACAAACTCACTGTCCCTGAAAAATACGGTTCTCTTTTTATGATTCAGTGGGCACAGAATATGCAGAAGACTCTGTATACCGGCACCGATCACGATCTGATCCGGGCTGCAGATCACACTTCTGGTCTTCTGAATATATTCAGACAGTACTTCCCTGAATTCCTGTTCCCCCTGCGGTTCTCCATAAGAAAGCAGTCTCTCATCCTGACGCATTGCGCTCTTCATATATCTCCGCCATAATTCAAACCGGAAACTCTCTTTATCTACATTTGATGTTGCAAAATCATAGACAACCGGATTCTCCTGCTTCCTTACATGCCGGCTTGCAATCTTTCTGCCCTCTTCCTGCTTCTCGGCAATATCCGTCACATAATATCCACTCTGCGGTCTGGACACAATATAACCTTCTGCTGCCAGAAGCATATACGCATTCTCCATCGTCGTCCGGCTCATCTGCAGCTCGCTTGCACCTTTACGGATCGATGGAAGCTTTGTCTCTGACTTCATCTGCCCGGATAGAATCAGATTCCTGTAATAATGATACACTCTCAGATACCGGCAGTGTTCCTCATTCTGTAATTCCACTCTCATAACTGACCTCTAAAAAATATTTCTTTTTGTATATTTTACAAATGACACTTTTATTTTATTCTATATAAAACACATAAGAAATGCAAGAATTTTTCACTTTGTATTTCGGAAAGGATACTTCAATGATAAAACGAGTCGCTGTTATCAATGATCTGTCCGGTCTTGGTAAATGCTCTCTGACAGCTGCGATCCCGGTTCTTTCCGTCATGGGTGTGCAGGCCTGTCCTCTGCCAACGGCAGTTTTAACCAATCAGACCGGCTACGACAGCTATTACTGTACGGACTTTACCGACAAGATTGATCATTACACAGAAGAATGGCAAAAACGTGGTCTTACCCTGGATGCGATCAGTACCGGATATCTCGGCAGCGCAGATCAGGCGGAAAAAATCCTGAATTTCTGTGAGAAGTTCAGAACCCCTTCCACTCTGCTCTTTGTCGATCCGGTCATGGGAGATTCCGGTGTCAAATATGACATTTTCACTCCCAGACTCCAACAGCAGATGCAGAAGCTTGTATCCCATGCCGATGTGATCACGCCAAATCTTACCGAGCTGTGTCTTTTAACACACTCTGATTTTGCGGGGCTTACCAAGTATAAGGACGAACCGGATTATCTGGACCGGATTGCCCGGATTGCCGCTCCTTTGAAAGAAACGAAAAAAACGCAGATCCAGACGATCATCGTCACCGGTATTCTTTATCAGGCTCCTTCTGATGATACCGTAAAATATTACAATCTGGTTCTCGAGAACGACCAGATAAGCGTCATTTCCTCTGGAATTCACGGTGGAAGCTATTCTGGCACCGGTGACCTGCTCTCCGCTGTCGTATGTGCCTCGATGGTACAGGGAAAAAGTGCAGCTGCAGGCGTGGAAAAAGCATGCCGGTTTATCGAAAAATCTCTGATTGACACCGTTGCCGACCAAATTCCGCGCAACGATGGAATCAATTTTGAATCCCATCTTTCTATACTGCTTGACTGACATTTACAAAATAAATAAAACCCAGGGAGGTAACTATCATGTCATCTACAACCATTAACAATCCAGAACCATCTGCAAATGCACTTTCTCATCAGAAAGTCTCCAGACTGACTTCAACAGCTCTTTTTGCAGCACTGATCTGTGTGACAACTGCTTATATTTTCCATATTCCATTTGGTGTAAATGGCGGATATGTACACATCGGAGATTCTCTGATCTATCTTGCCGCTGCATTTCTCCCAACACCATATGCCATGTTTGCTGGTGCAATCGGTGGTGCCATGGCAGATATCCTGACTGCCCCGGTATATGCACCTGCAACCTTCATCATCAAGATGCTGATCTCCCTTCCGATCACATGTAAAAAGGACAAGATCGTGAATGTACACAACTGTGTCGGCGTTATTGTTGCCGCTGTAATTTCCTTTATTGGATATTATATCACAGATGTAATCTTGTTCGGGACCTGGGGTGCACTGATTCCTTCGATTGTAGGAACCCTTGCCCAGTCAGGCGGAAGTGCTGTGATCTTTATCATTCTTGGTTCCACTCTTGACAAAGCCGGTTTCAAGAGTACAATGAAAAACAAATTTGGAATTTAGCCAAATATTTAATTATACGCAAATGACAGGTGGTTCTTGAATATCCGCCTGACTTTCAAAGAGGAGATTTTATTATAATGTCAGATATTATTTACACATTTAAAAACAATGCATATTTTAACATCACCAACCGCTGCACTTGCAAATGTATTTTCTGCATCCGTAACGAGCATGAAGCCATCGGAGAGGCAACAGAACTTTGGCACGACCACAATCCTTCTTTCGAAGAGATCAAGGCGGCTATTGATGCTTTTGATTTTACAAATTATCCGGAAGCCGTCTTCTGCGGCTACGGGGAACCGACCTGTGCCTACGATAATCTGATTGCTGCTGCAAAATACATGAAAGAAAAACATCCTGAAGTTCTCCTTCGCGTCAATACCAACGGACTTGGCGAACTCTTCAATAAAAAGCCGATCGCAGAAGAAATGGCAAAATATATCGATGCCGTATCGATCAGCCTGAATGCGCCAACTGCAGAGCGTTACCAGGAAGTTACACAGCCTTGTTTTGAAAATGCGTTCCCAGATATGCTTGCATTTGCCGAGAAAGCGAAGAAACTGTTCTCATCTGTGCAGTTCAGTGTGGTAAGCATCATTTCACAGGAAGAAATCGATGCGTCCCAGAAACTCGCAGACGAGATGGGGATTCCGTTGAAAGTTCGAATTTATTCGTAAGTTCATTCTCTTTTCTACTATAATTAACAAAGGGACGGCTGCCATACTTTGCGCTGTGCTGGCAGAAGGGCCAAAAGAAACCGGACTAATTCCATTATGCAAACCATTCCGATGAGCCTCTTAAGGCGAAAATCGTGTTCAGCAAAGGCTTCCACGATTTTTGAGTCTCATCTCCATTGCATAATAAGTGAATTAATCCGGTTTCTTTTGGTCCTTCTGCCCTTCTAGTGTATTCCCGTCAGCCTGATTTTTGAATGCTTGTAGCAAAGCGAATGAACAGGAACTTATTCATTCCGATTGTTATTCTCCCTTTCAACTCTGGTTCGATGTTTAACGAAAATAATACATGTTTTCCAATAAATGCCCGATAGTCAAATGTTTTCAATTAAACAACAGACTCCTCATCCCTTCTCAAAGTTTTCTCCTGCTTCGTTCTGAATTGCTGTTATCTTACCAATATCACCACATTTTATTCGATAAAGTTCAAAGAGCGCCAGCCACAAAAGGAATCGTTCGGATTCTATTTTGCGCTATGGAGATGAGACTCAGGAAGCATGGAAGCCTTTACTGAACATGCTTCCCGTCCTAAGAGGCTCATCGGAATGGTTAGCGCAACTTGAATCCGAACGATTCCTTTTGTGGCTGGTGCTCACTCAACCTCTATCATTCGCCAAACAAAAATGACCATATACTTTCGTATACAGCCATTCTGTGTTCTCTCAAAGAGAAAGCTTTCACTTTTTATCCAAAGATTCCTCCGATCACAACGTAAGACAGGATATACATGATCACCGATGCCATGCATACGCCGACTACGATTGCTCCGAAAGCTTTTTTCCAGTCGATGCCAAGGAGGGATGCGACAAGAGCTCCGGTCCAGGCTCCGGTTCCCGGAAGCGGGATTCCTACAAAGAGTACCAGCCCCCAGAATTCATATCTGCTGATCCGATCACTTTTGCTCATCGCTTTTTTCTCCAGCTTTTCTACAAGCGGACGGAAAAGGCGCGTCTTGCGCAGCCATGCAAAAATCGGACGGATCAGAAGCAGGATAAACGGAATTGGGATCAGGTTCCCCACCAGACAGATTGGGATTGCACGCCAGGTCGGGATATTTAAAAACGCCGGACCTGCCGCAAGGATTCCTCCCCTGAGCTCCAGAATCGGAATCATTGAAATAATAAAGATAATCAGTTCTTTGGCAGCCTTGCCACCCAGATGGGTTACAAACCACTGTACTAAAGTTTCAGTCATACAAATCTCCTATTTTTTACTTATTAAATCGGTGTTCGACGTGTCAATAAGCATAAATTGCTTATTTGTGTAAGCACAAACGCAATTTATGTTTTTAACACTTACATCATATATTCACGGAGGAAGGCAAAGAGTGCTTCCATCTCTTCTCTCGTACCGATCGTCACACGCAGATATTGCTCAATCCGCTCGCTTCCCCAGAAACGCACATAGATTCCTTTTGCTTTCATTGCTTCAAAGAGTTCTTTTGCATCGTATTCCGGATGTGATACAAAGATGAAGTTTGCGCTTGGTTTTGGAAATACAAAGCCGAGCTTTTTGAATTCTTCTTCTGCCCAGTCTCTTGTCTCCACAATTTTACGTGTTGTCTCAGCAAAATATTCTTTATCTTTTACCGCTTCTGCTCCGTATACCAGAGAAGTTTTGTTCATAGTATAAGAATTGAACGAATATTTTGCATCGTTTAAATACTTGATCAGGAGCGGACTTGCGATTGCATATCCAATACGCATTCCAGCCATCGATCTTGCCTTTGAAAATGTCTGCGTAATGATCAGGTTGTCATATTTGTCCAGAAGCGAAAGTGCTGACTCTCCTGCGAAATCAATATATGCCTCATCCACAATCACAATAACATCCTGGTTGTGTCTGATGATATCTTCCACAAATTCCAGATCTTCATAGATGGATGTCGGTGCATTTGGATTCGGGAAAATCACACCACCATTTTCCGGATAATAATCTTCTTTTATGATATGGAAGTTTCCATCTACCTTCTTGCATTCGTATGGAATCCGGTAAAGATCCGCCCATACTTTGTAGAAGGAATATGTAATATCCGGAAAGAAAACCGGTTTTTCCGAGTTAAAGAAGGTAAGGAAACACATAGAGAGAACATCGTCAGATCCCACTCCCACAAAAACCTGATCTTTTCCAACATGATAAAAGTCCGCCAGTGCACTGACCAGTGTATCAGATGTCGGATCCGGATACAGCCTTAAACTGTCCACATGACCCTCCAGCTTTTTCATTGCCGCAAGAACTCCCGGTGCAGGTGGGTACGGATTCTCATTGGTATTCAGTTTGATCACTTTTTTCTGTGGCTGTTCACCCGGAACATAAGGTTCTACTCTTCGGATATTTTTCTCAAATTCTCTCATCTTGCTTTCTCACCTTTCTGTCACATCTTTTGCTTTTGTCTTATCCTAGCTGATATTCTTTTGCAAGCTCTTTGAATTTCGGCAGTGCATTTACGATTGTCTCATAAGCTACACAATATGCAATTCTGACATATCCTGCACATCCAAAAGAACTTCCCGGTACTAGAAGCAGATTATATTTTTTTGCTTCCTGGCAAAATGTCTTTTCATCCTTGATCGGAGTCTTCATGAACAGGTAAAATGCACCCTGCGGTTTGACACATTCAAATCCACATTCTATGAGTCCCTGGTAAAGAGTCTCCCTGTTTCTGTTATAGTATGAAATATCGGTTTTCTCATGCAGACATCTTGCAACTACCTTCTGCTGCAGGGTTGGCGCATTGACAAATCCAAGAATACGGTTTGCAACATTTGCTGCTGCAATGAGTGTCTCTGAATCTTTTACATCATCCGGAATCACCAGATATCCGATTCGCTCTCCCGGCAGGGAAAGAGATTTACTATAAGAATATCCTACGATCGTATTGGCATAATACCTGGTCAGATACGGTACATCCACACCATCATAAGCAAGTTCACGGTATGGCTCATCAGAGATAAGATAAATCTCTGTTCCGTATTCGTTCTGCTTCTTCTCCATGATCTCTGCCATCTTCCTGATCGTCTCTTCGGAATAGACAACACCGGTCGGATTATTCGGTGTATTAACGATCACTGCTTTTGTCTTCGGTGTGATCTTTGCCTCAAATTCATCCAGCTTTGGCTGAAAATCTACGGTATTCGGTGAGATTTCAACCAGAACACCGTCAAAATTATTGACATAACTTCTGTACTCTCCAAAGTACGGTGCAAATGTGATCACTTCATCTCCCGGATTTAACAGTGCTTTTAAAATAACATTCAGTCCGCCTGCTGCGCCAACTGTCATCGTAATATTTTTTGCTGCAAATGCAGTACCAAAACGCTCATTCAGAGATTCAGCTACAGCCTGGCGAACATCTTCATATCCCGCATTGCTGTTAGTATATCCATGAAGCACCAGTTCATCTTCTTCATCCAAAATATCAAGAATCGCCTGCTTTACGGCTTTCGGTGCCGGTACATTTGGATTACCGAGACTGAAATCAAATACATTTTCCGGTCCGTAAATTTTTGCAAGACGATTTCCCTCTTCAAACATGGCGCGAATCGCCGAGCTGTTTGCCACCATATTTTCCATCTTCTTAGATATCATCTTTTGCACACTCCTTTTCGCTGTCTTCTTTTAATGTCACAACACCTTTTTCTACCATAAATACCGGTTTGTAGGAAAGCTTGGCCTTTCTTAATCCTTCTTCTCCAACATCATCTTCCCGGTTGGTATATTTGTATTTTCCGGCAATTTCATGCTCTACGAACTGCTGGTTGATCATGGTATATGCACCTTCAATATCCGCATAAGCTTTTTCGATATGAACCACAAAGGTATCGTCATTTACCGCTTCTCCAATCGTAAATGCAACAATCTCATCACCAACTCTGAGCAGACCTCCGATCAGGTTCAGTTCTTTGTAAAGGCGCAGTGAATTGAGTGTTACACACATCTCGGAATTCTTCTCTTCATCATCTTCACAGCCATTCAGATTCCGCCATTTCAGTGCCATCTGAAAACACTCTTCCAGATTATCCTCTGTAATCGTTTCGTAACTCCAGTTATCTCCGTGAAGTGCTTTAAATTTATTGACGTGATTCCGCTTGCCGTGCAGCTTTTTGCCGGAAAGTGTTGCAAGTTTCTCACTTTCATAGACATAATCCGCCTCATCTCTGTGATAGGTGATGTCGAATTTGCCTGGAAACCATGTTTCAAGCTTGGCGAAATTCTCTTTTGTCACCCCATACAGACAGAATGGAACGCCTTTTTCTTTCTCCCACTTCATGATATCTTCAATCGCTGCTTTTACATCTTCATCTTCACCTGCCGGAAATGCATAGCCGTAACCTGCACTGTTGTCCCGGAACAGGAGAACGTTATTATATTGTGCAAATTCTACTTCGTAAAACCTTGCCCACAGATATACATTTGCAAAAGTACGGTCGCAGCTTCTGCTTGGGTACTTTTTGAAATAAAAATCAATAAGATCCCGGTCTGTCAGTTCTGGTCTTTTAAATTTTGCTTCTGCCATAAAAAATCCTTCCATATTCCGCTTTTTTGCGGTACTGTCTGTTAGTATACCACATTTTGAGTGGATTTTTGCGGTTTTCTTGTATTTTTTTGTGTTACTTGTAAAGTTAGTGGGCCAAGACTGCAAAATAGAACGTTCCAATTCCACTCGGCAAACCATTCCGATAAGCCTCTGAAAGCAAAAATTGTGTCAGCAATGGCTTCCACAATTTTTGAGTCTTATCTTCATTGCCTCGAATGGAATTGGAACGTTCTATTTTGCAGTCTTGGCAGATCTACTTTACTGGTTGTGACTGTTGCCTCAGTACGAAGTTTTTTGCCAAACAGGTAACCGCAAAAACGGCTTTATTTGTTCCGGTATGATTTTCTTCGACAGACATAAAAAGCGCAAAACGGCTTTGTTGATTCAGTTGATCCACTACTGTTTTCTGAAATAAAAACTATTTCAGTCTATAGATGAATACTGGGAGTGGGGGATCGTTTTTGCGGTTGTAGTAAGCGTTTACGATTACGAGCCATTTTTTGGAGTCTAATTCTTTGACATAATTCAAAATGGCTTCTTTTTCTTCGTAGCCGGTGTCGCCGCCGCTGTAGATGCAGAGGTTTATGATGCCACCTTTTTTGAGCAGGTTAAGGGCTGACTCGATGGCGGCGAGGCTTGTTGATGGATGGGTTGCGATTTTGTGGTCACTGCCGGGGAGGTAGCCGAAGTTGAAGGTGATGGCTTTGACTTCTTCTTTTACATAGGTCTGCATTTTCTCGTGACCATCGTGGATCAGCTTGGCTCTTGTCGACAGGTTCGCTCTTTCGAGGCGTTCTCTAGTGTGAGAAATCGCCATCTCTTGCACATCAAAAGCATAGACATTTCCGGTCTCTCCGACTTTCTGGCACAAAAACTCCGTGTCACCGCCGTTTCCGGCGGTGGCATCAATGCAGATATCCCCTTCTTCTATATACTCTTCTAAAATGTGATGGCAATATTCTGTGATCTGAAAATTCATTTTCTATCACTCCTTATCTGTCTTTTCCATAGAAATTGAGCATTTCCCGTACTTCTTTTTCGTTATCCAACGGGTTTCTGATGATCTTATACTCTTTCCCTTCCCATGGGATGGTGATCTTACTATTTTTCACTGTCATCTGATCGATGGCTGTCCGTGGCAGCTGTACGAGTTCATTGCCATTCTTGTCATAAAACGCCATGCCATTGTCCCAGTAAATGATGACACGCATCTTTTTCATTCCATAACTGCGCGTAACCAGGCACACCACTGCGATCACGATAAACCAGATACTGTAGGTCAGCCCTCCGGCAATTCCACTTCCTGCCGCACACAGAATACAGAAGATTGCAAATGGAAGCATCAGATATTTGACGGTCATCCCGCTGTAATACCCGGATACCAGACAGTGAAAACTTCCCTTCCATTCGTTTCCAAGCTTTGCAGCTTCCTGCTGTGTCTTCTTCTGGATTGCCTGGTTCACTGCCTGCATGATGGCATTCCGGACCAAACGCTGTACAATATGTCCCATCTTTTGTACCTCCTCATGTTCTCTCATTTATGTCAATTTTAGCATATTCTGATTTTTTTCAAGGACACAGTGTCAGTCACAATATAAGTTTTTCTTATATCGATATTCATATTATGTATTTCCCATTTACTCCCATTTCTCCTAAATTAAAGATATCGACTTATGGAGGTACTGTCCAATGAATCTTACTGAAAAAAGAAAAGAACAGATCGCTTCTGTTCTCATCATCTGTCTGGGAAATATTCTCAACGCTTTCTCTGCAAGAGTTTTTCTTCTACCCGCCGACCTTGTTGCCGGAGGCACAACCGGAATCGGACTGATCCTGCAACGCATAACCGGTATCCCGCTTTCCTCGCTGGTACTCGCTTTTAACATTATCATGCTGGTGCTTGCCTATATTTTTCTCGGGAAAAAATATACTTTTTCTGCAATTTTAAGTTCTTTTATGTATCCGATCGCACTGGAATTTTTCAATCAGATCCTTGGAGATTATGTTCTGACGGACAACCTGATCCTCTGCACACTTTTTGCAGGGATCGGAATCGGAATCTCTCTTGGGATGATCATTCGTACCGGCGCTTCTACCGGCGGCGTTGATGTTCCTCCGCTGATCCTGAATAAATATTTCCGTTTCCCGGTTTCAGTCGGTCTGTATATTATCGACTTCTTTGTCATCCTGGGACAGGCGCTTTATCAACCGGTTGACAAAGTACTCTATGCAATTTTGTATGTGATCATTTATACACTTGTCATGAATAAGCTGATCGTCAGCGGTACTTCAAGGATTGCCGTCCAAATCATCAGCAAACATTCGGATGAAATCCGCAATTTTGTACTCAGACAGATCGACCGTGGTGCAACCATCATTCCGGTTCAGGGTGGCTATCTGAACCAGCAGCTGAATATGGTGCTCACTGTCATATCTAACCGTGAGCTTGTCCAGCTTGAGAAAAATGTCCACCTGATCGATCCGGAAAGCTTTATCATCGTTTCTCAGGTACAGGAAGTCCAGGGACGTGGATTTAATCTGGACAAGCACTGGAAACCAGAGTAGTCAGATACCTCTGAAATTCCCGGATTTCCGGCTCTTTTTTCTTTGATTTCAGGCAGGCAAAATAAAGACTGTCCTGCCTGGCTGGAACCAGTGGCACCGCCGTAACCCCATAGTATTCTGCAAAGGACTGTGGTCCGATCGCGATCCCGCTTCCGCTTTTCACCATCTTCATCACTGTATCAATACTATCCGATCGGATGACCCTCTTCCATGTGATATTCTGTTCACCATATGTCTTTCTTAGGAGACGGTCTTCCACCGAATGCTCCAATCCTGTGAGCATGGTATATTCCCTGCAGTCCAGAATCGAAGCCTTTCCTTTTTTACTCAGCGGATGATCCGGTGCTGTCAGTACACACTGTTTCTCACGGATCAGCTCTTTCGCGAAACAGACGCATTTTTCCATGCCGATTTCATTTTCCGGCATCCGATCCAGTGCCATATCAAGGGAACCGTCCTTGATCGCTGCATATGCATCCAGCCCAGCCTCCGTATAAAATGTCACTTCGAGCTCCGGATGCTTCTCAAAATATCCTACAATCCTTGGAAACAGTCTGTTGGAATAGACTCTGGCACCAAGTCCGATTTTTAATTTTTTATGTTCTGTTCCCGAAATCACTTCTTCTTTAAAACGACTCCAGTCTTCCAGCATTTTTTGCGCTTTTTGGTAAAAAAGATTCCCTTTTTCGGTAAGCTCCAGTCCTTTTCTTGTCCTGCGAAATACGCAGTATCCCAATTCCTTTTCCAGATTCCGGATCTGCTGGGACAGAGCAGGCTGCGAAACAAAGAGATACTCTGCCGCGCGGGAAATGCTGTTGCATTTTGCGATTTCTACGATATAAGTTAATTGTTGTATGTTCATTCAACGCCTCTGTTTTATTTTTCGGTATATAAAAATCCCCCCATACGGGACATTTCTGTTTTCTTGACCTGTATGAGGGTATCCTATTACTATTTTTTAGCAGGAGTGCGTCCTGCAAGCCATCCTCTGACAGTTTCAATATTTACTTTTATAATTTCAGAAATATCCTCAACACTCATTTTCCTGTCAGCGAGAGAATATGCTACATCTTTCTTCTCGTCCATTCTTGCTTCATCATCCATAATAATTCGAAGAACATACTCACAGGCTTTCCTGTCTTTAAAAACATTCCGCGCAAGGATATCGCTCATCACAGTCAGATTTTTATCGTCTCTTTGTATCTTTCCTTATGCTTTAAGAGCGATTCATCTTTAGTCATCGGTAATTATCACCTCCTACTTTTCTGTACCCATCACTCCAAAATCATTTTACAAGAATCCACGAAAACAATCAATATACTTAGAGTATAAAATCTATACTGTGATTTTCTGAATCTTTGCTTTCTTTGTAAAGTGTCACTATAAACAAAAAGGAGTATGAAAGCCTCTCTCCCAGCTTTCATACTCCCTTTAATTTCTCTATCGATTTTACCAGCTTATACTGCCTCATTCATCGATGCCAGCTTTGCTGCCTGGTCTGCTGCGATCAGGCTGTCAATGATTTCATCCAGATCTCCGTTCATAATGCTGTCCAGCTTATGAAGCGTAAGCTTGATTCTGTGATCGGTCACACGTCCCTGTGGGAAGTTGTAAGTACGGATCTTCTCAGAACGGTCTCCGGTACCGATCTGGCTTCTTCTTGCCTCAGCCTCTGCAGACTGCTTCTTCTCCAGTTCCAGTTCATATAACTTGGAACGCAGAAGACGGAATGCCTTTTCCTTGTTCTGCAGCTGTGATTTTTCAGTCTGGCTGTAGATCACGATTCCTGTCGGATAATGAGTCAGTCGTACAGCAGAGTCTGTGGTATTGACACACTGACCACCGTTACCAGATGCACGCATAACATCGATACGAATATCTTTTTCATCGATCACAACGTCAACTTCTTCTGCTTCCGGCATCACTGCTACGGTAATGGTTGAAGTATGGATACGTCCGCCGCTTTCTGTCTCCGGCACACGCTGTACACGATGTACACCACTTTCATACTTCATACGGGAATATGCTCCCTGTCCTGTGATCATAAATACAACTTCCTTGAATCCGCCGATTCCGTTTTCATTGAGGGAGATCATCTCTGTCTTCCAGCGTCTGCTGTCTGCATAATGTACATACATACGGTAGATCTCAGCCGCAAAAAGGGCAGCTTCATCTCCACCTGCACCTGCACGGATCTCCACGATAACGTTCTTGTCATCGTTCGGGTCTTTTGGAAGAAGAAGGATCTTGAGCTCCTGTTCCAGCTCTTCGACTCTCTTCTTAGACTCACTGAGTTCTTCTTTTGCCAGCTCTTTCATCTCTTCATCGGATTCTTCCTCCAGAAGAGAAAGACTGTCTTCAATGTTCTGTTTACAATTTTTATATTCTTTATATGCCTCAACAATCGGGGTCAGATCATTCTGTTCTTTCATCAGCTTGCGGAAACGTGACTGGTCATTCACCACGTCCGGTTCCTGAAGCTCACCCATAATCTCCTCATAACGAATGAGCAGATCTTCTAATTTATCAAACATTTCTTTTCCTCCTGTTATTTGCTATGCCTATTGTACACGCCACATACCACACGGTCAAGACCTGCCAGATCCTTTTGCGTTGAAACCTGTTCAAATCCAGTCTCTTTCAGCAATTTTTCCACATCTGCACTCTGGTCATATCCAATCTCCATCACAAGCCAGCCGCCGTCTGTCAGATATTCCGGAACCTTTTCTGCCAGGATCCGGTAAAAATAAAGACCGTCCTCTTTTCCGTCCAATGCCTCATACGGGTCATGAAGACGTACCTCTGCTTCCAGCTCTTCGATCACTTTTGTCGGGATATAAGGTGGATTCGATGTGATCATGTCAAATGTTCCTGTAATATTTTCAAACATATCAGTCTGGATCCACTTACCGCTCACTCCCAGCTTTTTGGCATTTTTTTCAGCCACTTTCAGAGCTTCTTCTGAAATATCTGCACCTTCTATGACAATCTGCGGATTTCTCAGTTTCAGGCTGATTGGGATACAGCCTGAACCGGTACACATATCCAGCACTTTTACCGGATTTTCCTTTTTCATAAGAAGCAGTCTTTTTTCTGCTTCCTCTACAAGAATCTCAGTATCCTGTCTTGGCACAAGTACATGTTCATTGACTGCAAATTCATATCCCATAAATTCCTGAACCCCGGTCAGATGCTGCACCGGAATCCGGGTTTTTCTGCAGCTTACCAGCTCAAAGAACCGGTCTTCTTCATTTTTCGGCATTCTTTCAAAACCATCCACATAATATCTGGTCCTTGTCATGCCGGTCACATGCTCCAGCAGGATCCAGGAATCACTTTCCGGCTCCGGAATCCCCGCCGCTTTCAATTCACCTGTGGCTTTCTGATATGCTTCCTGATAGGTCACAGCTTTTACTCCTCTTCCTTATATCCGAAATTTTCTCTCAAATACGCTTTCCAGTCAAACACCGCTTCTACAGCCGCAATCCCGACCTCGATCATCTCATCGTCCGGTTCCTTTGTCGTAAGCCCCTGCAGCCAAAGTCCCGGCTTACTTAAGATACACACGACCGGATTCTCACTGCTTCCTGCCCATTTGATCAACTCATAAGAAATACCAGCAATCACCGGAAGAAGTGCAATTCTCACAATCACTCTCATCAGCGGAGATTCTACCCTTACAAAAAATAAGAGAACGATTCCCACGATCATGACAAACAGCATGAAGCTGGTTCCACATCTTTTGTGTTCTTTAGAGCTCTTTCTAACATTTTCAACAGTCAGTGGAAGTCCATGTTCAATACAGTTGATACACTTATGCTCCGCGCCATGATAGCGATACAAACGCTTAATATCGTTCATTACCGAAATTCCGCCCACATAGGCAACAAAAATCGCAATGCGGATGATTCCCTCAATGATAATCCGAACTGTATAGGAAGAAATCCATTTCTTCAGCAGATCTGACAAAAAATACGGAAGTACCATAAAAATACCGATTGCAAGTGCAAAAGATACAACCATCGTCAGCGTCATCAAAAGCTTTTCCGTACGCTCCTGCTTCTTTTCTTCGACTTCGGTCATCTCTTTTTCTTCCTCTTCCTCATAGAAGCTTGCTGACCAGGTCAAAGTCTTCATCCCCAGCACCAGAGAATCAACAAAATTAAAGATTCCTCTGACAAAAGGTAGCTTCGTAAGTGCCGTATATTTTCCAACTACACTTTTATATGTATCTGTTGTAACTTCTATCTCTCCGTCAGGCTTTCTCACCGCAACCGCATAACGTTCTTTATTCTTCATCATCACGCCTTCGATGACAGCCTGACCACCAATATTCGAAGATTTCATATTCTGTTATGTCCTTTTTAATTCATCGTATACACAAAATAGGCTGAGATTTCACAATCCCAGCCTGTTGAATTCTCTTATTACTGAATTCCGTATTTCTTGTTAAACTTGTCAACACGACCTCTGGCCTGAGTTGCTTTCTGCTGTCCTGTGTAGAACGGATGACATTTAGAGCAGATTTCTACGTGGATTTCTTTGCTTGTAGAACCTGTTACGAATGTATTCCCACAGTTGCAAGTTACAGTTGCCTGATAGTAATCTGGATGGATTCCTTCTTTCATGATTTTCACCTCTTCTTGTTTTATTCGTTTTACGCGCTTTCACGCGGCTAATATCTTTAAACAGCTATGTTAGCATAACATAGTTTTTTTCTAAATGCAAGTAATTTTCTAAATAAACTTTGTTTTTTTGACCATTTGGACAAATTCTACGTTATTTTTCGTGCGGTCAAACATATTCAGAATGCTGTCTACCGCTTCATCTGACTTCATTCCGTTTAATGCACGGCGCATAATATCCACTGCTTCCTGCTCCTCTTTCGTAAGAAGCAGATCCTCTCTTCTTGTTCCGGATTTCGGGATATCGATTGCAGGAAAGATTCTCTTTTCAGAAAGCTTCCGGTCAAGCACCAGTTCCATATTACCGGTTCCCTTAAATTCTTCGTAGATGACATCATCCATCTTACTTCCGGTATCTACAAGTGCGGTTGCGAGGATAGTAAGGCTTCCGCCCTCACGCATATTTCTCGCTGCACCAAAGAAACGTTTCGGCATATGAAGTGCTGCCGGATCAAGACCACCGGACAGGGTTCGTCCGCTCGGTGGAACAACCAGGTTGTATGCTCTTGCCAGACGGGTAATGCTGTCCAAAAGGATCACAACGTCCTTTTTGTGCTCAACCAGACGTTTTGCACGCTCGATCACCATCTCTGACACACGTTTATGATGCTCCGGAAGCTCATCAAAGGTCGAATAAATAACTTCCACATTATCCCCTTCAATGGCTTCTTTGATGTCGGTTACTTCTTCCGGACGTTCATCGATCAGAAGGATCAGAAGATGGATCTCCGGATTATTCTTCCTCATAGAAAGCGCCACCTGCTTCAACAGGGTTGTCTTACCTGCTTTCGGCGGTGATACGATCATGCCTCGCTGTCCCTTACCGATTGGAGAGATCAGATCCATAACACGCATTGCAGTGCTGCTCTTTCCCGCTTCCAGTCTGAGACGTTCATTTGGGAAAATCGGTGTCATATTTTCAAAGTTCATTCTGCGTCCTGCTTCTGCCGGAGACATTCCATTGATCTTGGTCAGATACAGAAGCGCACTGAATTTTTCAGACTGTGTCTTTACTCTTGTATTTCCTGTCAGGATATCCCCTGTCTTCAGGCTGAATCTGCGGATCTGCGATGGTGATACATATACATCTTCCTCGCCCGGCAGATAGTTCTGGGAACGGATAAATCCGTATCCATCCATGACTTCCAGAATTCCATTCACCGTACGTCCACTGTCGAGCTGTTCAATATCTGCGGTTCCGGCTTTTTCGGATTTTACTTCCTCCTTCGCCTCTTTTATTGAAACTTTGTCATCTTCTTCCAGCATAAGATCGATCAGATCTGCTTTTTTCATCGTTGAAATTCCGCGAAGTCCGCGCGTTTTTGCCACCTCTTTTAATGTAGAAAGAGGCAGGGACTCATATTTTTCTCTCGTCATATGTTCTATATTCCTCCTTTATTCCAATTACTTTTCTTATCCAAAAAAATATTAAACTTTTAACATTGGGAAATCTTGTCTGAACTGACTAATCTGCTTTTGATAAACCCAAGTATACAACATTTTGCACAAAATGGAAAGAAGTTTTTTGATTTGCTTTCATATCAGAAGAATGTTATCATAAAAGAGCAGCAAAACTGTAATCAAAGGAGGACGTATGAAAATGTCAGCAATTGAGCAAGCACTTGAAATGCATGAAAAATGGAATGGAAAAATTGAAACTACTGCAAAGTCACACGTAAACTCTCGTGAAGACCTCGCAATCGCATATACACCAGGCGTTGCCGAGCCATGCAAGGTCATTGCAAAGGACCCGGATGCAGCCTACAAATACACGATGAAAGCCAACACAATCGCTGTAGTATCCGACGGTAGTGCCGTTCTCGGACTTGGTAACATCGGAGCCAAAGCCGCCATGCCTGTTATGGAAGGAAAAGCAGTTCTTTTTAAAGAATTCGGCGGAGTCAACGCTGTTCCAATCTGCCTGGATACCCAGGATACAGAAGAAATTATTAAGACCGTTGTCAATATTGCACCTGCTTTCGGTGGAATCAACCTGGAAGATATCTCTGCCCCACGCTGTTTTGAGATTGAGAGCCGTTTAAAAGAACTTCTTGATATCCCTGTATTCCACGATGACCAGCACGGAACCGCCATCGTCGTTCTGGCAGGCATCATCAACGCCCTGAAAGTAACCGGCAAGAAAAAAGAAGACTGTAAGATCGTTGTGAATGGTGCCGGAAGTGCCGGAGTTGCAATCACAAAGCTTCTTCTCACCTACGGTTTCCCGAAGATCACCATGTGTGATATCAATGGAATCATCTCAGCTGATTCACCGAATCTGAACTGGATGCAGAAAGAGATGACCAAAGTGACCAATCTCGACCATGAGACCGGTACACTTGCTGATGCACTCAAGGATGCTGATATTTTCGTCGGTGTATCTGCCCCGAACATTGTTTCCCAGGAAATGGTTGCTTCTATGAATAAGGATGCGATCCTTTTCGCAATGGCAAACCCGGTACCGGAGATCATGCCGGATCTTGCAAAAGCTGCAGGCGCAAAAGTTGTCGGAACCGGACGTTCTGACTTCCCAAACCAGGTCAACAACGTTGTCGCTTTCCCTGGTATCTTTAAAGGTGCATTAGAGGGACGTGCACCACAGATCACCGAAGAGATGAAGCTTGCCACAGCAAAAGCAATCGCTGGACTTGTTCCGGATGAAGAGCTGAACGAGGACAATATTCTTCCGGAAGCTTTTGACCCTCGCGTATCACAGGTCGTAAGCGAAGCTGTCAAAGCTCTGATTTAATCTTATGAATACAAGAACCTATGATAGCAATCGCCCGCAGGAAATATCCTGCGGGCTTACTTACAAAAAAGGAACTCCTCAGCGCTGGGGAGAACGGCGCTACTATGCACTGGACTACTATCTGAAACAGAATTTCGGTGAAAAACTGTACAAGATTTCTTTAAACGGAGGCTGTTCCTGTCCGAACCGGGACGGAACCTGCGGCACACGCGGTTGTATCTTCTGTAGCGAAGGCGGATCCGGCGATTTTGCCGCTTCTTCTTCTCTTTCTGTTGCCGATCAGCTTGCCTATGGAAAAGGCCTTGTCCGCCCCAAATACAACGGACACAGCTATATCGCCTATTTTCAGGCATATACCAATACCTATGCACCAGCCTGTCATCTGCGCCGGATCTTTACCGAAGCGATTTCTGATCCAGAAGTACGCATTTTATCTATCGCAACGCGTCCGGATTGCCTTTCACCTGAAATCCTTACACTGCTTGCCGAACTAAATGCCATAAAACCGGTCTGGGTAGAGCTTGGACTTCAGACGATCCACGAACGCACTGCCAACTGGATGCGCCGTGGTTATCCACTTTCCGTCTTTGAGCAGGCGGTCTATTCCCTTCACGCGATTGGGGTACAGATCATCACCCACGTAATTTTATTTCTTCCGGGAGAATCTGAAGCAGATATGCTCGCAACCATCCATTATCTGAACGCTCTTCCGATTGACGGAATCAAGCTGCAGCTTCTCCACGTTCTGAAGCATACCGATCTGGCAGATTTTTACAGGCAGGAACCTTTTTATATTCCAGATATGAACTCTTATTTTCATCTGCTCGGAAAATGTATCGCTTCGCTCCGTCCGGATATTGTCATTCACCGTCTGACCGGTGACGGACCAAAATCTCTTCTTATCGCACCGCTCTGGACCGGCAATAAACGGTTAGTACTCAATCAGATGCAGCGCTATTTAAAAGAGCAGAATCTCTGGCAGGGAAAAGAATATACTACATTTTAAGGAGGCAGCCCTATGGCAGAAGCATTTACACTTTATAAACTCATCATTCTATACATGCTGGACAAAGTTGATTTTCCTCTGACCAACTCCCAGATTTCTGAATTTGTCCTGGACAAAGGATATACCGATTATTTCAAACTCCAGCAGGCTCTTTCTGAACTTGCGGACGGTGGTCTCATCCTGAAAGAATCCACTCACAACCGCACTCTTTTCCATCTGACGGAAGATGGGAAAGGGACGATTCATCTTTTCCAGGATAAAATCTCAAAGCCAATCCAGGACGATATTGACCACTTTTTACAGACAAAACAGTATGATCTGAAAAATGAAGTTTCCGTAAAAGCGGATTATATGAAAAATGCAGGAGAGGAATATTCCGTGCGCTGTCAGGTCTTTGAAAATCACGAACCCCTGATCGATCTGACCCTTTCTGTACCGACTGAAAAAGAAGCGGCGGCAATTGCACTCAACTGGCAGAAAAAAAATCAAGTCGTCTATGCGTGGCTGATGTCTCAGTTATTGTGATGGATGTGAATGATACGGTTCGCAAATTAAGGCTGTGATTGGACAATGATACACTTGAATCTCACGACATGAAAACTCTACGTTGTTCTTTGGGCAGATCTCAGCTGCGTTCTTGAAAGCTTGCAAGCCTCATGCCTGCTCCAAAAGAGCTGAATCCCGGGCGCGGACAGAAAACAAATGGATAAGGATTCCATGTTTGTGCTATGGAGATGAGACACAAAAATTGTGGAAGCCCTTGCTGACACAATTTTCGCCTTAAGTGGCTCATCGGAATGGTCAGCACAAAGGAATCTGCTCTATTTGTTTTCTGTCCGCGTCCGACCACAACCTACAAAAAAAGCAGACCGTCCCATATTCCGATCTGCCTAAATAACCACCACAAAACTGATGAATTTCCTTTCTTCTATTTCCTCCATTCCCACCGTAATTTCTCCGTGGTAACGGTTCACAAGCATCTTTGCATTATAAAGTCCCAGTCCATGCTTTTTTCCATCTTCTTTCGTAGAAAATCCTTTTTCAAAGAAATGACTGATCTCGCCAAGTCCTATATTTTCGACCTGATTCTTTATCGTGAAGATAAGCTTATCATTCTGGGAATCAATTTCGATCAGTACCTGATTTTTTTCTTCGGTACAGGCTTCGTATGCATTGTCGATCAGGGTTCCAACAATCTCGATCAGGTGGTGTTCGGAAATGCCGGAAACGATTTCTTTGTTCCACACGCGGATATCGGTCCGGACATATTCCGGCGCACGGACAATTTTACTGTAGATAAATCCTGCCAGGATTTTATCGCTGATCTTCAGAAGGGGGAGATACTTCCTGCTGTCATCTTCTCTGGCAATTTCCGTAATATATTCAGACTGCTTTGCTACCAGTTCTTCATAATTGTCGATGGTCAGATGCATATTCAGGATTGCATTCAGATGATTGTCAAATTCATGCTGTTTGGCACGGATTTCTTTGACCAGTTCTTCCAGCGGAATCAGATAGTTCTGATAAAGCCGCAGTTCATTTTCCTTCTGGCGTATCAGTACATAATTACTTCGCCAGTCCACAATTCCCCAGATCACAACGATCACCATCAGAACAAACATGATAAACACCCGGTAATCGAAGGTACCGCTGATCAGAAAATCCACGATCAGATAGACTGATACCATAAGTGCCATTACGCAGAAAATACGATATAAAAATTTGCGTACCCAATCAGCCATTTAACAGTCCTCCGATCACCGATTTGTAAGTCACACCGATTTCTACCGTATCCGGACAATTTTTAATCCGGATGATCCGGTTGACGGTATCGTAATATTCAACTTCATTTTTATTGACCGCATACATCCGATGGCACTGCGCAAACATCCCTTTTGGCATCTTAAGCAGCATCTGTCTGAGAGTCACATAAGGGACATCCCAGTTTTCCGTCACAAGATGCAGTCTTGTTCCTCTCGGTATCGCTTCCAGATAACGGATATCCTCGCATTTCAGCTGATAATTGATCCCGTCTTTTTTCACAACGATCACCGGTGGTTTCTCCCTGCTCTCTTTTTCCAGCACCTTCTGAACAACCTCTTCCACCTGCTCCCTGCGAAATGGCTTCATAATGTACTGGTAACAGTGCAGCTCCCGGTAAGCCTGCATTTCCATATTGCCAATGGCAGTCACCATCACGATTGGGGTAAAAGTATATTCAAACCTCTCCCGTATCTCTCTTGCGAACAAAATCCCACCGATATCCTCCCGGTCCTCGCCGCTTAGATTTACATCCAAAAGGAAAAGACCATACCGGATTTCCTGATCCAGCAGGTCTTTTGCTTCTTTCAGGGAAGATGCCTTGTGGACACGGATATCATCTGAATATGTGGTAAGAATCTCTGACAATGCCTGCAGCGAAGTCAGTTCATCTTCCAGGATCAATACATCCGTCATCTATTTGTCACCTTTCCTCTCTCTTTTTTTAATCTAATCATCCTTAATCACTTCTTTAGCGCTCTTTACAAGCCCCGCAAGTGACTGCAGTTCTGACGGAATGATGATTTTCGTTGCCTTGCCGTCTGCAGCCTTTTCAAATGCCTCCAGACTCTTGATCGTAAGCACTGCCTGGTCTGCACCCGCTTCACGGATGAAACGGATACCGTCTGCATTTGCCTGCTGTACTTTAAGGATGGCTTCCGCTTCACCTTCAGCCTCTTTGATCCTCTTTTCTTTTTCTGCTTCTGCCTGGAGGATCGCTGCCTGTTTTTCAGCTTCCGCTTTCAGGATCACAGATTCTTTTTCACCTTCTGCAACAAGGACAGTAGATTTCTTTTCACCTTCTGCACGGAGAATAGCTTCACGTCTTTCACGTTCTGCTTTCATCTGTTTCTCCATTGCATCCTGGATTGCTGCCGGAGGAATGATATTTTTCAGTTCCACACGATTAACTTTGATTCCCCATGGATCCGTTGCCACATCCAGAGATGCGCGCATCTTCGTATTGATCGTCTCTCTTGATGTCAGTGTCTGGTCAAGTTCCAGATCACCGATAATGTTACGAAGGGTGGTCGCTGTCAGATTCTCGATTGCCATGATCGGGTTCGCTACTCCATAGCAGAACATCTTCGGATCTGTAATCTGGTAGAATACAACGGTATCGATCCGCATGGTTACGTTATCCTTTGTGATAACCGGCTGCGGTGCAAAATCAACTACCTGCTCTTTTAAGTCTACTCTTCTTGCCACACGTTCAATGATCGGCAGTTTAAAATGAAGTCCTACACTCCATGTTGCCTGATATGCACCAAGACGTTCGATAACCAGTGCCTTTGCCTGCGGCACGATCTTAATGCAGGAAGTCAGAAGCAGTAATGCGATCACAATAATAATTACTAAAATAATAAGTCCCGTCATCTTTTAGTCCTCCTCATATTTTTTTACAATTAACTTTACTCCGGATATATTAACCACCTTCGCCAGTGTTCCGGGGTCCAGGATCACGTCATCCTGTTCGGATCTTACCGTCCACTCTGTACCATTTACCACCGCCATACCAGTCTGCCCGATGTTATCTACTTTCTGGCTGATCCGGATCGTCTTTCCGATGATTCCTTCATAGTTCGTCTTCAGACGGCGGGTGTTGATAAAACGCATTGCAAATGGTCTTGTAAATACAAGCAGTAAAATTGTCACAATAAAAAATGCAACCACCTGTCCGGCAAACGGTACATCCAGAATATTCAGGATCAGTGCTGCCAGCGCACCTCCTGCTCCCCAGATCGTTGTAAGTCCCACCGTTATGATCTCGATCACCAGAAGTACTACCAGAAGAACCAGCCATGCAACAGTTATATAGCTGTCCTGAACTGCTCCCATATTCTTCACTCCTTTCTGCTTACAGATATGGTAGCAGAGTGTCTGTGTCAAATCAATCCCTTCTGCGTGAATGCAGTGATTTCCTGTGCGAATAGGTTACGCTTCATCCTTAATCCGCTTCATATGCGCTTTGATCGTTTGTTCGTAGCCGTTATCGCTCGCTTCATAGAATACGGCATCTTTGATCTCATCCGGCAGATACTGCTGTTTTACATAATGATTCGGATAATCATGTGCGTATTTGTAACCAATTCCATGCCCCAGCTTTGCAGAACCTTTATAATGTGCATCCTGCAAATGCACTGGAACAGTCGTTTTATATTTTTTCACATTGTCCATCGCAGCAAAGACAGCATTACATGCTGAATTACTCTTCGGTGCTGTTGCCACATAAAGAACTGCCTGTGATAAAATGATCTGTGCCTCCGGCATTCCGATCCGCTCCACTGCCTGTGCTGCACTGACTGCAACATTCAGTGCCATCGGATCCGCATTTCCCACATCTTCCGATGCACAGATCATGATCCTGCGGGCAATAAACTTAATGTCCTCTCCGGCATACAGCATCTTTGCCAGATAGTATACTGCTGCATCCGGATCGGAACCGCGCATACTTTTAATAAATGCGGATATGGTATCATAATGATTATCTCCTGTCTTATCATATCGCACAACCCGCTTCTGTATACATTCAGATGCAACATCCAACGTGATATGGATCATTCCATCCTCACTTCTTGGGGTGGTGAGAACACCCAATTCCACCGCATTAAGCGCAGATCTGGCATCTCCGCCGGCAAGGTCTGCCAGGAAATGCAGGGCGTTCTCCTCGATCACCGCATGATAACTTCCCATTCCTTTTTTCTCATCCTGCACCGCTCTCAGAATCAGGGTCTCTACTTCTTCCTGTGAAAGCGGACGGAGTTCAAATACACTGGATCTGGAAAGAAGCGCACCATTCACCTCAAAGTAAGGATTTTCTGTTGTCGCACCGATCAGAATGATTGTGCCGTCCTCCACAAACGGGAGCAGATAATCCTGCTGTCCTTTATTAAACCGGTGAATCTCATCGATGAAAAGGATTGTCCTTTTCTGGTACATCCCTTTCAGTTCTTTCGCCTTATTCACCACTTCTTCCATATCCTTCTTCCCGGCAACCGTAGCATTAATCTGGGTAAATTCTGCACTTGTAGTATTGGCGATCACCTTTGCAAGCGTAGTCTTTCCGGTTCCCGGAGGTCCGTAAAAAATAACAGAACTCAGTTTATCCGCCTTGATCGCACGGTATAAAAGCTTGTCCTTTCCGATAATGTGCTGCTGTCCAACCACTTCATCCAGAGTCGTCGGACGCAGTCTGGAGGCAAGGGGCGATTCTTTCTCCTTTGTCGTCTCCCGCATATAATCAAATAAATCCATCAAAACCTCTCCTTTAATCCAGCAGCAATTCATCGACTGTCACAAATTCATATCCCTTCGCCTGCATGATATCGATAATGCGAAGTGCCGCCTTTACTGAAGACAGATAACAGTCATGTAATAAAATAATATCATTTTCCTCCGTTTCCGTCACTACTTTATTGACAATTTCTGTCTCATTATCCGTATTCCAGTCAAGCGGATCCACATTCCATAGCACCGCAATCATGCCGGTATTCTCTTCCATCTCCTTCTTCCAGGCTCCATAGGGCGGTCGCATATATTCCGTCTTTTTTCCGGTAATTTCTTCAATCGCGGTATTGGTCTTTTCGAGTTCGCACTCTGTCATTTCCTGAGACATTTTTGTGAGATCTACATGACTGTAAGTATGATTTCCAATAATATGCCCTTCTTCAGCCTCTCTGCTCACAACTTTCGGATATTTTACTACATTTTCCCCGATCACAAAAAAAGTAACCTTCACATTCCGCCCGGCAAGCCCGTCAAGGAGCACTGGCGTACTGGAAGGATGTGGGCCATCATCAAATGTGAGGGCGATCTTGGGCTTTTCCTGATACTGCTCGTTTGTTCCACCTGCCTCATAGGATGCTTCTACCGTTTCATCATTCATTCTTATCAGTTTGATCTTTCCGTTATCAATCACTCCCCAGGTAAACAGAAGCCATGTAAAGCATAAAAAACTGATTGTTCCATAAAGCAGTCGGTACCACATACGGATATCCCTCTTTTCCCATTCTCTTTTTACTATATGCGGGAGATTCTTTACCTATGTACTCGCATTTATTCTTTCTTTCCTCCGGTACTCTTGCATTAAAAAAATCTATACAGAACACCAATCTCTTCCTGTTTTCTATACTCAGATCAAAAAAGGGGATATCAACCAGCTTCTGCTGACTCATATCCCCTGAATGATCTACATTGCTTTTTTATAAAGTTCAATGATATCCCTGATCGTAGACTGTCTCGGATTTGCCATGATATTTCCGCTCTTCATGGCATCAGCAGCCATCAGTTCAATCTTATCTTCCGTTACACCAACATCGGCAAGATGCTGCGGAATACCAAGATCACGAAGCAGATCTCTCGCTTCATCTACCAACATTTCCGGAACAAAATCGATCACCGGGTCTTTTTCTTTGCTGATATAATTGTAGATCTTCTCATAACGTCCATGATCTGCAAGTGCATTATATTCCACAATCGTTGGAAGAAGAATCGCATTTGCCACACCGTGTGCCACATGGAAATAGGCGCTTACCGGATGGCTCATAGCATGGATATTTCCAAGTCTTGCCCATGCAAATGCGATACCTGCGAACATGCTTCCGGAGAGCATGGCTGCCGCCGCCTCTTCGTCCTGACGGTTTGCTACGAATCTGCGCAGATTTGCACCGATCAGTTCCATTGCCTTTTCTGCCATTGCATCAGAAAATGGAGATGCATCTCTTGAAGTGTAAGCCTCCCATGCATGGATCAGTGCATCTACGCCACATGCTGCGGCTACCGATGCCGGAGAAGTCATAACAAGCTCCGGATCCAGAAGTGCATAGCTTGGGATCAGCTCATAGCTGAACACAGTCAGCTTATAATTTCTTGCTTCATCGGTAATAACAGAAAATGCCGTCACTTCACTTCCTGTACCTGCAGTTGTCGGGATCGCAATGATCGGAACGATCGGTCCCGGTACCTTGTGTGCACCTTCATAATCTCCGATCTCTCCGCCGTATTTTGCAAGAACACCAACTGCCTTTGCCACATCCATCGGACTTCCGCCACCGAAAGCTACAATACTGGTTGCTCCTGCTTTTTTGTATGCTTCTGTTGCTTTATCTACCGTTGCAACAGATGGATTTGCTTCTACATCAGTAAATACTTCCACTTCGATACCGGAAGCCTTCACGATCTCTTCGACTTTCTCGACCATTCCGATCTTCTTCAAAACCGGTCCGGAGATCAGAAGCATCTTCTTGGAACCACTTTTTTCAAGAAGCTCCGGAAGTCTTTTTAAACTGCCTTTTCCAAAAATAATATCCTGTGGTACATTGAATGTAAAATCTTTCATCATCTACTACTCCTTTTAAATAAGAATGTGCCTCGGCACATTCTCGCGCCGAGCGCGTTGCTGAGTGCCAGTGGCGCTCGTTAAGCAACGACCGAAGCGGAGCGTAGACCGCTTGCGACATTCTTCATCTTCGTGCGAGTGCGCCTCTCCGGCACGCAGTGCCTTTTTTTCATAGGAAGTTCCTTCGGAATTTCCTATAAAAAAAGACGAGACCGCACCTTAGCAGTCTCGCCCTTGAGTTTCTACTTACACAGCATATACCCTCTGTCATTTTCTTGTCAAGAGGATTTTCTGTTTTTATTTCTTCTTTTTCTTTCCATTCTTCTTTGTCGGCTTTTTCACGCTATAGCCAAATGTTCCGAGCAACTTACCCAGACTATAATACTGTCCGTGCACATATACGATCGGATCGGTCTTTTCCAATGCAAATCGCCCTTTCTGATCCATATAGGCATCATCTACATGAACCGCTTTTACCTCGGCAAGGAAAATATGATGCGACCCCGGCGTTTCTTTTTTGACCACCTTACACTCGATGTTGACCGGACTCTCCGCAATCAGTGGCGCACTCACATATTCTGCCTTTTCCGGTGTCAGATGCAGCTCTTTGAATTTGTCCATATCTTTTCCCGAACGCACACCGCAATAATCCGTTGCATACGCAAGTTTTTCCGTCGTCAGATTGATTACAAATTCTCCGGTCTCATCGATCATGTGATAAGAATACCGCTCTGGTCTCACGGAAATCGAAACCATCGGCGGGTTTGTGCAGACCGTTCCCGCCCACGCCACGGTAATGATATTCGGATTGCCTTCTTTATCTGCCACACTGACCATAACTGCAGGCAGTGGATACAGCATATTTCCCGGCTTCCAGATCTGTTTTGCCATAAGTCATCTCTCCTATAGAGTCATCTGTTTTTATTTTTGCTGCAGGTAAGTTACCAGAACAGGGATCATCTGTTTCTTTCTTGATACTACACCTTTCAGGAGAATTTTTTCCGTATCTCCCGGCAGTTCAAACGCTTCAAGAACCTGTTCCTTTGCATTTTCACCACAGCAAAGGAGTTCTGTAGACTCTTCCAGAATATTAGTCATCATCAGATACAACATATGCAGTCCCTGAGTCTTTCTCGCCTCTTCCAGATATGGGATCAGACGTCCTTTCACCTCATCCAGTTCATCCTGATTCATGGATGTGATCTGTCCGACTCCAAACATGATATCTTTTACATTGAACACCTTAAAGTCCTGGAAACAGATCTCTTCTACGGATTTGCCACGCAGATTGCTTCCCGCATTGAACATCTCTTTTGCATGTTCTTCCATATCAATCCCGGCAATCCGCGCCAGTGCCTCTGCTGCCGCCTGATCAACCATCGTACAGGTTGGTGAACGGAACAGTAACGTATCCGAAATAATTGCAGAGCACAGAAGTCCCGCCATCTGTGGCTCTACCTCTACACCACTTTCCTGATACATCTGGTAAATGATCGTAGCGGTACATCCAACCGGCTGATTCCGGAAATATACCGGTCCGATTGTCTCCAGACCGCCCAGTCTGTGATGATCAATGATCTCCTGCACCTCTGCCTCTTCAATTCCATTCACAGCCTGTGATTTTTCATTATGATCCACAAGAATCACCTGTTTTTTACGGGATGTCATAAGTCTTCGTCTGGAGAGGAAACCACAGAACTTTCCTTTATTATCCAGAATTGGAAAATCTCTGTACTTCGTCTTTGACATAACTTCTTTCACATGTTCCACATAATCATTCAAATGAAAAATCTCCAGATTATCACGGCTCATAAAATACTTGACCGGAATACTCTGGTTGATCAGCCTTGCAGCAGTAAAAGTATCATGTGGTGTCTGAATAATCACGATATCTCTCTCCTCTGCCATCTTCTTGATCGTCTTGGAAATATTGGCTCCCTGGCAGATGACCAGACAGCTTGCATCCATCTCGATCGCGCACAGCTGTGACTCATAACGGTTTCCAAGAATGACAAGATCATCCTTCTCAATAAAATTCTCCATCAGATCCGGACTGGATGCGGCAATGACAACTTTTCCATTCAGGAAATAGCCATGCTCATTCCCGGAGATCAGTGTTCCGTCCAGTGTTTTGACGATATTGCGGTACTGGGTTCTCGCTGTTGCAAGGATATTATTATCGTACACTTCCATATATGACGTAGCAATATCTCCGATAGTGATCAGCCCTTCCAGCTTCTCACCTCTTGTTACCGGCAGTGTCTTAATATTCTCATCTTTCATTCTTGCCCATGCGTCTTTAATGGACATGTGACCAGATACGCCCTCAATATGACGGATATCCATATCTTTTACCTGAAGGTGTACATTGTCCAGAAGAGACGGCACACTTACCTGGAATTTATCCAGAACATATGCTGTCTCACCATTTACCTCTCCCGCTCTTTTCGCTATGTATTTTTCTCCTGTGATTTTATTTTTCAGATTTGCATATGCAATTGCCGAACAAATAGAATCTGTATCTGGATTTTTATGTCCGATCACATATACTTTCTTTGGTTTTTTCTGATCCATTTTATATTACTCCATTACTATCTCTTGTTCCTTTACTTTTCAGAATGCCATTTTTTTTACTGTTCGTCAACCCTTGTTCGGATAAAAGACCATTACACTAAATTTTAAACAATATCTCTACCAGTGCCTTCGGTCTGCCACCCGCTGCCGCTGTCTTCTTTGCATACACTTTTCCATAACCGGCTTCCATGATCTTATTCATGATCCGGCGCGCACTTCTGACCGTAATTCCCAGACACTCCGCCAACTGATGTGCATCGAAAATATAACTTTTTCTTACATCTGCAATGGCAATGAACTTCAGAATTGACGTTGTGCTGAGCCCGGTTTTTTCTGAAATTTCCTGTAGCTTCGGATCGGAAGAAATGAGCTGATATTCCAGCTGGATCTCCTTTCCAAGCGGTCCGTGCTGTGTCTGACCGGCATCAATCCAGAAAATCTCCTGCTTTGCATTTTTCAGGGAAAAATCCAGTGCACGTCTTGCGTTCATTTCCGCCTCATTCATCGTGCCTCCGGTTCCGATCCCTACATTCAGGCTGATTTTATTCTCCTCCTGCACTTTTTTTTGCAGATTCAGAAGCTTCCGCTGGTTAAATTCTTCTTGTACAGCCCCGGAATTGGAAAATACAATATATTCTCTTCTTCCTGATGCAAAAATTGCACCTTGAATCCCTTCTGTATATTTGATGATTTCTTTTTCAATATCTGCTTTTGCAAGCATACTTGAATAATAATTCTCTTCTCTGCTCTTATAATCCGTCAGCTGAAAAATCTCAACTGCTGCCTGCGCATATTCTGCTTCCTGAAGCGCACATTCATTTTTTAATTTTTCCAGTGCCACTCTCACTTTTGCCCTGGTCGGAGGCAGATAAATTGCATGGTATCCCTTTTCCTGCAGTGTCTTATACACCCACCGAAGAGAAGTCAGTGCCACATTGATCTTTCCTTCATCCAGAAGCTTCATGTGCCACTCCACATACTGTTCTTCTTCCACTCCTGCCTGAAACGGACAGGAATAAATGTTTCTTGCCAGGATGTCAAATGCATCCAGCAAATCCTCAATGACCTGTTTTTCTACAATATCAATACTAAATGCATCCAGTTCAATATTACTTTTCTGCATCTGCAGAAATGCTCCCGCAATGCTGATTACCGATTTTTCCACCGACACATGCGGCCTGGTGAAATGATAGTTTCTCCCCACAAAACTTTCGATCGCACAGCCCGTAAACAGTACCGCATCACACTCCTGTTCACATTCCTCAATCAGCCGGTCACTTCGGTTAACCTGTTCCTCTTCATAAGAAGCTACTTCTACTGAACTGTCGATTTCTTTTATACTCTTCTTAACAACCTCACAAGATGATTTTGATCCGATAACTCCAACTTTCACAAATTTGTCCCCCGTATTGCGATCTTCTATCCAGAGAACCTGCCGTTGGCAGCTTCTCTCTATATATCTGAATAATTGCTTTAAAAAAGGAACCCCTCAAACGGGATTCCTTTTTATTATAACTCAGAGCCATCAAAAACCACAAGCTTAGAATGCTCTTTTTTTAATTCCAGATAACTTTCTTTTGTCAGCGTCGGTTTGAAATTGTCAAGAATCTGTTTTGCCTTTTTTGCGTTATCATAAAGAAGATCAATGATCGTAAGCGCCATCATCTTTGCCGGAACGATATAAGCAAGTTCCGGGTCCGCAAGACGGTAATCCTTGGAGTGAAGTCCTCCGGTTATTCCCTCTGTCCAGATGTGCATACACGGCATGAACTGAGAAAGATCCCCCAGATCTGTAGAACCTGCTGTCTCATAAAGCTCTACAAATGAATCTTTTTCCGCCCCTGTATATTCGATCATATTTTCTTTATATAATGCTGAAAGCTCACGGTTGGTATTCATCGGAAGATATCCGATCTTATCGTCAATCTCGACTTTTCCTCCGATTGCAAGTGCTCCGGCTTTTAACGCACGGTTCACTTTTTTACTGGCATCCAGCATTCCATCAATTGTGAAAGCACGTACCATGATCTGCATCTTCACAACAGCAGGAACTACATTTACCAGATCTCCGCCTTCTGTAATGATTGCACTTACACGAACCTTTTCTTTCTCCTGAAAAGTCTCACGGAGTGCATGAATGTTGTTCAGTGCCAACTCTGCCATATTTAACGCATTGATTCCTTCATGTGGTGCGAAACCTGCATGCGCAGCTTCTCCGATAAATGTTACCGTCTTTGTCACAAATCCGTTGCAGTCGGTATCAATCGTGCAATGCCTGCCATTTCCAATTTCCATCATGTGACACTGCAATGCCATATCCACATCATCAAAGCCACCACGTTTTAAATATTCCTGCTTGCCGCCGTAAAAACTGATCTTATTTTCACGGATCAGACTGTCGCGATAATCATAATCTACGCATTCTTCCGCAGGGATCGCAATAAAATCAACCGCTCCACCCAGTTCCTTCATCACTCCGGATCTTAAAAGACCAATCGCACATCCATACAGATCTGCAAGCTGTGCATGATGACCGCAGGCATGAACATTTCCTTCTGGCGTACTGTCCGGATGTTCTTTGCACTGGATACAGTCCAGCTCTCCGATCACAGCAATTCTTGTATTCCCTTTTTTCGGAGTTGAAACCTTACAGCCAGTATATGCAATTTCCGTCTCCGGCTCTTCTCCAATCTCCTGAAATGCCTTTATCATTCTTTCTGTAGTCTTAAATTCTTTGTAGCCAAGTTCAGGCGTTTTATATACATCATCACCAAGCTGAATGATCAAATCTCTGTTCGCGTCAATCGCGTCCAGACATCTCTGCTTCAGTTCTTCTTTTTCCATCTATGTCGTCCTCCTATTCTGCACCCATCAGTCTTCTCAGTACTTTTGTCACTTTCCAGGTCTCATCTGTATCAAGCGCTTCTTCTACTGTGTGTACATTGATCATTCCACATCCCAAAATGACGCTCTTATATCCGTGTCCCGCAAGCACATTTGCATCACTTCCGCCACCGATGATCATTTTATTTGCTGTAATTCTTTCTTCTGCCATTGCATTTACAGTATCCTGGATCAATTCACAATCTTCTTCCAGCGACAGGACCGGGTAAGCCATCTCATGCTTCATCTCATAACAGGCTCCCATTTCCTCTACAGCTTCCTTGCAGCACTGTTCCATATGTGTAACCTCTGCAGCCAGCTTTTCCATACTGTGTGAACGGATCTCTGCGGTAAATGTAACCTCATCTGTTACGATGTTGGTTGCAGATCCACCTTCAATATGTCCGATATTAGAGGTTGTCTCATAATCAATACGTCCGATGTGCATCTTACTGATTGCCTTTGATGCCACAACAATTGCATTGATTCCTTTTTCCGGTTCAATTCCGGCATGCGCTTTCTTTCCTTTGAAAGTAATCTCAATCGCTTCCATTGCCGGTGCTTTGTATGCGAGAGTCTCTGCTCCACCGGTTGCATCTACAACAACCAATTCCTTGCATGGCAGCATAGACATATCCATGTGCTTTGTTCCCATCATACTGATCTCTTCGGAGCAGGTAAATACAAGATAAATATCTCTGTGCGGTACACCGCTTTCAATGATATCTTCTACCGCTTCCATGATTGCTGAAATTCCAGCTTTGTCATCTCCGCCAAGTGTTGTTGTCTTGTCGGTACTGATAATGTTTCCATTGGTCACCGGATTTACATTTCTGCAAGGCTCAATCTGATCCATATGTGCTGCAAATCCAAGTGGACGTTCCTTCGTATTTCCTTTTACAAATGCAACGATATTTCTGCCGTTTCCACCATAAGCTTCCCCAGCATGATCTGACTGGAACGGAATGTTCCGCTCTCTCAGCCAGTTTTCTATCCAGTCCGCCATCTCTTTTTCCCCTTTTGACGGGCTGTAGATCTTGATCATCTCAATAAATCTTTCCTGTAATCTTTCTCTCGATAACATCGTTTTTCCTTTCCGGACTTAGTCCTCAAGCTCTTTCTTGTAGATAATCTTTCCTGCGAAAATAGATCCAAATACGGCTACCAGGATAACAACGTATGACGGTGTTCCAGGGAAGAAGGATAAGAATCCGTTTTTCATCAGCCAGTTCATTGCAAATGCAATAACTACTGCAACTACACCAAGCTTCGGTCTTGTGATTGCGAACTGTCCGAATACAGCTCCGTAAAGTGCCGGAAGAAGGAAGTTGAGGGCCTGCTTGAATCCTTCTGGCATCATACCAATAATTGCGTTTCCTGCAATTGCTCCGATTGTCAGAATCACAATATTTACAATGATCGATACAGCAATACCGATGGTTGATACAACAGAACCTTTGTCACTCCCCATTTCAACGCCTGCTGCTTCCTGTGCAACAGAAGAACACGGAACACGCATGTTGGATGTATTTCCTGAAAGGAATGTCAGATAAGTTCCCGGGATTCCAAGAATCGGGAAATAGGAAATCGGTTCTACAATATAAAATGCTCCACTTACACTGATCTGTGCGATTGTACCTGCAATGATTGCGGATACCGGTGGCATATATCCGTATACAACTGAGATAACAAGTGCCGGTCCAAAACATGTAATGATACCTAATAACATGGTGATTTTTCCCCATTTAACAATATCAGGTATATAGACTTTGTTGTAGTATTCTTTATTCATATCTTTATCCTCTCATTCCTATTAAAATACAGTGTTCCAGATGTAACCAATGAGCATGCCTGAGAACATGGAAATTGCAAAGGCCCATTCTCTGAGCCATCCAATATTCTTTTCTTTCGCTAACTTTGTCAGGGTCATCATAAGAATGCATCCTACGATTGTTGCGATTGCCGGTGCTCCGCCAAATGCAAACTGATTCTTTTCGTTGAAGAAGTTTCCTGATGCAAGGTTTGCAAATGCACCAAGCATCGCTCCTGCTGAAATGATCGGAACCATTTTGGAATTTCCTTTTGACATCAGATGATTTACTTTATCCATCTTATCTGTGAAAAGGAGTGTGAAGATCAGCCATCCAAGTGAACCACAGATCATGGTCCATACACCACAGGCGAATGCAACCGGTGTCAGGTTCTCCAGTGTAGCGCCCATTGCCTGTGCGCCAAATCCGGCTGCCATTGCTTCATAGTTAACGGATCCGATGAAAGAAAGTCTCATCCATGAAACAGGTGCTCCCATTGATACGATCAGGGAGATCATTGTTACCAGGATTACAATAGATGGTCCAATTGAGGAAATGGCACTACTCTTAATTGCCATATTGATCTTTTCCTGTTCAATTCCAATCTCTTTTGCTGCTTTGAGTGACTTCCTGAAAAACAGTACGGACTGAAAAACTACGATTCCTACTGCTATTGCGGCACCCACCCACATCAGAGGGCTGTTTGCCAGTTCCAGATAATTCACGTTTCCCTTCATTTTAAATTCTCCTTTGCCTTTTAGTTTAGGACACTGCCCTTAACATGTCCTTATGTTGATAATATACAATTTATTTTTTCTTTTGTCAATTTTTTCACAAATTTTACTATTCAAAATATACACAAATTTTTACCACAATTTTCGTACATAATAACGATTTTTTCTCATTAAGCACAATTTAACCGTCTAACCATCTGGAATCCATACTTTTTATCTATACAAAAATGTGTTATACTAATAAACATATTGAGCATACGTTCAGAAAAATAAACTAACAGAGGTGTTAAGATGGAAAACGAAAAATTACAGGAACAGACAGAAAGCATGGCAGACTACGAAGCACATTTCGATGATGCCAATCCATGGAATGTGGTCGCACGTTATCAGGAAGAAGGAACCAATCTTCACGTAAAAGTAGAAGGAATCGTAAATGGTGGTGTCATCGCCATGGTCGAAGGACTTCGAGGATTCATCCCGGCATCCCGCCTTTCTCTTTCTTATATCGAAGATCTGGAGACTTATCTTCTAAAAGAAATTGATGTCCGCGTGATCGAAGCAAACCAGGCAGAAGGACGTCTGATCTTATCTGCACGTGAGATTTTAAGAGAACAGAAAAAAGCAGAAGATGCAAAAAAACTTGCATCTGTACAGGTTGGAAGTGTTGTAAAAGGTACCGTTGAATCGCTTCAGTCCTACGGTGCTTTTGTACGTCTCGAGAACGGTCTTTCCGGTCTGGTTCACATTTCCCAGATCAGTACTCAGAGAATCAAATCAGCAGACCAGGTACTTCACGTTGGGGACGAAGTAGATGTCAAAGTCATCGGTATCAAAGACGGTAAGATCAGCCTCAGTATCAAGGCTCTTGCCGAAGATGCTGAAAAAGAACAGGAGGAAGAGCTGGAACACGTAGAAATTCCGAAAGTAGAAGCAATCGGAACCAGCCTTGGGGATCTGTTTAAAAATATCAAGCTTTAAAAATTATAATTTAAAAAAGGGAAGCCTGCACTTTCGCAGACTTCCCTTTATCATTGCCTGATAAGTATCACTGACACTTTATGCGAGAATGTACCCCCTGTACATTCTTTTCTATTTCTTCAGTGCTTCCAGATCCTGCATCCAGACTGCCGCACACGCATCGCTCGGCATTCTCCAGTCTCCTCTCGGAGAAAGTGCCACCGTACCGATCTTCGGTCCGTCCGGCAGGCAGGAGCGCTTAAACTGCTGTGCAAAAAATCTTCGGTAAAAGGTCTTCAGCCATTTCATGATCGTCTCACTGTCATAAGTTCCTTCAAATGCAAGCTTTGCGAGCCGATAGATCTTTGACGGTTCAAAACCAAATCTCAGAACATAATACAGATAAAAATCATGCAGTTCATACGGACCTACAAGGTCTTCTGTCTTCTGGGCGATCTCGCCATCCTTCGGTGGAAGAAGCTCCGGACTTACCGGTGTGTCAAGAACATCCAGAAGTACCTCTTTCAGCTCCTGATCCTCACAGGTATCCGCATAATACTGAACCAGATGGCGTACCAGTGTCTTCGGAACAGATGCATTGACTCCGTACATAGACATATGATCTCCATTATAAGTCGCCCACCCAAGAGCCAGCTCCGACATATCTCCGGTTCCGATGACCATGCCCCATTCCTGGTTAGCAATATCCATCAGCACCTGGGTACGCTCTCTTGCCTGTGAATTCTCATAGGTCACATCATGTACCTCTTCATCATGTCCGATATCACGGAAATGCACATGGACCGCATCCGCGATCGGCACCTCTTTCAAAGTGGCTCCCAGCTTCTTCGACATCAGGCAGGCATTCTGATAGGTTCTGTCTGTCGTACCAAAGCAAGGCATCGTCACTGCAATGATATCCTTGCGGTCTTTTCCTGCCATGTCAAACGCTTTTGCCGTCACAAGCAGTGCCAGCGTTGAATCCAAACCGCCGGAAATTCCAACGACTGCTGTTCTCGAGTGAGTATGCACCAGACGCTTCTTCAGTCCCATTGCCTGGATCATCAGAATCTCCTCACAGCGCTTTTCCCTCTCTGCCATATTCTGTGGAACAAAAGGGGTCTGTGCAAAGCTTCTGGTAAGTGCTGTCTCTTCCACACTTATGTGGAACAGTACTTTTGGAAGATGACGTTCTTCCGTTGTCTGGAAAGTTGTATTTTTTCTCCGTTCACTTAAAAGACGGAAAATGTCAATCTCACTGACGATCATCTCGTTGGCAAACCGCTTTGCTTCTTTCAGAATCGTCCCATTCTCTGCGATAATATTGTGTCCACCAAATACCACATCCGTTGTAGACTCTCCGTCCCCGGCATTTGCATAGACATAACCTGCAATCAGTCTTGCAGACTGTCCCTTGATCAGTTCCTCCCGGTAACTATCCTTTCCGATCGTCTCATCACTTGCTGAACAGTTGACCAGGATGATCGCGCCTTCTCTTGCCGCCTCAATACTCGGCGGGATTGGTGACCAGACATCCTCACAGATCTCTGCCGATACGACCAGATCATCCATCTCTGCCGCCTGATACAGGATCTGCGGCCCAAACAGGATTTCTTCCCCTTCATAAGAAATCACTCTTGCTTTTTTCGGTCCTTGACGGAATTGACGCATCTCATAAAATTCCCCATAATTCGGAAGAAATGTCTTGGTTGTAAAGCCAAGGATCTTTCCGTCATTTAATGCGGCCGCAACATTATAAAGCTCTCCATCAATTGCAAGTGGAAGCCCAACAAATACAAGTGCTTCTGTATGCCTGGTCTCTTCTGCAACTTTTGCAAGTGCTCTGCGCACCTCTTTTAACAGTATATCCTGTGTAAAAAGATCGCTGCAAGTATACCCGGTCAGGCAAAGCTCCGGAAAAACAATGATCTTTGCGCCAGCCTTCTCAGCTTCTTTCATACGTTTGCAGATTTCCTTACAGTTGTGCCAGACATCCGCCACACGAATATCAACTGTGACCGCTGCAACTTTGATAAATCCCTGTTTCATGCGTTTACCTCTTTATCTTTTTGCCTGTTTTAAAATCTGTTTCAGTTCTTCTACACTAAATGTATACGCCATATTGCAGAAATGGCATTTTACTTCTACTTCTTTTCCGTCATCGATCATTTCCTGGATATCTTTCTTTCCGATGCTGATGATGGCTTTCTCGATTCTCTCATGCGAACAATTACATTTAAACTGTGTATCCATTGTATCTGTAAATTCCACATTCAGGCCATCCAGTACCTGCTCCAGCATCTGCTCCGGTGTATGTCCGTTATCCAGCATACTGGTAACAGAAGAGATCTTCTTGATATTCTCTTCCAGTTTATCCAGCACCTCATCCGATATAAACGGCATTACCTGCACAATAAATCCACCTGCACAGTGTACAGTGTTGTCCTTGTTCATCAATACTCCAAGGCCCACAGAAGACGGAACCTGTTCGCTGGTTGCAAAATAATACGTCAGATCTTCTGCGATCTCACTTGTCTGCAGAATAGTCTGTCCAACATATGGTTCTTTCAGTCCCATATCTTTAATAACATTTAAAAGACCGATTCCAACAGCTCCTCCAACATCCAACTTGCCATTCTTAGGCGGCATCATTGCTTCCGGATGATCGACGTATCCTTTCACGTCACCTTTTGCATCTGCAGTCACCGTAATTCCGCCAAGTGGTCCATCACCTTTGATCTGAAGCGTCAGCACATCTGTCTCGTTCTTCATCATGCCTCCCATCATTGCTCCTGCCGTCAGAAGTCTTCCAAGTGCCGCTGTTGCTACCGGACTTGTGTCATGTCTCTTTCTTGCCTCTTCCACCAGATTTCCGGTTGTTGCGGCAAATGCACGGATCTGTCCGTCTCCCGCAGTTGCTCTTACAATATAATCTTTCATATAACAATTCTCTCCTGTTCTATTTTCCCTGTTCTCTTGCGATCACATAAATGCGCTCGCTTGTGTCCATCGGCGCATTCTTTGAAAATGCATCGTATGCTGTCACAAATTCCAGCCCCGACTTCCGGATCAGTTTCTTCATCTCCTCCAGCGTATACGCTCTCTGATAATGCGTCTCCTCATATTTGCGATAAAGCCCACTGTCCTTATCTGTCTCAATAAAAAGACTCAGATCATATTCATTGATCTTCTCATCTTCGTAATAATAGTTGTCCCAGATAAAACTGCATTCCTCCCGGTTCTCCGCAATTGTGCGATCCCCAAGAATCTCTTCATACTTGTAACGTGTATTAAAATCAAAAATAAAAACACCTTTCGGATCCAGATAATTGTTGACCAGGCGGAATACTTCCTGAAGTTCTTCCGGCTCTGTAATATAATTGACCGAATCGCAGACACTGATGACAACTCTTACCGTACCATACAGTTCGAACTCTCTCATATCCTGCAGAAGATACAGAATATCATGACCGGATTTGTCTCGTTTCTCCATTGCGATCTCCAGCATCTCTTCCGCATTGTCCGCACCAATCATATCATATCCTGCCTTTGCAAGCAATTCTGTCATGTTCCCGGTACCGCACCCCAGATCCAGTACCAGTCCATCCCTGACACCATATTCTCTCATAAGACCGGTGAGATATTCACACCATTCTTCGTAGGGAATATTATCCATGAAGGTATCATATACACGTGCAAAGCTTGTATACGCTTCCATACTCTGTTGTTCCTCTCTTTCGATTCGCCATCAATGCCCATAAGCAGCACTGACCGATGTCCACGGACCACTCCGCTGCGCATCCTGACATCCAGATTATTTTATAGTATAACACAGGATTTTCCTCTAGGAAAGTCATATTCTGATGAGAACTTTTCCCTTTTGGAATTTTCTTTACTGTTCACAGTACCTGTGACCAGTAACGCATTTTCTTTTTCAGACACAAAAAAGAATGTGCCTTGGCACATTCTCGCGCCGAGCGCAGTCGCTTGCGACATTCTTCATCTTCGTGCGAGTG
>ERZ773188.396-NODE-396-length-54848-cov-4.360667_pt1 | contig 54848 bp, 49 predicted proteins | sample MGYA00581011_ERZ773188 | MGnify/ENA primary metagenome ERZ773188 (study PRJEB29015, sample SAMEA2737798) | human gut metagenome | biome: human gut; feature: human-associated habitat; material: faeces | place: China | collected 2012 ...
GAGACCGGCCGCCCAGGGCCTCCACCGGCGCCTTCAGGTCAGCGTGCTCCACATCCAGGACCTTCCGGACCAGGGAAAAGCCGTTGGAATGAACCCCAGAGGAGGGCAGGCCCAGAATCACATCTCCGGGCTGGATGGTGGTTTTGTCAAACACCTTCGCCTTATCCACCACACCCACAGAAAATCCGGCCAGATCATACTCATCCACCGGATAGAAGCCCGGCATCTCGGCGGTTTCCCCGCCGATGAGAGATGCCCCGGACTGCACGCATCCCTCGGCCACGCCGGAGACAATGTCCGCAATCTTCTCCGGGATATTCTTGCCGCAGGCAATATAGTCCAGGAAGAAAAGGGGCTTGGCCCCCACGCAAATAATATCGTTGACACACATAGCCACACAGTCGATGCCCACTGTGTCATGTTTGTCCATCAAAAACGCCAGCTTCAGCTTGGTTCCCACCCCATCGGTGCCGGAGACCAAAACAGGACGGGAAATCCCCGTCAGGTCCAGTTCAAACAGGCCGCCAAATCCACCGATGTCAGACAGGGCGCCCGCCGTCATGGTCTTGGCGATGTGGGTTTTCATGAGCTCCACGGCCCGATAGCCAGCGGTAATGTCCACGCCCGCTGCGGCGTAACTGTCCGATCTTGATTGCATATTCATCGCGTTTATTCCTTTCCGTTCCAACAGTAGGTACATACCTTGCAGGGCTCCAATCCGATGGCCTCAATGAGCTTGTCCAGGGACTGATACTCCAGAGAGGTAAAATGGAGCTTTTCACAGATGGTTTCCCGGAGTTTTTTACCCCGGTCGGTGTTGGGGTCGCTGTACTCCTCCAGGTGCTTATCTCCCTCTTCTCCCTCCAGCTCATAGACTGTGCGGCGGGCCAGCAGTTCCATGGGGGAGCGGCTGGTGGAGAAATTCAGGAACTTACATCCATACATAATGGGAGGACAGGCCGAGCGGATATGAACCTCCTTGGCGCCATTGGCGTAGAGAAACTCCACCGTCTCCCGGAGCTGGGTTCCCCGCACGATGCTGTCATCCACAAAGAGCAGCTTTTTCCCCTCAATGAGATCGTGCACAGGAATCTGCTTCATTTTCGCCACCCGGTCCCGTTCCTTCTGGTTGGTGGGCATAAAGCTCCGGGGCCAGGTGGGGGTATACTTGATAAAGGGCCGGGCAAAGGGAATGCCGCTCTCATTGGCATAGCCAATGGCGTGGGGGGTGCCGGAATCGGGCACCCCGCTGACATAATCGATATCCTGGGCCACCCCTTTCTCCCGGTCGGTCTTGGCCAAGCTCACCCCGTTGCGGTTGCGCATGACCTCCACGTTCACGCCCTCATAGTTGGAGTTGGGGTAGCCGTAATAGGTCCACAGAAAGGCGCAGACCTTCATCTCTTTTTCCGCCGGCAGGAGGGTCTCCCAACCACGCTCCGTGATCTTCACCACTTCTGCCGGACCCAGCTCATAGGCGTCATGGTAGCCCATCTTCTGGTAGGCAAAGGACTCAAAGGCCACACAGCAGCCCTCGTCATCCTGTCCCACATGAATGGGCAAACGGCCAAATTTATCCCGGCCAGCGATGAGGCAGTCCGGCGTCATAATTAAGACGGATACCGTCCCCTCCACCATCTCCTGGGCGTAGCGGATTCCCTCGGCAATGGTGGGCCGCTGGCTGATCAAAGTAGCCACCAGCTCATTGGAATTAACCCGTCCGCCGCTCATGGCCTCAAAGTGGCCGTCAGCCTGATCCAGCAGCTGCTGAATCAGCTGATCTTCATTTTTGATGACCCCCACCACGCAGATGGCGTAGGTTCCGTGGACCGAGCGGACCAGCAGAGGCTGCGGGTCCGTGTCGCTGATGCTGCCAATACAGCACTTGCCCACCATTTCCCCCACCGTCCTGTCAAACTTGGTGCGGAAGGGGGCGTTTTCAATGTTATGGATCTCCCGCTGGAATCCCAGTTCCGGGTCCCAGGCAGCCATACCGCCCCGGCGGGTTCCCAAGTGCGAATGATAGTCTGTCCCAAAATAGACATCCAACACCACGTCCCGGCTGGAGATAGCGCCGCAAAAACCACCCATGGTTCATTCCTCCATTTCTGATATGCCCTTAGTTGAATTTTGCCTCAACTCCGGCGTTTTTCTCCAAAACCTTCTGGGATTCCGCAGCCCTGGCCTGACGGATCTTCTCTGCCAGCGCCATATCTGAAACTGCTAAAATCTGGATGGCCAGCAAGGCCGCGTTGGCCGCCCCGTCAATAGCCACGGTGGCCACAGGGATTCCTGTGGGCATCTGCACCGTGGACAGCAGCGCGTCCAGCCCGTCCAAGGTGGAGGATTTGACGGGAATCCCAATCACCGGCAGCGTGGTGTTGGCCGCCAGCGCCCCTGCCAGATGCGCCGCCTTCCCTGCGGCCGCGATGATCGCCCCAAATCCGTTCTCCTGGGCTGTCCGGGCAAACTCCCCTGCTTGGACTGGGGTCCGGTGGGCAGAGTACACGTGGACCTCATAGGGAACCCCGTATTCCTTGAGCTTGTCAATGGCTTTCTCCACAACAGGCAAATCACTGTCGCTGCCCATGATAACGCCTACTTTTTTCATACAAACCATCCTCTCTTTTCCATGATTGATCAGGCCCTCTTTGTTTTTATCCTACGAAAAAAAGGCAGTCCAATTCCCTTTGTGTGAAAATTGAACTGCCCAGACGGTCGGCCGCAACTATGCTTTTTGCTCCCTGTGGTTCTCCCACTTCCGTCAGTCACAAAAAGTTCTTGATTTTACACGTTCGATTATACTATAACCACGCTGGTTTCGCAAGCGATAGATTGTAAAGGTTTGCGCATTTTCCCCTTTCTCCTCTGTACAATCTTTCTTCTCCAAGAATCAAAGAATCCCATGGAACACCTTCCTGTTCCATGGGATTCTTGTTTCCAATTTATTTCGGTTCTTCCAGAGATTTTCCCTTGGCAAAATACTCCTTGGTACATTTGACCACCACGCCGGACAAAAGGGCCAGCGCAATCAGGTTGGGCAGAGCCATCAGCCCGTTCAGCGTGTCGGCAATATTCCAAACCAACTCCAAATCAACTGTGGCACCTACCACAATCATTAGGACATAGATGACCTGATAGGGTCTGATGGCCTTAGACCCGAAGATGAACTCACAGCAACGCGAGCCATAAAGCGCCCACCCCAGGATCGTAGAAAAGGCAAAGAGCGCCAGTGCCACTGCAATCACCAATGCGCCGCCTTTCTGGGTGAACAGGGTACCCAGCGCCTCAGACACCAGAGAAATTTCGCCTGTCACACCATAATTCAAATCAATCCCCGAGCAGAGCAGCGTCAAACCGGTAAGGCTGCAGATGATGATCGTATCCATAAAGACTTCAAAAATGCCATAGAGCGCCTGCTTGACAGGTTCCCGCTCAGACGTGGTGGCATGGGCCATGGGCGCAGTACCCAAACCGGCCTCATTGGAGAAAATCCCCCGTTTCATCCCCCAGCTGATGACCAGGAACATGGAGCCCACAGCACCGCCTGTCACACCATTGGGTGTAAAAGCCCCCACAAAAATGTCGTGAAATACTGTGGGCAGGCTGGAGGCATTGTAAAGAATGATCGCCAGGCACGCTAAAATATAGACCACCGCCATACAAGGCACCAGCTTCTCCGTCACCGCACCCAGACGCTTTACTCCACCAAAGAGGACCACTGCCGCCAAGATCGCCAGCACAATGCCCAACACCAGGTTCAGGGTGGCTTCTCCACTGAAATCAGGATTAAACGCCAGAACTGCTGTGTGAATGGAACCTACAATATTGCCCGCCTGAATGGCATTGCCCGTGCCCAGCGCAGCCAGTGCAGCAAAAACACAGAAGATGATGCCCAGCCATTTCCAGTTCTTCCCCAAGCCGTTCTTAATGTAATACATGGGGCCGCCTACCCAGTCTCCGTACTTGTTCCGCTCCCGGAACTTCACCGCCAGAAGCACCTCGGAATACTTGGTGGCCATACCAATCAGGGCTGTCACCCACAGCCAAAACAGTGTACCCGGTCCACCCAAGGTAACCGCCGTGGTGATTCCGGCGATGTTTCCGGTGCCAACCGTACCGGCCAACGCCGTCGAAACCGCCTGGAACGGGGTGATCTCCCCCTCCCCCGCATGGGTCCTTTTGAAAATCTTCCCAATGGTATTCTTCATGGCGTAGCCGAATTTCCGGAACTGCAGCCCCTTATTCCGTACGGTCATGAGAATACCGACGCCAATGAGCAGAATCAGCATGGGGGCCCCCCATACAAAGCTGTTCACCGCGCCGTTGATTTGTGCAATCAATTCCATACGCTTCTCCCTTTTTCGTTTTTGACGGATTGCCGGCTGTTTCCCCTCAATTTGTAAATTTATGCCAAGCTCCCGTCTTTTTCAAATTGCGAAAGTAGTATACTATATCAGCATTTCTTTCTACAATCCACAAATTGTAGCGTTTTTTTCGATTTTCGACATCTCGTCTGTGCAAGATGTTTCAAAACAGCATGCAAATTAGGACGCTTTCCCCTATCATGCGCTCCCTTCCAAGCCCCAGAAACTTTCCATCTAAAAAAATCCGCAGGACAACATAGTTGTCCTGCGGATCGAAATTCTTCCCTCTAAAAAAGATTACTTATTTACTTTTTCAGAAAAGTGCCGTTTGGTTTCCCGGACCACAACACCAGACAGGCCAACCAACGCAATCAGGTTGGGGATTGCCATCAGGCCGTTCAGGGTGTCAGCGATGCTCCAAGCCAGGCTCAGTTCCATCGTCGCGCCGACGAAGATGATCACCAAGAAGATGATCTGATAGGGCTTAATCGCCTTAGAGCCAAAGAGGAATTCGCAGCACCGGGTGCCATACAGCGCCCAGCTCAGGATGGTGGAGAACGCAAACAGCGCCAGACCCACAGCGATGATAATTGCGCCGCCCTTCTGGGTGAAGACAGATCCCAACGCCTGGGCGTTCAACGCAGTGGTTCCTTCCGTACCAATGTTCAGATTCAGCGCACCGCCCTCGGCCGCACACAGAATGGTCAGGCCGGACAGAGAGCAGATCACGATGGTGTCCATGAACACTTCAAAAATGCCATACAGGCCCTGCTTTACAGGATCGGTCTCAGAGGTTGCCGCATGAGCCATAGGCGCGGAACCAAGGCCGGCCTCGTTGGAGAACACGCCGCGTTTCACGCCCCAAGTGATAACCAGAATAACAGAACCTACTGCACCGCCTGTCACGCCTTCAGGGGAGAAAGCACCGGTGAAAATTTTGGAAAACACAGCAGGCAGATAGGCTCCATAGTACACCAGCACGATCACGCATGCCACAATGTATACCACAGCCATGAAGGGAACCAGCTTCTCCGTCACCGCGCCCAGACGCTTAATGCCGCCGAACAGAACGATTGCGGTCAGCACCACCAGAATCAGACCCAGCACCACATTCACTGTGGACTGTCCACTGAAATCAGGGTTGAAGGAAAGGATTACGGTGTTGACAGAGTCGGTGATGTTGCCCACCTGAACCGCGTTACCGATGCCAAAGGCGGCCAGAGCGGCAAAGATACAGAAGATAGCACCCAGCCACTTCCAATTTTTGCCCAAACCGTTCTTGATGTAGTACATCGGGCCGCCTACCCAGTCGCCATACTTGTTCTTTTCCCGGAACTTCACCGCCAGAAGCACCTCGGAATATTTGGTGGCCATACCAATCAGAGCTGTAATCCACAGCCAAAAGATGGTGCCAGGGCCGCCCAAGGTGACCGCGGTGGTGATACCCGCAATGTTACCGGTGCCCACCGTGCCGGCCAGCGCCGTACTCATCGCCTGGAAGGGAGTAATTTCGCCTTCTTTTGCTTCCCCCTTCTTAAAGATTTTACCAATGGTGTTCTTCATGGCATAGCCGAACTTCCGGAACTGGACGCCTCTGTTGCGGATGGTCAGCAAAATGCCGCCGCCCACCAGAAGAACCAGCATGGGGACGCCCCAGACAAAGCCATTGATTGCACTGTTAATACTTGCGATCAATTCCATGCAAATCTCTCCTTTTCTCAATTCTCTTCGCTCGAACTGCAAATGTCCGCCTCTGAGATCACAAAACGGAGTGCCGCAAGACCGCAGCACTCCGTTCAAAAGTTCCATCCAAATAGGGCTCTTTACTTCGTTTTTTGCACTGTAAATTCGTCCTATGAGTCTGTCCTTTTGCCTGAGAGTCTTGGTCTTGCCCCTTCGGCCCCTGCAATACGCAGATGTCTCCAGATTGCCATCCATCCGCGGCACCGGTTCCCTCCCTTCTCCTTACCATTTTATTTCCAGGAGTGGAAATGGATACCAGCCACCGAAGAATTCATCTGACGGGATTCACTTTGCAAGATTCATTTTAATCTTGTTTTGCCAAAAAAGCAAGCCTTAATCAATTCTTAATTTAATTTTCTCTTCTCAGACCCGAAAATTTGTTGTTTTCAACTGAAACTAATCAAAGTGTCAAAGCATGTTTTATAGAAACCGCCTGCCTCACTTTGTCAACAATTCCCTCTGTTGTCAAGGAATACGCCTCCAGAACTTTTTGTGCCGCGCCGGAACGTCCAAATTCATCCGCCACACCGTGACGGACAACAGGAACCGGGCATGCAGACGAAAGATATTCCGCCACCGCGCTGCCCAAGCCCCCAATCACGTTGGCTTCCTCTGTCGTTACAACACAGCCGGTTTCCCGTGCTGCTGTCAAAAGGATCTCTGTATCCAGGGGCTTCAGCGTATGCATGTCGATGACCCGAACGGAGATTCCCTCTCCTGCCAGCTGTTCCGCCGCCTGCAGGGCCATCTGCACCATCATACCCACAGCCACCACGGTAACATCCTGTCCGTCCCGGAGCAACGCCCCCTTGCCAATGGCAAACTGGTATCCCTCCACACGATCTGTCACCGTCTCCACTGCCAAGCGTCCCAAACGCATGTAGGCCGGTCCTTCATAAGCCAAAAGCGCCCGGACCGCCTCCCGCATCTCATAGCCGTCGCAGGGGCACAAAACCGTCATATTGGGAATGGCACGCATAATGGCCAGATCCTCAATGCACTGATGGGTTGCCCCGTCCTCTCCAACAGACAATCCGCCATGGGAACCCACCACTTTCACATTCAGGCCGGGATACGCCACACTGTTGCGCACCTGTTCCCAAGCCCGTCCAGCGGCAAACATCGCGAAGGAATTGACGAAGGGTTTCTTTCCACAGGTCGCCAGTCCAGCAGCCACCCCCACCATATTGGCCTCCGCGATCCCCATATCAAAAAAACGGTCAGGGTGGGCTGCGGCAAACTCTTTGGTCATTGTGGAGCCAGACAGGTCAGCATCCAAAACCACCAGATTCGGCTCCTGATCCGCCAGTTCCACCAGTGCCTTGCCATAAGCGGCACGGGTCGCAATTTTCTCTGCCATCTTACTTCCCCTCCTTTTCCGCCAGGGCAGCGGCCAGCTCCTGCCGCGCCTGCTGATACTGTTCCGCGTTGGGAGCCTTGCCATGCCATCCAGCCTGGTTCTCCATAAAGGAAACCCCCTTGCCTTTGATCGTTTTGGCCAAAATCATAGTCGGCGCTCCGGTGAGCGTTTTCGCCTGTGCAAACGCCGCCGTTAACCCTGCCAGATCATGGCCGTCCACGGAAAGGACATGCCAGCCAAATGCTTTCAGCTTCTGATCCAGCGGCTCTGTGGGCATAACATCCGCTGTCTTTCCATCAATCTGCAGACCATTGACATCAATGACCGCGCAGAGGTTGTCCAATCTGTATTTGGCTGCGCTGAGGAAAGCTTCCCAAACCTGTCCTTCCTCCACCTCTCCATCTCCTAAAACTGTATAAACCCGATACGCTTTCTTGTCCATCTTCCCGGCCAGCGCCATGCCAACTGCCGCGGAAATCCCCTGCCCCAGAGAACCCGTGGACATATCTACTCCTTTGACATGGTTCATCTCCGCGTGCCCGGACAGATGGCCCTCCACGCTGCGGAATAGCGCCAAATCCTCCTCGGGAAAATACCCTCTCTGCGCCAAGATTGGGTAAAGCGCAGGGGTGCAATGCCCTTTGGACAAAACAAAGCGATCCCGATCCGGGTCCGCAGGGTTCTTGGGATCTACATTCATTACCTCAAAATAGAGAACCGTCAGGATGTCCATGGCAGAAAAAGAGCCCCCCAGGTGCCCTGACGCGCAATGGTATACCATGTCCAACCCCAGAAGCCGTCCCTTCGCCGCAACGGTCTCCAGCGTGCGTATTTCTGTTTTCATATCGTTGCCTCCTCCAACAAGCCACAGGAATCTACAATCAGTTACAGTGTAACACGGAAATTTTCTTTGGTCAATTCTCTTTCTCGCCTTGCAATTTTTGTTTGTTTCCTTTATAATGTTTTTCGTTCCTCTCCTTCACACGAGGTAGCTTTGGTTCCTATCCGGGTGTAGCGCAGTTGGTAGCGCGCCTGCTTTGGGAGCAGGATGCCGCAGGTTCGAATCCTGTCACTCGGACCAACTCTCTTAGAAAAACCGCCTAAATAGGCGGTTTTTCTGTGTTTTTAGTTCGATTTTTTTAATTTCGGCGAGTGCTGTTCAGCGGTGGTTCAAGGGGCAGAAAAGCGGCAGGAACATGAGCGAGGATAGCCGCCGAAACCGCCAAATCCCTAACCCATCCCTAACGGGAGAAATATCGCGCTTTTGGGTGTAGAACAGTCAATCATCATGTTGCTTTCATAGTAGTTACATGATAGCATAAGGACAAGACTGTCATATTATGCCGATAGCCTGTACAGGATTCTCGCTTGTATAGACTATTAGGATTGTTTTGCAAGGAGTTTCACTATGGATGCACATAAAGCAATTATCACAAATATTTTCAATAACTCTACGCTTATAGAAGTACCCTTCTTCCAGCGATCCTATGTTTGGAAAGCGGATCTTTGGGCACGGATGATTGAAGATATGGAGTATATCGTCAAGACAAATAAGCCTCACTTCTTTGGATCTATCATTCTGAAAGAAGGTCGCAGACCACATCCTGGCGAAAATTTTACTGACTGCAGAACGATTGTAGATGGGCAGCAGCGACTGACAACCTTTCTTCTTTTTATGAAAGTTCTGTGTTTGAAACTCGGCCAATCTACGACTTTTGATTGCCAGTTTAGAATTATGGGGCAGTCAATTGCTTTGCGCCACGGGAGAAATGATATTGAAGCTTTCGAAAGAGTTATGGCTTCTACATCCGCAGATAAAATAGATAACCCTGCGCCTCAGTCCAGAATTATTGAAGCGTATAATTACTTTGTTGACCATATTGATGAGAATAAGCTTAACATTATGATGGTCATGATGAATGCCCAATTCGTGCGAATTGATTTGAATGCAGACGAGGACGAACAGCAAATTTTTAACACAATCAATTCTCTTGGCGTTAATTTGACAACCTCGGAATTGTTGAAAAACTACTTTTTCAGCAGAGATACCATTAGCGAATATGAGGCAAAATGGGCCTCTGTTTTTGAAAAAGATGATGATGCAAAATCCTATTGGGATACCGAGATTGAAACTGGTCGAATGAAGCGTGCCATCATTGACATCTTTTTTGATTCTTTCTTCCAGATTTTTATTCAGAACAAGCGATACAATATCAGCAATGACGATAAGATCATGTACGCCAGAGTTGATAGTTTGGCACAATCCTATCAGCATTTTATCGACCATTATTGCGGTGGAGACAAAAGCGTTATACTTAGCCAAATGAAGGATTATGCCATCTGTTTTAGAACTATATTTAATCCAGATACCTGTGGGGTAAGCATTCCGGGCACATTTGGTATTGAGCGTTTAAATATAATAATCTTTGGGTTAAAGACATCTACGCTCATTCCCTATACACTGTATATCGCTAAGAATGTGGATAGTGAGGATGAACGAAATGCCATGTATGGCATCCTGGAAAGCTACATCATGCGCAGAATGGTCGTTCATTCACTAACAAAAAACTATAACAACCTGTTCACTTCTCTGATTCGTAATGAGGTTTTGGATGCCACCTCTTTGGTAGCCAAGCTCCACAGCGGAAATGACGCAACAACATACATTCCTACTAATGAGGAGTTATTGGATGGGTTCCAAAAATCTAAGCTGACCAACCTGCAAGCCAGAGGTATTCTTTACCTCATCGAAAGCTATATCCGTCCTGCAAATAGTGCAACTTTGCTTCTTGGCTTTGATGGGTATAGCTTGGAGCATCTCATGCCAAAGAAATGGAGAAACAACTGGTCCGCCTGCGCCTCAGATGAAATTGCAAAGCAAAGAGATTCGAAGCTACTCACATTAGGAAATCTTGCGATCATTCCTCAAGCGCTAAATGCATCAATACGAGATAGTGATTGGACTACAAAAAAGTCTGGAAAAGGTGCAAATAAGCCAGGGCTTGAAGCCTGCGCCAAGGGACTGGTTACCTTAAATGCTGTTTTATTGGAAGACGAATGGACAGAGGAAAAAATTGATGCCAGAGCTAAGTGGCTGCATGAGATAGCAAAAACTCTTTGGAATATTCAACCCTAAAACAAAGCATAGCGCCACGGAATGGTAATATCTCCGTTGGCGCTATGCTTGTTTCTTATCCCACCTTCTCGAACGGTATCACCTTGCACCGGCTCTCCTCCGGCGGGTCAGGCGGCTCCGGTTCCGGCTTGGCCGTGGCCGTTTCCATGAAGCCTCCGATCTTCTCCGCCGCGCCTCTCTGCATATCGTTGGTGATGTGCGTATAGGTGTCCAGAGTGAACCCGGCGCTGTAGTGTCCCAGCATGCTGGACAGTGTCTTCACATCCACGCCGCTGGAGAGGGCCATAGTAGCGAAAGTATGGCGCAGATCATGGAAGCGAACACGCTCCTCAATGCCCGCCTTCGCCAGCAGCTTGCGGTTGATTCTGGACACCGCATCCGGGCTCCAGTAGCCGCCGGTGCGGGGCGACGGGAACAGGATGGGGTTGTCTGGATGCTGTTCATGTTCCCGCACCAGCATATCCACCGCCTGCTGGGACAGCGCCACCTTGCGGACGGAGTTCTTGGTTTTTGGCTCCGTCACCACCAGCTCCCCGTCGATCCGAGTAACCTGCTTGCTCACCGAGAGGATGCGGTCCTTCACATTCAGGTCGTCCCACCGGAGCGCCAGCAGTTCCCCCCGCCGCAGTCCGCTGGACAGCTCCAGGAAGAACATGGGCAGGACGCCGTACTTTTCCGCCTCGCTGAGATATACCCCCAGCTTCTCCGGCGGGATGATGGTCATCTCCTTTTTCTCTTTGGGCGGGATGCGGCAGTTGTCGCAGGGATTGTATGGAATGATCCGCTCCTTGACCGCCTGCTTCAGCGCCGAGGACAGCACCATGTGGATGCGCCGCACCGTACTTCCAGACAGAGTCGTGTCGGTTTTTCTCTCGAACCGCTGCACCCGCCCTTTGGTCTTGGAATCATTGTACATCTTCTGGATCTGGATGGCGGTAAGCCGTTTGAGTTTCACTCCTCCGATAGCCGGTACGATGTGGTTTTCGATCATGTTCTCATAGGTCTTTGCGGTGTTGGGGCGGATCACAGGCTTGCTGTAGGTTTCAAACCACAGCCGGCACCACTCCGCCACAGTATAGTCCTCGTTGTGGTTCACCGGGATGCCCCGGTTGTCCCGGATGGCCTTTGCCAGTTTCTCTTTGCACTCAGCCTGCGTCCTGGCGGACACGCTTTTTTGAATGGCGCGGCCGGTGCTGGGGTCGATGCCCTGGGTGTATCGGCCCTCCCAGCGGCCATTGGGTTTTCTGCGGATGCTACCCTCACCGTTTGCTCGTTTCTTTGCCATTGTTCATCCCTCCTTTTGCAACACAAACAAATACCACAGAATCTTTGAAATAGCCACTAAAATATTTCCGTCTTTTTGGCTGCCTGTTCGTCGATCCACGCCATGAACTTATCACGGGGGACGATGATCCGGCTGCCCAGGGTGATGGTAGGGAAATCCTTCCTGTGAGCTACCTCGTAGGCGTGGGCCAGCCCGATGCCCAGTACATCGGCCACATCCTGCACAGTCAGCATTAGAGGAAGTTCATTGAAAGAATTATACTTGGATCGTTTCATCGGATTCCTTTCTACCCTTCTCGTGGAAGGGATTTTATTCTTTGTTTTGCGGCTCATTTTCTGCGCCGCTTACATGGTCATTTCAGGCCACTGCTCCTCATGGTCATCCGGCTTGTGGCCCATAGCAATCTTCTTCTCCTGGATCTTCCTCCTGAGCTTTCGATCCACCTGCTGACCTACTGGGACGGCGGACGGCACGGAGTTGTCCTCAAAGATCCGGCTTATGTGGTAGAGCAGCTGAGTGACCGCCAGCATCACAGAGGGCGGGCGGAGATTGTTTCTCTGCTCCAGGAAGAACTGAGCATACTGATTTCCTTGGGCAGCGGAGCGGCTGAACCACACCGTTGCCTGGGCCTGATCCCGTGGGAGCCCCTGTCCCATTAGGTACAGCTTGCCCAGCATGTACTGGGCGTACTGGTTACCCGCCTCCGCCGATTTGGTAAACCAATCCGCCGCTCTGGAGGTGTCCTTGTTGACAGCGTTTCCCTCCAGATACTCTTTGCCCAGACGGTAGGCTGCGAAGTGGCTTCCGTTTTCCGCCGCCTGTTTCAACCAGTGGATGCCCTCGTCCGGGTCCCGTACCTCCCAATCATCGGACAGAAGCAGCTTGCCAAGGGCGTACTGTGCTTCCGGCAGACCTTGTTTCGCCGCCTGGCTGAGCCAGTGTTTTGCCTTATGGTTGTCCGGGATTAGCAGAGGGCCATCTCGGTAGAGCTGCCCCATCCGGTATTGCGCATAGGCGTCGCCGCGCTCCGCAACCTGCTCCAGCTTCTCTGCCGCCCGGTCACGGTAGTCCAGAGAAATGTCCTCGTTCCGGATGATGCGCCACAGCTCCCGGCAGGCTTGGGACTCATTCCGCACATGTTCCGGTTCATCAGTTTGAGATATGCCATCGTCCTCGAAAGAGATCTCGCCCAGCCGGATGCGCTCCGCCTCCTGAATGACAGCGTTTTTGATCTGCCGGAACTCTTTCTCCTGGGACAGCTTTTTCCGTTCTCTGGGTTTGTCGTGGTAGTAGCTCTCCACCTCGCCTTGGAGCCTGCACCACTGGTCGTAGCACACACGGACCACCGGCAGCTCCTCCAGCTTGTCCACCACCTCATCCACGGTTTTCTTTACGGACTTGGGAAGGTAGCCATAGGATTTTTTGCCCTTGACCGTTTCCAGCTGTCCGACCAGCTGCTCCATCTTCTGCTCGATCTCAGGAGCCGTGCAAATGCTTTGCGCCATCTCCTGAGTGAGCTGCCGGATCGCCCGGCGGGCCTCCCGCACCAGTTCATCCCGCGACTGTGACTTCTGCTCATAGGTGTGGAGCATCTCCTGTTTGAATATCTGATTGGTGAGCGCAGATTTGATGTTGCGGATACCGTCCCGCGTAAGATACGCCTCGCCGGGCACCGTTGACCACGCCATCATGTGGACATGGGGATGCTTGCCCTCATCGTGGAAGGCAGCGTACCAGTGGAAGTGGTTCGGTTGGATGTTCATGGCGGCGGCGATGTCATTGCGGTTGGCCCGGAGCAGATTCCGCCACGCTTTGGCATTGTCGTAGCCAAGACGCGCGGCGTCCTCACGCTTCAGAGAGAGAATATGAGTCCACACATTCCCGCTGTACTGATCCAACTCCCGCATGGTTTTCTCCAAGTCCACAGCATCTTCATCACCAAAGAGCCCGTGGTCACCCAGCCGTTCCGCACGAGGCCGGGTTGCAATGTACTTCATGTAGCCGTCCGATTGCTGCACCTGAAACCAGTTTTCCTCCAGCGCTCGGGTGATAAAGACAGAGGCATTGGCCTTGGTGGGCTTGTCTTTGTAATCGGAATACTCACCCAGCTCCTTCGCCTCCGGGAAATCCTTTGTCAGTTTGGTGATGAGTTGCTCCTGCTTTCGAGTGGGCGGACGGTCATCTGGGATGATCTCCACCCGTTCCCGTGTGCCGATGTACCTCAGATAACCGCTGACCGAACTGCCTCCTCCGCACTTGAGATAAGGACTTTTCACGATCAATCCTGCCACTCATCGTCCTCCTCCCATGCACCACGCACCCGCTGCTCCAGCGAGATGCGGCCATTGGTTTTCCGCACATTTTGAACGCTCTCCGCCCGCCGTCGGTGCAGATCCTCGCCGCTGAACTGATACGCGTCGGCGAGGATACCGGCCACCATGTCCTGCTCCACCGCCTGCCGGAAGGCGATGGAGGACAGCCGCTCCTCCAGCTGTCCCATTCTTCCGTCCAGATAGGACTTGATGGAGGTGGGGAGAAACAGTCCGGCATTGTTGGCGCTGAGATAGTCCAGGTAAAAGTCCACCGCCCGCTCAATGAAGGCAGTGATGCTCCGGCTCCCGTCCTCCTGATACCGGCGCTCCAGAATGGCCTTTTTCTCCGGCGACAGGTAGAGTGGGAATTTCTCTTTTTTGCTCATGTTGGCTCCTTTCCGGGGGTTGACCCCTATTTTTTCCTTGTGACAGTAGGCTTTCGGGCATAGTGACCGCAGAGATGGTATCACTGCCCGGATTTTGACCCCATTTCCAATCCCGCAAAAGCTCCCGCAACTGCCCGCACTGCGGGCAGAAGTGCTTCCGACAGGGGGCGCTTGCGACCCTGTCGTTTATCCTGCTTTTTCTTTCGTCCTCGGGATCGCCTCCGAAAGCGGGTCAAATTGGGCCTCCAACCCCGGGTCGGCACTGGGCGCTTCCGCTCCGAAAGGCGCACATAGGGCGGTCTGGGGGCTTTCACGGGCCAATTCTGCGAGGCGTTCCGCCGCTCTCTGACGGGCGGTATCCTCCTCCAGCTGCTGGAACTGCCGCTCGTAGAACAATTCGATTGCCGCCTGGATCGGACGAATGGTGTAGAGCAGATTCCCGTTGAGGGGCCTGCCGTCTTTGCTCCGCACCATCGTCGGCTCGGTGCGGATGAGACCTTTCTCCTCCAGGCTGCGCACATACTTACTCACGGTGTTCTCACTCATACCCAGCGCCTTGCCGATGGTTTTGTAGCTGGGGTAGCACTGGTAGGTTTCTCTGTCCTCGATGCTCAGCAGATAGCAGTAGATGGAGATCTCCGGGTAACTGAGACCGATGTGAAATACTTCATTGGGAACCTTGAAATAGTTTTTGTCGGGATCTCGTTTGGGCCACTGTTGGAACTTCATATAGCACCTCCCGTATGCTCCTCCATCCACTGAATGCACTTTTCTTTCGGCACCACCATGCGGCTGCCCACGCGCAGTACCGGAAAGCCTGGTTGGTGCATGAGTCCATACCTACTGGACAGTGATACGCCCGGCACCTTTGCCTCACCGTAGTTCTTGTAGACAGATTCTCTCATGTTGACCATCTCCTTCTTAAAACTCCCTCTACTTCTTTAGCCGCAAACATTTGCATGTGACATAGTTTTGACATATCCTTTGGATGGTGTCCGAGTTGTCTCTCTACTTGTATTGGGGAAAATACATCCCACTGACATACATTTGACAGAAAAACGGAGCGTCTGCTTTGTCGCAGACACTCCGTTTGAGGTTGGATTATTTACTTTTGTGCTGGTTTCAGCAGCCGGCATATTCCCTCCGCCTCGTCCCGCTCTTTCAGCAGAGAGGCCAGAGCAGAGAAGAATTTCTTTTGCTGATAGTCCACGCTGCCACGGTTCAGTTGATGGGCTTCCGCGTACTTGCGAATGGACAGGCCATCCACGAACCGCTCCCGGAAATAGCCCTGGTATGTAACCAGCACCGTTTTCAGGACATTGTCCAGAAACTGCAGGTCCTCTTTCAGTTTGGCGAAGTCACTTTTAGTGATGGCAACGAATCTCTTTTCCTTTACGCAGAGGCGATATTTGTTCCGGTCGAAGTTGTAGTGCTCACAGAGATCTTTTGCGTATGCGTAGTAGGTAAGAGATTGCTGATAATCTCGGGAGTCATAAGATTCATCCAGTTGCCATTTTTTTCGTTTACGAACCGGTCCCCGAAAGCCCTCTTCCTCCAGCCGCTCTATGGCTTCCCCTGAGATCTTCATATTGAGCATTCGCTTATACTTAGCTTTCCGTTCTCCGTTCACTTCGATAAAAGCGCAGAAGGACTTTTTGCTGGAGGTGTAGTATCTGGGGACAGTTGCAAAGGGGTAGGTGGTCCAGATGACACTTTCCTCGCCGGTGTCGGCGTCGGTGGCCAGAGAGACTACATAGACCACCTTGCCGTCATACCGCCGGTAGTACCCAGCACGGATTTTTCTTTCTGCCATCTGGTCACCTCACATTTCTGTATACACTTTTGGTTACTGCCTATAGCGTGATCATTGCAATTTTACAACAACCACTTTCTCCCGGTTTTTAGAAAATAAATCTGTGAATGAGCAGTTGCCGAGGTTTACTCGGTAACTGCCCCTATCCTTTATATCGAGGAGTAAGGTATCATATGCCTAATTAAATAGCTGTATCAAAACTTGCCGTATGGAAGAGTCCCGAGGAACTTCTCGAACCCCATAACCAACTATCGTTCCGTTTGCATGCTTTCTTAAATTAGGCGATATAAATTCAGCATAAAGATCTGTAGCAAATGTGTAGTCCCCTCGGCTCATGAGATGCTTACGGAGATAGCCATTCATTATCCCTACAGCATAATCCGCCAACTGAATTCCCACACTTTGAGAACTACACTCTGTCAGCACACCGTGATATACATTTTTGTATTTCACAAAGTCACCTTCCACCATCATTCGATGACAGGCATCTTTGAGGTGTTTAACCTTATCCTGATTTAGCTCATCCATAATCACTGTAGCAAAACTATCGGGTTGGCTATCCATCTGGATTCGCTGAAATGCCTCTTGCATATGAAATTTCAGCACCTCATTTTCCGCTTGATAACATGGTTGAGTGTATATGCAGGTTACGGTAAATATGAACAGCAAAGAAGGCTTGTCCGCCACACGGTTGAAGAAATGGCGGTAGTACCCTTTGATTTTATCTGGGGTAAAGGATTTCAGAAAATCAGCCCGGTATTTTCCTTTGCAAACTTCCCATAAGTCAGACCATTTGATTTCTTCGCCAACTGGGATTCCATATTTGGCGTTGAGTTCCTGAATTTCTTGCTGAAATATGCGATAGTCATTTACAGATAGACGAACATTAGCTCTTATGTAGAAAGGGTGGCTACGGCGAAACGGTTCCGACGGGCGCTTATTGTATGCACCGGCCTCGTCTGTAAAAATATAATACGCTTCACCCACTTATATCCCACCTCTTTCAGTCTATTCATTTTCAACTCTAAACTGCTCCCATGCAGGTTGCATCTCTTTAAGCGCCAAGCTGTAACGAATTTCCTCTGCCAACGCTTTTTTTGCAATATCTGTTTCGTTTACAATGCACGGCTCTCGTTGTTTGGAAAGCTTGTCATCGAACGAGCCTAAATGACGATGAACATAAATGGCAAAATCTTCGACATCTTCATCGCTCTCAAATAAAAGAATAACATCCAACAGGCGTTGGGTCGCATATTGTGCTTCATGACCGTTGGCGTTACCGATGTGGTATTCCAAAAAGCGTAACAACAAATACTTCAATCCAGAAGTTACATAGTACCTTAGACAAATGTTCGGATCACCATAATTGCGATATGGGATAAACTTCATTTCAGGGCACGGCGCAACCATTCTATAACCATCAAGGGCAGTGATTTGGCAAGAAAAAAGTTGGGTGCTGTAATGGTATATCTTTAATGTGCCATAATATGCTGATGTATCGCTCTGTAAATGATGATAGAACGAACGATGGCCGTTTTTATTGAAGCCATCTTCATCTTCCTCATATTCGATAGCAATGGTATATTGCGGAAACAACTTGTGATAATAACAGGAGTTTTCTTCAGTCCACTCTTCTGGCTGGCGAAGAAAAATTTTGATTTGCTCCAATGGTGTCTGTAGCAAGCCAAAGCGCTTTTTCCATAGATATTCCACATCATGAACATCAGCGCTCTTATCTATCGGCGTGTTATTATCCATTACCCTGGTGTAAATATGAAATGCCTGTACGGTTTTTCTTTTCTTGGGAGGCTCCGGTCTATATTTAGTATCTGTATAGCTTTCCACCAGATAGTAGGGAACATCAGTTGTGTTTTTGATAATAAACACATCAATTTCATGTTTCTCTAATTGAATGGTACGCACTTCAACACGGGGACGGATTTGTCCTGCAAAATTCTTTGTGCTTAAAAAATCGACTATGTTTTGCTGGTTCTTCCGGTTGGAATCATTCTCTACTCCTATGATTTCAAATGATTTATCGCGGATTCCCATAATTAAGTAGGTGTCTCGATCTGCTCGATTATTTGCAAGACAAATGATATCATGCAACAATGCAGCTCTATCTTCGTGATGGCATTCTTTGAAGTCCCACCAATCGTCTTCTCGACCGGTACGAATTAAGCTCTCTACCAGTTCTGTTAACTCTTCGTTATAGTCTTCCATAACTAAGCCCTTCGATAAAACAAAATTAGAACAACCCTTGTATCTTTGTAGCTATCAGCGCTGCAGTAACATTTGCACCTACGGCCAGCGCAAATTCTTTCAGTCCAGTCAGGGCCGCTTTGATGATACTGGGTTTCTTGCCTTGTTCGAGCTTGTCGGAAATCTCATCCAGCAGTTCGAGCGCACTCTCCATATCTTCTACGGAAATCTTTTCTTGTTCCAGTGACTCACGGATTTCCTTTATAACATCAGATACTGCGGCAGCAGTATAAGTCGCAGAATTATTGTTACCCGAAATGATTTGGGAGCCACTAACATTTCCATAGATAATGGTTCCGTAATAATGGTTGACCTGTTGAGGTATTTCCTTGGCATTAGCGGATTCCGTTTCATTAAAAGTCATACCGTCACCCAAAATTCCTTTTTCTTCAAGTTTTAGAGTCCACTCCAAAAGACAGGTCTTTACCCTTTCAGAAATTGCATTTAAGGATTCTTTTGTTATGAAAAGTCCGGCTTCAAATACCATTGGAGCATTGGCTGTTTCGGATAACTGCTGAGACAAATTACCTGGAAACGGAATGTATAAGGTTTTATTATCCATTGAAAAACCTATAATCTCGCTAATCGACTGAAAAATCTTTCTATGAGACCATAGCTTTTCTTCTTTTTGATTTTCAAAGATCACAGGAATCCAGCCATTGATAGGGTTATGTAGTTTTACTATACCACATACATTTCGATACTCTGGAATCTGATCGTTTCTGTCGGTATAACCATTCAGTTCATTTTGAATCCACACATCAAATTCTGACAGTTTTAATTTCGTAGCTATCAAATGCGCCTTTCGCAAAGCGTTTACAATGTCGCAATTCCATTGTAAAAGTTCTTGCTGTAATTCTAAAACTATACTGCCCATAAAGTCTCCCTTCTCTCATTCTACCGTGACTTGTCCGTTCATGAGCATTGGGAGAAGCCAGTCACGGAACTTTGCGAGCTCACGGTTTTCTTTCAGACACTGTCCTATTTTCTCGTGAATTGGGGCAACAATTTCTGTGAACTGATCAACTACACCTTTGGGCGGCAAAGCTATAAAACTCTGTTCCAGATGATCAGATGTAATATGTCCCATAGTAGTTTTTCGTGCCTCGGCCATTTTTACAAAGTTGATCACATAAGAGGAAAATTGGTGATATACATATTCCTTACTGTATCCGTTAATTGGAATGACCTTGAAGATATGCTGGTTGAGTCCAGCATCTCCGCCAAACCAATACATCACTTCCAAAGTTGCGGACCAAGAAAACAGAATATCTCCATCGAATATCTTATTCTTATCAGGGATATTGGCAGATACAAGTTCTGTATCTGCTGTTATTCCCTCATGCATTTCTTTGATCTTAACGACAGGAAGCGATACCTCTCCATCTCGCGGGCGGTGTTTTTGGCAGGCCAACCCGTTTATCGGATCAGCAATAGAGTAGAGATTTCCTACCTCCCACCCTTTGGGGATATCCCTTTTAAGCTGGTCATTCCAGACCATCTCACCACCGGAGAAACGGTAGGGCTTATCATCTGTATTTGGGAAATCAAATTGTGTAAACCAGTAGTCGTAGAGCGTTTTCGCCATCTTTTCAAGTATGGTACAAATATGAGTATTGTTTTGAATCAAGTCGTCAATAGCAGATAGAACATCGGCTATTTTTGCTTGATCTGCCACCTTAAACCCGGGGAACGGAAATCCTTTTATATCATCTGAATTGAGATTCTTGCGAACACCTGCAGCTAATGTTCGAAGCTGCTCATAATTATTTTTGAGCCAATAATACAAAAACCTATAGTCAGCCTTCTGAGGGTCAGCTACAATGTTGCAGCAGGCTTGATTAGTCGTTGATTGCATCATTAGAATCGAAGCATTCCCGCGTGTTTTTCCCTCTCCATACATTGCAACAGATACAGTTTTGGGTGGCCACAATTTTATCGTAGTTTCTTTAAGTGCTGTTTTTGATATGTATTCGTTTGCATCGAAAATTTGATATTCTCCGAGTTGCTCAGTTTTCACCCATGGAATGTCATTTGAATTCCAATATTCTGCCTTACTGCGGAGAGGCGTAATTCCGCTGCCAATTTCAGATGAAATATCCAGTATAGTTCTATTCATGGTGTATCCTCTTTAATTGAAGTTTAACTTCATCCTCCAAACGGCGGTTTTTAACAAACATATTTTCCAAACGGTTGGCAAATTCAGACACCTTTTCCGTAAACTCTTCTGGCGTTAGCTCCACATATTCAATCTTGACCTCAAAATACTGACTGGCAGAGAAAGATAGTTTTTTCTCCTCAATATCCTTATAACTAACTGCTACGCAGAAATCATCAATAGGAGTTCCAGCGTTGAAAGTGTCAATAATTTTTCTAATTTCGTCTTGGTTTAAAACTGTACGCTGATTTTTACCATCCAGCTTTTCCTTTGTACCTAACTTAGATGCATCCATTAGAATTACATTACCATCTGTGTTTTCTCGGTCAAGGAACAAAATCGAAACATTTGTGCCAGTGGTAGCAAAAATATTAGACGGCATTGAAATGACGCCACGAAGCATGCGTTCGTCTACCAGCTTCTCGCGAATTGCATACGCTATTTTATTTGACCTTTTGCTGGCAGTCAGAAAACCTGTAGGAACAACAATCGCAGCCTTACCTTTGCTTGCAAGAGAATAAATAATGTGTTGAACAAACAAAAGGTAAATAGCCATACCATCTTTATCCTTGTTTGGGATATTGGGAACACCCGCCCAAAAGCGTTTTTTATAATTTTCTCCTGCCAGAGTGTCCCGATTGTCAGAAAAGTCAAGGTTAAAAGGCGGATTGCTAACAATATAATCAAAGGTCGCCAGCCCATCGCCTTTAGTATTTTTATGATAAGGCCGTAACAAAGTGTCATCGTGGACAACATTAGGTAAAGAATGGACCAAGTTGTTGAGAATCAAGTTCAGACGCAGAAACTCATTAGACTTCTGAGAAATATCCTGGGTATAGAGCGTGCAGTTATTCTCACCAATTTCATGTGCCAATGCCAGCACAAGCGTTCCCGTTCCAGCAGCAGGGTCATACACCGTCACATTCTTTGCGCCATTAGGCACCATGATCTTTGCAATAATACCTGCGATGGAATGAGGTGTATAGTATTCAGCGTACTTACCGAAATCCTTATTATAGTCCTTAATCAGATACTCAAATATTTGAGCAAAGAAATCGTACTTCTGCTCAAACACACTGTCAAAGCTGCAGTCAGCAATTTTGTCGATGATAGCACGGCAAAAATCATCTTTTTTCTCAGCTTCAATCACATACTGGGAAATCCCGCTGAACAAACGCATTTTGGATTGTCCACCGGTTCGGACAGAGAAGATGTCAATGTTGTATGTAGCAATATCCAGTAGAGTATCATCAAAAAGTGTATGAAAATTTTCCTCGTTCTTTCGGTTGAACAAGTAAGAGATAAAGTGGGACTGCTTCAGTTTTGCAGTATCCGGTCCAAAACCAAGCAGAAACAGCTCATAGTCATCATCGCCCATCATTGCAAGTTGCTTTTCAGCATCTGCCGGGGACAGCTTTGCCAGCGCAAGCTCTATCCGCTTCGCTTCGAAAAGGAACTTATCGTTGAGAAACTTGTAGAGAAAGATCTCCGTGATGATTTTATATTCGCTGGAGGCGTTACCCAAGCCAAAATTGGTACATACAGCCTTCAAGCTGTCAATCATCTGCTTCGTTTGCAGGGTAATATTGGAATCCATTATGACGCAAAGTTCCTTTCCGTAAAGTATTCATTTGAAATGCAGGTACCGATGTACTTGATCTGTGCAGCAGAGTATTTCAGATGCTGGGCGTCAAGTTCCTGCTTAATCATTGGGAACATCCCCTGCATGAAGTAAGGCTCATTGTCCATTAAGTGACTATTGGAGAGCACCTGGGAATCCACCTTGTGTTTCAAGTGCATAAGGACCTGATGAAGTATAATGTCCCCAGCGATGGGAAGCGGTGTTTCGCGCAGGCGTTTATGAGTCCGCATAAATTTCACATCACCATTATATTTAGCCGCCAACATCTGATCAGCCAGGTTCTTTTGCTCGGCCTGCTTTCGGATGCGCTCCAGTTTTTCAATATCCGCTGTCATTTCGTCAGCGGTCAATTCTTCGATGTTTTTCTTAGCTAACAAGCGCTGGAGTTCTTCCAGCAGGGTAATGTACTCAGGGTCTTTAGGATCGAGGGTGTGCAGAACGGCCTTGCGAGTCTGGTTAAGGGTGTCTTGGTATTTATCCGCGATGACCAGTTCTTTCTCCGACACCTTTTGAAAATGGAATTCGATTTCATCCATAGCAAGGTTCAGAATGGCACTCATATCCTGGGCTTCTTCAAGGAGTTTCTTCTTGTTGATAAGCCCAATGCGGTTACAGACCTCGCTGTAAAGGGCACCTATATTGTTCAGATCAAACTGTTCAACCAATTCGTTATAACCAAATAGTTTTGCGATATTGAACAATTCTTTATACAGCTCCAACGCATGTCGAAGCTGTATAAGATCCTGCTTATCCTCTATGGCAGAAATTTGCTGTGAGAAGATCTCCGCATTTCTGGTATCATACAGAAAGAGTGTGTCCTTGATTTCCTGCAAGTCGTCCTCAATAGCCTCTGGAGACTTGAAAATGTTATCGTACTGCTTGAACTCGTCGCCCAGTTCTGCCTGAAGTTCCTTAAAATATGCTTTGTTGGTCTTATCAAATTCTGCACGGATATCCGCAAAATCGACCACATAACCATATCGATAGTTTTTATAGGGACGATTGACACGGGTCAACGCCTGCAGCAAATTATGGTCTTTGATAATACGGCCCAAGTAGAGTTTTTTCAATCTGGGCGCATCGAAGCCAGTCAGCAGCATGTTGTAAACTACAAGGAAGTCAATCGTTCCTTTTTTGAACGCATCAATATTACCTTTTCGGGTTTCCTTGTCGTCCACATCATGCAAAATTAATGCTGCCGAACAAGGATAGGATTTTAACTCTTCGAAAATGGCACGTGCCTGTGCGGAAGAATCACAAACGATCATACCACCAATAGACTGATCGTTCATGGCAATACGGCTCTTGCGAAAATCATCCGTAATATACCGGACTAAAGCAGAGACATATTTCGGGTGGGCATACAGTTCTTTCTTATCGAGAGAGCCTTTGAGCATTTCGATTTCTTCCAGCGCTTTTTTCAGTTTTTTCTTGTAGGTGGTTTCAATGCCTTCGCGGATCAATTTGAGCGTATATCCATCGGCAATAGAGCGATTGTAGTAGTATTTGTGAATATAATTGCCAAACACAGACTTGGAGTCGTACTTCTTTCCAGCAATCGGTTTTCCTTCGTCATCGTAAATCGTTCCAATTAGTGGCGTACCTGTTAGCGCAATTATAACTGCTTCTCGGTCGGAAGAAAGCAGATTGGCCAGAAAAGAACCTGTCGGCTTATAGCTGCGGTGAGCCTCATCCAAAAAATAGATTCGTTGTATGTTTACTGCATAGTCAGACTGTTTTACAATAGATTCCTTGGAAAATTTCTGGATGTTAACCACTGTAATTGTGGGCTTTCCAGTATTATTGACTGTTCCAGTAGAATGAATGTTTCTGATAAAATCTTCTTTGGAATCAATTTCGTCCACATGAAGTCCACGAGCGCGGAACTCATCAGCCGCCTGTGTCAACAAGTCAAGCCGGTCTACAATAAAATAGAATTTTGCAATTGTTCCACGCTTTTGATAGTAGTCGGTCAGATAGCGGACATTGTAATACGCAAGCGCTGTCTTACCACTGCCCTGCGTATGCCAAATGATTCCGTTTTTGATCCCGGCGTTCAGTTTGTTTTCAATTGCTTTTGTTGCAAAGAACTGTGGATACCGCATCAGATGCTTTTCCAGATGAGTGATACCATCTTCATCTGTCCGCTCTACATAAGCAATTGCGTATTTCAGCAAGTTTAAAATGCGTTCAAATGAGAAAAGCGATGTGATAATTCTATTAGTTGGCGAAACAGGAGAACTATTTGTTACATATTCTGGGCTATATTTAATACTACTCAGATTATTATCTGTCAGAATAAAGTTTTCAATCGACTCTTCTTTCTCTGACACAGAAGCCAGAAGTTTCTTGTCTTCCTCTCGGAAATGACTAAAAAACAATTTGTCATAACTGATAGTTGAGTAGAATGCGCCTTCCAGCGGGATGACTTCGGTGTCATCATATTCGCTGTTGTTAGAAAAGACCATAATCTGTGCGAGATTAATAAAGCGCCTAAATTTCATATTCTTGACACGTATTAGCATACGGTCATATTCAGCCTTGATTCCGTCTTTATTATTGGGTTTCTTGACTTCAACGAAAGACAGAGGCAACCCATTGATCAGGAGTGTGATATCAGGGCGAAATTCATCAGAACCATTCTTACAAGTCATCTCCGTGACTACATGATAAGAGTTTACAGCACCCTTGAAATCTTCAAAATCGACCAACCTTAAGCCATGATATCCGTTGAGGAGAATGGAGTAAAATTCCCTGCCCAAATCATTGTTTTCCAGCATTGCCTTCAAGACATTGACAATTTTCTGAACATCCTCAGTAGTCAAAGCAGTAGCATTGATCCGATTTATGGCATCACGAAGGACATCAATCAAAATATTGGTGTCGCTGTCAACGACTCCTTCGTATTTTTTTAGTGAAATATATTGATATCCAAGACGAGTAAAATGCACTAATGCAGGAATTTTAACTCGAGAGTTTTCATTATGCGGCATTGTGCAGTCCTCCTTTGTGGCAGAGTAGGCTTTTTGACTTATGATTTCAACTTATATTTGCGGTTTCGAATGCTGTCCTCAGCAACAATAATTGTTTCTTCAACGCCTAACACAATAATCCCACCGTAAGTGTTGGCCAAAGGCGGAGTAGGTTTCCCAAATACTTTTAGGAAGAACACCAAGGTCTTCTTGGCCTCAATGCAGTTATTCTCCCGATACTACTCTATCTTGATAAAGTCAATCATCGCTTTTCTCCTTCACCAGCTCGATAATATCGCAGAAATCGCAGTCCAGCGCTTTACAAATCTTAGTAAGGATCTCTGTGCTAACATGCTCATTCTTGCCCAGCTTGGCAAGAGCAGTGGTAGAAATACCTGTAGCCAGGCGCAGATCCTTCTTTTTCATATTCTTATCAATCAGGAGTTTCCACAGTTTATTGTAGCAAACGGTCATAATAACACCTCATGCGCTGTGTTTATACTTATATGAGTTAATTTTAGCAAAGGATATGTGCTTTGTCTATTAAAAATCTATTTTTTAGATTTATGCTTTCAGTTCCAGACGCTTATTTCAAATCAGGCACAGTTCGCAAATAACTTTTCAATATCCAATATGCTCTGGGTCGATTCATAAAAAGGCAGTACCAATTTTGTAACAATCCGCATTTATACGCGTCATATAGGCAGAAAGCGAGGTGGTGTGGATGGATTTCGACCAACTGTACAAGGAGCAGTTCCCCGTGGTGTACCGCTATCTGAAAGGACTCTGCGGAAACAAGGCACTGGCAGAGGAATTGACCCAGGAGACCTTCTGCCGCGCCATTGAACACAGCGCCTCCTTTCAAGGAAAATGCCGGCTGTCCGTATGGCTGTGCCAAATTGGGAAGAACTGTTGGCTCTCCTATTTGAGAAAAGCAAAACGACAGGCGGGAGATGAGGCCCTGGAGCAGATTCCTTCCCCGCAGAATGTAGAAGAGGATCTGCTCATCGAGGAAAATGCCCACCAGATCCATCAGCGGCTCCATGCTCTGCCAGAGCCATACCGGGAGGTGTTTACCCTGCGGGTCTTTGCGGAACTACCCTATACGCAGATCGGCGAATTGTTCGGCAAATCTGAAAACTGGGCCAGAGTGACTTATTATCGCGCGAAACAGAAAATCAAGGAGGGGTTATGATGAAATGTGATATCATCCGCGACCTGCTGCCTCTATACTGCGACGGGCTGTGCAGCGAGGCCAGCAAGCAGGAGATCGAAGCCCATGTGGCACAATGCGAGGAATGCCGCGCCTGTTTGGCGGAAATGAAAGAGGAGGCTCCCGTCCCCTCGCTCTCTCCTGAGTCGGAAACGGAAGCCCGTGTTCTTCAGGGAGTGAAGAAGAAGTTTTCCCGTGGGCGCCGGCGTGCGGTCCTGATCGCCGTGGCGGTCATGCTGATTTTTTCCATTGTTTTGGCGGGTGCGGCCGATGTTCCGCAGCCGGTATCCTATACGGACGGTCTGGTGACGGCAGAGCTTGCGGTGGATGAGGTGATCGACCTCTACTATCACGGCGGGAGCTACGATTCTTTCCACGGCTTCAGCCGGGAGGTGGACGGACGGAATGCTGTTTTCCTCTATTTTGACCGTACCCTTCGCTCGGATGTGATGCCAGATCGTGAGGGACATTTGTGCATCGGCAACGGTCTGCTGACCGACTTTGAGACAGCCACCTATCAGGTGGATCGGCAGGTGGATGCGGTCTACTATTTGGTGGGAGATTATCTGGAACTTCCCGGTCTGGCGCAGGCCGAATTTGAGCAGGTCGTGGCGGATGCGGTCCTTCTGTGGGAACGCTGAACCAAGCCTACAAGCAGAATGCCTGGGCAGCTTTTTGAGGGCTGCCCAGGCTCATTTTATATTTCGTCTTCCCATACACAATGAGCGCCCGTTCTCCTGGTCCGACAGGAGAATGAGCGCTCGTTTCCTTCATTTTGCAGTTCTATTGAGAGCCTCCACGCCAGTTCAAAGCCGGCAGTAAAACTGTCGAGGGAGGTCTGTTCTATGATCAAGTTCTGGGCATCAATGATTCGTAGCACCAGCTTGCGTTCCGGCTTTGCCAGCGCCTCGATCAATGCTTTGTGGCACTCCTCCACTTCGTTCTCCTGTTCATCAAGCTCCGGGCGGACATAAAAGTAATCATACAGCTCTTTGAGCAGTTTGTTTTTCATCGTCATCATCTCCTTGTGCCCCAAACATATACCACACCTTCCGCAGAATATCCATCAGCATTTCAGAAGATTATCCAGAATATTTGCCGCTTCCCTAAGATCTGCCGTGGATGCTTCATTGGGCTTGTTTTCGCATTTTGCGGCAGTATGGGCCAGATATGGTGCATAGTTCTGCCGGGTCATTGCGATCCTGAAGTGGCCCAGCATCTGAGAAACCTCTTCCGTGTCCATTCCATTTTGCAGAGACAGGACAGCGCAGGTGTGCCGGAGATCCGCGAACCGAATGTGGTCCAGCCCGGCCTCTTGGATGATCTCATTGTGCAGCCGGCGCACCATCTGGGGCGAGTAGGGCCTCTGGGTGGCCGGGTGCATGAACATAAGAGGACTTCCTGGGTGTTTGGCGTGTTCCAGGTGCAGGAGTTCAACCGCTTCCGAGGTCAGGCTGACGATCCTGGTGCCTCCTTCGTACTCCACCAGCTCCCGCCGCTCCACCGAGCGTTTCTCAGTGATGGTAAGCGTCCCCTTTTTTACATCCAGGTCGCTCCACTTCAAGGCAATCAGTTCTCCCTGCCGAAGTCCCGCTGTCAGCGCCAGCAGGAACATGGGGAGGTGGCCCAACCGCTCTGCCGCGTCCAGATAATCCTCCGCTTCTGCTGGCGTCAGCACATTGGCGCTGACCTGCCTGGGCTTTGGGTAGTGAAATGCTCGGGCGGGGTTGTCCGTTATCAGTCCATCCCGGATTGCCTGATCCAGACATTGCTGGAGCAGCCGGTGGATGTGCCGCATGGTATGCTCCCCCAGCCCTGGGTATTCGGGGCTTTCTGGGCGGTGACCGCCAAAGCGCCTGCGCTCCTCCAGGAAATCTCCCACCTGCTCCACGGTCAATTCAGAGAGTGGGATCTCCCCCAGGCCAGGGAGGATATGGTTCTTAAAGATGTAACCGTGGGCCGCGTAGGTAGTCGGCCTGCTCTGGTTCTTGTCATAGACCTCCTGCCAGCGGAGGATATACTCTCTCAGCGTCATATCCCCACCTCCCCGCATTGGTGTTGCAGGTTCCGGAAGGCCACCCACGGCAACCCCGCCTGTTTGAGTATCCGCTTGTGGAGGTAGTAGAACTCGTGGAGCTGATACGGCGCTCCGGTCTTGGGGTTGAGGAACACATAGCGGCCGGTTTCCGGTATCTGCTCCAGGAGATGCTCCGCCTTGCTGTTAAGGGTCAGCAGGCGCTGCCCCTTGAGGATGTACCGGCAGCGGATATGAAAATCGGCCCACGACAAGGTGATCAGTTCACATTGCCGCAGGCCGCTGGAGAGTCCTGTGTAGATGAGAGGGAGTGCGCCCAGTTGTCCCGCCGCGTTCAGATACCGCTGGAGCTGCCCCAGGCGCAAAGGAGTTGTTTGATACGCTTCTGCTTGTGGTTCCCGGCAGAGCCGCACCGGGTTGTAGGGGATGCGCTGGTCGCGGGCCGCTTCATCCATACAGCGCCGCAGGAGCAGATGGACGCACCAGACGCTTCTGGCGCTGAGTCCCTGGCTCCGCAGACTGTCATAGAAGCTGGTGACGGTGCCTTCTGACAGCTCCACCAGCCGAATATCACCGATTCCGGGGAGGATGTGGCGGTAGATCAGATTTCGGTATCCGCCCACGGTGCTGCCGCTCCATCTGCCCTGATTCTCGTAGAACCAGCGGTCGCACCACTGGCCTACCGTGTAATTATTCTCATTCTGCATATCGTCGCCTCCTTTTGGCAAACGAACAATATCACAGAAAGAGAGAAATAGCCACTACTTTATCGCCTTGCGTAAGCCTCTGTTGTCTTTTGTACGACGGCATGGTAGAATGAGTTAACTTTCCATGCTGCTTATAAAGAGTGCCTTATTCTTTGTTTATGCGGCGCAATTCCTGCGTCGCTCCTCTGCGGTAATTTGCCCTGCCATTGCCCCTCAAACTGGGCGGAATATCTTTTAATACACAGAATCCAATCCCACACAAATCCCAAAAGACGAAAGGGTTTCTTGAAACAAGCAGGGCAAAAGAGTGTTAAAGAGGAACTGCCCAAGCAGAGGAAAGGTCCAAAGAGGACGGAAGAGTGCCGGCTGAAGGTTCCGACACACATTTGGGAGCAGGATGCCGGGAGTTCGAGTCTCCCCACTCGGACCACGGGTAAGTCTGTATAGGACTTACCCGTTTTTTAATTTTTTGTAAAAGGAAAGTTCAAAATCCCCATCATTCCCAGGTTCCAAGAAAGGCCCGGAGACTTTGATAATCTTTTGCTGATCGGTTTTGACAAAACTCATGTGGAGGATCAGAATCACCTGGACCGCATGGTCCACTTCTTCCTATACGACTATCGCTTTGAGCGGGTGTGGAAGAATCCGGACAACGACATTGAAAAACTGTCCCGCTACCGTGCGGTGCTTTCGCCAGATTTCAGTATGTACCTGGAGATGGCGTCCGTCATGCAGCTTTACAACGTATTTCGCAATCGCTGGTGCGGCACTTGCTGGGCATCCAAAGGGATTCGCGTGATTCCTACCGTCAACTGGGGCGATGAATCCACATTTGATTTCTGCTTTGAGGGGATTGAAAAAGGAAGCGTTGTTGCCGTCTCCACTTATATGGCCTCAGAGCACGACAACCGCTGCGACCAGAAAGAATGGTTCATGGCAGGCTACAACGAGATGCTACGGCGTATTGAGCCGGAAAAAATCATCTGTTACAATACACCGTTTCCCGAAATGCAGGGCAATCTCATCTATGTCGATTACGAACGCAGCTCTTGGCGGTATCTAAACTACGAGCGTTCATTCCCAAAAGAAGATTTGGATGCGTTCAAAATGGATGGTGCACCAATCGGGAATTGTGATACAATAGAACCGTACCTGATTGGAAAAGGCGGAGGCAGCGCATACGGTGGAGCGTGGAAACCGTCTAAGCCGGATGATGGACGTTTTATAGGTGAACCCGGCAGCATCAACCGCACAACAGATCGTAACGGGAATTTAAGAGAAACTAAAATCGGTGCAGACGGAAGGGCAGTCAAGGAGCGGCACTACTCAGATCACGGCAGTCCCAAACAACACTCTATTCCTCACGACCATACCATTTCATGGGAAGGAAACCGACCAAACTGGGGCAAAGCAGAAAGCTATTGGGATGGAGATATTCCTGATTTCAAGTCATATTGGAGGTATGATATGTCCTATCACATTTTAAAATCTCAAAACTCACTGGAAGATAACCGTTTTAAATCGATCAGCGATTTTAAGTGGTGCATGAAATGTGGTGGAGAAGTAGAAATCGAATGGAACGGCATTCATTATGGCATTATCCGATATGGGACAGATGATAAAATCACAATCTATGTTTGGAATCGTCCTGAAACGGAATGCTGCTTTGACACCGCTGATGATGCGTTGGAGTATATGGTTGGTTCAGACCGCTTGCGTGATGTGATTACACATGTTACAGTTTTGGATCGTACAATTTGAGATAAGAACCTCTTGCTTGCTGCGCTAAAACCATTGATATGATTGGATTTTTCCAAGTCCTATAATTACACTCGGACCACTTTTTACTGAAAAACCGCCTAAATAGGCGGTTTTTCTGCGTTTTCCCCTGCAGTTTGTCATTATGATTCCCTTGAGGTTGCTTTAAGGATTATGCGCGAAAGATATACAGATAGAAAATAATGGAACAATATCAGTATCTCGCCTATTATAAAACAGTAGAATTGGATGGATTTTATTCCTCTCAATATTGTAAGTGGATATCGTGGTTCAGTTGCCGCGGGAAGAAATTTCTGGGAAGGCAAACACCAAAACAATTCCCACATCCCGGTATCTGATGCGATTGTGGCGCTATACCAGGATGAAACAGCCAGAATTACCAGCGTATTTCTAACTACAAAGCGCCTGGATGATTTCGGTATCACGAAGCACGAGACATTGACCCTAGTTTTGCGGGTGCCCACCAGCCACGCCCCAGCTACCGTCAACTCCATCCTGGCCGCCGTCAATGGTTTCTTTCGCTTCATGGGTTGGAAGGACATCGCTGTAAAGCTGTTGAAGATACAAAAGGCCCTCTTCTGCGATGAACGCCGGGAGCTGACTCGCGCGGAGTATGCCCGGCTGGTCAGCGCAGCTCAGAAGGTGGGCAATGAGCGGCTGTCCCTGGTCATGCAGACCATCTGCGCCACTGGTACCCGCGTGTCCGAGCTGCGCTTTATCACCGTTGAGGCCGTGACTACGGGGCGGGCCGAGATCTGCAACAAGGGCAAACGCCGCACGGTCTTCCTCCCGGGCCGGCTACGCCGGCTGCTGCGGAAATACCTTCAGAAGCAAAAAAAGACCGCCGGAGCGGTATTCACCACCCGGACGGGCAGGCCGTTGGACCGGTCAAATATCTGGCGGGATATGAAAGCCCTCTGCGAGAGCGCGGACGTGGAACCAGGCAAGGTATTCCCCCTCAATCTGCGTCATTTATTCGCAAGGACCTACTACTCTTTGGAAAAAGACCTGTCCCGGATAGCGGACATTCTGGGCCATTCCAGCGTGAACACCACCCGTATCTATACCGTGGAGAGTGGCGGCGTCCATCAGCGGCAGTTAGAGCGCATGGGGCTGATTATCACATAGTTCTTCTTCTGTTGCAACTGATATGCTTTTGCTTGAACTATAATTTTTATTCATTATAGTACATACCTCGGAAAGTTGCAAGAATTTTCATCCGGTGTTCACTTTTGGGCGAAGAAACAAGACGGGACAAGCACGAATTTTTGCCCCGTCAGCTTTGCTATGGGAAAATGAGCTTTGTGGAAAGAAATGACTGCCGTTTTTGCCTTAAATGCGATGTTAGAACATGAAAATCTTTTAAGGCTGCAACAGAAGGAGAAGAATGTAGTCAAACCTCACGGCGGCCCTTCACAGAGGCGATTTGGTGGGCAAGGCCCCGAGGGTTTGACGCTCTGATTCCTTCACAAACGGAATGGAGGGATACTGCTATTCATCAAGATCGTCCTACAGAAACAAAAAAATTTGAAGGAGAGGTACAACCATGAATACGAAAATCACAGCAAGTTGTTTGTCTCTGGCGCTGGTCTTGGGGCTGTTCTCTACCACGGCCCTGGCAGCAGAATATCCCAATCAACCTGCAGACGCTGACGAGGCCGTTGCTCAAAGTCAGGAAGTGGCCGAACCGACGCCTGCGGCAAAAGAAAGCGGGGGAAAAGAAGTCGATATTATGCGGACGCGGTGAATACCCTGGCCTCCATCGGCGTTATTAAGGGCGTCGGCGACAATCAGTTTGCCCCGGATCGCGCCATTACCCGCGCAGAGTTCACCGTCATCGCCATGCGCTTTGCCGACCTGGACACCAGCGGCGAGAATATCTTCACTGATGTGAGCGCAGATGATTGGTTCTACGAGCAGGTGGTCGGCTCCATCAAGTACGGCTGGATCACCGGTTACGAGGACGGCACCTTCCGTCCCAACAACACCATCACTCGGGCCGAAGTGACCACCATCGTCAACCGAATGCTGGGCCGCGCAGCGGACAAGGACTACGTGGATGACCACATCGACGAGCTGCGCCAGTTCCCGGACGTGTCCAAGACCAACTGGGCCTACTATAATATCGTGGAGGCCACCAACGCCCACGATTATACAAAATCCTCCGGTACGGAGACGTGGACGAACGTGACCGACTGAGCACAGGCTTGCAGCGCCCAGACAGTCACGGGCAAAGCATGACACCCAAAGCGGGGCTGAGGTATCATAAACCTCAGCCCCGTTTCGTATTTGAAAAGCAGGTTTTCAGCTTTTAACTTGCGGTGGAGCCGAAAAACCATGCCGAAAGGCGTGTTCAACCGGGCGCGGAAGCGGCCCGGTCCGGGGCTTGGGGAGGCCCCAACCGGCGTTTCGGAATAGCCTTTTGACTATTCCAAAACATTGCTGGCCTGTGCTATCGGAACATGCCTATGGTATTGAGGGTATAAACCACAGTATCTTCCTTTTTGAAGAGCACTATGGTAAAATATAATAGATATTTTTATATTCATATGAAGGAGAATCCGTCGGCGGAACAGTTCTTTCTCCAGTTTTTATAGGGGCTGCAATTGAAGGAATTGACGACCAAGAGTTTTCTAAAATGAATGAGCCAAAACCAATTCGCTGGCTCATTGAACATGCAGAGAACAACCGCCATGGACTCCTTTGCATCTGCCGGCGATACCAGGAAAACCGCTCGATACAACAGCAATGAGAAACGGGAGATCAGTATGAATTGTCCAAACTGCGGGAGCCCTGTTACGGTGCAGGGAAACCACTGGGAATGCAGCTGGTGCGGGGACTTTGGAGATTTCCTCCCCTTACACACACCGGAACAAGCTGTCCCCAATCAAGGCGACAACACGGCACTTAAGGACCTGGAACGGGGTGTCCTTTCCATTTTGGAAGGAATCCAGGAATACTTCGGCAACGGAGAGGAGGCAGAACAGCTGGCATGCAGGCTGGCAGTTTACGGAATGTCCCATGCGCTGCTCCCAGCAAAGAAGCAAACCCAGCGTAATGGCGTTCTCCTCCAGTCATTTTTCCAAAACTATCCTTTCTGCACAGCGGAAGAGGTGCTGCGCGCTGCCCACACCGGAAGGCCGGCCTTTGAAGCGCAATTTCTGCTCACCGAAGAGCAGCTCGGATCTTTCTGGGCCTCTCTGCTGCCCAAGCTGCCACGCTATGAGGCATGCAAACCCTGGCCCAACTGGCTTTTTCAGACGGTGGATGGCCTAAGCCAGATCGCATGCTTTTTTTCCGGCGAGGGCAGCCCGGCCCAGTTGGATGCCCTTCAGAACGCCTTGAATTCCCATTGGCGCGCTTATCCCATTCTCCAGCCAGATCGCGCTGCGCTGGAGGCCGCAGTCCGTCGGTGGGATTTCTCAGAAAATGAGTGGATCTGCCGCGACCTGTTGATTGCCGCCTTTCCTGACACAGTCGGCCGCTGGACGGTAGAGGAACTTTTGAAGATGGACACCATGGAACTTTTGCTCGAGACTGGCGAGCAAGATCCCAACACCGCCATTCAGATGATGAAATTGCTGCTGGACACAGCAGAGGAACACCTCCAGGAAACGGAGGCCGCTGAACAACTGCTCGGAAACGATCTATATGATTTCTGTCAGAATGAAAGCATTCAGCCCAAGCTCCTGGCGCAGCTCAAGCAGGACGACCGCTTGGCACGGCAGCTATTTCAAAGTGCTTACGCAGACAGCCCTCAGGAAGAATTGATTGCAGCATGTGACCGGTTGGGAGAGCAGACGCTGAAAGCGCATCTTCAGGCGCTCTTAGACCAAAATCCTTTTTGCTGAAGGGGCATTGTCTTGCCCCTTTGTCCCTGCCTCTCTGCACTTCACGAAGATGAACCATATCAGAGGAAAAACAGAGGTATTTATGAAAGAATCTGCACTGCGTGATTTAATCTCACAGAAAATTTCTCAATTAAAACCGGGATTGACCTTGCTTCAAAAAGAGCAGTATATCCCGGGTAAGCACGGCACGAAGAGCTTTATCGACCTATATGCCAGGGATGAGAAGGGGCGCCATGTTCTGATTGAATTGAAACGCAGCAATATCGCTGCGCGGCAAGCACTCCATGAAGTCAGCAAATATGTAGAACAAGTCAAGCAGCACTTTGGCGCAAAGGATTCCGAGATATTCGCGATCATTGCTTCCACCGAATGGGGAGAGCTGCTTCTCCCCTTTTCTCGTTTTTGTGAGGACGCCGGTTTTTCCATCGAAGGAATACAGATTGACGTAACAGAGGATCATTCTGACTTTCAGGCCCGCCCTATATCGCCTCTTGCAACCATCCGGGGGCGGCTCATCGCACCATGGCATCACATCTATTGGTACACGGACAAAGATGCCCTGCAAAGAGGGATTGCTGCCATTGAAGGGGCGTACAGCGCGAAGGGAATTGACGACTATGTGATCGTTTCCTTTTACCTGCCGGATCCCTCTACCCCGGAAGAGCGACGTGCCGCCCTGCTGGCTGAGGTTGCAAATATGCTGAAGGTTCCACAGGCGTCGCTGTCCACCTCACTTGCCAGCTTCTCCCCTCCAACCTATGAGTACATGGCATACACCGCTGTCCAAATGCTCCCGGACGAAACATGCCTGCAGATCATTTTCTGTGACGAAGCTCTTTTCGAGGAAGCACAGAACGCCATTCTCCTCATGCCCACGGAAGAGAGAGCCCGCTATCTGCACGAATGTGTGGCGTCTGTTCCTCCCTTCCCAGAATGCGACTACCGTGAGATAGGATATCCGGCCAAGTTTGCACTGTTTTATCAGCAGGAAGACGGCACCATTCTCTCTACCATCCGCCGCGGCATTTTCGCACGAAATACCTTGCTCCCCAATTCTATCCTATATTCGGAGCTGCAGGGAGAAGATGGATTCACCAGTCAAAAGTACAAAGAAACAGTTGCCATGCAAGACACCGCCCATGTAAAAAAGCTCCAAAAAGACATTGGCGCCGTACTCAAAGAGAACCCTGTGTGGAAGGGCCATCTGCTTCAAATCATCGAAGAGATCAAAGGGGAATTTCCACGGGCGGAAATCACGGTTTCTATTTTTAATCCAGGGACTGGAATCTTTACAATTTATCATACGTTTACCAAAAAGAACGGTTTGTCATATCTGCCCTGCTACTACGTTCTCGTCCGCAACCCAGGTGACACCCGACTCTATTTTGGTGCGCTGGCAGAGAAGGGACCGGCGTTGACGTTCTCGCAGCTCATGAAAAAATATTACCATGGCAGCCTTGCCGCCCTGCTTGAAACCGTGACCTGGGGCGGCAGGGACGAGCGGGACAGCTATCTTGTCGAAGATCTTGGCGCCCAGTATCAGTCCTACCGATTTGATATTTTACACGGCACCGCCACTGGGTTTTTTACCCTTCAAGACGCCAAATGGCGCCCTTGCGGCCCAGTTGCTCTGCCTGTATTGTTCCAAATATATGCCGAGAAAAACCAATCACTTGTCCGAGATATCCTTGAAACAATAAAGCCGCACGATCGAGGGACTTTTTTCGAATGCCATCCTGTAGACCCATAAAAACTTTTGACAACCGCCTGGAAATGGACTATTGTCAAGATAGCTCTCTTGAAATCCACTCTGCCCTGAACACCAGCTCCCTTTGCCGTGCGGGGCAACTCACTGGAGGAACAATATCATGCAGACTGCAACTGACCTGAGAAACCTGCTGGCCAGAATCGACCGGAAGGGCTACCCGGCCTACAAAGACACCAAAGGCGCATACCAATTCCCGGACTATGTGCTGTCCATCGACCATGTACAGGGGGACCCCTTTGCCGCCCCCTCCAAAGTCAGTATTCACGTGAGGGGAAGCGCCGCGGCTTTTCCTCCGTCCCTCTACCGAACCCCTGTTCAGCGGATCGCGCTTCAGGATGCGCTGACCCGTCGGTTCGCCCGGCAGGCGGAAGCCGTATCCTTCCGGGCCAAGGGCTCGGGACACAGCGGGCAGATCTCGGTCAGCCGCTGCGGGCAGGAGGTCTTGGAGCGCACCGCCTGCTGTCTGGACCCCACGCACGGTGATCTCTGCCTGCGCCTGGAGGTGGGGTTCCCCGCCCAGGGGCGGACCATTCAGGCCCGGGAACTGGAAAAAATTCTATTTGACTTTCTCCCCCAGTGTATCCATGCCACCCTGTTCTATCGGAACTTAGACAGCAAACAGCTGCAGGCCGTGGCGGATCTGGCGGAGGATCAGCAGTACATTCGGGACGCCCTGCCCCAGATGGGCCTGTGTGCCTTTGTGGCCAACGGAAGCATTCTGCCCCGGGCCTCCGGCGTCTCCGCCCGTCCCATGAAGGACGGCGTGGCCTTCCAGTCTCCGCCGGAACTGGCGGTCACCCTGGACCTGCCCCACCGGGGACAGATCACCGGCATGGGCATTCCAAGGGGCATCACCTTGATTGTGGGAGGCGGCTACCACGGCAAGTCCACCCTGCTGGAGGCGCTGGAGTTGGGGGTCTACAACCACATCGCCGGGGACGGCCGGGAGTATGTGATCACCGAAGACACTGCCATGAAAATCCGGGCTGAGGATGGCCGAAGCATCCGACGCACAGACATTTCCCAGTGGATCAGCAACCTGCCCAACGGCAAGGACACCACGGCCTTTTCCACGGAAGACGCCAGCGGCAGCACCTCCCAGGCGGCCAATGTGGTGGAGAGCATGGAGGCCGGCGCCTCCCTGCTTCTCATTGACGAGGATACCAGCGCCACCAATTTCATGGTCCGGGACGCCCTGATGCAGCGGGTCATCCACCGGGACATGGAGCCCATCACCCCCTTCATTGACCGGATACAAGCCCTGTACAGGGACCAGGGCATCTCCACCATCCTGGTGGCTGGCAGCTCCGGGGCTTACTTTCATGTGGCTGACCGGATCATCCAAATGGACCGGTACCTCCCCCGGGATATCACCGCCCGGGCAAAGCAGGAGGCCCTGGCTTTCCCCCCGGACGGGACAGCGCCGAAGTCGACCGGTCTCCCCAACCTGGACCGCCGGCCCAAGGCCTCGCCAGAATTCCGGCGTGGCGATCGCTGGAAGCTCAAAGCACTGGGGCGGGATGGGGTGTCGATTCAACGGGAAACCATCGACCTGCGGTACGTGGAGCAGCTGACCGACAGCGAACAAACCGCCGCGCTGGGGTACTGTGTCCTGTACGCCCAGCGGCACCTTCTGGACGGGAAAAAGACCCTCCGCCAAGTGGTGGATGAATTGGACCGGCTGATCCAGCAGCGGACCCTGGCCGGTCTGTGTGAGGGCCAGTCCGGCATTCCCTTCCTGGCCCGGCCCAGGCGGCAGGAGATCTTTGCCTGCTTCAACCGATACAGAGGTCTGAATTTGTAATCAAACAGCAAAAAACAGAGCCGACAGCCACGAGAGAGGCCTCTCCTGTGGTCGGCTCTGTCTTTTTTCAATGCAGCGGAAGTACCGCTCTTTCCGTCTTTGCCCCAGCTTTTGTAATCGAACCAGTCAGTCCGCGGCCTTTTGGGCCGCCAAGCCTTCCAGCCGGTCTTTCAGTACCGCAAAGCTCTGCCTGCTGATGGCGTGTTCCAAAGAGCAGGCATCCTCATGGGCCTGTCCCTCGTCCACCCCCGCGTCAATGAGCAGCCGCTCAAAAAAGGAGTGCCTGGAGAAAATCTCTCTTGCCGCCTGCAGCCCCTCGTCTGTTAAGATCAGATTTTTCTCTTTGTCCACGTTCAAAAGACGCTCTGTCCGCAGCTTTTTCAGCGCATTGCTCACACTCGGTTTGGAGAGCGCCATATAGTTGGATACGTCAACAGCCCGGACAGATTCCTTTTGGATTTGCAAAAGGTAGATTGCTTTCAAATAGTTTTCCTGTGAAACGGTGCACTTCATCCCATCGCCTTCCTTTTCCCGTCATGCCAACGCATGCAGCCCACGCCCTGGAAACGGACTCCACTGCGTCGTACTTCTTCTGTTTATCATAGCATCAAACACAGCTTTGAGCAAGCAGGCGGTTTCCCACAGGGTTCCGCCCTCTCCGGCCTTCAGGCAGTGTTTTGCCCTGCAAACCATTTCCTGCGGCAACACCGCCTGATGGGAGGAGACTTGCCTTTCTCTGCTCGCCATGGTATCATGCAAAAAAACGAACAGGAGGCTGTCATGCCCAGTATAATAGAAATTTCTGACCTCACTGACCCCCGGCTGGATCTCTTCGCCCGGCTGACCGAGGCCCAGCTCCGCAACCGGCTGGAGCCGGAAAAGGGGATTTTTATCGCGGAGAGCCCGAAGGTGATTCAGCTGGCGCTGGATGCCGGCCACGCCCCCGTGGCCTTTCTTATGGAGCGCAAGCATGTGCAGGGACAGGCCCAATCCCTTCTGGCCCGCTGCGGGGACATCCCTGTCTACACCGCAGACCGAGACGTTCTGGCCACCTTGACCGGCTATCCCCTCACCCGGGGAATCCTATGTGCCATACGGCGGCCGCAGCTGCCCGCCATGGAGGACATCTGCCAGGGGGCCCGCCGGGTCGCGGTGCTGGAAGGCATTGTGGACACCACCAATGTGGGCGCCATTTTCCGTTCCGCCGCCGCTCTGCACATGGACGCCGTGCTTCTCTCTCCCACCTGCTGTGATCCGCTCAACCGCCGAGCCGTTCGGGTGAGCATGGGCACCGTGTTTCAAATTCCCTGGGCCCGTCTGGGTGACCAGGCAGAGGACTGGCCCGCCGACGGCCTGGAGCGCCTGCACGCCTTGGGCTTTCAAACCGTGGCCATGGCCCTCAGTGACAACGCCCTGCCCATCGACGACCCCCGGCTGATGGCCGCGGAAAAGCTGGCCATTGTCCTGGGCACCGAGGGAGATGGCCTGGCCGCCGCCACCATCGCCCGGTGTGACTACACCGCCTGCATCCCCATGTCCCACGGTGTGGATTCGCTCAATGTAGCCGCCGCCAGCGCCGTCGCCTTCTGGCAGCTGCGGGCCCGTCCGGCTGGCTTCCCCTGACTTCCCCGCTCTATTTCTTCGCCCTGCCGCTCCTTGCGGCAGGGCTTTTTGTCGTGCTCCCCTCGTCTTATGCGCCCCCTGCACCAGGCGGGCATAAGATAGTAGAAAACGCAGCTGCGCAATTAAGTGAGGTGGAAGCCATGGCAACCATAACAGGCAGCGTCCTATTTGACCGGGACCGCAGCGCCACCCGCTCCAGTGGGGATGCCGGCCTGCCCGGGATTCCCGTGGTCCTGCAAAATCTGGACACCGGGGCACGATGCACCGTTTTCACGGACCAGGCCGGAGACTATGCCTTTCTTCACGTCCCCGCCGGAGCGTACCGCCTGGTCCAGGCTCCCTACGAAACAGATGGGCTTCCCTCCCCCGCCGATTTCTCCGGCGCGGCGGTCGGGCCTGTCCCTGTGGGAGGCAATCCCCCCATTGCCGCGGCCCCCAATCCCCCGGCAGGCGCCACCCATCTGGACGCAGTTACGCCCAACACCCGGTTTCTCACTGTGACGGGGGCAGACATAGGAGAGCAGACCTTCCTCAGCGGCCCTGTCATCTACTCCCCCATTGAAACCATTCTTGATCCCTGCGCCGCAGTCTCCGAGGAAAACCTCTTAGAGGCCGCCGACCGCGGGACCTTTGGGACGTTCCCCCCAGGGACCCCCGCCAACACGGGCGCGCCCACAGAACCCTATCCTGGGGTTACACCGGATTTCTCATACGTCCTGCCCAACCCCGCTGTCTACACCCCGGCCGGCGGAGAGTACACCGTTCAAAATCTTATGACCGATGCCTTGAGCCAGCAGATCGGCGCCTGGTGGCGGGTGGCTGACCACACCCAGGGCAACGAGACTGGACGGATGCTGGTGGTCAACGGCTACAACCCCGGCGCCGTCTTCTTCCGCGCTGAGGTAGCCGTGGAGCCCAACCACTACTATCTCTTCACCGCCTGGATTTTGAACCTGTTCAAAGTTACGGGGTACCCAGACCCGGAACTGGGCGTACGGGTCCTGGACCAGGTCGGTAATCCCCTGTATGCCGCCACCCTGGGCGCCCTCATCCCTGTCAGCCCAAACGCCCCAGAGTGGAAACAGATCGGCAGCGTTCTCTCCTCCCAGGAGAACACCCGGCTCACCGTTGAATTTCTCAGCGAGGGGCCTGAGGTCATCGGAAACGACTACGTCATCGACGACATCGCCCTCTCCCCCATTCAAGTGCCCCTGTTCCTGCCAGTTAAAACCGCAGACCGCCAGGTAATCACCGTAGGGGAGACCGTCCTCTTCACCGTCCGCCTGACCAATGCCTGCCAGAGCCCGCTGACCGATCTCTTTTTGCAGGACCAGCTTCCCAGCGGCTTTTCCTTTGTGCCAGACACCGTTCAGGTCAATGGCACTCCGTTCCCCGCCGCCGACCCGCAGCTGGGCTTTGGCCTGCCCGATGTCCGTGGCGGAGAGACCATCACCGTCTCCTTTCAGGCCAAAGCTGATGCCCTGCCTGTGCCCAACCCTGCCTGGAACCGAGCAGACCTGCGTTACGCCTACACCCCAGTGGAGGGAGGCATTCCCATTCCGTTTCCCGTCTCCACCAATGAGGTTCCCGTACTGGTGCTGGAGGCAGCAGACCTGGCCGTGGAGAAAACCGCCGCCCCGGACCCGGTAGATCCCGGCGCGCCCCTAACCTATACCATCACCATCTCCAACGCCGGGCCCTCTCCCGCCCGGGATGTCACATTGACTGACCCCCTTCCCACCCGAACCGGGGGAAGAATCCATCGGAAAGGAAGCTGATCTCCATGGCAGATATCATCTCCGGGCCTCTGGCGGAGCCCAAAGACAGACGGGGGCTGCTGCGCCCGGAATACTCCCTGGACGGCGGCCTGTCATGGCAGACCTGGACTGGGTCCCAATCCATTGGTGAACTGGCCGTGGGAGAACGGGTTACGGTTCTCCTGCGGGGGGGGGGTAGACCCCCTCACCACAGGCATCCTCACCAACGTAGCCCAGGTCTCCTCCCCCACGCCGGACCCCAATCCAGACAACAATACCGCCACAGTGGAAACCCCCGTGACAGAGCAGGCCGATCTATCGGTGGTAAAAGTGGGCGCTCCTAAGCCCACCGCTGTGGGGGACCTTGTCACCTACACCCTTGCCGTGGCCAATGCCGGGCCTGTGAACGCAGAAAATACCGTACTCTCTGACCCCCTCCCCGATGCCTTGGCCTCCCCTGAGGTCTCTCTGGACGGAGGACGTTCCTTCCAGCCCTGGGCGGGGACACTGGCCTTGGGGACCCTTCTTCCCGGGCAGGCCCAGACAATTTTGCTTCGGGGAACCGTGCGGGCCTCCGCCGACGCTCTTTTGATCAACACCGCAACCGTACAGAGCGACACGCCCGATCCCAACCCAGACAATAACACCGACACGGAGGAACTGCCTGTCCAGCTGGCTGCGGACCTGGCCATCACCAAACTGGGCAGCCCCAGTCCAGTGTCCGCCGGCGGTCTGCTGACGTACACCCTGGACCTAACCAATCTGGGCCCCGCCGATGCCCAAAACGTGTCCCTCACCGACCCCCTGCCCCCGCCCCTCTCTGACGGCGCATACTCTCTGGACAATGGGGGCGCCTGGCAGCCCTGGACGGGTTCCCTGGCCCTGGGAACCCTGCCCGCCGGGGACCACCGCCAGATTCTGCTGCGGGGAACCGTGGCCCAAGGGACCAGCGGCACCCTGACCAATACCGCTACCGTCGCCAGCGACACCCCAGATCCCCGGCCGGAGAACAACGAGTCCACAGCACTCACCCCGGTGGACACCGCTGCGGACCTGGCTCTAACCAAATCTGGGGCACCCAATCCGGTGCTCCACGGGCAGGCCTTGGTTTACACCCTTTCCCTGACCAATCTGGGCCCCGATCCCGCAGTCCATCCGGTGCTCACCGATCCCCTGTCGCCCCTTCTGCTGGAACCGGCGTTCTCCACAGACGGCGGGGCAACCTGGCAGCCTTGGGCAGGGACATGGCAGCCAGGCAGCCTGGCCCCAGGCCAGCGTGTAGAGCTCCTCTTGCGGGGCACAGTCAGCCTGGAGGCAGAGGGGATTCTGGTCAACACTGCTGTTGTCACCAGCGACACCCCAGACCCCAACCCGGACAACAACCAGGCCACAGAGCGCACGCCCATCGACACCGCTGCGGACCTGGCCGTTCTCAAGCAGGTCCAACCTGCCCGCGTCCATCCGGGCGAGACTCTGACCTACACCCTTCAAGTTACCAACGCAGGTCCCTCTGCGGCCCAGGATGTGGTACTCCAGGACCCCCTGCCGGCAGCCATTCTGTCCCCAGTATTCTCCGCTGACGGCGGGGCAACCTGGCAGCCCTGGAGCGATACCTACGTGCTCCGCACTCTTCTCCCAGGCACCACCGCCACCCTTCTCCTCCAGGGGCAGGTGGACCCCTCCACGACAGCCAGTTCCCTGGAGAACACCGCTTTGGTGACCAGCTCCACCCCAGACCCCAATCCGGACAACAATGAGGACACCGTGGAGGTTCCCCTTCTCCCCTCCGCAGACCTTTCCGTACGGAAGGAGAACACCGGAGGCTCTGCTGTCCCCGGCACCCCCTTTCTCTACACCATCACCCTACAAAATGCCGGGCCCTCGGATGCCCAGGACGTGCTTCTCACCGACGCGGTTCCGGCGGAACTCTGGGCGCCGGAGTTTTCCACGGACAGCGGCGCCACCTGGACCCCGTGGCACAGCCCCTATCTGCTGGGCACCCTGGCCGCAGGTACCTCCCGCTCCCTCCTGCTGCGGGGGACCATCGACCCCGCCGCTACCCTTCCCCTTCTCAATACCGCTGTGGCGGCCAGTTCCACCCCGGACCCGGATCTCACCAACAACACCGCCCAGCGGGAGGACCCCCTTCAGCCCGCTGCGGACCTGGCCATCACCAAGGTGGCCGATACCGACACTGCTGCCCCTGGCGGCCTGCTGACCTATACGCTCACCATCGCCAACCTGGGCCCTGCCACCGCCCAGGATGTTCTTCTCACCGACCAGACTCCCGGCGGTCTGTCCCGCGTGGAAGTTTCCCTGGACAACGGGCGCACCTGGACCCCGTGGACCGGGGCCTATTCCCTGGGAGCGCTTCCAGCCGGTCAGGGAAGAACCCTGCTGCTGCGCGGCAGCCTGTCTTCCTCTGCCCAGGGCACCCTTGTAAACACCGCTGTGGTGGCCAGCTCCACCCCGGACCCAAACCCCAACAGCAACACCGCCACCAGCCTGGTCCCTGTCCAGGGAAGCACAGAGCTTCGTCTGACCAAAACCTCCCCCTGCTGGGCAGTCCCCTGTCAATACCTGGTATATCGCCTGGTGGCGGTCAACTGGGGCAGCATCCCGGCAGATGGCGTGGTGGTACAGGACCATCTGCCGCCGTCGCTCTCCGCCGGGGTCTATTCCCTTGACGGCGGGATCACCTGGCGGCCTTGGCAGGGCCTGCTCTCCTTCGGCACCCTGGCACCCGGCGCAACGGCTACACTCCTCGTGGCCGGGGTGGTCCACCCCTGCGCCCAGGGAACCATTACCAACACAGCGGTGATCTCCTCCCAAACCGCCGGACAGAGCACCGCCGCGGTCACCACTCCGGTCTGGCCGCCCCAGGGTTACAGGCCCGTCTGGCATGGAACCGGCTGCTGACCCCTTTCATCCCCGGGGCGCCGCCTGGGTTCCCCGGGGAAATCCCATTTGCATCTTTCCCCGACCTATGGTACACTCAACGCATCCGATCCAACAGGGCGACCAGCTTCTCCCGAGGAGGTTTTCATGAAACAACCGGACGACATATTTTCCCAGATGCTTCCCTTTTGGGAACACCTAACCCCACAGGAACAGATGGCCCTTCGGGAGGCCAGCGTTCCCTCCACCCTGCCCAAGGGGACCATCACCCACCGGGCCGACCAGGACTGCAAGGGCATCCTGCTGCTTTTGTCCGGCCAGCTTCGGGCCTTTCTTCTGTCCGAGGAGGGGCGGGAGGTGACACTATACCGGGTGCGGGAAGGTGAGACCTGTGTTCTCTCCTCCTCCTGCCTGATGGACGCCATCGTCTTCGACGTACTCATCGAGGCCATTGAGGAGACCCATGTGATCACCCTTCCCGTCACAGCCCTCTCTCCCCTGGCTCAGCAGCGGCCGGAGATCGAACTCTTTCTCTACAAGACCGCCAGTGAGCGTTTCTCCGATATCATGTGGACCATGCAGCAAATTCTCTTCATGGGGATGGATCGGCGGGCCGCCATTTTTCTATGGGATGAGTCCGCCCAAAAGGGCCCCGTCCTCCGGATCACCCATGACGAGATGGCCCGCTACATCGGCAGCGCCCGGGAAGTGGTCACCAAGGTACTGAAATACTTCGTCCAGGAGGGCATTGTCGCACTGCGCCGGGGAACCATCACCATTCTGGACCGGGAAAAGCTCCGGCGTCTCACGGGAATGGCCTCTGTGGAAGAGAGAACGCCTCGTCCACAAAAATAAGCCTGCACGGGGATTTCCCGCGCAGGCTTATTTTATGTTATGGATCTTCCCCAAGAAGAAGGCCCAGCTCCCGCCCCCGTTGTCTGCCCAAAGGGGTCAGCAAGGGATACAGCACAGACCAGGCCTGGGTCCGGAAATCCTCCTTCCGCCCCTTGACCGCACAGAAGGGAAGCCAGTAAAGGGAGGTGAGGAAAATGGTATCCGCCACACGGGCATACGCCCCGGGAAAATCCTCCCCGCGAAACATGCCCTGACGGGCCAGAATGGACAGCGCCTGGGCAAACAGTGCCGACTGGCTGTGATAAATCGCCTGCTGCCGCGCCCGGATCGCGGGGGAGAGCTGGCCCAGCTGGGCATGGTGTTGGAAGTAAAAGGCATAGTTCTCCCGGGCCTGTTCCATGTCCTCCAGAAAGGCGTCCAGTTCCTCCATGGTCCGAGGGGGCTCTTGAAAAAAGGTGGGCTTCGCCTCGGCCAGCAGGGCCTCCATGATGTCCTCTTTCCTTTTGAAATGATAGGTCACATTGCCCTTGCTGATCCCCAGGGCACCGGCAATCTCCCCAATGGAGACCGCGTTGTACCCCTGCTGGCTGAAGAGCGTTTTGGCCATGTCCAGAATGGCCCGTCGGGTGTCTCGCTTCATGGGGTCTCCTCCTGCTGCGCCGTGAGCCGGCGGACCTCCCGGGCCCCCAGAACCAGGACCAGCACCGCTGCCACTCCATCGGAAATGGGTCCCGCCCAGAGGACCCCATCCATACCAAGGGCCAGCGGCAGAAGCAACAGCAGCGGAATCAGCAGCAGTCCCTGCCGGACCAACGCCATCCAAAATCCCAGCTTGGCCTTGCCAATGGAGGTAAAGAAGTTGGAGGTAATGGGCTGAAAGGCGTTGACAAAGGTCATAAGCAGATAAATGCGGATATAGTGGATGGAAAACTCATAAAACAGCGGGTCCTCTGAGCCAAAGATGCTCAAAATCTGCCGGGGAAACAGCTGGATGCACAGGAAGGCAATCACCGCCAGGGTGGTGCCGTAGCGCAACGCCTTCCGGTAGGCCTCAATGACCCGGTCATACCGTTTACTGCCATAGTTGAAGCCGAAAATCGGCTGACAACCCAGAGCAATCCCGATGACACAGCTGAGAAAGACAATCATCACCTTTCCCACCGCCCCGGACCCGGCGATGGCGATCTCACTGCCATAGACCGACTGGGCCCCGTAGGTACGCAGCATGTTCATCAGGATGACCTGGGCCGCGGTCATAATCACATGGTTGAAAAAGATGGCGCCCCCCAGCGCGCCGATCCCTTTGATCGTACCAGCAGATAGGCGGAAATCCTCCCGCTCCAGGGTCACCATGTGGCGCCGGCGCACCAGATAATAGAGGGCCAGACAGCTGGAGAGTCCCTGTCCCAGCACCGTGGCCAGAGCAACCCCCTGGATGCCCATGGAACAGGCAAAGAGGAAAATCGGGTCAAAAATCATATTGAAAATGGCCCCGGACAGGAGAACCCCGCTGGAAAACTTGGGGCTGCCGTCGGCCCGGATAAAATGGGCCATGGCCATGGAGAAAATGGCAAAGGGCAGCCCCATACTGATGATCCGGGCGTACGGGACCGCATAAATCATCATGGCCTCTGTGGCGCCGAAGAGGTAGAGCATCGGCTCCAAAAAGGCCACAGCCAGCACCGCCAGCAGGCAGCCCAGCCCCACCGACAGCACAATGGCGTTGCCCCAATTCTTTCGGGCGGAGCGTGCCTGCTTCTTTCCCAAGTCAAGGCTGAATCCCGCCGCGCCGCCCATGCCGATGAGGGCCGCCAGGGCGGTGGTTAAGGTAGACAGAGGAAAGGCAATGTTAGTGGCGGCAATGGCCAAATCTCCAATGCCCCAGCCGAGAAAGGTCTGATCCACAATATTGTGCATGGAATTGACCACTTGGCTGAGAATGGCGGGAATGGCAAAGGTCCAGATCAGCTTGCTCACAGGCGCGGTGGCCAGCATGGTTTGGCGTGGGGGCGCGGTCATGGCAGGTTCCTCCTCTTTGGCAGCAAAAATTAGGACTATCGTACAAACAAAATAGCACGATAGTCCTAATTTGTCAAGGCGACGGAGTTTCTCCCTGGGGGAGGTCCGGCGCTCCCGCCATCTCCTGCCGGACCAGGGAGAGGAACCGCAGGGTATCCGGGTCCGGGTGAAGGGGATAGAGAATCCCATAGGGGATGGTGAACGGCCAGTCCACAGGGAGGGTCACCAAAGCGGGATGCACCTCCCCCCAGCACTCCAGGGACATGAGGGGATTTCGCGTCTGCACGCAGCGGTTGAACACCTCCATGTCGTAGAACTGAGGGGTGTCCTCAATGGCAATGGCAGGGTGTTTCTCCACATAGTCCCGGACCCGGTCCACTGTGGGGGAGTCCCCCCGCTTGACCATCATCAGCGTCTGTCCATACAGGTCCTGGATGGTCAGCTTGGTTTTCCGGGCTAAAGGATGTTCCCGGGGAACGGCCACGCAGTGACGATACACTCCAAGGGGAAGAAAATTGCACCGGTCCAGCCACTGTCGGGAGTCGCAGGCACCGATGAGAAAGTCAAACTTCTCCCCCAGGGCCGCGATCTCCCGGAGAATTCCCTCGTGGTCGTCCTCAAAGGGGACAATGTGGAGCTTGAAGCCAGGCAGCTGCTCACTGACCCGGTACCAAAGGTCCATAAATGGTTTGCAGGGGTTGAGGATGGACGTCCCCACGCAGAAGGTTGTGGCCGCCTCTGCCGCGGCCAGACGGGCCTCCGCAATCGCTTTTTCCGAATAGGCAAACAGCTTTCTCGCGTGCTTGTAAATGATCCGCCCGGACTCTGTCAGGGCAATGCCGTGGTTGGTCCGAGAGAACAAGGTAAGGTCCAGATGCTTTTCCAGGGCGTTGATCTGCTTGATCACCGCCGTGGATGAGATATACAGGGCTTCCGCAGCCTTATTGAAACTGCCGCTGTCCGCCACCTGGACAAAGGTGGTCAGCTGGCTGTTGTACACAGGGGGTCCCTCCTTTTGTTCTAACTTTTTGTTATTGCCATGGTACAAGATTGATTCTTCCCTGTCAAGAGAAGGCGCGTTAAAATAAGGGCATCAAAAGGGATCCCGTCAATGAAGGAGGTCATCATGGCACAACTGATCGTCTATTTCTCCCGCCGGGGAGAAAACTATGTCAGCGGCCGCATTCAGCCGCTGTCCGTGGGAAACACAGAGGTGGTCGCCCGCCGGCTGCAAGTGCTCACAGGTGCGGACCTGTTCCAACTGGAGCCTGTCCATCCCTACTCCGACAACTATAACCTGTGCATTGAGCAGGCCCAGGCCGACCAGCGGCAGGATGCCCGGCCCGCCCTGCGGGCCCTGCCGGATCATCTGGAGGACTATGACACCATCTACCTGGGCTATCCCAACTACTGGGGAACCATGCCCATGTGCGTCTTCACCTTTTTAGCATCCTTTGATTTCACCGGCAAGACCATCCTTCCCTTCTGCACCCATGAGGGCAGCGGCCTGGGCCGCAGCGAGGCCGACATCCGCCGGCTATGCCCCGGGGCCCGGGTGGGCAGGGGGCTGGCCATTCTGGGCACCGCCGTCTGCCGGGAGGAGGCGGCGCTGGCCGCCTGGGTAAAAGGGGGAAAGTAATATGACTTTACAGCGCTTGATACAAAACAGTCTCTTTCCCGTGGGGGAGGAGAATACCGCCTACGCCCCTTACTTTGACGGCACCAGCTACCTGCATATGTTGAGCCTGGATCAGGTGGCCGTGGGCAACGTAACCTTCGCCCCAGGCTGCCGGAACCACTGGCACATCCACAAGGCCAGCCAGGGGGGCGGACAGATCCTGCTGGTCACCGCTGGCCGGGGCTACTACCAGGCATGGGGACAGCCGCCCCAAGAGCTTCACCCCGGGGACGTGGTGCACATTCCCCCCAACGTCAAGCACTGGCACGGGGCCGCACCGGACAGCCCCTTCCAGCACCTGGCCATTGAGGTCCCCGGCCAGGACCCCGGCAGCCAATGGCTGGAACCGGTGGACCCGGACGAATACAATCGACTAAAGTGAGGTGTCCCTGTGGATCGACCCTATATTTTCTGCCACATGTTTGTCTCCCTGGATGGGAAAATCATGGGAAACTATATGGACCTGCCCGCCTGTGAGGCGGCCAGTGACCTGTTCTATGACATCGCCTTTGGGCCCGAGCCTGTTTACCGCCACCAGGGGTGGCTGTCTGGACGGGTGACCACCGACGACAATTTTACCCACTACCGAACGCCTGACCTGATTCCCCACGCCCCCACCGTCCCCGCCGGGGATTTTGTCGCCCGGCAGGCGCCCATGTACTACGTCTCCGTGGACCCCAAGGGGAAACTAGGGTGGCAGTCTGACACGCTGACCTACGAGACCACCACCGCCCATGTGGTGGAAGTGCTCACAGAGCAGGCCAGCAATGACTACAAAGCCTTCCTGCGGCGGCTGGGGATCTCCTACCTCCTGGCGGGAAAAGACACCCTGGACTACGCCCTGGCCCTGGAAAAGCTGAAAAGGCTGTTTGGCATCCAGGTGCTGATGCTGGGGGGCGGCGGCGTGCTCAACTGGTCTTTCCTCCAGGCGGGGATGTGCGATGAGCTCAGCCTTGTGGTGGCCCCCGCCGCCGATGGCAACCCCCGCACCCAATCCCTCTTCCGGGCCCAGGAGGGGCTGAGCACTGACAAGCCCATCTCCTTTACCCTGCTTGGCGCGGAAGCCAGAGCGGGCAGCGCACTCTGGCTGCGCTATCAGGTCAACGCTAAGAAATAAACCATGTCACTATATCAGGAGGAATTCGTATGAATCTGGAATCCATTCCCCTCTCCAACGGCGTCAAAATGCCCCGCCTGGGCTATGGCGTATACCAAGTGGACCCCGCCACCTGCGAGGCCTCCGTGCGGGAGGCCCTTGAGGTGGGCTATCGGGCCATCGACACCGCCCAGGCCTACCACAACGAGGAGGGCGTGGGCAGGGCCATCAAAGGCTCCGGCCTGCCCCGGGAAGACATCTTCCTTACCACCAAGGTCTGGGTCTCCAACGCCGGGCAGGAAAAGGCCCGGGCCTCCATTGAGGAATCCCTGCGGAAACTCCAGACCGACTACATTGACCTGCTGCTCATCCACCAGCCCTTCAACGACTACTATGGCACCTGGCGGGCCATGGAGGAGGCCTACAAGGCTGGGAAGGTCCGGGCCATTGGGGTCTCCAACTTCTTCCCCGACCGTCTGGTGGACCTGTGCCAGTTCGTGGAGATTCGCCCCATGGTAAACCAGGTGGAAACCCACGCCCTGTACCAGCAAAAGGCGGCCCATGCCATCATGGAGAAGTATGGCGTCGTCCATGAGTCCTGGGGCCCCTTTGCCGAGGGGCGGAAGGATTTCTTCACCAACCCGGTTCTGGCGGCGGTGGGGGCCAAGCACGGCAAATCCGTGGCCCAGGTCGCCCTGCGTTTTTTGCTGCAGAGCGATGTGGTGGTCATCCCCAAATCCGTGCACAAAGCGCGGATGGCGGAAAATCTCCAGGTCTTTGATTTCAGTTTGGATGCGGAGGATATGGCGGCCATCCAGGCCCTGGACCAGGAGGAGAGCGCCTTTTTCTCCCACTACGACCCCGCTACGGTGGAATTCATCACCGGGTTGGAGCTCTAACCATAGTTTGATTTGACAGTGGAAAGGAGATCATTTATGATGGAAAAGGTAACAGCTGGCCGGGACGAGTTGGGGGAATTCGCCCCCAAGTTTGCCCAGCTCAACGACGATGTTTTATTCGGAGATGTGTGGTCCCGGCAGGCTGAACTCTCTCCCCGGGACCGGTCCATGGTCACGGTAACCGCCCTGATGGCCAGCGGGATTTTGGACAGTTCCCTTTCCTTTCATATACAAAACGCCAAAAACCATGGCGTGACCGCCCAAGAAATGGCGGAAATTCTCACCCACGCCGCCTTCTATGCCGGCTGGCCCAAGGCCTGGGCCGCCCTGCGGATGGCGAAAGAAGTTTATAGCGAAGGAGATTCTCACAATGCTCGGTAATTTCAGCTACTGCAACCCCACGAAACTCCATTTCGGCCCGGAGTCTTTGGATGCCCTGGCCGGTGAGCTGGCCCACTACGGCAAGCGGGTCCAACTGATCTACGGGGGCGGCTCCATCAAGAAAAACGGGATTTACGACCAGGTGGTATCCATCCTGAAGGCCGCAGGCAAAGAAATCTTTGAGGACCCCGGGGTCATGCCCAATCCCACAACGGAAAAACTCTATGAAGGGTGCAAAATCGCCCGGGAGAACAACGTGGACCTTCTCCTGGCGGTGGGGGGCGGCTCCTGCTGCGACTATGCCAAGGGCGTGTCCGTCTCCGCCTGGTGCGACGAGGACCCCTGGGAGAAATACTATGTCCGCATGGAGGAGCCTGCCAACCGCCTCATTCCCGTGGGCTGTGTGCTGACCATGGTGGGCACCGGTTCCGAGATGAACGGAGGCTCGGTAATCACCAATCACGCCACCAAGCAGAAGATCGGCCACGTCTTCGGGGAGGAGGTCTTTCCCAAGTTCTCCATCCTCAACCCCAAGTATACCTATACCCTGCCCAAGTACCAGATGGTGGCCGGCATTTACGACATTATGAACCACATCACCGAGCAGTATTTCTCCGGGGAGGATGACTGCACCTCGGACTACCTCATGGAGGGCCTGATGCGCTCGTTGCTCCACAGCAGCCGGATCGCAGTGAAGGACCCGGAGAACTATGAGGCCCGGAGCAACCTGATGTGGATCGCCACTTGGGCCCTGAACACTTTGGTAGCCCAAGGAAAGGACACGGACTGGATGGTCCACATGATCGGCCAGTCGGTGGGCGCCTACACCGACGCCACCCACGGCATGACCCTGTCGGCGGTCTCCCTGCCCTACTACCGGTATGTGATGCCCTACGGCCTGCAGCAGTTCAAGAAGTTCGCAGTGAACGTCTGGGGGGTGCGCCCGGAGGGAAAAACCGATGAGGCCATCGCCCAGGAAGGTCTGGCCGCCATGGAGGCCTGGATGAAGGAGCTGGGCCTGGTGCTCCACCTGGCGGAGCTGGGCGTCACCGAGGATATGCTGGACGGCATTGCCAAGGGGTCCTTTATCATGGAGGGGGGCTATAAAGTCCTCACCCACCAGGAGATCGTGGATATTTTGCGGCAGAGCCTATAACGAAAGAGAACAGCCCGGGGGAAAGCGACGCTTCCCCCGGGCTGTTCTTTTCCCTCCCATGGGGCTACCCCTCCTCGTTGGCCGGCCTTTCCCCCAGCGGGTCTCCCTGCCCCTCCGGCTCCAACAGGTAAAACAGAAGTTCCCCCACCTGAAGGGGGTGACCCTTGGCCGCCTGCCAGGCCAGCCCAAACGGCGTGGCGCGCACATACTTAACCACCGTATACAGCCCTTTGCGTACCCGGAACATCGCCCGGCCGCGCTTTTCTCCAATCTGGAACAGCATTGGCCACCCCACCGGCACACCCTGGGCATAGAGGTCGGCGGCATCCAGCAGGTATTGGTACCCCACATAGTGTCGGGGAACCTTCCACTCCTGCAAGCATTCTTTTACGCTCTTTTTCACGTCTCTACACCTACTTTCCGACTTTTAATTTGAATATAATCATTCTATATACGCATGTCAAGACGTTTTACGCTTTTTCATCGGTTTATAATTCCAAGCATTTGGATAGGATATTGTCATAGAAAAGGACCCGAGAGGTGCTTTATGAAGTTAGACTATTCTATGATTGGAAAACGGATTGCCCGACGTCGGGTACAACTGGGCTTGAAACAAGCAGAAGTAGAAGAGATGGCTGGAATCGCCAACAAATATCTGACAAACATTGAACGAGCTGTCACCGTCCCCTCCACAGAGGTCCTCATGCGTCTGGCCATCGCGCTGGACACCACACCAGATGAATTTCTGGTGGGCACGGTCCGCCAGCAGGATGAGGCCTGGCGGGATGTGGCGGAACTTCTGCGTCCCCTCTCCCCGGACCAGCTGTCCCTGGCCCAGAGCTTCCTGACCTGGCTCAACGAACAGCCGCCAAAATAACGACGCCAACGACCGGCGCCCCCTGGAGCATTCCAGGGGGCGCCGTTTTTTCTCCAGGGGTTGGGTCAGGCCTGCCGCACAGGATAGCAGACCTCGGTGATAAATTCCTCGGGGTTGTCGGTTTCGTGGGGGCTGACATGGTAAATGTTGAAAGCGGGGCCGTCGAAAACATAGCCGTTGTCCCGAACCCAGGCAGCCACCGCGGCGTTGGCCGCTTGGATCTTGTCATAGGGTCCCTGGAAGGTCACCGAAGCAAAGGTCACCGGGGGAACCGTCTTAAAGACCACGTGCTCCGTGTCGGGATAGGTTCCCCGGACGGTTTTCTGGGCCTCCACATCCACATCGGTCTCCTTGTACTCCCCGTCGTGGAAGGTCACCGTGCAGTAGCAGGGGTCGTCCGGCTGGAGCTGGAGGTGCTCCGTCTCCCGGACCAGGGTGTGCCAGAGGATGCCCTCCTGGTCATAGGCCGGAATGGTCATGCGGACACTGGCCACCTGCCGCTGGGGCAGGGTTTTCAAATTCACAGGGTATTCCATGTTGCTGTCTTCCTTTCTCAGTCGCTGTTCCAAGGTGTCCAACAGGCGCAGCTGCCGCCGCAGCGCCGCCAGTTCCCCCCGCAGCGCCTCGCGCCGGGCAGAAAAGAGCGCCGCCAGAACCTGGGGATTCTCCCGTCCCTGCTGGCAGGCCTGAATCTCCCCCAGGCCAAACCCCATATCCCGCAGCGCCGTGATCCGCCCGGCCACAGGCAGCTGGTCCTCGCTGTAATAACGATAGCCGGTGGCGGAATCAATGGATGCCGGGGGCAGCAGTCCAATCTCGTCATAGTGGCGCAGCATGCGGACGCTGACCCGGGACAGCTTGGAAAATTCTCCGATTTTCAGCATTGTTTCGTCCTCACAGATCTGTTTTGGTTGTGCACAAACACAGAATAGCCCCTCACACCGTGTCAGAGTCAAGGGGAAACAGCAAAAATTTTCTGCACTTCCCATCAAAAAGCGCGGCGCTGCCAGGCAGCG